>OCKZ01000056.1_pt1 | contig 21030 bp, 20 predicted proteins | sample 1495951 | NCBI WGS metagenome assembly OCKZ01 (sample SAMN03418277, study PRJEB22391) | human gut metagenome | biome: human-gut; feature: organic feature; material: feces | host: Homo sapiens | place: Tanzania | collected 2013-01 | reverse complement strand
AGCCAAATCCATCTGAGCAAATTGGAAATATGCCGAAAGCGTTCTTTCGTAATTTGTAAAAAAACTCGAAATTAAGCCTATTAATATTTACTGAACGAACAGGAGCGCAGGCGGATTTACAAATTGCGAAGATTTTGAGCGATTCAACCATTTAAAGTTGCGAAGCAACCCCCAATTTTTACAAGCGAAGCGCGAGCTCAACCATCTGTAGCAAATTGTAAATCCGACTACGCTTTTATTATATTCAATAACAAAACCAAACATTAAAATAAAACTAAAAAAAATCATTAAGTTTTCTTTTCAAAATCCGATAGTAAAGTAAGGGCGGGACAGACCGCAAAGGAATGCGATATGGAACAGAAAAGAACTTTATGGATAGTTGCAGCTGTCGGTGTATTTTTACTTGTAGTTTTAGGCGCAGCGCTTATACTTTACACACCGCAGTCAAAGCAGGCAACAATCGCCAATTCACGTGTAACAAACAGCAGCACAGCATCCAACGGATGGATTTCGCTTGCGCCATCTGCGCCGCTTCAGACTTCAACAAATCCTGATGAAAAAGTTGAAGAAGAAAGCAGCGTTCTTTCAGACAAAGAGATTCCGAACCCGGCAAAGACAGAATTACGCACGGAAGAAGTAAATATCTATGCAGAAAATGCAAATGTTTATTCAGAAAAAACAGAGTTGAACAAGCTCGGCGAAAACGCAACGGTAAAAGCCGAAACTTCTGAAAAACCAACCACAATCGTCTTGACTGAGCCAGAAAAAACAGCCGAAGCAAAGGCTTCAAAACCTGAGGTTTCTAAGCCACGTTCAAACGTTGCTGTAAAAAATTCTGTATCAGAAAAACAAAAAGCGCCTGCAAAACCTGAACATAAAAATACGGCAAAAGCCGCAAAGACTGAGCAAAACAAAAGCGTATCAGCGAAGCCTTCCGTAAAAGAACCAGAAATCGTTCAGTACTGGGTTCAGGTTACAGCATTGACAAGCAGAAAATCAGCAGATGAAGCGCGAAACAAGCTCGGCGAAAATCAGATTACTGCCGATGTGTTTACATACACGGACAACAAAAAGCAGCTTTTCTACCGCGTAAGAGTAGGACCTTACACAACAAAAAGCGAAGCTGAATACTGGCGGACAAAGATTTCAAAAATTGATTCGTTCCAGAACAGCTCAAGCTACATAACAAGCACGACTGTTTCAAAATAAATAAAAAAAAATTGTAATTTACTTCAAAAATTGCATTTTTTCTGCGTTAAATATGTATGAAAAAATGCAATTTATTTTTAACCGTGATTTTTATGTGCCTTGCGCAGAATTTTTCTGCTGAAACAAAGTATTCCGTACCTTCAGTGTCAGCAAAATATTCAGTTTCCGGCGCGACACTAAAAACCGCATGGAAAATTCCGCAGACAGAATTAAACCAAAATCCAGATTTTTTTGTTCCGGCCTGGGGGCTGGCAATTGATTTTTTTAACTTTTTTGACGACAAGGCAAAATCCGTACCGTTTTCTGTTGTCGCCGGAACTGTAACTCCATCAGGCGCAATTTCCAGGCTAAAAAAACCTTCGCTTTCTTCCTCAACCGTTGCAATCCGGAGCAGTTTTTCAGACGCCTCCATGCTTTTTGTTCCGCTTCCGGGAGCGTCAAACTGCGAAAAACCCCTGGCTCTCAGCACTTCCTTAAAAATAAAGACAGATTCGCCTGTAAAAAAAATAAACGTAACTTTATATTCAAACGAAAAAAACGACTTTCTTGAATCCGCATTGATTCAGCTTAAAACCGGAAAAAAATCGCATATTTCATTTTCAACAACGGCAGGACAGTTTGTAAAATCGAACACTACGTCAAAATGGTTCAGCGCAACAAGACTTTTTCCAGAAACACAGTTTTTTGCAACGAATTACCAGGCATCGCTTATAACGCCATGGTTCAAAACGCTTGAAACTGTAAATCTTTTTTATGAGCAGAATTTTTTCAGCGGACCGCAGGCAACGTTTTCAAGTGAAAATCAACTGAAATTAAAGCATTTCTTATTAAATTTTTCTTTTTTTTGCATTTCAGACAAAGAGCTCTTTACAGCAAGCTCAACGCGGCAAAAAACACTGGGACAGATAAAAATCAATCCGGCAATAACAGCGTTTCCTCTGAAAAACTTAAAAACTCAATTCGGAGCGCTGTGCCTTTTAGAGCAAAAAATTCAATCAGATGAACAAATCAGGCTTGAAAAAAAATTTTCCGGGCAAATAAATTTTTACACAAAAAACACTTTTTCAAAATTAATAATATCAGCAGAAGGAATCGATTCCGCAGAAAAATTTTCCGGCAGTTTCTGCCACAACTTATACAGGCTTGCAAACCCTTCTGAAACAGTCAGTTTTACATTCGCGCCAAAAGACAAGAAGTTAAAATTAAAATTCGGGCAAAAACTTTCCTTTAACAAAAAAAATTGCTCCGGAAGTTTTTTCGCAGGAACAACTTCAGTAATTATAAATGATAAAATTGATTCTTTAAGGACAGAAATAAAAATGTCCTGCCAGGCAAAAACAAAAAGACTTTCTGTATCTGCAAGCGCAGGACTTTTTTTTAATATTTTATAATGAACCGGCCTAATTCCTTGCGCAGGAATCCTTCGCAAGGAATAGTTTACAAGACTATTCGCGGTTCCATTTACCTTTTTCAGGATAATATGCCCACAAGCCGCGGTTTGTGGAGTTTGTTCCGGCAGAAGTCGCCGTATAAATGTAATCCATTGAGCTATAAATGCTTGTTTCTGTTTCTTTTTTAGAAGGGTCGACTGCAAGCAGAGCCCTTACAATATACGGATCACGCATAACGGTGCCCGCATTTGTTTCAAATGAACCTGCATCTACAGGCTTACCTGTTGACTGTTCTATCATTTTCCTTACCGCGCCGCTTCCATTTGAAGCACTTGAATTATAAGAACGGTTTGAACCTGTTCCCAGCAACAGACTGTCGGAAGTAACTGCAATGCTTATAACATTTGAATCAGAAACATTTTCCAAATAACCAGAAGATTCCCCATTTTTAGACAAAAGGTTTGTCGGAGCAGTTACAAATTCCTTGACTTTATCCAGCCTGTATTCTGCCCTAGGATATTTGAACATTTTCTTAAAATCTTCAGGTTTTGAATTAAAGTCATCAACAGAAAAATAATACAAATTGTGGCCATAATCGCCGAAATAAACGTAAGTAGGTTCAGTTCTAGCAGTGCCAGAAGAATCTGTTGTTCCTTCGTTTGTCTCGACATTCAGATAATTCATAAAATGATATTTTCCGCCAAAATAAACTACAGAAAGCGTGTCCAGGTCAAACTCTGAATAACAATAATCTCCGCTGTCCGAACCTGAAGAATCACTGGAAACTTCAGCCTCAGGATTTATGGTTTCGCCGTCCAGTCTATAGAGCACAGATTTCTCGTTTCTGGCATTTCCAAGGTATGGACTTCCTCCACCGACACGCAAGAACGCAACGCGGTGCTCAGGATTTACAGAATTTGTTCCAAAAAGATGGCAGCTAATCGCCATTCCGTAGTTGTCATCATCAATTTTGTCAATTTCATTCTGATATTCATTTATTTTATTAGAAAGCTCAGTTATTTCTTTCCACTGCATTTTAAGCCCACCGTTTTCAATAACCGGTTCTGTGTAATAAACTTTTAATTCCTTAGGAACATTACGGCTGTTGTCTGTGTCGTAGGTTGGTTCAAAACCCAAGGCGTAAACATATTTCTGGTCGGCAATTATCTTTGAAAAATAAAAACCTTTAAATTTAGTGTCTTCAAAAACGTAATGAACAGAACCCGGCAATCCGTTTCCAGAAAACTCCTGCCATTTGCCGTGTTCCGCATATTTTGCGTTCTTATATTTAATTACACCGTTTGTCAAAAAGAGATACTGCTCATCGCCATTATTGTATCGGGCAATGTTGTTTATAAAACCAGGCATTTTCTGGGTTGTAAGCTCAATTTCATCGCGGATGTTCTGATAGATTGCATCGTAGCAGCCGGTAAAACCAAAAAGTGAAACCGCAAGAACAAAAACGCCAATAATAATTTTCTTCATCTTCCGCCCCCCCCAATTCTAAAAGTGATAGCGGGCAGAAACACCAGCTTCCATAAAAATTCCATAATCTGAATCCGCATTTTTTGTTGTTGTATACCATTCCGGCAAATAAAGGAATTCCGCATTCAGCCCTACAGACCATCCTTCCGTAATCCTAAAGAATGCCCCGGTTTCCGCTTTTGCCGAAAAGCCCGGGAAATATTTTTTATTAGCACAGGTTTCAAAAGCGAATCCAACGGAAAGCGTCTGCGGAAATTCAAATCTTCCGGCAGAAGGCTGAAACATAACTCCAAAAGTGATAGGAACAAAAGTAAAAACATTGCTTCCGATTGTAGGATTGTAACCGGCCATAAGTTCGCCGCCAAGAGCAAGCCAGCTGTTCATAAATCTGTAGTATCCAAGCTGCGCCGAACCGCCAACTGTAAGCTGGTCGCCGAAATTCAGCGGAAAGTTTCCCATAATTCCAATCTTAAGGAACTGATCGCCCTTGCCGTTTCTGGAATAATCATCTTTTCGGACAATGTTCTCATCGTCATCATCTTCATCAGTTTTAATATTTTCTTCTGACTGTCCGTCATTCTGTTCAGTCTGTTCATTCGGGGCAGATTCCGGAACCTCCGTTTCCTGCTCTGCAAAAAGCGGAACGGAAAGCACAAGCAATATGCCAAAAAGGGAAAGAATACGTTTCATTTTTCCTCGCATTTTCTATACAATAATAGGCAAAAAGTATACAATTTTTATAGACTTTTTACAATTAAAACACAAAAACTCACGGAAGGTAACAAATGAGCGCAGAAATTATCGACGGCAAGGAAATCGCCGCGCAGGTCAGAAAAGAAGTTGCAGAAAAAGTTTCGGCATTAAAGGAAAAAGGAATAACTCCTTGTCTTGCTGTAATTCTTGTTGGAGAAAATCCGGCCAGCGTTTCCTATGTAACAGGAAAACAAAAGGCGCTTGCCGAAGTCGGAATGGCAGACAGAAGCATGCATCTTCCGGAGTCAACAACGGAAGAGGAGCTTTTAAAGATAATCAGCGGATTGAACAGCGACAAATCCGTCCACGGAATTTTGGTTCAGCTTCCGCTTCCAAAGCATATTAATGAAGAAAAAATTCTTCTGGCAATCAGTCCGGAAAAAGATGTGGACGGATTCCACCCTGTAAACGTAGGAAACCTTGTAATCGGCAAAAAAAGCTTTTTGCCTTGCACTCCGCACGGAATCATTGTTCTTCTGAAAAAAAAGAACATTGAAACAAGCGGAAAACACGCAGTTGTAATCGGACGTTCAAATATTGTAGGAAAACCGGTCGCCCTTCTTCTTGCAAGAAAAGAAACAAACTGCACAGTAACAATATGCCACACCGGAACTAAGAATATTGCTGAAATAACAAGACAGGCTGACATAATCATCGCCGCGGCCGGAAAACCGCACACATTGACAAAGGACATGATAAAGCCTGGCGCAGTGGTTATTGATGTCGGCGTAAACAGAATTCCTGACGCATCAAAAAAATCTGGCTTCAGGCTTACCGGCGACTGCGATTTTGAAGATTTAAAGGAAACCGCAAGTTTTATAACTCCAGTCCCAGGCGGAGTAGGCCCGATGACAATAGCGATGCTTATGCAGAATACCCTGGAAGCGGCTGAAAAATAGCAGGCGTTACGGGCGGCGATTGAGCCCGTTGGAAGGGGTAGGAGGCAACGAAGTGCCGACGAGGGGAAGTCTTTCCCCCTCTCAAAAAAATCACGAGCCAGAAATGACTGCATGCAGGCATTTCTGGGTAGCGAGGAACGAATGTTCCGAGCGGTGGGAAGACTTTCCCACTTCCACAAATCTACTCCTGATATTCTGTGTAGGCGTACGCGTCGTGGTTGTGTATGCTTTCGGCATTTGTACATTCCACGCTGAACCATTTGAACGGTTTTTCGATTTTAAAATTCCGAAGCCCCAGATAAACCTCGCGGACAACATCTTCAACAAACCGAGGGTTTTCGTAGGCGTGCTCGGTAACATATTTTTCATCTTTTCGCTTTAAAAGTGAATAAAGTCCGTTTGAAGCGCAGTTTTCTATCATCTTAACAATGTCTTCTATCCAGAAAAAATCTGAGTAAAGAATTTTTACAACCACAAGCCCGCGCTGATTGTGCGCGCCGTACTCGCTGATTGCCTTTGAGCACGGGCAAACGGTTGTTACAGGAACTTGGATTGAGACAAAAAATTGACGTTCGTTTTCAGAGACCGAACCTTCGTATTTGCATGTATAGCTCATAATCGCAGACTGGCCGCTGACCGGCGCTTTTTTTTCCATAAAAAACGGAAATGTCATTTCGCCGTAAGATTTCTGGGCATTAAGACGAGCGCGAATCTCCTCAAGCATTTCCAGAAAATGGTTCATAGTAAGATTTTCGTGGTGCTTGTGAAAAATCTCAATAAAGCGGCTCATGTGAGTTCCTTTAAAATGGTGCGGAAGGTTCACAAACAAATCCACAACTGCTGTTGTGCTTTGCGTTCTATTATTTTTATCAAGAACCGTAACCGGATATCTTACGCCTTTCACACCAACTTTCTGCAATGGAACTTCGCGGGTGTCCTCTTCATTCTGTACGTCAATCATATTTATATAGTAGCAAATATGCAGAAAAAAAGGAATTCGCGCGGTGAAGAAGAAAATCAATAAGCATTGAAATATAAATCATCCGGGCAGATATCTTGTCCATCAGGCCATTCAATATTGAAGCCATTTGTTTTTACAGACCTAAAATACGAAGCATCTTTCAATTTTCCAAACCAAGAGCCCTTTATATAAGGCTTTACATCAAATTGCTTTTTTTCACCGTTATTAAATTCAAGAAGAAGAACATAATTATTTTCAGGAATAACTTTTATTACCGTCGGTCTTAACATTTTCAATTCCTATTTTAATGAAATAATTGCTGAATTTGAAAAAATCCATTCCATATATATTTGCTCTGAAAACAAAATGACTCTTTTTCTAATTTACTAAATATTTCTTCTTGAAAAAAATTATATGCGTAGTTTTATAAAATCACAATATTTTTAACGCGGCGAAACTTAAAATACAAAATTAAAAAAATTTGCCTTTCAGCGGTTTTAATATTATGCTTATATTGAATCTGGTTTGAAAAAAACGCTCTGGAGGAATTTAATATGGATGCAAAGATTGCTGTTTATGATACACGTTCTTACGATAAGAATGCCCTTTTAAAATCTAATGAAAATTTTGGATTTGAATTTGATTTCTTTGATTTTAAGCTTTCGGAAAAAACCGTTTTTTCGGCAAGGGGCTTTGACGCAGTCTGTATTTTTGTAAACGATGTCGCAAACGAACCTGTCATAAAAGCTCTTGCTGATGAAAAAGTAAAACTTATTGTACTCAGATGCGCCGGGTTCAACAATGTAGATTTAAAAGCGGCCGAAAAATATGGCGTAAAAGTCCTGCGTGTTCCGGCTTATTCGCCGCACGCGGTTGCCGAGCATGCGCTTTCTCTGCTTCTTTCGCTTACACGGCACATTCCTCAGGCTTATGTGCGTACAAAAACCGCAAATTTCAACCTTGAAGGGCTTACCGGCCGCGACCTTTACGGACTTACGGCAGGAATTTACGGAACAGGAAAAATCGGGCGCATCATGGCGGAACTTCTTGCCGGCCTCGGAATGAAAATCATTCTGTGCGATCCGTTCCCGAATAATCAGTGGGCAGACGAAAAGGGATTTAAATACGTTGACACTCAAACAATCTTCAAGGAAAGCGATGTTCTTAGCCTGCACTGCCCTCTTACAGAAGAAACATACCATATCGTAAACCACGATAACCTTAAATCAATGAAAAATGACGCCGTGATAATCAACACAGGCCGAGGAGCGCTGATTGACACAAAAGCGCTGGTTCATTCGCTAAAGCATAAATATATTGGCGGCGCCGCGCTGGACGTTTACGAGGAGGAAAGCGCGTTCTTCTTCAAAGACTGCTCAGGCGAAGTCATAACCGATGATGTTCTTGCCCGGCTTTTAACGTTCCCGAACGTAATAATAACCGGACACCAGGCGTTCCTTACAACAACCGCGCTTTCAAACATTGCCGATGTAACGCTTGGAAACGTAAAGGCGTTCATGGAAGGCTCAGAACTGGCAAACGAAGTGAAGATGTGATGAAAGATTAAGTTTTGATTCAATTTGTGGATTCGGTAAAAACTCAACACTCAATTCCACATATTGAATCACAGAAAAATCCAACCGAAAGCTATTCGGTTAGTCATGTAAAATTCTAACCGTAATTATTTAGACCACGGAACTACCAGCGCAATAAGAGTTGACAGGAGTTCCCGGGGTCTTTTCATTAGCGTTTCCAGAGCTAAAGCATTTTTTCTTCGTCTTAGTTCCTGCTTGTTTAGACCCGAATATTTACGAAGTGTTTAAACAGCATGCAAAAACCAAAAATCTTTATGCCACTTATCCGAATATATAGAAGACATACTGCGAAAATCTGTTCTAAATATGGTATAATCAGTCAGTGTGCGCGGAGGCTTTTATTGAGAATTCATGATTTAAGAAACTGTCCTTTGAGCGACAGAAACGGAACTTATGGCGGAAATTCAGGCGACAAGGAAGGAATCCTTATAAACAATGAATACTGGCTGGTCAAGTATCCTAAGAACGCATCAAGGCTTGAGAATAATGGTGAAATGTCCTACACAACATCACCTGTATCTGAATATATTGGCAGCCATATATACGGTATTTTAGGCTACGATGTTCATAAGACGGTTCTTGGAGTCCGCAACGGACATATTGTGGTTGCCTGCAAAGACCTTTGCGATGATGAGCACCGTCTTATTGAATTCCGCCAGCTGAAAAACACATACAACAAGACTCTCAATGAAAAACTTGACGGAAGTTTCACCTCAACCGGAAGCGACCATTTTGTAGGACTTGAGGAGATAATGCTTCATTTGAAGTATAATCCCTCGTTGCAGAACGTAAAGAATCTTAAGGAGCGTTTCTGGGACTGTGTCGTGATAGACGGATTCATAAACAATAATGACCGCAACAACGGCAACTGGGGAATTTTAAGAGGAAAAGAGGGTGATTCTTTGGCTCCGGTCTTTGACAACGGCTCGTCTTTTTCTCCAAATGTTTCGGAAGAAAAAATAATTAAAAAAATCAGCGACAATGAAAGTCTCGTTTTTTCAGCCTGCAATGGAGTCACCGCATACAGCATAAACGGCAAGGGGAACGCACTATTCAGGGATATTCTAAATCTTGATATTCCGGACCTGAAAACAGCCCTGCGGAAAAATATTCCTCTGATTCAGAAAAACATCGAAAAAATAATTTTTCTTATAAAGGAAATTCCGCCGGAAGTTGACGGATATAAGATAATCTCTGAAGAACGGAAGTCCGTATACATAGATGAGTTGAAAGCAAGAATAGAAAGACTTTTTGTTCCTATTATAAAACATATCGGACTTAACGGCAAAGAAGCAAATCATGGACATACGGAAAAAGAAAAGTCTGCGGATAATGGTTATTACCTTGAACGCTGATATTACTAGAGGAAAAATATGAACCATACAGAAAGCTACATAGACCATTCTATACAAACTCCAAAAGATGCACCTTCAAATATACTCTGTCTTTTAGAAGACCTTGATGAATACGACAGAAATGGGATGGATGTGGCGTATTACGACCGGCTGGACGACCTATGGGTGAATGCAAAGAACGCAATCGCCGCCGGGGTCATGTCAAGAACCTCCTGGAAGATAATAGAACAGAAATACTGGATTCATGCAGATGAGGTCATGCACCGTGAAGACTCAGCAGAAAAAGAAAGCCCCGGCAGGCGTGGCTAATGACCATGCAGGAGCGTTTCTCCCATCAATTTCTTTTTCGTTTTCATATCCAATCCCATTTTAAGCCCTCATCAGGCTTTTTTTGGGGTTAGATTTTTACTTGATTCAATTCCACATATACCATAATTCAGATTTTTTCTATATAATTCTATAACTTATGAAGTATTATTTTGAAACTTATGGATGCCAGATGAATCTTGCGGAATCTGCGGCTGTTGAGCAGCTTCTTATTGCGCGTGGCTGGCAAAAATCTGAGGACGCAGAAACCGCGGACATGGCAATAATCAACACTTGTTCAGTCCGTGCCAGCGCAGAAAACAGAATTTTCGGGCGGCTGGGATATTTTACCGGGCTAAAGGCTGTGCGGAATAAAAACGAATCCGCAAAATATAAATCTTTTGAAAAGGCAGCAAAACTTGTAGAAGAACATCCTGTTCCTATCACGGTTGTTGTAATGGGCTGCATGGCGGAACGGCTTTTAGGCTCTCTTCAAAAAGACTGGCCGGTAATCGACTATGTTGTTGGAACTTACGCAAAACATCATTTTGGCGACATAATAACGGCAGTTGAAGAAAAAAAGGAGCGAATCCAGATTGACGACACGGAAAAATACAAATTCGCCTCCGTTTCCTACGAGCAGGGAGCAAAATCAACTTTTGTTCCGATTATGCACGGCTGCAACAATTTCTGCACGTACTGCATAGTTCCTTATGTCCGCGGAAGGGAAATAAGCCGCCCGGTTGAAGAAATACTTCACGAGCTTGATGTTCTTACAAAATACAAAGTTCTGGACATTACGCTTCTGGGTCAAAATGTGAACAGCTATAAATCAACCTACATGGGAAACGAAATAAATTTTTCCGCCTTGCTTCAGATTATCGTTGACCATCTGAAAAAAATAAATTCAACAATCGGCTGGGTACGATTCCTTTCAAGCAATCCAAAAGATTTTTCGGACGAGCTGATTGACGTTATTGCAAAAAATGACCTTATATGCCATCACATCGCGCTTCCGGTTCAGCACGGCTCTTCTTCTGTCTTAAAAAAGATGAACCGGCAGTACACGCGCGAACAGTACCTGGAGCTTGTAAAAAAAATAAAATCAAAAATCCCGGATGTCTCGCTTACAACAGACATTATGATGGGTTTCCCGACAGAAACAGAAGAAGATGTTGAATTAACTCTCGACCTTATGAATCAGGTCCGATTTGAAACAGCATGCATGTATTACTACAATCCGCGCGAAGGAACGCCTGCCGCAAAATGGGAACAGATTCCGGAAAATATACGCAAAGAGCGGCTTCAACGCGTAATTGACCTTCAGATGATTCACACAGATGAACAGATGAAAAAACGCGTGGGCCAAACCGCAAAAGTTCTTGTAGAAGGAATAAGCCGCGACAACAAAAACGAGCTCCTAGGAAAAACCGCCCAGGACGAAAAAGTAAGCTTCCCGGCAGACAAAACTTTGATAGGAACATTTATATATGTTAAAATAACTGCGCTAAATGGCCATACATTTAAGGGAGAAATAGAACTGCGTTAGACAGATTATATGCGAGTTTATGAAATAAACTCGTAAGCAACCGCAGGTTGCGACTCATACGTTTAAAGGAGAAATAGAACTGCGGTAAACAGATTATAGGCGAGTTTACGAATGTAAACTCGTAAGCAACAAATATAAAGATGGAGAAAATATGATAGCAAAACTGATTTCAATTATCGCGGGAATTGTTTTTATCGCATTTTTCGCGGGTTTCAATCTTGACAACAAATGCAACGTAAGCCTTGTTTTTTACACTTTTAAGAATGTTCCGGTTTTTTTCACAATCTTAGTTTCATTTGCAATCGGAATGATTTGCTCTCTGCCGTTTGCGCTTATCCACAGAAACACAAAGACAAAAAAAGCGAAAGAACCAAAAGAAAAAAAATCCGCAGCAAAAGACAATTCTAAAAACAACACTGCGGAAGAACACAGCGAACCAGAAGCAGAACAAAAAGCGGAGCCAGAAAATTCCGCAGACCGCACAGGACAAAACTGATGAAAAAAGTTCTTTTACAGCTTGTCATTCTTGCCTTATGCGCAACCGCATTTTCCGAAGAACTTTCCGCAAAAAAAATTGCGGATAACGCAGTAAAAAAAGACTCTCCACAGGAAGCCATTCAGTATGTCGCGGCAGAAACTGAAAAAATAACAGTTCCCGCGGAAAAACGCGCGGCCTACGCTTTTTTAGGCTCACTGCAGGAAGCGACAGCAGACTTCAACGCGGCTCAAAAATCTTATGCAAAAGCGGCAGGAATCGCATCCGGAAACGCAGAAGGAATGCCGAAAAAATCCAGTGAACGGCTTGTCCTTGACGCAACCAGATGCGCCTTAAGCGGCGGAAACTGGGAAACCGCAGAAAATTACCTTAACTCAGCCGTGCGGAATTCAAAAAGCGCTGAAATTCAGGCGACAATAAAACTGTACGAACAATGGGCAATTCTATGCAAGGCGCAAGACGCCGCAGATTTAAAAGAACCCTGCGAAATGCTTAAAACCTACGCGAACCTTGAATCAATGAAATCCGTAAAACCTTCAGTCCTGCTTACATTGTGGTACATAACCGCAGAATCTTCATACGCAGACTTATTGAACAAAGAATTTCCCTCTTCAATGGAAACTGGAATCGTAAACGGAAAAATTCAGATTTATCCGGCTCCGTTCTGGTATTTTCTGCCTAGAAATACAGGGGCGGTTCCAAAAATTTTCTATGAAGAAACAGCCTCCGGAACAAAATCCCCGAATACGGCGGAAGCAAAAAACGCAACGGAAGCAAAAACTTCAAACGAACATAAAGCCGATTCAGATTCCACAGAAAAAAAATCCGATTCCACAGAATCAAAGCCAAGACATCAGCAGCTCGGACTTTTCCGCGACAAGGAAAATGCCCAGAATTTCGCAGACAAAATAAACGCAAAAGGATTCAAAGCGTACATCCAGAAAGAAACAAAAGCCAGCGGAACAACCTATTATCTTGTGATTGTAGACGAAAACGCGGAAGGCACAATGGGAATCAGGCTTAAAAACGCCGGATTTGAATGTTATCCTGTTTTCTAATCCGCCCACACATACGCAAAAAATCTTTTTATCTAGTCCAAATGTCGAGTTTTTTACTGAATCCGTAAATTGAATGAGCGGGAAGAAAAAGAAAGCGGCAACAGAGCCATTCTGAGCGATAGTAAGCGATTTTGTAAAAAATCGCGCAGTCTGATACATTGTACGCGAAGTATGGCGAATTGACGCGCTTTTTCTGGTAGCTCATTCAATTGCTGAATTTATAAAACTCGAAATTCGGGCTTTATAAAAAAACTCCCGCAAAAAACTAATCTTGCGGGAGCTTTCTGTTTAAGACCTTTATAAACTATTTCATATTGATAAGCGACTTGTCATAATCCGCCGGCGGAACAAATCCCATAAGATTCATCAATGTAGCAGGCCAGCTGGAAATTCCAAGACCGTCGTTCAATTTTTCATTATCGTATTCGCCCTTGTATTCAGGGTCGTAGATAATTCCAGGAACAGGATTCAAAGAATGGCTTGTCTTTGGCTTAGGCTCGCCGTTTTTGTCCATTTTTACAGAACCGTCTTTTGCGTGCTCGTACATGTCGTCGCTGTTTCCGTGGTCAGCGGTAAGGCACAGAATTCCTCCGGCCTCGTCAATAGCAGCCTTAAGACGGCCAAGCTGCAAATCCATTCCTTCCATAGAACAGCATACAGCATTGAATACGCCAGTGTGGCCGACCATATCACCGTTAGGATAATTCAGGCGGATGTGGTCATATTTTCCAGACTTGATTGCCTCAATAACTTTATCAGTAATTTCAGCGCATTTCATCCACGGACGCTGCTCAAAAGGAACAACATCGGAAGGAATCTCAACGTAATCCTCAAGTTTTTCGTCAAATTTACCCTGACGGTTTCCATTAAAGAAGTAAGTTACGTGGCCATATTTCTGAGTTTCAGAAATCGCCATAAGATGAACGCCAGTCTTTGTAAGATATTCGCCCATTGTGCGGTCAATGCTCGGCGGATTCACAAGATACTGATGCGGAATGTGCGCATCTCCATCGTATTCCATCATACCGGCATATTCGCACGCAGGAACGCGCTTTCTGTCAAAATGATTAAATTCACTTCCAGCCTCAAAAGCGTTTGTAATCTCAAGAGCGCGGTCGCCGCGGAAGTTATACAGAATAACAGAATCACCGTCCTCAACAGTTCCAACCGGCTTTCCATTTTCCGCAATTACAAATTCGTGCATATCCTGGTCCAAAAGCCCAGCCTGCTCAGAACGGTAAGTTTCAATCGCCTTTGTAGCGCTTTCAAACTGCCGGCCCTCGCCAAGAACATGGGCATACCAGCCGCGCTGAACCATCGGCCAGTCAGCGTTGTAACGGTCCATTGTAATAAACATACGTCCGCCGCCAGAAGCGATTCTATAGTCAGAATCCTTGAACGAAGCAAGATATTCCTCCAGCGGAGTAACAAAGGTCAGCGCGGAAGTAGGGTCAACATCGCGGCCGTCAAGCAGCGCATGAACGCGGATTTTTTTAATTCCTTCCTTATTAGCCTCTGCAACCATAGCCTTAAGATGGTCGATATGGCCATGGACATTTCCGTTAGAAACAAGACCGATAAAATGAAGCGTAGAATCCTTGTCCTTTACATTTTTAATCAGTTTTTTCCAGGTATCGCCCTGATACATCAGACCAGACTTAATAGACTCGCCGACAAGCTTAGCGCCCTGGGCAAAAACACGGCCGCATCCAATCGCATTGTGCCCAACCTCGCTGTTTCCCATATCATCATCGCTCGGAAGCCCTACCGCAGTTCCGTGAGCCTTAAGCTTTGTGTGCGGACAGTTAGCCGTAAACCAGTCCAAATACTTCATTTTAGAAGCCTTTACAGCATCGCCTTCAACATATTTTCCGTATCCAACACCGTCCATAATAACCAGAACAACCGGTCCGCGTCGGCCTTTCCAATTTGGATTTTTCTGCAAAGCATGCATTGTATCTGCCATTTATTCCTCCCATAAAAAGTCAATGAGTAAATATCAATTTTCGATTTGACTTTTTAGTACACTCTCCCATAAAAAGTCAACGAGAAAATTTCAATTTTCGATTTGACTTTTTATGCCCATTCGCAATGAAATGAGAATGGGCAGTTGATAAGAAAGTTTGCAACGCAAACTTTTGAATAAAAACTTTGACGCTATCTTAGGCAAAGTTTTTATTACACTCTCCCTAAGTCTATATGGGCGTTTCCCTCACTCGCGTCATTTCATTCCGCTCGTTCAGGCCGGGTGTTCCGCCATTCCGCTACGCTCAGCCCCTCGCTGCCGCTCGGTGGCCGCCTGCGGCGTGGCTCCATACCCTAACGCATTTTTTTCACTACAATTTTATCAATTTTGCACTCTTTACACAATTCTGTTTATAGACATAAATTTACCATCTGGCTTCTGGTTCGGTAAAAAGTAAAAAATCATGTTTTTTTGAATAAAAAAATTGAAAAAGCGGAAGGAAAAAGGCAAGTTTGGCGTCATTGAAGTGCTTTTTGCCGAATGGCATAAAAGAATTATTGAGGATTTTACGAAGTAAAACCGCAAATAATTCTTCCCAAAAAACACTTCACCATAGCCAATACTTGCCTTTTGACTGGAAGCTTTTTCAATTTCTTTCACAATTTATAAAAAAATTCAGATTTTAGATTATTCTATCTCAAGTTTTTTGCCGTTCAGCGCCGCGCTTAAAAGGATTCCTTTTTCATACACAAGTTTAAGCGAAAAAAACGGAGCGCGCAGCTCAAGGAGCTTCAGAAAAATCTCGTCGCCTTTCCAGTGCGGCAAAGCGTTCATCCTGGATTTTTCAATCCATTCAAGCTCGCCCTCGTCGCATTCCTTCAGAGCGCCGGAAAAATTATTGCTCCAGAAAATGTGCATATATTCTGTAAAATTTTCATCGCTTACAAAAGTAACTATTCCTCGGTACTCTATTTCGTTCAGCGTAAGACCAGTTTCTTCTTTTGTTTCCCGCAAAATACATTCTTCCGGGCTTTCCGCCTCTTCAAATTTTCCGCCGATTCCAATCCATTTATCGTGATTGTAGTCGTTCCGCTTTTTTGTGCGGTGGAGCATAAGATATTTTGAATCTTTTTCAATGTAAACCAGAGTTGTATTCTGCATTGATTTGTTCATAAATCAGCCCAAAACCATCTTGTCGTTCACTTCACCGTTCACGCTGAATTTCTGAAGCAAATCCTCAACTGTAAGATTTTTCTTTTCCTCACCTTTTACATCGTAAACAACTTTTCCGTCCATCATCATAATAAGACGGTTTCCGTAACGAATCGCATCTTTCATATTGTGCGTCACCATAAAAGCCGTAAGCTTGTCGCGGGCAATAAATTCCTCAGTAAGCTCAAGAACCTTTTTCGCGGTTTTAGGGTCAAGAGCCGCAGTGTGCTCATCCAAAAGCAACAGCTTAGGTTTCTGCAATGTAGACATCAAAAGCGTCAAAGCCTGGCGCTGTCCGCCGGAAAGAAGCCCGACCTTTGCATTCATCCGGTTTTCAAGACCTAAATCCAAAAGCGCAAGTTTTTCCTTGTAAACTTTTTTTTCAGCAGGCTGAACATACCAGCTCAAGCCGCGTCTTTTTCCGCGGCGCATCGCCATCGCAAGGTTTTCTTCTATAGACATATTTGCCGCGGTTCCCATCATCGGGTCCTGAAACACGCGCCCAAGATATTTCGCACGCTCATATTCAGGACGGCCGGTTAAATCAACGCCATCCAGCACAATTGAACCGGTATCAGTGTAATGAACGCCGGCTATAATATTCAGCAAGGTTGATTTTCCAGCTCCGTTGCCACCGATAACGGTAATAAAATCGCCGTCATCAATTTCAAGGTCCACACCGCGAATCGCTTTCTTTTCTGTTATTGTTCCAGGATTAAAAGTCTTTGTTATATTAAAAAGTTTCAGCATTGCAGACCTCTATTATTTTTCACCATGCTTTTTTATCTGAACATGGCGAGTGTTTTCCTCTTCATTCAAATTCATTCCTGGCAGGCTCCGGCGCCGGCGGTCAATTTTTGCCTTTGCAACCGGAACACTTAGCGCCACCGCAACTATAAGGGCGGTCAAAAGCTTCAAGTCTGTTGATTTTAATCCAAGCTGAAGGACTACCGCAATTACAATTCTGTAAATAACCGAACCAAAAACCGCGCTTAAAAGCGTCCACCAGAAGCCGAATCTTGCGCCAAAAATAACTTCACCAATAATAATGCTTGCAAGACCGATTACAATTGTTCCTGTTCCCATTCCAACGTCCGCATAGCCCTGGCTCTGCGCAACAAGCGCGCCGCTCATCGCGACCATTCCGTTGGAAATCATAAGTCCAAGCATTTTTGTATTATCTGTGTTTACACCCATCGCGCGGACCATGTGCTCATTGCTTCCTGTCGCGCGCACGGCGCTTCCAATCTCTGTGCCGAAAAACCAGTACATAAGGGCAATAATAATTCCTACAACAACCAGCCCTATTATCAACGAAACAGAAGTTGTTGTAAGTCTTCCGCCGGAAAAATCCTTCAGCATGCTCATCATTGTGGAATTTCCCAAAAGAGGCGTGTTGGCTTTTCCCATAATGCGGATATTAATGGAATAAAGCGCAATCTGAGTCAAAATACTTGCAAGCAGAATATTTATCTTTAACTTGGTGTTCATAAAACCGGTCGCAAGACCGCACAGCATTCCAACTATAAAAACAAACAGCAAAGTAAGAACAGGATTCATTCCTTTTACAATAAGAATTGCTGTAACAGCTCCGCCAGCGGCGAAACTTCCGTCAACGGTCATGTCAGCCACGTTCAAAATTCTAAAAGTAAGATAAACTCCAAGTGTCATAAGTCCCCAGAGAATTCCCTGGGCAACAGCACCCTCCATTGCAAATAAAACGGCCATCATGCGCTCCAAAAAAAAGATTGAATACTAATTTGTCTTAATTTCGAGTTTTTCTTTGCAAATTATGAAAGAACGCTCTCGGCAGATTTCCAATTTGCTCAGATGGATTTGGATCGAATTCGGGTGCTCCGCACTTTAATTAATTCAATCGCCAAAAATCTTCACAAATTGCAAATCTGCCTGCGCTTTTATTCTTTTTACAACAAACTCGACATTCAGGCTAATCAGTCTCTTGGAACTGTAATTCCAAGAATTTTTTCAGTTTTTTCATTTACCTTAAGATCAAACTTCTGAAGAGTTTCAATCGGCATTTCCGCAGGCTTTTTTCCATCGCGAAGAATTTCCACAGCCATTTTTGCAGTAAGCTTTCCAAGTTCATAATAGTTGATTCCGTAAGTCGCAAGACCGCCAGCGTTCACCATGCCTTCCTCACCGCAGATAACCGGAATTTTATATTCATTCGCAACCTGAGAAACCAAAGTCATTCCGGCCGCAATCATATTGTCTGTAGGAGAATAAATAACATCAACTTTTCCGCAGAGATTTCCAACAACCTGCTGAATCTCGTTCGCATTTGAAACTGTTCCATCAATATATTTCAACCCAAGCTTATCGCAGGCAGCCTTTGCAAGCTCAACCTGAAAATATGAATTCTGTTCGCTAGAGCAGTAAAGCATTCCGACTGTCTTTGCGTCAGGAACAATTTTCTTAAGAAGCTCCATCTGGGCCGCGCACGGAGTAAGGTCTGAAGTTCCTGTAACATTTCCGCCCGGCGCTGTATTCTTCTGAACAAGCTTTGCAGACTCAGGATCTGTAACAGAAGAAATAAGAATCGGAATATCCTTTGTAAGGTTCGCGACAGCCTGAGCCGCAGGAGTCGCAATCGCAAAAATCAAGTCATCGCGGTCATTGATAAGTTTTTCCGCGATTGTAACGCAGTTTACCTGCTCTCCCTGAGCATTGTGGTAGTCAATTTTTATATTTTCTCCGTCTACATAGCCAGCTTCAGCAAGTCCAGCGACAAACCCCTTGTAGTTCGCATCCAAAGCAGAATGTTCAACAAGCTGTATAACACCAATCTTTAACTTTCTTTCGCCTGATTTTGAGCCTTCAGCTGTCTTTTTTGAACATCCTGAAAAAGCAACGGCAACCGCGCAGATAGCGGCGGCAGCAAACAATTTTTTCATTTTTAAATCCTCCAAAAATATAGCAATTATTATAGAGCCAAAAAGCACGATAAACAAGAACGAATTTATTATATAGCCAAAAATTCCGGATTTTTTATTTAGTCCGAATTTCAAGTTTTATAAATTCAGCACAAAAATTGAATGTGCTATCAGAAAAAGCGCGACAATTCACCAAATAAAAAATATTGCCTTTTTCCCGGTAGAACTATAAAATAGTCCTATGAAATTAACTATCAGACTTTTTTTTATTTTGGCTTCCAGTCTTTTTTTCGCATCTTGCGCCACAGCGCCTAAGATTCCAGAAAACGCAACCTCAACGCAGCTTATCCAGATGGGACAGGACGCTCTTGAAGTTTCAAATTACACCGCCGCAGAAACCTATTACATCACCGTAATTCAGCGATACGGAATGGATACAGCCACATACATAGAAGCCTCTTACGAGCTGGGGCACCTTTACCTTAAACAGAAAAAATATGACGAGGCATACCGGAAATTCGACGAAATCCTTGGAATTTATTCAAATGCGGAAATCGGAACGATTCCAGCCTCGTACAAAAAACTTGCAGAGATGGGAATAGAAAAAATCCCTGAAAAGCACAGGACAAAATAGCAGTAAAATATTTTCAAAAATAGAATCAATTCGTGTCCTTAACACAATTTCTCTTTTTTACTAGAATTAAATATATATGAAATCAATCTCCAACTTTCATACGCACACAGAGCTTTGCCATCATGCGAAAGGACAGCCGGTTGATTATGTCAATCAGGCTATGAAGGATGGCTGCTCCGCCCTGGGATTTTCCGACCATTGCCCTTATCCGGAAGATTTTTTTGACTGCTGGCCGGAAATAAGAATGACTACAAAAGAAGCCTCTGTATACAGCGAATGGATTAAAGAGGCAAAGAAAAACGCGGCGTTTCCTATCTATCAGGGCTATGAATGTGAATGGGAAGAATCCTTCGCCGGATGGTATGACGAACTTAAGGCGAATTTTGGGGCGGAATATCTGGTTCTTGGCTCGCACTGGGTTACAGACGGCTCAAGCCATATCTATATTTCCGATGTTGAAAACCCCTCTCTTTTAAATAAATACATTGACCAGACCATAGAAGGAATGCGAAGCGGACATTTCGCTTTTCTTGCCCACCCGGATCTGTTTATGGCAGGCCACAAGGAATGGGACGACCAGGCGAAGGCATGCAGCCAGGCGATTCTGGATGCGGCTTCCGATTTGGATTTGCCTATTGAAATAAACGGCCTTGGAACAACAAAAACTCCGAACAATACAAAGCGCGGGATGCGATACCCTTATCCGTTTGTTGAGTTTTGGGAAATGGCTTCTCTTTCAAATGTCCGCGTAATATGCAATTCTGATGCCCACAATCCTCAGGATGTTATCATAAACGCCTGGAGGGCCAGGGATTTTGCAAGCCGCTTTGGAATTGTGCCTTTGGAGCTTCCAGATTTGCGCCGCAGATTTTGTCCATAAGACAACGGCAGTGAAAAACAAGTCCGATATCGTGCTCTCCAAAATTTATTTTAGCAGTCAAAAAGCGGGGTTTCAGTTGCCCAGGGCAAACGCATTATAAATAATTTAAGTAAACTTTGCGCGAAGGAACGGTTTCGTGGTCAAAAACACTCTGATTGTTGAGACCGCGTGAGCGGTCACTTCTATAGTTACTTTGCAACAATCAGCGTGTAGGGGATGTCCAATAAGTATCTTTTTTGTCATTTATAGGCTTGACCCGAAATTCTAAATGCATATATTACAATCATTTAGAATTTGTTCAACAATGACATTCAGAACTTATTGGACATCTTCGATTTTGAACCACGAAACCGTGACTGGGAGCAAGTTTTTTGCTGAATACATTTA
>OCKZ01000051.1_pt1 | contig 21857 bp, 35 predicted proteins | sample 1495951 | NCBI WGS metagenome assembly OCKZ01 (sample SAMN03418277, study PRJEB22391) | human gut metagenome | biome: human-gut; feature: organic feature; material: feces | host: Homo sapiens | place: Tanzania | collected 2013-01 | reverse complement strand
CAGTGAGAAGCGTGTGGAAGAATACATCACGGGGTGGCGTAGTGGCTGGCGGTGGCTCCACAGGTGGCGGTGGTCAGAAGCCTGGCGGCGAACTGGAACCGTAACGGTCGCTAAGCGGAAAACTTAACATTCCCCACGGTAGGCACACGAGGCTTGCCGTGGGGTTTTTATTCTTCGGGCAATAGCACCACACCAACACGTACTTTTGCACCACAATGAGGGCAGAAGGTGGTGGCGTTGACGGTGGTTTGCGTCTCCTCTTGTGTATTTTCTTCTTTCTCTTCTTTTTCTTCATTAAATAAAAGAGTGCTGCTTTCAGGATTTACTGAACTGTCTATTGGGTAAAACAGGTCGGTAATGTCACATTCCAGCTTCTCGCAAAGGTCTTCTAACCGCTTTACCGTAGGATTACCCTTGATGTAATTCTGAATGATGTTTTGCGTCTTTAGGTCGAACTTCTGGCAGAAAGACGTAATGGTATAACCGCGCTCTGTGATGGCGCGACGGATGTCGATTTTCGTTCTCATATATATAATTGTATTATTTTGATTGCAAAGTTAATTGATATATTTGTATTATACAAGTATTTTGCAAAATTAATTATTATATATATTTATTTTGCATAGAATTATGTGTTTTTGGTCTATTTGTGTCGCTTTTATGTGTATCGTTTATCGAGAACTTGGATAGAATACGTTTGGTTTTCCTCGTCAGAATTAAATATCTACCCCTATAAATAGCTAATAATCAACGCTTTAACCGACACACCACTCTGCGAAAGCGCACCCAAAAGGAGCACCTAAATAATTGATAATTAGAGCAATCGCATCTGTAAACTCCACCCAGAAACCTTGATTCAGAAGCGAGACTGCCCACCGCACTGAGGAGCCTCGTGGTGTGCCCGCCTTGGTGCTCGGCTGGATATATGCCACCGAGGACTCCACCACCACACCACCGAGAACTCCACCACCACACCACCACCACACACCAGGAAGGACACCACACCGAGGACACCGACACACCACACCGAGGACACCACCACCACACCACACCGAGGACACCGACACCGCCCGCGTATATATAATAAGGTATATAATTATATACATTTGTAAATAAATGTAAACAAATTATATATATTTGTTTCAGTAGGTTAAAACAAATGTATTTGATAAATTTTTAATCGAAAAAATTTGGCAATACCAAATTTATATAATACCTTTGCAGGCGTAAATAAGAAACAAATAAAATACTTTACAGATTATGAACAAAAAGCAAACATCTATTTTGATCGCTTTGGCAGCCATCGCGATCAACAACAAAGAAGGATTTACCGTAAACGCTGCTACATTGCAACCAGTTACAACAGGGTACGCTGTAGCCGTTGCGGACACACAAAATTCGTTCGGACTCGAAGGCCTTGCGAACGTTATAAAATACGTTGACGAACACCCAGAAATAAATGCTTTTGGCGGTTGGTACAATAGCAAAAATAACATGTATTATTTTGATGCTACTATAATAATAGAGGATTTGGCCGCCGCTGTTGAGCTCGGACGTATGCACAAACAAATTGCAATTTATGATCTTACAAATAATTTGCAGATTGAATTATAAATAATAATTAAGGACCGGCGGCGCCGGTCCCTAAACAATAAAAAAAATACTTATATTATGATATATAATAAAGAAATAAACGGCGTTAAATTTTCGTTAGTCTGCGAATCGTGGAGAACTCGAAACAGTTGGGGGCATGAGGTTTTTTTATATAAAAACGACATTTTCAAAGTAGGTAGTACAAGGATTCGTTATTATAATAGAACTTGGGAAAGTTACGAATACCAAAGCGCAATAAAAAACGTTATATATAATGCCATTCAGGAAATTAAAGCGGTTGCAAAAAAAGCGTTTTTAACTTTGCATAACTACAAAATTTTGACGAAAAAACGCGCCGCCGAATTTACCGAATATCTTGCAAAGGATTTAGAATATAATACATATAATGAACTTTTTGAAATGTTCTAACTGTTTGACGTGCTGCGAATTTGCAGCACGTTTTTTTTCTTGTACGTGCTTGGATGCTCTTGTACGTGCTTGTGTGTGCTTGTATGTGCTTGTACGTGCTTGTACGTGCTTGTGTGCTCTTGTATGTGCTTGGATGCTCTTGTACGTGCTTGGATGCTCTTATACGTGCTTGGATGCTCTTATACGTGCTTGTATGTGCTTGGATGCTCTTGTACGTGCTTGGATGCTCTTGTACGTGCTTGTGTGCTCTTATACGTGCTTGTATGTGCTTGGATGCTCTTATACGTGCTTGTATGTGCTTATACGTGCTTGTATGTGCTTGGATGCTCTTGTACGTGCTTGTGTGCTCTTATACGTGCTTGTACGTGCTTGGATGCTCTTATACGTGCTTGTACGTGCTTGGATGCTCTTATACGTGCTTGTGTGCTCTTATACGTGCTTGTATGTGCTTGGATGCTCTTATACGTGCTTGTATGTGCTTGTATGTGCTTGGATGCTCTTGTATGGTTCCCTACTCCATCACATTACACACGTTATACAATGTCGCAGATATTAGAGTATTTGCAGCCGTGCCCACTCATTATAGATATTATAGAGCATCACAGATATTAGGGAATTGCAAACAAATGTGAACAATACTCACTATAAATATATACAATTATAAACAAATGCTAAAAGCAAATATATTCAATAACTTTTTAATCGAAAAAATTTGCTATATCAAATTTATATAATAACTTTGCAAGCGTAAACAAGAAACAAATGAAATACTTTAGATTATGAAGACAATGTATTTAATAGAGCATTACGCGATCAACCGTAAGAACGGAGTCCGAACGTATATAGGTTCGGTATGTGTTGAGTTCCGCGTTAAAAACCTTGTTATGAAGTTTGTGAGAAATCATGGTTATCAGTATAACAGGAGTAAGAAGGCTTACATCCTGGAGGCTGATTCCGTTGAGTCGTGCACCGACAAGGCCATCACAGTGAAGTCTTATGCAATATAATTATAACAACTTTAATACTTTACAGATTATGGCAAGAATCACTAAAAAACAGGAGTTCGACGAGCTTTCCAAGTTCGGCTGCGCTTTCCTTCAGACCAACAATTATGGGGGCTATTGCATCGTTATAGATGATGGCGGAAAACAGGTATTGTGGCGCGACTGCACCAGCAGAAACGAGCATACGGCGCGACGTTGGCAGCGCATCAAATACACTTGCCCGCGTGATCCTGAAACCGAATCGCGTCCGTACCTTACTATATACGGCATCCGCTATTATTTAGACGACTTCATGCGCTGCGCCTAACCATACCAGGGAGGCTCCGGCCTCCCCTATTATAGAAAACATATAACATCACCAACTTTATAAATACTTTACTGATTATGAGTACACCGAATTTTGCATTAAAGAATGCCTCACGTTATTTCGTTTTTGGAATGCCTGTATATTACACACAGGAAGAAATAGACGAGCGCGAACTCGGCCAGGACCTTTTAGGCGAGTTTGATGAACTGGACACAGAGGCTAATTATGAAGCGGACAAGGAAAATGTGGCCTGTGAGCTGAAGGCGAAGGGATGGCACGATATAGAAGAGTGTGACAATGATCGCAGTTATCCAACATCTCTATTTTCAGAGATTACTAAAACTATTTGGTTTGGCAACACGTCTGTAGATGTTACCGTTCAAGCCGGCTGCACGTCCGGCTATTACGAAGCGGCTAATTTTGACTGGTTTGCAAAAGTAAAGGTTAGCGGCATAATAGAAGGATGGCATGAGACCTTTGAGTATGAGCACGACGAGCTGGAAGCCGACGACGTGATCCGCGACAACTGGTACGACAATAAAGGACTCAGTAAGATTCACGCTGCGCACATCATCCGCAAAATTGAGGCCGTTATAGACGACTTGAAAAACGAGGCTGAGCTTGCATTCTCTAAGTATTGTGACGAGGAGATGTTTTGCGCCTGGAAGGCCTTCAACGGTGAAGCCGGCTACAGCATAGCGGGCAAGCGTCTCTGGCAAGAAGTAGAAGAACTGAATAAGAAAACCGCTTAAACAATATATCATCATGGCACCAACTATTATAATATCACGCACAACGAGTACACGTGTCCTTCTCACGGCTTTATTCGCCGTCGTCGTGCTACTCGTCAGTCGCACGGTAAAAAATGCTTTAGAAGCATTGAAAACGGCTCGCCAGTGGCTCCAGTCGCAGCACAGCTTTTATGGCGAAGATGGCGATCCTATCAAGTGCACCGGCTGGCAGTTTGTCGGCTACAACATCATTGCAGCAGTAGTGGCAATATTGCTCTGCATCAAGTATTAAATAAACGCCTTATTATAGACAGACAAAACATCACCAACTTTTAAAATTCATAGATTTATGGCACAGATAGCATTATTCAACGTTACTAACGATACACAGTATTTACCACAGCGTCGCGACATGTTCAACGAGGCACGATGGAAGGAGGCTAAGCGCCTCCTGACACAGGCCTTGAAGTTGACAAGCAAGGAGGCAGGCAGATATACGTCGCGCTTCCTCCAGGATAGAATGGTCGGTGGGGACTTTCCGGCACCAGCCGGAGGCTATCACAACGGCATCACGTGTATAGCTAACGGAGGCGAACACAGCCAGCAGCGAGGCGAGTTCACAGTGTACGATATTATAGGCAGCTCGTATATTTACGAGGCACCGACAGGCGACATGTGTATAGCCAACATTCCAGAAGAAGGAGAAACGGAGTACTACCGTATTGCGGTATTGACTTACTAAACCATCATTACGGGCTGCGACTGGCAGCAGGGCAGCCCTATTATAGAACACTTTTAAAATTGAGAATATTATGAACGAGATATTTGTCGAAGTAAAAAATCCTATTTGCAAAGATGGCTCGGTGTGGCTGTGGGAGTCTGAAAGCATAGAGACGGTGCGCTGCCTCGCATCTAAAGAGGATGCACAGAATTATATTGATCATCATCATCAGTTTTGCCGTGAACGCGGCATGAAGGAAAAATCCTACAGCATCGGCACGCAGGCGGACTTTTGGGCGGCTGCAAAGAAGTATGAAGCCGACAAGAAGGCCAACGAGGTGAAGGAGTATTGCAAGCACGCGGACGCATTGATAGAGCGCAGACAGCTCGAAATTAAGGCCCTGGACGGACTGGCTCAGGTGTGCCGACAGTTCGATGGCAAGGTGCTTAATAAACGCTTCCACGATGCCGTAAAGGACGTGACGGGCTTTTATAGCTCATTCGGAGAATACCGCTTCGAGCTGAAATGCTACGACTATTACAACTATACAGAGTATTGCCCTAACGTCTCACTGTCTGCCGACTGGAGCCACGGCATCAACCGCTACACCGGCAAGAAGAAGGACGTGAACCCTAACGACTGGCAGTGGAACACGGGCGACCGTCTGGAGGCAGAAAAAGCGGTTGCCGTTATAGAGCATTACAAAAATGGTCGATTTGCCCAAATCGAGAGTCTGAAGGCTTCAAAGAAAAAGTATGCAGCCTATCTGCGCCTGGCACGCAAAGCGGAGGCGATAATGAAGGAAATGGAAGGCTACGACTACGAGATCCGCGAGTTCGCAAAGGAGAATGCATTAAGCCAGTATAGCCGTCACTCCTATTTCTGGAAGGGCTATTAAATCATCATTCACGGGCTGCGTCTGGCAGCAGGGCAGCCCCCTATTATAGAACATCTAAAAAATCAGAAAATCATGGATAAAAAGAAATATATCGACGTATTGACCGAACAGGCAAACAAGCATCACAGACCGCAGGAAATGGCTCTGAGCGACTTCTGTGACTACCTCATAGAGTTCTTTGGTATTGACGCTTTTAAGGCTGGCACCGTTGAATATAGCCAGCACGTCTTGAACTGCACAAAGAAGAATCCCGACTTTGCCGGACTCACCTTCCAATGGCTCGATGATGTGACAACAGCGATGGAGCGTGGCGAGTGGCTTGACGTGTTCGGCATACTGTACGAAGAAATGTATCTGAGTCGCGGCAAAGCGTCGAAGACGGGGCAGTTCTTCACGCCTCAGAGTGTGTCGGACCTTATGGCACAGATTAGTGGCCTGGGAGCCGGCGACCACGGCAGGGTGAACGACTGCGCAGCAGGTAGCGGACGTTTGCTCTTGGCTCATTATCTGGAGAGAAGTAAACTGGACCATTCAGCCGGCAGGCGCTTTGAGTATGTGGCACAAGATAGCGATCCTATTGCTTGCAAGATGTGCGCCTTGAATTTAATGGTACACGGCATGTATGGTCGTGTGGAGTGTCGCGACACATTGCGTATGAGTGAGCCGACGGTGGTGTATTATATCAACGAAGTAAAATATCCGTTTAACACGCCTTATTATAGCGTGAGAACGGTATTAGCGGAAAATCAAAAATAAGGTATCACGGGGGCGATTTGCCCCTATTATAGAACATTAAAAATACTAAGGATTATGGCAAAGATATTTGTTAATGAGACTGTAGGTAAATTGCAAAGTTTTGTTGGATTCTACGATTCAATCTGGAGTCCAGATGATGATATATATTATGAGTGTGTAGAAGAAGATCTGGAGGAGGATGTCGATTTTACCTTCGACTATAAGCAGTACCAAAACGACATCTGCAAAGCATATACGGAGGTTTGGGAATTGTGGATGCAGGAGTTTATCAGCGACGATATAGAACTGGAGTTCGTAGAGGTTTACAGTCCTCGATACTATAATTATGAAAATGATTCTTGTCGCGTGAAAATTCGCCTGACACAGGCTGCGGAGGATGCTATTATAGCCAAGATAGGAAAACACCGCAATCAGTTGGCCAAGTGGATAAAGAAGAACCACACAAGCTATGATGGCTTCTCTTCTAATCTATCCAACGACATCGATCAGTGGCCACGCCGCCTGTTCGATGATAACGAGACTTTCCAGCCTGCCTATCTTTTCTGTATGCTATATTATATAGTAAAGGCAGAATATATGGCGACAGGCGAAACTGAAAGTCTTGAATACGAGGCATACGGTCGCATACGTGAAGATATTAGTGTAACATCATATATGAAGAATATAAAAAAAGTTGCTTGATTATATGAAAACATCCAGTACAATTCATTCCTTCCTGCTTAGTGAGCAGGAAGGACACACACTCCTCACGGCTCGGGAATATCCCTGGAGCGTGTTGCAGGTGATACCGACCACTCCAGCGGACTTCGACCGCATAGTAACAGTTCTCAAGAAGCGAGGCATGGTAGCCCATCACGATACCGACCGTACATTCTGTATCATCCATCTGACAAGCGGCGACCATGACGGACAACACCCAGAGCGACATTTCACTATCACTCAGAACAACCACATGCAGATTATCGAGGAGTTGAAGAACGTAATGGCGCAGGCAGCAGTGTGGTACGAGTCTAATGTTATACAACGTTTGAAAACTTACTAAATCACGGCTTACTGGACACCGTTCGCCGTCCGTTCGGATTCCGTCCGCCGTCCGGTCGGATTCCGTTCGCCGTCTGTTCGGATTCCGTCCGCGGTACATCATCGTGTATTTAAGAACTATATTATAGACCATTTGAAATATTAGAAAATTATGGCAAGAGTTATTATATTGAGCACCTGCGACGAATGGAAGTCTTATGCTTCCTTTCGACTTTATGGCACTTGGGCATCATCTAAAGCCGGTTGCCGCCGACTGTTTAAGACAATTATAGCAGGCATCAAAGAAGGCTTATTTGTGTACGAAGACGAGAGTATATCTTGCGAGGAGCAGATCATGAATTTCAAGGAGGACGAAAAGAGAGAATGTGCAACAACCTTCTTGCATGATCTTCAGAACAAGCTAATATACGGACATCTGGAATTGTGTGAACTTAGGTAGCCCTACCCCATCCCGCGTCCGGCATGGACTCTGCGACGGTTCGACTCCGCCGGCGGGAACGTTAGGTATTTATTAATTTTTAATTAGCAATTATCAATTGATATAAAATCATAATCAATAAAGTATTTTGTTTCCTGCTGCTGCGGTCCGCGAGGATAGCGGCAGCTACAACGCCCACCATGCAGGCATGGCACCAGGTTCGAGCTCCAGAATGGGCGACAGAGCGAATTTTGAATGTAGTAATCGGCTTTGCCGCTTGCCAGAGCAAGAATGTTGAGTTTTGAATTGTGCGCCGTGGGCGCATTAGGAATTGCTCAATGTTGAATTAGTCATCAGACGGCGCAGACACAACAGAAAAGATCCGTTCAATCTGTTTCATCCGATGAAAAATAATAAAATACGCATTAATACACAATTTATGCGTCATTAATTTGGTAGTTATAAAAATTATTGCTACCTTTGCAATAGATAAAGAAAACAACTAATTTAAATTTTAAAACTGGTGGCAACAGTAATTCTGCATTAAGGTTATGACAACTACAATAGAAGAGATTGCAAGCGAGAATGGTCTGGAGTTGATTGAGACTACGGCGGAAAGAAGTGGTTATCCTCGTGGCTTGCAGAAGGCTGTTATAGGCTTCGATACATTCGACGAAGCGGAAAAACTGGCTAATGAACATGGTCTCGATATTGAAATCTTCACTAAGCGCGACGGCTGGAACTTCTGGTACAGAACTGGAGATAGAGCATGGGAACCGTTCGAGCGTTCAGTAGAAGAGTATGGCGACGATTACCGTAAGTATTCTAATGAGGACTTAGATGACTTCTATGAGAACGAGGTACAGCCGTTTGTCGCGGACTTCGATAGCTTCGAGTCGTTGCGCTCATTCTTGAGCAGCATGGAACACGTGCAAGAAGAGATAGAGAACGCTGAAGACGACGAGATTGTAATCGCTCGTACCGATGGATATTGCGAGACCATCAAGGCGAAAACAATGGAGTATGAGTATGACACGCATCATTACGCCATCGGCTTGATAGACCGTGACTGCGATGCAGATTAATTGTTGTAAAATATATTATAATTACCGAATTTCAGCCCTATCGCATCACGGCAAGCGAAAAATTATGAAGAAAGAAAATCTAAATACATTATACAATGAAGTAGAGAAGGCGTACGGGTTTATCAATGATTTTCTTGGCAATCATGGATTAGATATGATAGACTTGGCTTATCCTAACCATGATGGCGTACAAGACGCTGATGTTGCAGCAGACATGATGCTTCTTCGCCAGAGCACCAACAGCCTGTCTAAGGCTTGCAACATCCTCGTCAAGAAACTTACAGATGTTATTGGAGACGAGAACGAATTAGTATAGTAATGTACGAGATAAAAAACGTAATACACGATTATCTGTTTGTAACGCTCTGTCTGCGCGATGTGCGGGCGGGCGTAACAAGAGACTGGAGGTATTGGGATGACCTGGAAGAGTGGCTGTGTGAGGAGTACGGCGTTAAGGATCTGAAAGGTCTCGTTATAAATAAGCTGCCTGATTATGGAGATTGGGTGGAATTAAGGAAATAAAAACATTCAGCCCTACGCAACACGGTTAAGCGGAAGAATATGACAATAAAGACACGCCAAGAAGCGATACAAGTAGTTAATAGTGTTATCGAGCGTCTGAAATCGCTCTACGGCTTAGATGACATGTTGGATGACGGATGTGATAGCCAAGACTGGAATCAGAATCGCCAGTATGCAAGTATTGACAGCGTAATCAGTTCGATACATGAAGAGTTGGCAGGGTACGATTTTGAGTTTATCCCTTCGTCAGAATGTGATAGAATATGGAAAGAGGCTTGGAACGGCGATAAATCTGTGCATCTGCCAGAAGTAAAATATAATCACGCAATAGAGTATGCCAACAGGCTTCTTGCTGTTTTGGAGAGTTAAATCATTCAGCCCTCGACATCACGGTCAAGTCTTGTAGATATGAAGAAGATGACTTATGACGAATATGAAGAGTTCTGTATTCAGTCCCCAGACGAGTTCTGGAATGAATTTGATTATTTTGTCGATATGGAGAATACTGCCGATTTGAAGTATGATTTTGATTTCGATTTTCCTTATGGTATTAGCGCAGTAAATGAAGATTCAGATGTTATTGCTGCAGAGTTGCCTGATGATTCATATATCTTTTTTGAGACATCCGTTCCCGAAGTATTAAGATATATTAGAGACAATTACTCAGACGATATAGATACCACCGCTATAGACCGGAAATTGAGAGAGTTAAGCGAAGATTGCCAAAATTCTGGTGAAAATGAGGAATGAAAAAAGCCCGACCTAAGCCGGGCTACGCAAGACCAATGGTCTCGAATCTACGATAGTAGAAATTAGCTCTTTATGAGCGTTTAAATCCACAATTCCGAAGAATTGACGGTCAATGGAAGTTAAAAGCCTCCGAAGACAGGTGCAAATATAAAAATTAAAGCGGTACGGACAAAGAAATTGACTGTATTATTAACAAAGATTTAGGAATTATGAAGAAAGAGCAATTAAAGAAATATATAAAAGACGCTGCTACGAATGTATGCCAGGCGTTGAACACTCTGCAAGATATTGAGAGGCAGTTTGATGATTACCTGGTAGACGAGGACGGCAAGAATGTGGAAGCCGAATACTACGCCCTGCGCAATGCTATTGCGTCTGTTAAGTCGGCATATGAGGATATAAAGGATATTTAATTAATATTACCATTATGGCAGAACAGATTAGAGTATGGAAGTCGAAGAACCTGCGCTCTACTTACATGCTTGTATATCGAGACGAGCTGACGGGGAGGCTGCGTGTCACTCGGATGGATGGAAGCAAATGCGACAACGAGAAGGGTCTGATAAACAGTTATAACACGTTCGGAGGTGGTCTTTGGGCAGCTTGCAGAGACATGGGCAACGATGTTGCAGAGATACGCGCTGCCGTGGATCGTGAGATAGCCGAGGAGACAGCACAGCGAGAACGTGAGGAGCTTCGCCTGAAAGCGGAAGCCGAAGCTAAGGCGAAGGCGTTACAGAAGGCTCAGGAGATTAGGGCTGCGCTTGTCGGCACGAAGGACAGCGTGAGCATCAAACCTATTGATGTGTTGCAGCGGTACGACCTGCTGGAGGAGCATCTGGAGCAACTGAAGTCTGGTGAGTATGCCGTTTGTATCAACTATAAGAAGAAGGGCGTTGTTGAGCTGCGCACGAAAGCACGAACGACCGACCATCTGAAGGTGTTGGCAAAGGTGACGAAGGAGGAAAGAAATAGTAAAGCCTCTTTACATCGTTTTGCCGTGAAGGTGCGCGAAGCGTATCAGTCGGGCATTGTCATCATCGGCAAGACTCACGCCCTTAAAGGCTTCGGCAAGCGCATTGTGGACGCTGCTCTCTGCATCAAGGAGAGTCAGAACACTTATTACTCTTCGTCTGCGCCACGTCAGTATTACGACAAGAACACACTTGTGTATATGAAGCTGGAGCAGATAGAGAAGGACGACAAATAAAATATTATAGACTATGGCAGAAAACAGTAAAACGACGAGAACGGCAGGCAGACCTGCCATCGGCGGCACCAGACGACAGTATGTAGTGACTGACGACGTGCACGAGTGGATTATGGCGCATGGTGGGGGCAAGTACCTCACGGACACCATACACACTATTATGGCGGTAGCACAGGAACAGGAATAAATAACAAAAATAAAAATGAAAAATTATGGCAACAAAGAAAGTATATCCGTTTATCAATGCGAAAATTTTTGACCTTAAAGACAACAACGACAAAAAGAATGTTGTGTTTGATGCGCGAGAGGTCGAGAGCTATGAATCATGGTCAAGCAAAGACGATGAAGATGAGAACGAGTGCGTATATGTTAATTTTAAGTCGGGACGGAGAATGTGTCTATACATGGAACTCGACCAAGAGCTTTACCCTGGCGACAACCTTATTACAGCAATAGACATGGTGCAATACTCTCACTTCTGGCACGACAACGAGGACTCTACGCCGGACGAGGACTAACATTATAATAACTTTAATACTTTACAGAATATGGCTAAGATTATGGATTTTGAGGAATATCGCACTTTGGTAGACGAGGTGAAGGTGCATGATTACAAATACTTCTCCCTGAACGATCCTACTATAAGTGACGAGGAATACGATGCACTGTACTTTGCATTGCAGGAGTATGAGGAAGCGCATCCCGACGAGGTATTGAAGGACTCGCCTACTCAGCAGTGCTACAGCGAGAACGGCAACGGCAAGCGCACTGTTGCACGTCGCACGGCTTGCCTCTCGATGAAGAAGTTGCATGATGCCAAGGCGGTTGTGAAGTATCTGAGAGCGCAGCAGCGTGTTGCAAACATCAGCAGCAAGGGTGCGAAGGTGGATGTGGAGTGGAAGTTCGACGGCGAAACCGTGAGCCTCGTATATCGTCGCGGAATGCTCTCGGAGGCTACCTACGGTCACGGCAAGGAACTCTACGGCATCGACTGTCTGGAGCATATCAAGCATGTGCAGGGCGTACCCGACCAGATGGCAGCATGGAAAGAGTACGATCGCGTGGAGGTGCGCGGTGAGGTAATAATCTCCCTTGAGGAGTTTGCTCGTTATAGTAAGGCTGGCAAGTCACCTCGTTCTACGAGCAATGGCATCATGGCAAAGAAGGTGGCTGTGACTGACGAGTGCAAGCGATTGGGGTTTCATCCCTTCCGTCTTATTATGGACGGTGTTGTAAGGCACAAGGAGGCTATGCAGGCTCTTGAGCGTAACGGCTTCAAGACTTCTGGCTTCGTGGCAGACCTTGACCTTGAAAAGACGGATGCAGAACTGGAGCAGGACATCGAGAATGTTGTTTGTGCTGCCGAGGTGGACCGCGAGGCATTGCCCTACCCTACCGACGGACTTGTTTTTAAGTTTGACAACTACGACTATTACGACCGCATAGGCTATACCGACCATGACGCAAAGTATAACTGCGCATTTAAGTTTCGCCCAGTGTTTAAGGCCGTTACCACATATCGCGGACACCATACCACGATAGGCGAGAAGACGGGCAAGGTGACGTATGTTGCCGACTTCGACGAGGTAGAAATGAACGGCCACCGTTTTGCTCATGCCAACTGCGGAAGCAAGCGCACATTCCTCCAGAAGGATCTTACACCTGGATGCAAGATTGAAGTCAGTCTGCACGGCGATGTTATCGTATGTGTGGATGGTAAGGTAGATGAAGAACCGACCGTCGAGGAAGAGCCTATCATTGACGAAGAACCCATCATCGAAGAAGAACCCCTTGTTATTGATGAAGAACCTCTTGTTATAGGCGAAGCGGGAATTGTTCACCATCCGGAGCCTCACGTTATTGAGTCGGAGATTAATCAGAGTCAGGAGTCGGAAGCAGAACCGGAACCTATACCCCAGCCCGAACCTGAACCCGATTCCCAGCCAAAGCCGAAGCGCAAGCGTTACTATCCACAGGTAGGTGAGCCGACGCTGCGAGAGGAACGTGAAGACACGGAGGAAGCATCTGCGGAGGATGAGGGGCTGACCGTGAAGAATATGTTGGCGGGTGCGCTGGCGGTACTGATGGCTGTGTCACAGGGAATGGTGATGTTGGCGTTTGCGGGTGCTGCGGTGTTCTTTATGCCGATGATCGGTGGATTAACGAAGAAATAAAATATCGAATGAAACGAATGAGAAGAACTGATTTATCGTCATCTGATAAAACAGATTGAACAGATGACAGCTTTTCTCATTTGTTTCATTTGATGACAATAAAAACCACAACTTTAAATATTAGATATTATGACATACGAAGAAACAAAACAATATGGAGCACATTCCGTTATCTATACTACTTTTTATGGATGCGGTCATTATATTGTGAACGACCGTGAGAAGAACGACGTGACAGATAACGAGTTTTTCACTGAGCAAGAAGCTCAACAGCGTATTGAAATTTTGAAGCAGCAGGGATATATCTCTGATGAAGAATATCAGAAGTCTCCTCGTTCAAATACCAATACTTATGAGTTATGGTCGGATGCAGACGAGTATCTTGATGATTTGATTGCGGAAGAACACTAAACGGCGTATGAACTGTTTTATCATCATTATCTGATGAAACGGATTGAACAGATGAAAGTCTGTTTCATTGTTTTCGTTCGACGAAAACTAAAATCCGTTGAATCGGTTGAATCCGATGTCAAAGAAAGGTCGGGCTCATCCGTTTCTTCTGATGACTGGCGTGTGGACATAATTGTAAATGACGAATGGGACTGATAACGAAGAGAGTGTTTTTACACAATTACGCAAAACCACAAAGCCATAAACACATAAAGCCACAAATCCACAATTATGGTTTCTCATAAACACACAAACGCATCCACACATAAATACACAAACGCATAAATCCACAAACGCATACATAAATCAAGACAAAAAGCAACACATAAAGCAATAAACAAATAAATCAATACATATATAAATACATACATCAAGAAAGAAATCAAGAAAGAAATCAACAAATAAATAAACAAACAAATAAATATGCATGGATATTTGTTTGTTTCAATTATAATTCTTAAATTTGCAACGTATTACAGATTATACATGTTCTGTATATTTGAATAGTATCATCAATTTTAAAATATACTTTATAGAAGATGGAAAGACTTAGAGAAGTGCTTGCCTTTGTAAACCACAAAGGCGGTGTAGGAAAAACAACAACGGTGCAGAGTTTAGCGACCGGCTTGCGCCGTTTTGGTAAAGGAAAATTCGGAGTGGATGCCGATGGACGCAAACGCTTGCCGCGTGTGCTCATTATCGACCTTGACCCGCAGGCGTGTGCCTCGTTCCTCTTCGGATGGAGCGAGACTCAGAACGCAGGTAAGCCTACCGTTTACGACGCATTGGTACAGCAAAGCAATTTGCCCGTTTATCAGGTACGTGAGGGAATTTACCTCGCGCCAGCTGCGTCGCAGCTTATATCCATAGAACCGTTTCTGAATCAGCGTGCATTGCCTCGCAAAGCCCTTTGTAAATTGCTCGTCAAGCCACTGAACGAGTTAGCAGGCACCGAACTGGCAGACGAAGGCGTGAACACCGTCATGGATGCTTTCGACTACGTGCTTATAGACTGCCCACCGGCTATGTCGTTGCTTACATACAATGCTCTCACAGCCGCTACGAGTGTAGTGCTGCCCGTGCAGCTCGAAGTGTTGGCAACAAAAGGTATTGCCGAAATCATCAACGCCATCGAGGAAACACGTGAGGATCTTAATCCCGATCTTGACATTCGTGGCTTGCTGATGGTAATGAGCAACGACCAGACCAACGCCACAAAGGAGTTTAAGGCATATCTCGGCGAAAAGTATCAGGACTATATGTTTGACGCTTATACGCGCCGCGACACGAAGATGGTCGAAGCGCAAGCTATGCGAGAAGACATCTTTGCTTATGCACCGTATTGCAGGGTAGGGCAGGACTATGAGCGTTTTACCAAGGAGATAATCAACAGTTTCACTTTTTAATATTATAGGGTATGGCAAGAGAAATGAAGAAACGAGTTGCGCATTTTGGTCTGGAAAATTCAGACGCTATAGACGAGAACGAGCGCATTTTGGAAGCAGGTAGACAGCAGCGTCAGGAGAACAGGGAGAAAAAGGGAAGTGGAGAAGCGGCTGCGAATGCTGTCACTGCTTCGTCCGCAGAAGTTCCGGCGACTGGAAAGCAGACTTTTTCTACAACAACGTCTGAGACCGAGACATCGACAACTATAACTCCTGTAGCAGATCAACAGGCAACCACATCATTCAGCAACGATATTGCTGCGAACATGCGTAAGCCGAAGGGTAAGAAGACCGAGAATGGCATCACCATATACGTGCCGATGGAGTATTACGAGCGTATCGCCTTGATGAAAATGCGCACGGGTGTGCCTATCAAGGATTTGGCGTTACAGGCAGTGATTGAGTTCCTGGATAGAAACAAAATGTAAAATCTAAAGCTAATCTATTATGAAGAAGATTATATCAATATTGTTCGCGCTCTGCCTGTGCATGGCAGCAAGCGCACAGCAGCACATGAAGTTTATGGGCATTCCTTTGGACGGTACAGTGGATAATTTTGCCCTGAAGCTGAAGGCTAAGGGCATTTCTTACGATGCAGTAAAGTCGAAAGCCATGGGACCTGGTGGAAAGTTTTATAATGGCACATTTATGGGCGAGAAGGCTACGTTTATGGTATTCTTTAACGCTAAGAGCAGAGTAGTGTTTGGTGTATCCGTAGAAATGTCTTATACGTCAGTAGAATTGGCACACGTTCCGTTTGTCAATATATCCGAGCAGTTGTTGAAGAAATATCCCAAGGCTATTTATGAAGCCAACAAGGATAGTAACGGTGACACTAACGGCGTGACATTCCATATTCCTAACGAAGCAGAGACTGAAAGGATAGGCGTTATCATTCAGACTCTGAATAAGTCGCAGTCTTATCTCAAGGATGATTGTACCATATCTCTTATGTACACCGATATAGAAAATTTCCAAAAGAGTGAAAGTATAAATAATGAGGATTTGTAATGTGTGAGGTAAAAGAGTTTAGTATTATTTTACCTAATGGTAAGATAAGTAGGTAAAATCTTACTAAATCTTTTTACCTAAAAAGTGAGGTACTAAATCGCTTTACCCTAAAGGTGGCGAGCAGGTAAAATCTTACTAAATCTTTTTACTTATGTACTAAATGTTTTCACCTTACTATTTATAATAAGAATAGAAGAGAAAATATTTTTCTTTATATTTATATTATAGATACGGAATATAAATAACTGATTTTCAGTGTTTTTATTGTGAGGTAAAGAAAAATAGTTAGTAAATAGGGAAAAAGAAATAGTAAATAGGTAAAATGTTTTAGTAACTTTTTACCTTAGAAGAACAGAAAATGATATGGGAAATGAAAAGCAGTTACCGCAAAAATGGATTAATACTCCTTTCGCCTTTACACGACTGAACAGAAATCTGTCGTTGTTGCAACAGGCGGTATTAGTTAAGGTGAGTGAACAGCTCCAGCCATTTATAAAGGAGTTTTTTGGTTCTGACTTGGCTAAATCTAAAAAAGTGCCAAAGGCTCTGTTTTCTGAAGCTGTGAAAAATTCGGGTGTCACACAGATATATATATCCTATGCCGAATTAGGCGTTCCAGAAAACAATTTCTTTGCCGTAAAACAGGCTATGAAAGAAGTGTTGGATGTAAAGGTGGAAGGTCCGAAGAAAAACGAGGATGGCTCTATGGGTATGCACATGTATAATGTATTCCTTAGCGGTGAGACATCCATCCGAAATACAGGTGTCGTATTTGGACTTAATCCGCAAGTTATTGACCCCGACAAACATCTTTATGTGCTTGATTACGCCTTCAATATGACCGAGGGTTATGTTTCGCATCCAGATAATATTGCTCTGATTGGCGAGGTGGCTCGTATGCCTATGATATATTACATCCTGCGTGACGCGAGTGGCAACAACTGGAAAGAGCATTCCATTCGACTTACGGTCAGTAAGATTAAGAAATATTTGGGTATGTTGGAGTTTAGCGGTGCCGAACTCGTGAAGGAGGCTTATCCTAAGTTTTCGCAGTTCAAGAAAAACGTTCTTGACAATAGTATTGCCGACATCAACCGACTCAAACAGTTGGGACAGATAGATGTTTGTATTAGTTATGAACCTATTTACAATGGCAAGCGAAAAGTAGGAAATCCGGCATTTATAGAGTTTACTGTTTATGACACAATCGAGCAGATGCAACAAGCGGAAGAACAAAAAAAGCAAGCCCAGCAGTCGACATCGTTATTTGCTGAAGCTGAGGAAGTAAAGCCGAAGCCGGGTGAAAAGGAATGGCTGATTTTTGTTGCCACGCTTGATGGCGACGTAGGCGAAGAACTGCGTAAGGTAGTGTTTGTATCGTATGATGGCAAGACCGTTCTTATAAAGGCGAGTAGAGAGCAAATTCAGAAGATAGAGAAATGCTTGACCGATGATGTTGTAAAATACATAAAAAATCATTCACAAAAGAGTTTCGGCAAGATGATTGGATGGGAATATTTATTGTCGGATAAATAAAATTTCACACCGCTTACCCTCCCCATAAGGTAGGCGGTGTTTTTGTATGTCCTGTTGGTATCGGCGACTTTTTTTACTTTTGTACACAGAAACCAACAAGACATGTATATGGGAAAAATCAGAAACATTATGTTATGGCTTATGGCTGTAATCACGCTCGTGGGCTGTGCTGCATCACGGACGACAGAAGGCTGTAGGAGTGAGGAGCGACGGGACAGTACGGTAGCTGTTGCTACGGACAGCGTGAAGAAGTCGGATGTGAAGACTGATAGCACCGTGACTTTTGCTACAGACGAGACTCATGCGTCCGGCACCATGAGCGAGAAAGGTAGGGGAGAAGAGACCATTCAAGAACGAGTGACAGAGAGCACGGATGCTCAAGGCAACAAAACCACCACCACCGATCGCACGATACACCGCAAGGGCGACTATGAGCGCAGCAGCTCGTACGAGCAGCACTTAAAGCATCTTGAGGCGACTATATCACGGATGCAGCACACAATCGACAGTTTAGTGTTGAGTAATAAGCTGAACGTTGGCACCCACTGGGCGAAGAAGGACAGCACGAATGTGATGAAGGAGAAGAACACAAAGAATATAAAGTCTACGTCAGAATGGTGGCAGTTTGCTCTTCTTTTTTTCAGTGTTTCTACTCTTATTCTTTTTTTTGTCCCCCGTCTTATAGTAAAAAGAATAAAGCATAAGAACTTATGAGTAGAAAGAAACAAGACCTAATAGAAGTCCCAACGCAGCCGGAAGTAACCCTCCAAGATTTCGTTATCCCTGCCAAGATACAGGCGTTCTGTGACAAGTATAAGCCGCTGGACCATTGGCGTGAGGACTGCGACGTGTTCACCGACTATCAGCTTCGTACGTATTTCAAGGCAGTGGTGTGTCCGCTGGGTGATCCCTTGTCGATATACCTGCAAGAGTTGGCAGAGAGAGGATTTAAGATGAAGGACGACGAGTGCGGAGAGCCGGTCATCTACGCTGCGCTACGATGAATCCTCGTCAATTAATAATTAATAATTAATAACTAATAATTAAAAATATAGAAAATGAAGAAACCGCATTATTTTTACAAAGTGAGTGCCGACACAAACGTAGGCCGTGACATTCAGACTTTTATGAACCGCTGTCAGGAAGCCGAGCAAAAAGCTCTTGACTGGGCGAAGAAGCAGGGAGCCGAACACTATTATGAGTCGTCTGACGGCATGGCTGGTGGAGTAGGAGCCGTGGAGTTTGCCGACACCACTGGTCGCGACGGATGGGACAGAACGGAGACACCCGACGGACGTGTATTGTTTACGCCTATGGAAGGCACGGACATAGAGAAAGAAATGTTTGCGCTGCCCATTGTGAGTGAAACAGAACTGATAGGCATACTCAACCTACAACCGAAGCGCACAAAAGACAATTTGCCTTTGCCTATGACCTTCGGCGACAGCACTCCCATTGTATTCCTTCATCAAGGCTACTGGTATGCTGATGTGCCGTATTTGAGTGCCGACATGACACTTACAAAGATAGAAGAGAAGGAGTTTTATCGTCGCCGGATGGCGGCTATAAATGAACGGAAATAAGTAGTAAGTAGTAGATTATAAGTGGTTAATAATTAGGTTTTAGTTTTAAATTAGTTTTTTGCGTCACCCGTCCGTGAGGATAGGTAACGCTTTTTGTTTTATATGTTAGTCGCGCGTGGGGCGGTCGGCAACCATATAACCATCGGTCATGCCCATTTTTGTATTGTCGTTGCGCTTTGCTTCGTTGAGCATACGTGTGAGATTAGCAATCTGCTTTTGTTGTTCAGCGATAACATCGAGCAGACGTGCGCGTTCTTCGCTATGCCGTTCGTCGGCTTCCATGCGTTTGGCTTCGAGGTCGAGTAGCGCCTTCATATTTTGGTCGCTAACATTGCCTACTACTATCATTTTTTCCTGATCTGAGTCGGGATCCTGGATGCAGATAGGAGAGGTGTTGTCCGCACTGCCGCACTCTTTTTTATCAGAATCAACAAGTCCTGGGACGACAGACGGAATCAGCGTCACATCCAACGGGTCGAGCAGCGCACGGCTGCCTGCCTTACGCTCGGTAACATAGCCACCGTCAGGTGCGAATATGTCGCCTTCTTGCGGTTGTACGTACATTGCGCTTCGTGTTGGGTCGCTATCTTTGTCATAAAAGAAAGCTGAGATAGGCACTTGAAAGGTGTTGCAGAAGCGCAGAATACTTGATACCGGCATAGGGCATCTGCCTTGCTCCCACAGACGCAGGCTGTTGTTCGACGTTGAGCCTATAGCTTGCAAGATAGTGTTGATGTTAATTCTGCCGTTGGCTTCCATCCATCTACCGAGGAATGAATAATTGTACTGGTACTTCATAACTGAAATATTTTAAAATGACACTTTAACTGTTAAATAACATAAATATTGAAAAATAAACATAGGTGAGCTATTGTTATTTGTATTTTAATTCTTAAATTTGCAACAAATATAGTGAATAACTGAAAAATGACAAAGGAAAATCTTGAGAAAATAACCACGCCATTGCAATCTTTAGATGCTAAAGATATTTCGGTGGAAGAAAAGAAGTTGTTGTCTGATTTCATGCAGACAAAAGGCTTCTCGGTAGCCACTTTTTATCTGCGATTCTTTAAAAATGGATTCTCTGTTTGGGAAATCATCGGCATTAATGAATGTAAAAAACAATTCTTAGCTACGCCGGAAATAGCCGAGCTATTATTATCGTATGCCGGAGACGAAGCGCAGGGAGACGATAAGGGCGACAAGGGTTATCTCTATACCTTAGCTAAGAGCGACAAGGCTGGTGTATTCTACGATTGCCTAAAACGTGCCAACACTGGACTTTGCAAAAAGTTCTTCGACTTTATGAACGAGCGCGGTATGAGCACAGGCACCGTTATCAAGCGCTTCTCTACTGATAATTGGAAAGAATGGGAGGCTAACGGTATCAAGCATTGTCTTTCTCAGTTCAACCTAAAACCTACTAAATAAAAATGATAGACGTTACTTTAGATTTGGAGACTTGTGCGCTTGCGCCGACTGCTGCCGTGATGAGTGTCGGGGCAGTGGCATGGAATCGTGATGGAGACAAATCACCCTTCTATAATGGCAATGACGCTGTAAAATACCCCATATTTTCTGCTCATGTAGACCTAAGAGGTATGTTTGTCGATGGTTTTACTTTCGACGAACATACCGCCGAATGGTGGAAGCAGAAAAGCGAAGGAGCGAAAGCTGCCGTTCTTGAGAGCGATGACGATGCTACACCATGTTCGCCCATAGAGACTGTTGTAGGCAACCTATTCGGATGGATTAAGGAAATCAAAGAAGCATTGCACGACGAGGACGTGTGTCTCTGGGCGCAGGGTTCTGATTTCGACATTGCCATCTTGCGTAACATCTGCTATAAGTTGAATATCAACATACCTGTACATTACACCTATTTCCGCGATCACCGCACATTCATCTACGAGGCAGCCCGACTGTTATGCAATGCGCGTGGCGTGTTCTATCGTCCGAGTGAGGCATACGATCTTGTGGAAGATTATAAGGACGTGGAGAAGGGTGCGGAGCATGACCCCGTGTTCGACTGCAAGCGCAGCATATATTCAACGTGGCAGATGATGAAGAAACTGACTCATCTGAAATATCCCGAGGAATAATGCCTAACCACGAGTATCTGAACTATCCCTATATTCCCAACCGCCAGAACAAAAGACAAGGGCGGCCTACGCATCGGGAATATCTGCACCG
>OCKZ01000049.1_pt1 | contig 22246 bp, 15 predicted proteins | sample 1495951 | NCBI WGS metagenome assembly OCKZ01 (sample SAMN03418277, study PRJEB22391) | human gut metagenome | biome: human-gut; feature: organic feature; material: feces | host: Homo sapiens | place: Tanzania | collected 2013-01 | reverse complement strand
AGCAGTGCTTCTTACACAGGCCGATTAAGCCACCAACCACTCCATAGTAACGTGTGGAGTGGTTGAGTAGCTCGGGAGAGTAATTTAGATTTTGGGGTAACGGCAGACGGGTAAAAAATCCAAGTGCTAACCCCAAGAGATTAAGTTCAGTTTTTAACAAGGTTACCATGCTCATCAAAATGTGCCATATCGTTTAATACACCCACTGCGGCCTTAAGTAGAGGGTAAGCGAGTGCTGCCCCGGTACCTTCGCCTAAACGAAGCCCCAAGTGAAGAAGAGGAGTGCCTTTTAAATATTCAAGCATTAAACGGTGAGCTCCTTCGTTGCTTTCATGGGCAAAAAGTAAATGTGCTCTTACGGACGCATCTAGCTTACAGGCTAACATAGCAGCGGCGGTAACCATAAAGCCATCGATTAAGACGGCCCAACCTAAGTGGGCAGCTTCAATCATCGCACCACACATTTGAGCAATTTCAAAGCCCCCAAAGGCCGCGAGAATTTCTTTGGCGGTTAGATTTTCCTCATGGCGAGCCAAGGCTTTTTTAATGAGTTTCTTTTTGAGCTCTAGTCGAGCATCGTCGATTCCTGAACCACGGCCAGTAGAAAGCTCAGCTGAAAGGCCGGTGATTTTAGACATAATCGCAGAGGCGGAAGCTGTATTACCAATGCCGATTTCGCCTAAGATGAGGACGTTTGTGTTTGGTGGACAGTCTTCATGCACAGCCTTAGCGCCTTGGGCTAGGGCTTGGTCGACTTCAGTTAATGTCATCGCCTCCTTGCTAGAAAAATCAGAGGTGGCCTGACGAATGGAACGATCGACTACTGGACCTGTAAATTTTGGGACTAGTACTCCAGCGTTGATAAAGGTAACTACAATGTTAAAAGCTTGCGCAATTGAAGTTATGCCCGCTCCATGATTGAGCCCATTGTTTATTAATGCAGTGGTCAGTTCACTAGGGACGCTACTAGTTTGATGCTTAATATTAATACCGTGATCGGCAGCAAACACGAGGACGTGTGGATGTAATTCAATTTTAGGGCTAGTGGCATTCTTTTTAAAAATTAACCCCAAAGTTAAAGCTACATCTTCAAGTTGGCCTAAAGCACCTTGAGGTTTAGCAAGGCGGTCAATATATGTAGTTAAGGCTTCAACATCTGAAGTAGGGAAGCCAAGATATTGGCTATAGTAGGAGGCGTCTTGCATACTTTTTCTCCTTTACTTTGTGTTTAGTACTATTCTTTATATTGTACGGTATTTTAAGGTTTGCGACTTATTATGAATGCATATACCTTCAAAAATCACAGCTAGATCTAATGATTTGAGTAGAATAAATTCAGTTTATCTAAAATCTCCAAGAAGACTCCTTCCTCTTTAGGTGGGAGATGAATTGGTTTTTTGCTCTTACCTCTTTTGAGCTTAAATATATGATAATATACTAAGAAAAAGTAATGTAGTGGACTTAGAAGTCCTATACAGTAGGGGTGAAGTGGACACACCTGTAAGAATAAGGATAGCATACCTATCAAACTTCTTTAGAATTACTCTAATGAGTAATTACGAAGCTCCCATCTCTTTAGGTGGTGAGTAGTTCACATAAGCTTTACCAAATGTTTTGCTATAATATGGCTTAATCTAAAATATCGAGGCTATTTTGAGCTACATTGATAAATAGGAAGCTATAAAATTATGGAATTTTTATACAGAACTGCAGGTTGTTGTGCGCGTGAGATTGCTTTTGGACTCGATGAAAACAACAATGTTACCAATATTCGTTTTCATGGTGGCTGTAATGGTAATCTTAAGATGATTGCTAAGCTTCTTGAAGGCCAGAGTGCGGATTTTATCATCAGCAAATGTAGTGGCAATCTTTGTGGGGCTAAAAATACTTCTTGCGCTGATCAGTTAGCAGAAGGCGTGAAAGCAGCTGTAGCGAAAAAGGCTGAAGCTAAATAAAGGTAATACCTTAAAGTTTTAGTTTAAGAATACAACGTTTAAACAAAAACAACCTTCTTAAAACGCGCAATTATTGCCGATATTAAAGAAGGTTGTTTTTTATTAGACTTTTGAAAAACCAAGCTCCGCTGTTAAAATTACCAAAAATAGTAACAGTAAGGCGGAAGTTTTAGCTAAAGCAATTAGCGATTAGACTCAATGATTTGGTTATCGGCTTCGTGAGTCATGTTTTCGAAGTTAAGCACTCGGCCCTTGCCGGTACGTTTAACTTCGTATAGCGCTTGGTCGGCGTGGTTAAGTAAGTCGTTCTCATTGATTGGGCGTGGCAATGAACTGCTATCCATCACCCCGATTGAGCAGGCTAAGTAATAACGTTCAGGTAAGTTAGTCACAGGATGTCCTAAGAACTCTTCAATTTCAGCCTTGTAGCCATTTTGGGCTTTAAGCTCATCCAAAATATTTTGCATGCGCTGTTCTGCTTCCATTGCAGTGCAATTCTTCATGAGCAGTAGAAATTCGTCCCCACCCCAACGACATGCTACGTCATTAGGAGCCTTACGACTATTTAAGAGTTTAGAGAACCAAATCAATAATTTATCCCCAACTTCGTGGCCCAAATTATCGTTGTAGTACTTGAAGTTATCAAGGTCGATAAAGCCAAGGGCTATATTTTGGTTTGGCATTAACTGTTTGATCGTCTTTTGGAGCCGAGAGTTGAATTCCATGCGATTGTAGAGACCTGTCAGCATATCGGTGGTGCTTATCTTGATAAGCTTGGCACGCTGAATCATGGTAATTAACTGGCTTGAAAGCTGTTGGGCAATAAAGTTAATTGAATCTGAGCTTTCGTTTTTATTATCTGTCTTGTTATCAAAAGTGAATAACATCATTTGGCCAAAAAGCTCATCTCGATCCATGAGCGGGAAGATGGCGATGCGGTATATTTCCCAAGTGCCAATTTTGACGTTGGAAAATACCTTGTATTCGCTAGTGATGTTTTCATTACAGAATTGCTGAACGCGCGCAAAACTAAAATCAGAATACTGTCTTGAAGAGTTAAATTCTTTAAGTAGAGTTGTGTTTTCTTGATCGTTATCGATGTAGTAAACAAAACCACCGTTGATATTAAAGTGTGAAGAGAGTAAACGTAAGGTCTCAGCTGCCAATTGTTCATCATTTTCCACGCTAAGACTAAAGTTATGAAGCATAGAACCTAGACGAAGTTCGTGCACTTGGCGCCATAAAATGTTTACGCGTCGTTCCTGCTCCACAAGCGGGATAATCTGATTGAATTCGTTAAGTGGAGTGTCAAGACTTGTAAGTCCACTAGTAGCATTGTAAGGAATGCCTTTCCAAGCATTGATAAGTTGATTTTGGCTGTTGAAGAGCTGATTTTTAGTTGCAAAAGCAAAACCGGTCTTAAAGAAATGATAGCTTTGCTCATACATACAAAAATGAGCAAAGATCTTAATGCCATTAAGGTAAAACAGGATTCGAAGCTGGGAATCTAATTGCAAAATTTCAAGTTGAGGCTCGAGCTTCCCCAAAAGCAAAGTAGCTTGTTGCTTGTTATTTGAAATTCCATAAATCATGGCCTGTACAAGATTGTACATGAACATTTCTGTTGTTTGAGCGGCTAGCACTGAGCGAATGTTGGTGCTGCGTTTTAGCATTTGGGTCGCAAAATTAACTTCCCCAAGGCTAGCATAGGCAATTGCTTTAGATAACAGGATGTGGTGTAAATTATGGAATGGCAGTTTAAGCGTGCCACGAATAGACATCACTTCCTGCAAAATGTTTAGAGTGTGCAAACTTTCCTTGTATAACCCGGTAAGTATGTATAGCTTAGAAAGGTTATAAAGGGTGATAGTGATTTCGGAATAATCGTTAAGCTTAATTGAATTTCTTAAAACTTTTAAGAAATATTCATGGGCTTGAGGAAAATCTTCAGTTTCAATGTACAGATAACCAATGGAGTTGTACACATGGGTTAATTCAATTGGCACATCGAGTTTATCGTAGATTTCTTCGCTTAAACGATAAGCATGTAATGCTTCAGCAATACGCCCCATGTTAGAAAGCACGATCCCGCGGCAGTGATGAGCGGCGGCAAGTTCATGTCTAATGCCATTACGGTTGGCGATATTGATGGCTTTATTACAATATTCAAGGGACTGTTTAAAATCAAGAGCCGGATCCAGGTATGCTTGAGCAAAAGAATTACGTAAAACGTAAGTTAGTTCCTTCATGAGATCTTGGCGTTCAAGTCCGTTTAACAGTGATTCGAGATTATGGGTCCCAAAGCGAATACTTGAGCGGTCATAGGCTACAAAAAGACAGAAATTAGCAATAGCAACTAAGCGTAGATTCATGCTGATTTCACCCAAATGAGCCGCCATTTCGGCAAAATGCAGAACCGATTCAAAGTCTGATCTAAAAATATGGGTGTACGCTAATTGAGTATAAGCGCGACAAGCATCGTCGTTGTTATTGCGGTATTGCGCTTTTTCATACATAAGGTCGAAAGAAATTAACGCTTCTTCGTAATTATGTAAATAAAGCTGAGCGCAGCCATTTAAATGGTACAAGGTGACTTCGTTTTCTGACGCAAAGCCATCATAGCGGTTAACTCTTAATTTCTTAGTTAGTTCCGAAGTGATGGTTAGCATTTCTTCGCAACAGAAGAAATTGAGCAACAAGCTACTATACTTAATGCCTTCGGTAATACTTGTAGTGACGTTATTTGGTACTTTAGAAACCTGAGGCCATTCGTAGCGTCCATTATCGGTAGAAAAGCCTGTTTCTGAATCTGTAGGTCTTACGATGCTACAAATATGTTCAAACTTACTTTCCCAATCTAACCATTCGGTGGTGTTGTGTTGGGCATCAACAGAAAAACCAAGCAACACTATAGCATTAGGATTGTTACGTAGAGTTTCGTTCTTGTGGCCTAATGGGGAAAAGCTTTCTGTTGCAAACAAATTAGTAGTTTTACGCTGCTTATCAAGATTACTAAAACTTTTGTTTATATTAGCAGTGAGAGTGTAACAATAATCAGATTCTTGGACGTCTTGTTTCTTAAAGATGTCGAGGAGAAACCTAAGCGAAGTTGGACCGGCATATTGAATGTTACTAATGCCGATCATCATTTTTTCATCATTGCTAAGCAAATGATTAAAAATGGCTTTGATATTACTGTGCATGCGGTGCTGAATATATTCAACATCGGATGGCATGTAGAAATTGGTTAAAGGGTTTGAGTTTTTAAGCATGTTTGTAAACAGCTGATTTTCAAAAACTTCAAGATTGAGGATATCGGCAATTTGTTCTAGGGGGATACGACGTTGATTTAAAATTTCCCTAATGGTGTACATCACAGGGGCTAGAGGGTAAAAATAGTCGTTTGGTGTTAGCACTATACGAATAGGTCTCTCCACGCCTTTCTTTTGGCAGAAGATATCGAAGTCGGAACGAATCTCGGCTTGGTCGCAAAAGGAAATCATGACTAAATCAAGTTTCTTGGTATTCGCATTTTGTTGATAACTGCGTTCCAGAACAGTTCGAATATGTGCTGACACTTGTTATAAAGTTCCTAAAATTTTGTCAAGCCGATTAAAGGCTTGTTTTTTTTCAAATGTTGTTTAATTAGTTCCTACAATAAACACTAGCTTGAAAACTTAATTATTTCCTAGTTTATTTGGGGTTACGATTGTGGAACATTTTTTTATTTTATTTAATGTTGCTTGGCTATAGCTGTAATCAATTTTATGTAGGCTATAGCTTATTTTGTAAGATGATATTTTGTTTTTATCAAAGAGGGGAAAAGCCCCGCCTGAATATACGCACAACTGTCTAAATTATAACGCAAGCCGAAGATGTGGTAAGTGAAAGAATGATTCTTTTGCCTATATATTTTGGCTATATTTTGTTTTTGCGAATTAGCTCGCAATTTCATGTAATTTAGTGGCCAAACCCATGAAAATGTTACTTCTTTATAGACATAGCTTCATGGACTAATGTGATTGTTTAATGGTACATGCAGGGAAAATCCCTAATGAATTAAGGCTAAAAAGAATTTAAGGGGGTGTTTGGGTCTTAAGTATTATGGGGTATGTTTGGCGAAATTTTAGATGTGGCCTATGGGGCGCTTACTTTTGTGGTTTTTAGTTGAATCGTTATTTAGTAAAATCCCTCCCTTACTAAGACGATGTAAGGCTTAGAAACAGAGGGAGTGACATCCTCCCCCACCTATAGAGGTGGGGGACTTCTTGCCGAGTTCAGTTAAAAAGTAAGTTCAAAAGCTAGTTAGTATTACTTTTGATAGCTTGCTGCTAACGCTTTAAAGGCTGGCATTGAACGCTTAATCATATCAGCACTTACACAGTAAGCGATACGAACATAACCTGGGCATCCGAAGTCATCGCTTGGAACTAAGAGGAGATCATGTTTTTTAGCTCGTTCGCAGAAAGCGTTAGCATCTGGTTCCATGCACTTAACAAAGAGATAGAAAGCCCCATCAGGGTGTACGCATTCAAATCCAAGTTCTGTTAAGCCGTTAAAGAGTAGATCACGGTTTTTAGCATAGATGCTTAAATCAGAAGTCAAGCCACAGCAACGGGTAATAAGGTGCTGCCACATAGCCGGAGCACAAATGAAGCCGAGTGAACGACCAGCCCCACAAATAGCAGCGTACATTTCTGAAGCTTGTTCTAGTTCTTCAGGAACTAAAATGTAACCGATACGTTCGCCTGGAAGTGAAAGTGACTTGCTGTATGAATAACAGATAAGAGAGTTGGCGTAAAAATCAGTGATAAATGGAGTCTTGGTATCATATGCGATTTCACGGTATGGTTCATCAGATATGATATAGATTGGGTGACCGTATTCAGCGCTTTTTTGTTTTAACAAAGTAGCGAGCGCAGTAAGTTGTTCAGCGGTATAAATAACCCCGGTTGGGTTGTTTGGTGAATTTACAATAACTGCTACAGTTTTGCTGTCAATCATCTGAGCACAGGCTTCAAGGTTAAGGCCAAAGCTAGGCATCAAGGATGGAACTACTCTAGTTTCAGCGCCCATAGATTCAATGAAAACACGGTATTCAGTAAAGAATGGAGCAAAAACCATAACATTTTCACTGCCATCAGGATTATCAATGATGGCTCGAAGTGAAATAGTTAAGGAAGCAGCAGCGCCACAAGTAAGGTAAACGTGTTCACCTTTAAAGTTTTTCCCATATCTGGCATTAAGATTTTCAGCAATAGCTTTACGTGTATTAGGGTCGCCTTGAGCTGAGGTATAGCCGTGAAGCTTGGTTGAAGGTTGCCAATTTAAAAGTTCTCTAGCCGTATCGGCAACTTCCTTTGGCGCTTCTACGCTTGGGTTACCAATACTAAAGTCAAAAACATTTTCCGCTCCAACCTCGGCAATACGTTTTTTACCATATTCAAAAATTTCGCGGATTACACTACGGCGTGAGCCGAGTTCATACATTTTGCTGTTAATCATAATTCCTCCAAAGATGTACCTATTGTAATATCTTTACAGACCAAAACAAGATATTTAAATTCTAGCTGCCAAGTAAGACTAGGCTAAATTGTTGAAAGTAGGATAATTTTTGTTGTGGCTTGGACAAGGACGCAAGCTAAAACTCCCACTAGGTAAAATTGCCACTAAGTAAATTAATTTATTTTGCCAAAAGTTGTGCTTAAAAATAGGGGTTCGATTGGGGCTTTTAATAGTTTTTTGGGGCGATTGGCCATTTGGAGGATTACTAGGAGCTAATTGTATTTTCGCAAGTTTTAAGGAAAATCTAACTTCAAAGTGGGCGTTATCGAGGTTAACAAAATGTTATAATTTGGGGGATTAAACAGGCTATTTTTTCATTAGGTATTTAAGGTATTAAAACATGACGCGCATTTTGGGACTTGCCCTAAAAATGATTGTCACTTTTGGTTTTCTCATATCAGGAGCATTTTTTTTCATACAGCTCTTAATTTTTTTTGGAGGTCAAATTTGTGCGAGCTCGCAGGCGTATCCTTTGGCAGATGAAGAAGATAATTTAGTAAGTGTAGGCGCACATGCTTTTTATCCAGTAAAGATGAACGTGGTGCCTAATGAAGAAAACAGGCAAGAATTGTTAGCAGAAGTGTTTTCACTAGTAATGACTAAAAATGTAATTAAAACTCACCCCGAATTTTATCGTGAGGTTCTATATACCCCTCGGGATTTATATTGGAAGCTTAAATCTAAGTACTATGAAGTAGACTATAGGAGTTCAACTCTTCCTGATGCCTGTGTTTTAAAGATTTTGTATAGCGATGAAAGCGAAGCTTTGGGCGCCATGTCGTCTGCAACTCCCATGAAATCGTACGTATTAATGTGGCAACGAGCGCCTTTGTGCTTGTTTGCGGACGAAGAGAGTCCTAAAGATTACGTGTTAGCTTGGAAGTTTGAAGTTTTATGGGTGGGGGCTCTCTACGCTGGGGCGTTCTTATTAGTTTTAACTCTCATGGTACTTTGGTATATGGTGCCCCTTAGAGTGAAAAGATTAGTGGAATCTTGACAAGCTACAAGAGCAGGCCACGCTTATGATACTGATTAGGTTCAAAGTTGTGGTTTATCTACCTCAAATCTGCTCCAAACAACTAAACCGAAAAGAAACAAGACGAAAAAAGCAAAGCTAAACTCAAACTAACCTAATCTAAAAAACAAGACTAAACATGTAAATTAGATAAGGTGAGGTAGCTTAATCGGAACTTGAACTTAGTTGAAGTCTAGTCATTGAAAAAGCCTCAACTAGTGTCTATTGGTAAAAGTCATGAAAAAAAAGAAACTTCCTATTCAAGTTGGGGGAAAAATCCCTCCCAAAAGTCACAATTTCCTGCCAAAAAAGCAAAAATTAGCGCAAGCTAAAAATTCAAGTTGGGCCTCACATAAATCATCTAGAATCTTTGAGCAAGGGCTATTTGTAGATCTTTTGTTAGTAATCTGGTGGCTGTTTGTTATTGCTTATAAGTTTGCTTTAGGGTTCTTAAGTTTATTTGGGGGAATCTTCCTTTTTTGGGCCATAGGGAGTTTTTTGTGTTATTTGGTGTTCCAAACTCCTGCTCTTTATTATGCCGCCAATGTTGAAGGAAAAACTTCGTTTTATAAAGATGTATCAAGGACTGTCAGTAGCCAATTTTCATGTGGAGATGAAGAGGTTGATGATGAAGATATAAACATCGAAGAAACCGAGGAAAATGATGAAGATCGGGCTTGTTTAAATGAGTTTTGGCCGATTGATTTAACCATTGAAAATCGAACTTTTGAAGATAGATTTAACACCTTTTGGGCGTATATATTTATGACTGGGAGCTTTGGGAAGAAATATTTTCCAGATGGTTTAGATTTTTATCGAGGTATTAGTAATTCGTACTATACCGTAACCTATAGCTATAATGATAAACTTCGGAGAAGAGCTATTAGTCAGCTCTATACTGATAAAGAAGAGGCTACCAGAAAGTACCACGAACCAGGGCCTATTCGGGGGAGGATTTATTATAGAGAATTTGATAAGAAATACGTTCTTATCGATTCAAAACAAGGACTGCGTCAATATACCAAGGAACGAAAAGCTCGTTGTTTAGAGTTGTTCTGGCTCCATTTAGGCATGATGATTGTTATTTTGGTAGGTGGGATAATTTGTGGCTTTAAGTGGCGCCGTGCAAAGTTAAAACCAAACAGTCAAAATTTAATGGTGAATGATGTGAAGGCTTAATTTATGGCTTTAAAATTTTTAGTTAAACAGGCTTGAAATGGTTACAATCTAGCGCTGATGGCTAAAGGTTTTTGTTAGGAAATGAGCCTATAACGCTATTGTAGATGCTGAAAAATATTTGGCTATGCTATAATTCCCCCTAATTTAGTGTGAAATAAAGCTGTTCATTTGGACAGTGGTAATTTGGTGAAAGGTATGAACAAGATTGGTTTTGTTTCTCTTGGGTGTCCGAAAAATCTCGTAGACTCGCAAAATATTATTACTCTACTTATGAAAGATGGGTATCAAGTGAGTTCGAGTTATGATGATTCAGATCTTGTGATTATCAACACTTGTGGTTTTATAGATTCGGCAATTGATGAATCGATGGATGCTATTGGTGAAGCGCTTGAACATTGTCATAAAGTCTTAGTAACTGGATGTTTAGGTCCAAGAACCGATTTGATTCGTGAATATTTTCCTCAGGTATGTGGGATCACAGGGCCACATAGCCCCCTTGAAGTTATGGATATTGTCCACCGTGAACTACCGGTCGGAGCTTGTCAAAAACCACTTAGAGTGCCAAAAGGCGGGGTGCGTTTAACTCCTTCTCATTACGCTTATTTAAAGATTTCTGAAGGGTGTTCGCACCGTTGTAGTTTCTGCATTATTCCAAAAATCAGAGGCAAGCTTTCATCATTTGCCCCGGAACAAATTTTAGAAACAGCGCAAGCTTATCGCGATAATGGGGTTAAAGAGCTTTTGGTTGTGGCTCAAGATACCACGGCTTATGGTAGTGATGCGGGTTATCGCTCATTTGCAGGGCATGACCGAGGGGATTTATATGCTTTAACAGAAGAACTTGCTAAGTTAAAGCTATGGCTTCGAGTTCACTATGCTTATCCTTACCCTCATGTTGATCGTTTGATTGAACAAATGGCCCAAGGGCTAGTACTTCCATATATGGATGTACCTATGCAGCATGTAAATCGCCGTATTTTAAAATTGATGAAGCGACCAGGGGATCATGACCGTAATTTAGAGAATATTGCTAGATGGCGTCAAATTTGCCCTGATTTGATTATTCGTTCTACTTTTATTGTGGGGTTCCCGGGGGAAACTGAAGAAGAATTTTGCGAACTGCTCGATTTTATCAAGGAAGCGCGGTTAGAACGAGTTGGCTGCTTTGCTTATAGTCCAGTGCACGCAGCCGATGCTAACGAACTTCCTGATCAAATTCCAGAAGAAGAAAAACAAGAACGCTTAGACCGTTTTATGATGGTACAACAAGAGATTTCTCGCGCTTGTTTAGCAGCTAAAGTTGGAACCATTCAAGACGTAATTATCGATAGCGCTACTCCAGAAGGTATTATCGGGCGTACTAAGGGGGATGCTCCTGATATTGATGGTATTGTTAATCTTACCAAAACAGGTTTTACCCCTGTAGGACCTGGTTCAATTGTTAAAGCTAAGATTACGGGTAGTGATGATTACGATTTAACAGGGGAAATTATCCTCCCGTAACCCCCTTGTTTAATTAACAATCGCGAGTTTTTTAATCATTTATGGTCTTAAGCCAAAAGTATGGACGTATAAACGTCTGTATTTTTGGCTTTGCTGTTTGCAAATTGTATAAGTGCACTTATAGATAATGGTATATAATAAGCCGTTAAGTTTTTTTTCGCCGAATACTGCGTGGCAGTTTTGGTTTTTTGTGGCATTTGGGAGCCAAGGGTAATTTTTTATTATGTCAATGCGCTCAATTTACTGCGGTGACGTTCGCGAAGATTCGTTAGACCGTGAAGTTGTGCTCTGTGGTTGGGTGAACCGCAGACGAGATTTAGGTGGCCTTATTTTTATCGATATGCGCGATAAGGCTGGTATCGTACAGGTTTATTTCGATCCTGATCAAAAGGAAGCTCATGAAATTGCTTCTCAGTTAAGAAATGAATTTTGTATTAAGGTTAAGGGTATTGTTAAAGCCCGTCCTGAATCCCAGATTAATGCCAACATGGCTACCGGTAAGGTAGAGGTTATGGCTACTGAACTTGAAATCATCAATCGTTCAGAACCATTACCACTCGATTTTAATCAGGAAAACACTGAAGAACAGCGTTTAAAGTATCGTTATATTGATTTACGTCGTCCTGAAATGTTAGCTCGTTTTAAGACTCGTGCTCACATTACTAGTTATGTACGTAACTTCTTAGATGCTAATGGCTTCCTTGATACCGAAACCCCAATGCTTTGTAAAGCAACTCCAGAAGGGGCTCGTGACTACTTGGTACCTAGCCGTATTCATCACGGTAAGTTTTATGCTCTTCCGCAGTCTCCACAGCTCTTTAAGCAGTTGTTGATGATGAGTGGTTTCGATCGTTATTATCAGATCACTAAGTGCTTTAGAGATGAAGATTTACGCGCTGATAGACAGCCTGAATTTACTCAGATCGATGTGGAAACTTCATTCATGACCTCTGATGACGTTCGTGAAATCATGGAAAAAATGATCCGTGGTTTGTGGAACGACGTTCTTGGGGTTGAACTTGGCGCTTACCCAGTTATGACTTGGGATGAAGCGATGAGCAAGTATGGTTCTGATAAGCCAGATCTTCGTATCCCAACTGAAATTGTGGATATTGATGACTTAGTTAAAGATTGTGGTTTCTCTGTCTTTACTGGGGCTTTAGAAGGCGGTAAGGGCCGTGTGGCTGCTCTTCGTATGCCTGGTGGCGCAGAAAAGACTACTCGTAAGATCATCGATGAATACACTAAGTTCGTTGGTATCTACGGGGCTAAGGGCCTTGCTTGGATGAAGGTTAAGGAACTTAATAAGGGTATTGAAGGTGTTCAATCTCCAATTGCTAAGTTCTTGTCTGACGACATCGTAAATGGCATTTTAGCGCGCGTTAAGGCTGAAGCTGGTGATATTATTTTCTTTGGTGCTGATCCTAAGAAGATGGTAGTTTGCAACGCTCTTGGGGCACTTCGTCTTAAGGCTGGTAAGGATCTTGACTTAGTTGCTGATGGCTTCAAGGCTCTTTGGGTGGTTAACTTCCCAATGTTCGAAGAAGCTCAAGATGGTTCTATCACAGCAATGCACCATCCATTTACCGCTCCAAGCAATTGTACAGCTGAAGATCTTAAGAATGATCCATATTCAGTTTACGCTGATGCTTATGACATGGTTATCAATGGCTATGAAGTAGGTGGCGGTTCTGTACGTATTCACAAAGAAGAAATGCAGCAAGCGGTGTTTGAGGTTCTCGGTATTGATGAACAACAGCAACGAGAAAAGTTTGGCTTCTTACTTGACGCCCTTAAGTATGGTACTCCACCACATGCAGGCTTAGCCTTTGGTCTTGACCGTTTGACCATGCTTCTTACTGGTACTGATAACATTCGTGACGTAATTGCCTTCCCTAAGACTACGGCAGCAGCTTGTCTTATGACCGATGCTCCAAGTTATGCTGCGGCTGATGCGCTTACTGAACTTGCTATCAATTGCACTGATATCGAAAAGTAAAAATCTAGTCCCTCTGTGTAGTTTGGCTAACAGAGGGATTTTTGATAAAATATCGTTCATTCCGGATTGCCGGAACAGATTTTAATTGGCTTACGGGGTTGCCCGTTAAGCACTAAAGTAAAAATAAAGAGAGGACACTATGTCAGGACATAGTAAATGGGCTAATATCCGTTTCCGTAAAGCTGCTCAGGATGCTAAGCGTGGTAAGATTTTTACTAAGCTTATTCGTGAAATTACCACTGCTGCTCGTATCGGCGGCGCTGATGAAAACTCAAATCCACGTCTCCGTGCTGCAGTAGCTGCTGCTCTTTCTCAGAATATGACCCGTGATACTGTTAAGCGTGCAGTAGAACGTGGTGTTGGCGGTGGTGAAGGTGCAGAACTTGAAACCATTGTGTATGAAGGTTACGGCCCTTGTGGCACTGCCTTCATGGTTGAATGTATGACTGATAACCGTAAGCGTACTGTATCTGACGTACGTCACGGCTTCTCAAAGTTTGGCGGTAACCTTGGTACTGATGGTTCTGTATCTTACCTCTTCTCTAAGAAGGGTGTAATTAGCTACGAATCAGCTGATGAAGAAAAGGTAATGGAAGCAGCTCTTGAAGCTGGTGCTGATGACGTTGTGACTAACGACGATGGTTCAATCGACGTATTCACCACTCCAGAAGGTTTCGGTGATGTGCTCGATGCTCTTGAAAAGGCTGGACTTAAGCCAGATAGCGCTAAGGTTTCAATGATTGCTTCTACCGATGCTGAACTTGACGCAGACCATGCTGAAACTTTCATGAAGCTTGTAGATTACCTTGAAGACCTCGATGACGTTCAGGAAGTTTACCACAATGGTGTAATCCCTGACGAAATCGCTGCTACTTTGGAATGATTAACCTAATAGTTAAGTAGTTAGGTAGTTAAGTGTAAAAACATATCTAACAAAAATTTAGCCTAAATGTAATTTAGGTGCCCCAAAAAGAGGACTTAGGTCCTCTTTTTTTTGGGGTTTATTGGGGGAGGTGCTTTTTTCAGATATTTCTTTTCTAGATATTTCTTGGGAGGAGCTAGAAATAGTTCCTTTTCATTCATTTTTTTAGAACCCAAACTCTTTCTGACTGCTCCCACGGACAAGTCTGTGGGGTTCTGATTACCAAGTGTAGCTTGTAATCGTACACCATTTTCAGGCTTTGGAGTTACAAGTGTAAATCTGTTTGAATCAGGACTTTCATTACCAAAGAGTCCTACGACCACATTAGCGGTAAATTTCTGTCTTACGACAAGGAAGTACAGTCAATCTTCCTAACATTTAGGTTATATATTGTTCCATGCTAATGTCAAATAGTAGCAATATAGTTTTTCATAGAAAAAGCGGCTTTCAACCCACACGCAAGCGTGTTGTCTTTTCGCCAAAATTTATAACAAAAAAAGGAATGCTCTTTCAAGCATTCCCAAAGTTGGTAGATAGGATCTGGACAAGAAAAAATGTTTAATTAAATTAAAGCGTTCCCGCTTACCTATACTTACCTGTGTAGAGCAAGCGGGAGGTTGTTATTTCGCTGATAATTCAGCTCCAATTTGTTCCAAAGTTTTACCCTTAGTTTCCGGCATCATGAAGGTACACCATAAGAATTGTAGAATCATCATGAAAGCGAAGAAACCGAAGATATAACCTGCATCGAAGTTGGCAATAGCCATTGGGAAGACTAAGGTTAAACCAGCTGCAAAGATCCAGTGGGTAAAGCTACCAAGTGATTGACCTTTAGCTCGAGCGTCATTAGGGAAGATTTCAGATACGAAAACCCAAATGATAGTGCCAGAACCAATAGCATGTGAAGCAATGAAGACAATCATACATACGAGAACCACGGTACTAACTTCACCTAAAGCTGCGGAAGCTTTAGCTGAAATTTCTTGAGCTTGAGTACGAATTTCAACCACATTCAACCCATCAAAGGTAGCACGGGTGCCTTCATACTTGGTTTCGGAAGTGATTTTGACAAGTTCTTGTTTAGCTTGCATAAAATCTTGTTCTGCTTTGACTTTGTCTTCTGGGGTAAAGTATATAACCTTAGCATCCATATCAATTAACTTTGAAGCGGCATTAGCGGTGTTAGTGGCTGCGGATACCACTTTTAATTCATCGTAATGAAAGAAGGCATAAGTACATACAGAGAGACTGAGAATGTAGCCAATACAACCGATGAACAATAAAGTTTTACGTCCTAAAAGGTCGATGAGACGGATACCAATGAAGGTGGCAATTAAGTTAGTTACCCCAAGAGCCACAGAAGCGGTTACAGGGTTTTCCATGCCGGCTAAGCCTAAAAGTCTAGGGGCAAAATAGAGGATAATGTTGATCCCTGACAGTTGGTTAAAGGCGGCAATTAAGAAAGCAAAGAGGATTGGGTAACGGAGGCGACGGCAGAAGAATTTACCGGCTTGGGTCTTGTTAGTATCTTTAAGCGCACTTTCTTTAACTGAAATTACCAAGTCGTCGATTTCTTTAGCACTCATCTTTGGATTTATGAGGGCAAATACACGCTTGCCTTCAGCTTCATCTTTCTTGTCAACAATGAGCCAACGAGGTGATTCAGGTAAATAGAAGCACATCAGAGTGTAGATTACGGAAGGTACAACTTGGATTCCAAGCATCCAACGCCATGCGGTAGTTTCTGGCGCAATTTTGATAATGACAAAGTTAGAGAAAAATGCCATTAAAATACCAAACACGATATTGAATTGGAAGAGCCCGGTGAGCTTACCGCGATCGCCCGCTGGTGAGATTTCAGAAATAAAGAGTGGGGCGGCAATAGTGGAAATCCCAATACCAATCCCACCGATGAAGCGGAAAGTAAAGAATGACCACATGTCCCAAGCGAAGGCGGAGCCCAAAGCGCCTATTAGGAATAAGAGCCCATTAGCGATAAGGGTATTTTTACGGCCAAACTTAGCAGTAGGGATACTGCCAAATAAAGAACCAAGTACGGTCCCCCAAAGGGCGGCTGAAATAGCTAACCCGTGCATAGTGCCATTTAATGACCAAAGCTGCTGAATTTTACTTTCAGCGCCAGAGATAACCACGGTATCAAAACCGAAGAGAAAACCCGCAAGGGCGGAAGTGATAGCCCATAACAGCAATTTCTTGTTCTTCATAACTAAATTCCTTTCGTTATTTTACTTAAAAGCCGAAGTAAAATTTCTGTTATATATAATCGCACAACTTTTGCATATAAAAATATTATATCTTCACAAATAATAATGCAAAAATTTGCATTGCAAAAAATGTGGATTTGATGGGGGAAAGAAGCTTAGGAGGTATTTAAAAATGCAAGGGGCCAAATAGGAGAATAAACCATGAAATAGTTTGCTACACGGGCTTATATATAGATGTTTTTAAATGGAAAAAATAGCAAAATCTTTGTATTTAAAGGCTTTTACATGGTGTTAGAGTTTGGTGCAAAAATACAAATTTTTGTTTATAAAAGGAACGGTTTGTGTTTTTAAGTAGTAATTGAGGTTGGTGATTTCTATATTTATGCAAATAATTGCATATCCTTTTGGTGAGGTAGTCAAAATTTTTGCACAAATTTTGCACAAAACATTATTTCATTTATATAATCGTTTCAACTTCTGGTTAAGGTTTGGTAAAACAACCGAAATTTTTGCATAGCTTTAATATGTTAAATCGTATTTAAGATATTTAATGCCAGGTAAAAATAATTAACCAAGACCACTTGGGGTGTTAAAAGCTTAAGGAGAAGAAAGAACATGTCTAATATTTTACACATTGCCGAAAAACTAGGTATTGCTCCTTCAACTGTATCTAGAGCTTTAAAAAAGCCCGAAATGGTTTCTCTTGATACAAGACGTAAAGTGTTACAAGTGGCTGAAGAACTTGGGTATTTACAAAAACTTAGAGACAATGCGGCCGTAGTTTCAGGAGGGGGTAACAGATTAATCGGTGTTATTGCCGCTGATTTAACCAATGCTTTTTCGAATCAAATAGTAAAGTCAGTCCATAATTACCTAAATGAACACAATTATTCCGTGGTCTTAGGTTCAAGTTATGAAAATAGCTCCGCAGAGCTTAAATTATTGAAGCAATGGGCTTCTTTACAATTAAGTGGCTTAATAGTAATGCCTTCGGCCAAATTCTCTTCTGTTGCTACTGCCAGTTGCCTTGATATACCAGTGGTTTTTGTTGACCGTAATCCTGGGATCTTACCTTATGGTAGCGTGCTTGAAGACAATCAAGATGGGGTACGTCAAGGGCTTGAATACCTTCATGAATGTGGGCACCGTAAGGTTGTGTTTTTAAGTGGGCCTAAACAAATTTACACCTTTAGTGAACGGTGTAAAGGAGCGGTGGATTGTGGTTTAAATCCCGAAATTGTGGAACTTAAAGCTGGCTCTTATGAAGAACTTTTTATGGGCGCGTTCGAGCAAACTAATATTTTAATGATGCGTAGTGCCGCTTTAAAACCAACGGCGATTTTTGGGGCTAATAACGCCATTACTGCCGGAATTTTATATGCCTTAAGTTTAAAAGGATGCAAAGTTCCAGATGATGTTTCGGTTGTTTCCTATGGAGATAGTAGTTGGTGTCGTTTTTACCCAACTCCTATCACTTCAATTGCGCAGCCGGTAGAAGAAATGGGGGAAATGGCAGCTAAGATGTTGCTAGATCAAATTTGTGCTCATACAGCGCCAAAGCAGGTTTGTTTAAAATCCATGCTGATGGCACGGGCTTCAGTGGCAACTCCATCGGCGCGTGAATAAGTCAATGGATTGAAAGATTTAATGGGACCAACTAGCTTAAGGGTAAATGTTTGGTCGCTAGATAAGTTTTAATTTAATTTTTGCGGTCGTAGGTGCCGGTAAGTTGTGAGGGTGTATTCCATGCTTGATATTGCTAAGTTTAAAGCTAAGAGAATAAAGTGTGCCGGACTCGGCGAAGTGTTGTTTGACGTATTCCCATCTGGGCCTAAGATTGGTGGGGCCCCGGCTAATTTTGCTTATCACTGCCGTCAAAATGGCTTAGAAGCTATGGCTATTAGCTCTGTGGGTAAGGATGAGTTAGGTTTTAAGGCCCGTGACTTATTAGCAGCGCGTTTTTTACCAGCTTTACTTTTAGAAAACGATAAACCAACGGGGGCGGTTAACGTTAGTTTATCTGAAGATGGGGTGCCAACTTATAACTTTTTGGAACGAACTGCATACGACAATATTCCGTTATCAGAAGTAGTACTTGAGGTAGCTAAAGACCTAGATATGATTTGTTTTGGGACCTTAGCCCAAAGAAGTACCGCTTCGCATAAAACCATTATGAATATTCTTGATTTTATGAAGGAGGGGGCAATTCGCATTTTTGATGTTAATTTAAGACGTCAATATTTTTGTCGTGATGTTATTGAATCCTCTTTAAAACGTACCGACGTCCTTAAGTGTAATGAAGATGAATTGCCAATTTTGTGCGACTTAGCGGGCCTAAAATCTCAGACTAAGGAAGCTTACCGCCACTATTTAAAACGCCGGGGCATTAATTGTTTTATCTTCACTGAAGGCTCGACCCAAAGCACTGTTTATTTAAATAGTGAAGTTTCAGTTTTACCAACTCCAAAGGTTAAGGCAGTCGATACCGTGGGGGCGGGGGATTCTTTTACCGCTACCATTATTAGTTCTTTGATGAAAGGTCAACCATTAGCTAAAGCTCACGCCAAAGCCGTGCAAGTTGCAGCTTATGTCTGCACACAACCTGGGGCGATGCCAGACATGCCACTTGAACTAATGCGAGATTAAGTTTGGGTTTATTATCGAGTTTTTATTTATAAGTCTCGCTTATAAATGGTTACCAGAAGGCTTTAGCCAATGCCCCGAGGGGCGTGCTAGAGCCTTTTGTGTTTTAAATAGCGAGTTAGGAACTAAAGAGAGAGGCCAAAATAATCAACTACTTCTTGTAGGTTTTGATGTTTGTGGCTAAGTAGAAGTTTTAAAATGGCTAGAGGTGAGTTATTGATGATATGGGGATCATCAGGGCTAATACCGGCTTCTTTTAAAATTTCGAGGCTTTGTTTAAAGTTACCCACATCTTCGCAATAATGGGCATCGGAGCCAATGCTAAGCCAAGCACCGTGTTTTTTGGCAACTTTAGCTAGTTCCACACAACAAGGAAAACTTCCATGACGTGAATTTTTGCCACTTGAGGAGTTTATTTCTAAAGCAACGTTATGTTCTACTGCGCATTTTACGATCGCTTCGTAATCTTTAGGGAAGGTAGGATCAGCAGGATGGCTAATAATATCCACCAATCCTTTTTCGATGACCGAAGTGATGATTCTTGTGTTGGCTTCTTCGCCTAAACCAACTGGGGTAACGTGGCGATGGCAGTTGCCAATTACAAGATCAAGTTTTGGAAAAAGTGCAGGCGGGCAATCCGTGGTCCCATCCTCTAAAAAATTAGCTTCCATGCCCTTTAATAAAACGAGCCCCCTTGTAAAATGGGGAATGGCGGTAACTTCGTTTTGGTAATGAAAGCGATGGGGCGAATCAGGGAAATTGGGCCCGTGATCGGTCATAGCAATGATTTGAAGGCCTTTTTCTTTGGCAATGATTAAGTTTTCAAAGATAGTACTAAACGCATGTTGATTCGCAAGCGTATGAGTATGTAGATCTGCACAAAAGTGAGCCATAGCTATTTGATTCCTTGGTTTGGGGTGAGTTGCTCAGAGAAAAATTTGTTTGGCCACAGAGCTCATATTATTTAGAGTTGGGATGTGGAGATTTTTCAGAGTTTTTTACTTGGGGCTCGTTCTCAACCTCAAAAAGTTTAAATTCAGTTAATTCTAAGGCGCCGTCGGCTTTTAGCTGCACGCGACATTTATAACTAATAGTAGGCGCTTTAGGATTTTTGGGTTCAGCGTTACCAACAATGCTATAAAACTTATTTTGGGCCTTAGGGGCCGGAGCGAGTCTATCAGTGACGGTGATGTGGTAGGCTGAGCCCATTCTAAAACCAGTCATTTTACGGCAAAAGTTTTCCACTTTAGGCATCGCTGGATCTTTTTGCGCTCGTTCTGCTCTTTGTTCTTTATTAACAGTGTATGAGGCTGCTTTTAGTTGCATGTTATCAAGGCGTAATGGGACCGCCATGGCGGGTTCCACGCTTAAAAGTCCTACCAAAGTGCTAAAAAGATAAATACTAATTTTTTTCATAATTTTGGTTCATCCCGTCAAGTAAGGCCCGAGTGAAATTTAAGCGTTCTTGGGCGCTTTCCGTAGTTTTTAAAATTTTAATGCGATTAGCCCCATCTAAACGGTAGAGTTCTGGGTGCTCTGTAATTAAACCAGTTAAATAATCGAACTTCACGTGGACATGAGGACCAAAAGTTATACTACCACCCTTAGCTTGCATAGTAATGGCTTCAATCCCAAGTCTACGGGCAATAAGCTTTTGGGCTGAGACTGCAAATAGGTTGGTGGCTTCTGGAGGCAATGGCCCAAAACGATCGATAATTTCAGCTTTAAGGTCATTAAGTTCATCAGCGCTTAAACAAGAAGCAAGGCGCTTGTACAAGGTTAAGCGGCCTGTAATATCGTAAATGTAGTTTTCTGGGAAGAGTACAGGAATATGATATTCAATACTAATATCGTTACTTTCTAAAGCGTCATCAGTAAGTTCTTGCCCTTCTTGCAAAGTACGGACTGCGGCTTCAAGCATTTCCATATAAAGCCCAAAACCGATGGTTTGAATTTGACCTGATTGTTCAGCCCCAAGGATTTCGCCGGCGCCACGAATTTCCAGGTCTTGGGTGGCCAAAATAAAGCCAGATCCTAATTCTTCAAGTTTAGAAATAGCGGCTAAGCGTTTTTTCGCATCGCTACTTAAACTATTTTCTGGCGGGGTTAGTAAAAATGCATACGCTTGATGGTGTGAACGACCTACGCGACCACGCAATTGATGGAGTTGGGCTAAACCAAATTTATCCGCGCGTTCAATGAGAATGGTGTTAGCGGTAGGGACGTCAATCCCTGTTTCGATAATAGTTGAGCAAACTAAAAGGTTAAATCTTTGGTGGTAAAAGTCGTGCATTATGCGCGCAAGATCTTTTTCCGGAAGCTGAGCGTGAGCTACACCAATGCGTGCTTCTGGTACTAAGGCCTGCAATTCATCAGCCCGGCGATTGATGCTTTCAACATCGTTATGTAAGAAGTAACATTGGCCCCCACGCTTAAGTTCACGTAATACCGCTTCACGAATTAAATCATCACTCCATTCATGCACAAATGTGCGTACGGCTAAACGTTTGGCCGGAGGGGTAGCGATGATTGAGAGATCGCGGACGCTATTCATCGCTAGATTTAAAGTGCGCGGAATAGGGGTAGCAGTCATGGTTAGGATATCAACGTCTGCGCGTAGCTTTTTGATTTTTTCTTTTTGCGATACCCCAAAGCGATGTTCTTCATCAACTACTAAAAGCCCTAAGTCTTTAAACTTCATGCCGGTGCTTAAAAGTTTATGGGTCCCAATGATAATATCGATTTTGCCAGACGCGGTCTCGTTTAAAATTTGCTGCTGTTCTTTAGCACTCTTAAAACGGCTTAAACAAGCTATTTCAATAGCCGTATCCGCAAAACGTTCACGGAAGTTTTCATAATGCTGATCGGCAAGCAAGGTGGTTGGGACTAAGATGGCACCTTGTTTGCCGTTATCGACAGCCACAAAAGCGGCGCGCATAGCAACTTCAGTTTTACCAAAACCAACATCGCCACAGATTAAACGGTCCATTGGTTTGGTTGATTGCATATCGGCCAAAACGGCTTTGATAGCAGTTTCTTGGTCTTCAGTAGGTTGATAACCAAAGCCTGACGCAAACCGTGCATATTCAGTTTGGTTTATCTTGTACTGAAAGCCTGCACGAAGTTTACGTTTAGCGTAAATTTCCAAAAGTCCAGCGGCGACATCCTTGATTTTTTCGGCTGCTTTTTTACGGGCTTTTTTCCACGCATCGGTGCCTAAACGGGTAAGTGCAGGATGCT
>OCKZ01000048.1_pt1 | contig 22290 bp, 24 predicted proteins | sample 1495951 | NCBI WGS metagenome assembly OCKZ01 (sample SAMN03418277, study PRJEB22391) | human gut metagenome | biome: human-gut; feature: organic feature; material: feces | host: Homo sapiens | place: Tanzania | collected 2013-01 | reverse complement strand
TTTTCCAAGCGGCGTAAAGCCGCGTACTAACGCTACTTCGTCCAAGCCCTAAAGTACAATTTCATTTTTTTAGCGAGCTTGACTCGATAAAAAAATATTCCTTATATAAATAATTCTTATTAGCTCAAAATTATTTGTTTGGTATACTCTGTAAGGCATTTTTTAACGCTCCTTTCATATCACCCTTTAAATCTATTCCCATACCATAAGAACCTTTTGTTGTAACATATTCTGCTTCAGTTTTTGCATCAACAAGTAAAATTGTAACAACTGATTGTATTTCGCTCGATTCACATCCTGCATACAAAATCATATCTGCATTTTCAATTTTTTGAGATATTTTATATCCTTTTTCTGTCAATATATTCTTTGCTAGTATTCTATTTTCTAAAGTATTAAATGAGGCTGTATCTACTCCAGCAAAAAACATATTTCCAATTAAGTAACCGCCAGATTCTACTGTTGATTGTGTATTATCAAAACATAAATAAATAGTTTCTTTATCGCTTGGAATCTCAACATTTGAAATTAATTTTGCAGAAGTGCATCCAAAAAACAAAATACAAATAACAAATATTAAAAATATAGATTTCTTTATTTTATTCCTCCAAAAGCACCCCAATGTGGGTGTCCGTGTAACAATGAGTTAAACCGCAAACCGGCTTGACCGGTTTGTCGGCTTTGAACTTCTTGTTAGGCGTTTTTCTTTACAAATTAAGAAGATGTTTTATATCTTCATTTTTGATTTTATTATAACTTAATAAATCAATTCGATATTCAATATCAGAAATATTTTCTGGCAACGTATTAAATGGATTTATTATATTGCAGTCATAAATATTTATGTCTAAAAGTTTTAACTTTTTATTAGAATAGTCTGCTGTATTAAGTCGTGATTTTTCTTTTTCTAGATTAACTATGAAATTAAAATCAGATGCTATTATATCAATATCTTTTAGTTTCTCTTCCAATTCTTTTAAACTAATGCCTGAATTGTTATTTTCAACTATGGAAATTGCCAAATAATTTGAATCGCTATTGAAAAGCTGCGAATGTTTAATTAGCACATTATTTACTGAATTAGAAGTTTTAACTTCGATATTTTTGTTTTTCACAGAAAAATCATATTTTGAATAAGTTCCTGACGTATGCCAATATAATGATAGATTAATGCTAAATTTCGTATAAAAATAATATATTAATGATAATTCACCAAACAAACCTAAAATATTTTGCTTTTTTTCTTTACCGACATTTTGAAACAAATCGACCAAGGAATTAAAAAACTCTACAAAGTTTTTTGAATCCATTAATTCTATATGTGCCAAGCATAGATTTATAAAAGATTCAAAGGCTGATATATTTTCATTAAATGAAATCTTATATTCAATAAGGTTATAAAATCCTGAATCAAAATTCTGTAAATTTTCAACCGAAAGGATGTTTGCATTTGAACGGAGATGTAAATACTCTGTTTCAAGGGAATTTTTCACAACTGAATCATTATTTTTCACCATATAAATAAGTTTTTTATTATTGACAAAAAATCCTGCACTATCAGAACATTTTTCAATTAAATAAAGTTTATTATCTATTGGAGCGTCATTTATTGCATCTGTAATTTTATTCAACAAATTCATCTTCTTCTCCTTTTGTAAAATAAATTTTTTCTTTTGGAACATAGATAGCGAACATATATTGAATTAAGGATGTGTCATAATTATTCTTATCATTTCCCGGAGCAACATTATACAATTGTATATTAACTTTATTCTCATCTATTAAGACAAATCTATCGCCTAAAAATGCAGATTTATCTTTATTGAGACTGCTAGCTCCCTGCTGCAGAGGCTTGATCCTCGGCTCATTTTTGTAAAGAGAACGGAATCTAGGAGACTCTTTTTTTATGTCACCTATCTGAATTAATACAACTTCATCTGTATCAAGTAATTTTAACAAGGCATCCTTTTGAAATGGCTCATATTCAAATACATTTTTAACAGCTTTTACAATATCCTTCATGGACTCTGCCTTTAAAAGAGTGTAATATCCAGTAATTTGACCAACTTGACTTCCATTTTTTGTTTCTTTCCAATTTGAATTATTTATCAAATTATCAATTATTGCGGCATTTTCCTTTATTATAGAGCGATCTTCAACAATAAAACGCTGAATAACCCAACGTTTCTTAAACTTAATTTTTTGGAACTTTGCCTTATTCGGGCTTGTAGGTCTTAATATCGTATTTTCGCCAGATATGATAATATCATCTATACTCATTTTACCGACTTCAATATCTGCAAATTGTTCCCACAAATCCTCATCGATTTCTGCAAGATTCGTAAATTCCTGTGCAATAGGTGAACTTGTAAAGATTTTACATAAATGGAAATACTTGCTTCTGTAACCAAACCATCTTGCGCGCTGGAGAGTGGTATCCATATTCCCAGATTTTTTTGCCCATCGAGTAAAATAAGTTGTAATTAAATTATCAAACGTTAAACCACGCTGCAATAAATCTCCACCAATAAAAATCTTTTGCGTAAATAATTGCGGATTTGCCTGGGTTTCTTTCCCTTCTGAATTCTGTAAAATCAACTTAATAGATTTTACTATCTTAGGGATAACATCATTGATTGAGTCGAATGTGTCAGGCTCTGAAAAATATTTATCAAAAGTTGATTTGAACTCATTTAGAAATTCAAATTTATTTTCATCATTATTTTTGAATGACAATTGCATTTGGTCGATGTAAGAATCTATCTGATTATATACTCGTTTATGTTCAGCTTTTTCCTTAGCCGTATGAACAATCATATCAGAATAAGTTCTAGTTTTGCTTTCAAGAAGCAGTTTCATTGCAGAAGTGATAATAAAATAATTTATTGCTTCACGCAAAGAATTGGAGATTGTTGTTGTATCAAACGAATCATCATCGTCAATAATTTGTATAGAATTATTGTCACTCAAATGATATTGCAAAGCACCATCATAACCAATTGCTGGACTTATAAGCCATATAGATGCTGGCCGTAATTCGCTCCATTTGTCTAAAAAGATATTAGCTTGTGGTGTTGCAGTTACTGAAAGATAAAGAGGATTATTTAGTAAATTTTTTATTTTCTTTATCTCTGCATACGTTGCGGAAGCATCATTTTGTTTGTCTTTTTTTGTATTTAAGCTTGCCTGGTCTCCTTCGTCATCGATAACAAAAGATTTTAAGCGATTTTTATCCAACTGCGATAAAAAGTTATTTACAATTTTCATTGCAGGTGGACGCTTCATAGAAATCAGGATAATGGGCTTTTTTAGCTCAATAAAGTCATTTATAATATCTTCCGTCAGATTTGTTATATCTTCTTTTTCTTCTGTTGAAAAAATTGCCGGACTATCACTTTCATATGTTACGGTATCTTCTGCATCAAAAGTTTTCTTAAATCTTTTTGTAGTTTGCCCCAATAGTTTTGAATCATAACCGCCGTAAATGACTAAGAAATTATATCCATTATCAAAAGCTAATGCGGAAAACAGTTCCAAATTTGATGTTTTTCCAGACTGTACTTTACCGACTAACAAGGAGTTGTGATTTGTATTTTCAGAAAGCTGCCCTTTTATTTTCTGAAATATTTTGATTACATTAGCTGCTATATTATCAGCACCATTCTTGCCATAGCTATTTATGTGCTTATTATGGATTCTTTGATAATATTTTCCATCAATGATTACTGGTTCAAGTTTCTCGTCAGCAAATTCATATTGTTCCATAATTATTCACCTACCACTGATAAGAAGTCATTCAGAAAATTTCTAATAGATGTTGACGGAATCTTTCCATCTGAACCAGCCAATTTAGCTTTCTTTTCAGCTGCCATAAATGCAATGACAAACTTTTCTATTATAGGTTGAAAGTCAGGATTCTTTGAAAAAGGCTTGAAGAACTGATGATTTATATTTATATAAAGTTCCACCAAATCATCGGTGTCAGTCTTTACATCTATCCAATTTGTTGAATCGGCTTGTTTCCATGAGATTCTAAAAACAGTTTTTTGAATCTGATTCATTTGTATTGGATATTCTCTAACTGATTCGCTTAATTTTTCTTCTTTATTTGATTCAACTATATATTCATCAAATAACTCTTGCTCAGGAGTTTTAGTTTGTGAAGAGGATAAATTGATATGACCGGTATTAATTGCAGATATTTTTTCTGCATAGGGCTGTACTTTTTCCAAAGTGTTGTTCGAAGTTTCTTCGGAAAGAATATTTTCATCGTTACGTTCTTGAACTGTTTTTGAAGCTAAAGATATAATATTCTTTATTCTAGGTTTTAGCGATTTCAAAAATTCATCTTCAAGACCGTTATCCCAAACAAAACCGTCTTTTGCCTGATTTACAGGGAAATCATCTAGATCAATTTCACCATATAATTTATGTGATATTGTGCTTTGAGCCTCACCAAAAATTTCTGTAGGTTTATAATTTTGTCCTTCACCACCAATGATTACTCTATTTCGCCTAAACAATGCAAAGCCGGCATTTGCAAAGCCACTTTTTCCTCCCGCTTTTCTGTCTTTTAAAATACCAACAAAACCTTTGACTTTATAGGCTTTCTTTTTAAACTCAAAGGTGAAGTCGATATTTTTCTTCCATACTTCACCTTTATATGAAAGTGGTTCATAGGGAGTAAACGACAGTTGTTTTGAATTATTTCCGGTTATAAACTCTATAGTAACTTTTCCACTTTCCAAATCACGACGATACATACTTTCTAGCAAAGTACAAATCTTGTCACGAGTTTTTGATGATATTTGCTTTGTAAGATTTTTTATATGGACAGTTGTACCATGTTCTGATTTGAGACAGTTGCTTTTTTGAATTTTTACAGAATTAATTTTCTGTTCACGTAACAAAGGTATATTTACTTCGGTATAATATTTATTTTCGGAATCAAGTTGAGTTGTTTCTACGCTCCATATCTCACCAAACCAAGATGCAGCAGTCTTTAACCCCATTCCAAATTCATTTCGGGTATCAGGATGGTCTGATTTTGAATCAAGTTTTACAGCCCTTTTAAAATCTTCAATTTCCATGCCATAAGCATCATCTGTTATGATAAGTTCATTCTCATTTTGAAGATATTTTATTTGTACGTGAACTTGTCCTATTTTTTCTTTCTTTAATTTTGCCTCATTTGAAAAAAATGACTGTGTTGAATTATCCACAAATTCAGCAATGGCATACCAAGCCTTGTAGCTTAATCGTGAGAACACGCCCAAAATGCCAGCTTCTGGTCTTATATCCAATTCTTCATTTGCCATTATCTTATCTCCAAAAGATTTTCTGCAATTCGTCTTACGACATCAACATTTACCGCATTTCCAAAAGCCTTGAATGCCTCGGAAATTGTATTCGGTACATTTTTAAGTTCTTCCATGCCTTGTAGTTTTGCGGCTTCTTTTTTTGTCATGTATCGTCCTTGCTTTCCGTCTGGTGTTGTTATCCAAGGGAAAATAGGAATTTGAGTTGTTGTAAGAACAAGTGCTGGTGAGTATGTTGGAAGTTTTACACGAATTCCAGACGGCCTAAACTGTATTATTTTGTTATCAAGAATTGGTTTTGCATTTTTATCGATTCCACAGTTCCACTCAAATTTTTGATGACTGTTTTCAAAGCCTGGTTTTTGAATCTTTGGTAACCAAGAATCTAATATATCCTTGTGCTCATTATAAAATTCCCTGTTCCATTTTATAAAGTTCTTTTTCCAAACAGGAAATTCTTCATTAGGCTTCATAACAGTTTGGGCATATATGGGAAGTTGCAAACGCATATCATCAGCAGAATTACCTTGCAGGACAACACCAAATTTTCCGCGTCTTCCTTCAAGAGTTTTTCTTTTCTGACGACAAGGCGGAGTTTTTTCATATTCATAATCAGCTCCCCATTCCATAGCCCAAATTGGAAAAGAGGGAATTGAGATTTTGTTTTTAGTAAGTAAATCAAGAAACTCTTGCCAGGCTTTTAAATGTACACGCGTTTGTTCTCGTAATGATAGAAAATCATCGTCACTTTCATCTATGACAGATTTAATGTTACATTCAACTTTTTCTTCATGCGGAGGAAATTTAAAATCCTTTAGACCGCCCTTTGATTTTAAGCGACCTACTATATAGATACGCTTCCTATGTTGAGGTATTCCAAAATTATGAGGGGAGATAATATCGCATTTGACATCATACAACTTTTCTAGATTTGTTCTTATAACTTCCCAAGTATTTCCATTGTCATGTGTTTGAAGATTTTGGACATTTTCAAGCAAAATATATTCAGGTGTTTTATCCTTTAATATATCCATAATTTTCCAAAAGAGATTGCCTCTATCTTTTTCATCATTGAATCCCTGTTGTTTTCCAGCTTTTGAAAATGGCTGACAAGGGAATCCTGCACAAAGCATGTCAAACTTTTTTGGAATATCTTTATCAATATCGACTTTGTTTATATCCCCAAAGCAGTCAATACCATAGTTTTCCTTGTAAAGAATTCTCAAATCTTCCTTTAATTCGCTTGCAAAAACGCATTTACCACCTAGTTTTTGCATTGCTAAATGAAAGCCTCCAAGACCAGCAAATAAATCTATAAATGAAAACTGATGTTTATCTTGATAATTTAAAGGAGCGTTTTTTGTGCTATATTAAAAGGTGAATTTTTAGCAGATATTAATTTCTATTTTATTATAGAAGAAAAAGGATATAGAATAATGAGTGTTGGAGAAAGAAAAACTAAAAAAGATGTCACTTTAAACGCTCCTTTTCTATATCAAAGGAACTCTTTGGCAAAAGTCAAAATTTTCACTGAGAATTTTTTAAAAGTCAGTGAGAATTTTTAAAAACTTACTGACTTTTTGACCAAAACTCACTGAGAATTTCAGCTTCTGTAATACTTACTCCATGTCTGATTTATAGTTTCCTTGAATATTGTAAATGAAGAGTGATAATAGTCATTATGGATTAAATAAAAATTCTTTTTATCCAAGTAGGTATCGCGAAGTTTATTAAAGTGACCCGCCGATTTCAATTTTCAAATCTTTTATAAACTTTCTTGCTTTTAGGAATTTTATCCCAGTGATATGAGTTTTCATCTGCTTTCTTGTTATGAATTAATCTGCAAAAGTCTCCGTCTTTGTTTTTCGCTAATATAGCGACATCAAAGCTGAACTGCAATTTTCCACCAAATACAAGACGAGATGTAATTGCCGATGTTGAATCTTGGCAATTTCGAAAAACAGGCTCATTTTCAACAGTGATCTTATTCAAAAATGACATTATGTAATTCTTCAGTTCTTGTGGATTTAACTGCGAAATTGACACATTTAGAAATTCAATGTTATAGTCGAGGTCAAAAGATTCATTTTCATTTCTTGTAACAAGATTTTTCATCCCGCTACCGACAAGATAGAAATCAACTTCGTAGCCTTTGTTTTTCAAATCTTGTTTCAGCTGATTTAATTTATCAGAACAAAAAATTCTGAATCTTCGGCTTTCGTTTTTGGGTACATAAGAATACATAGCAACTCCAATAAATAAAAATATGCCCCAAACCTACCATTCAAGATTAGCACTCAAATCCTTACAGAATATTCTATTTAATGAAAAAAGTCTAGAATTTATTTATGTTCAAATTTTCAGTCAAAAGAATCCTTTCAGGTACGGAAAGTTCCGGGACACTCAGATTTTTTTTATAAATACTCATTGACTATTTTTTTACCTATTCATAATGCGTCCACATTCTGAGGATACGGACGATTTTTTCAGTCTGAAAAACTTCATAGACTAGTCTGTGCTGAATATTTATTCGGCGGGAAAAAAATCCGGTCAGGTCACCGATGAGTTTTTCGTACGGTGGAGGATTCTGGAATGGGTTGATTTTCAGGATTTCAATGAGATTTATCACGTTCTGCTTTAAATTTGACTGTTTAATCTTTTTGGTGTCTTTTACTGCCTGTTTGGAATATTTTATTGTCTACATTACCAGCCGATGGCCTCAACGCTGTCTTCAAGTGGCTCTTTGCTAGCTTCGATGATGGATTTCTTCATTCCCGGAACAGAGCGCAGATAAAGCGTTTCCTAAGTTGCAGTTGCTGTAATTATTGACATAAAATATCTCCATGTTTAGAACGTACATATTTTTCGTACGTTTAGTCAAGAATGTTTTTTTCCTTATGTGCCGTAATCACCGTGTAGCTGTGCGCGTTCACCGTGATTGTGCAGGCGTCTGTTTTTATGTACCAGTTTTTTCCCTGACGGAAGATTTTATTGGCGGATTTTCCGTTGTTTTCGCCAGATTTTTCATTTTCAATGTTTTTTGCCGCGGAAAGAATTGTGTTTTTGCACCAACCAATAACATCATCAGTTTTTAGTCCAAGATTCCGTTTTATGCGGACAACGCCGAGTTCCGTTGTGTGAAGTTTTTCAAGATTTTCTAAAAGTTCGCTTGTCATTTTTGTTGTCTTGTATGGAAAAATCATGTTGCTGCGAAAAAATTCCAGGTAGACTTTATTTTACCGGCGTAAAAACTGGTTGTTCTGTATGCGTGTTTTCTGAATGTCCGTGGTTGTGTTCTCCGTGGTGATGGTCGCACTTTGCATCCGGATTGTCTTTTAGAGTTCCTGCCAGAAACGCTTTTACCGCATCGTCCGGATTTCCTGTGATTCCTGCAATCTGTTTGAGGTCGGCATTGTTCAATGCGTCGATTGCTCCCTGACCGCGGTTTCCCAAAATCAAAGTTTCGATTCCAAGATTTTTAAGGTATGTCGCCAGGTCGTGGTGTCCGAAGCCTCCGTTGTCAATAACTTTTGAATCGGCTATTTTTCCGTCTTCTATCGTGTAAACCTTGAAATTCTGTGTTTTTCCAAAATGCTGAAAAATAGAATCTGTTGAAATATCGTAAGTTGCCGCAATTTTCATTTTTGCCTCCGAAAACTGGTGTGGCTGTAAGCCGTAAATCAGTTTGAATTAAGATAAAATTTTATTCTTCTTATTATATCAAGATTGGCGGATAAAACAAAGTCAACATGAAAATCCGGAATGTTTTGAGAATATGCGCAGAGTGAAAAAAAGTTTAGTTTTTTGAGTTTACAAGTTCAAAACTTTGTTCTGTCAGCTCGCATAGTTTTTTCCAGTCGGCCGCTTCTGTCAAAAGCACTGTAATCCAGTATTTTTTGTTCATGTGCCACGCCGGAAAAACCGTGATTTTGTCTGTAATTTCTGGAATTATTTTGGGATTGGCTTTCAGGTTTACGGCAAAAACCTCTTCATCGCCAGAGAGCCCGAGCCGGGAAAATTTTATCTTGATAATAAGGGCGAACCATTTTTTGTTTTTGCAGCGGAACACTGTGTTTTCAGGCGTATCTGACCATGGATTGTCGCCTTTGCAGCCAAATTTCTTTTGAATAAAGTCCACGTATTGTTTCTTTGTGTCCGAAGTCTTGCAGCATTGGGAGCGGAAAAGTTCAATAATTTTACGAACCTGATTTCTTATTTCGCCTACAAAACTTCCGTTTGCATTTTCCACATCGAACAGAACGTAACGCTCATCTGAGCCGGATTCAAAAACTTTTGCGGTAAGAAAGTTGCCTTTCAGTTCGATTATTGAATAAAAATCGCCGTTCAGAATATTTTTTCTGCAAAAATAAGAGCCGTTTTTTTCTTCAAAGCCAAATTCCGCAAGTTTTTCCGGCAAAACTTTTGATGTTTTTAGAATGTATGAATAATCCATTTTATGCTCTTTGTAAACAATAGTTCCAAGGCAAAAAAAATGCAACTTGTTGCTGTTTGTCGAAAAAAAATTGTTTCTTGGTTTATATTGAAAAATAATTTATATGCTGAAATAATGGGAGGACACAAAAATTGCCGAGGCGAACCAAAGGATGTGCGGTGGGGTGAGTTATCCAGAAATTCAACCCAAACAGCCAGAAGAAGCAAGGAAAAGAGGATTTTGACCAAAAAAGACGAAATAAAATGGCTATTTTTTGATGTTGGCTCGACTTTGATTGATGAAAGCAAAGTTTATGAGTACAGGATAAAAAAAATAGCAGAATTGTTGGGTACTGCTTATGTGCAGGTTTATGAATACGCTATGTCTTTTTATAAAGAAAACAAAAAAGGAGATTTAGAGGCGGCAAGGCAATTGGGTGTGGAATTACCTAAATGGGAATCGCAATACGAGAGGCTGTATAAAGATACCAAAGATTGTCTTAAAAAGTTAAGTGGAATTTATAAAATTGGAGTAATTGCAAACCAATCATTAGGAACTTGTGAGCGATTGGAAAATTTTGGCATAAAAAAATATATTGATTTGGTCATCGCCTCTGCGGAAGAAGGTGTTTCAAAACCAGACAGGCGCATATTTGAAATTGCATTGGAAAGAAGCCGTTGCAAGCCGGAGAATGCGGTCATGATTGGTGACCGTATTGATAATGATATTGTGCCTGCAAAACAGTTGGGTATGAAAACTATATGGGTGAAACAGGGATTTGGAAGTTTGTGGAATATAACAGATGAGAGTGAAAAGGCAGATATTGAAGTTAATAACTTATCTGATATTTTGAAATATTTATAGTGATGAAACAGTTTTAGGTGAAATAAATATTGGAAAATGTTGCTGCACGGATGCGATAAACTGGAATAGAGAACAAACAGGTGATGAGTACAGTTTGCATTGCAGACTGTGCGAATGTACGTTAGGGATTGGAAGGGTGAGCGCATTTTGAAAAAATGCGCGAAAACAAACGCTTGCGTTTGGTCGGAGGCGAAAGCCGTAGCCCTGAAAAGCCCGACCCGAACGGTTGTTGAGCTTGCCGAAACAAAGTGAGGGTAACGCCCAAAATAAAATCAAGGAGAATATGAAAAAATGTGTTTTATTTGCGACAGAATCAAAATGATAAAAAATGCTTAGAATCCGTATTTTGTAAAGGAGCTGCAAACTGGCTATGTTGTGCTTGGCGACAACCAGCATTTTTACGGATACACGCTTTTCTTGTATAAAAATCACGACAAGACGGAGCTTTTTCAGCTTGAAAAGGCGGAAAAGATGAAGTTTTTGGAAGAAATGGCGATTGTTGCACAGGCGGCGGCAAAAGCATTCGGAGCTGAAAAAATGAATTACGAGCTTTTGGGAATGGGCGACGCGCACTTGCACTGGCATTTGTTTCCGCGAAAAAGTGGCGACATTGAAAATTACGGCAACGGCGGAAAAGGTCCGGTCTGGTGGTATCCGATGGAAAAAATGTACAGCGATGAAAACCGCCCTTCGGAAGATGAGCTAAAAACGATGAAAGAAAAATTGCTTTGTGAGCTGGAGAAGATTCTTTTGGAAAGGAAAATAATATGAAAAAATGTAAACTTCTTTTGTTTGATTTAGACGGAACATTGTTGCAGAGTGACAAAACCATATCAAAAAGAACACTTGCTGGCTTGAAAAGATGTAAAGAAAAAGGGATTCTGATTGGTGTTTCTACATCCAGAAGCGAACAGAATTCTTTGGTGTATTTAAGAGAATTGCTGCCCGATGTTTTAATATCAAGCGGTGGAGCATTAGTAAAATATAAGACAGAATATATTTATAAGGCGGAATTTTCTGTAGAAGAAACTAAATCTATGATTGATATGGCAAGAAAGATCTGTGGAAGTGACTGCGAAATTACTATGGACACAATAGATGCACATTATTGGAATTATAAAATAGATCCTAAGAAGTTAGATAAGAGTTGGGGAGATAGTATTTATACAGATTTTTCGGATTTTAACGAATGTTCATTGAAAATGTGTGTTGAGATATTTGAGCAAGATAAAGCAGATAAGCTGGCTCGAAGCCTCTCCGATTGTGATTGTATTCGTTTCTCTGACGGATTCTGGTACAAGTTTACGAAAAAGAATGTAACGAAGGAAAACGCAATTATGAAGATTACGGAAGTATGTGGATTTAGTACAGATTCAATTATTGCATTTGGAGATGATTATGCGGATATAGGAATGTTAAAATTGTGTGGAACAGGTGTTGCAATGGGTAATGCAATTGATAAGGTTAAGGAGAAAGCGGATTTCGTAATTGGCTCAAATGATGAAGATGGTATTGCGGAGTTTATTGAGCAAGGAATATTATTACTTCATCAATAATATAAATATCAAAGCTGTAGTAATAAAATATAGTTCAATGACATTTTAATAAGTTTAAATGATAGTAATTTAGGGATTCCAGCTAATAATCAACATAATGATAAATTTGAACGAGGAAATAAGATAAGGACATCTGAAAATGTTGTATGGTGTTGAAATTTGCGACAAAAGGGTTATATATTGATGAATAAAAAGAAGGACAAAGCAGATGAAAATTATTGATATTGTTGGTGATAATTATTTGGGCAAATGGAATAAAACCAGAACCGCCTGCAGAGGAATCGTAATTGAAAATTCAGAAATCCTGCTTTCATATGAAAGTGTAACCGGGCAATGGATGATTCCCGGAGGCGGATTAGAAGAAAACGAAAGCGAAGCGGACTGCTGCATTCGCGAAGTTGCGGAAGAAACCGGAATTTTGGTAAACGCTTCTGAATGTCTGCTTGAAATAGATGAATATTACGAAAATTGGAAATTGATTAACAAATATTTTATCTGCAAGGTGAAAGGAACTACAAACACAAAACTGACAGAAAGAGAGCGAAACGTCGGAATGGAAGCAAGATGGCTTTCTGTTGATAACGCTAAAAACATATTTTCAAAGCACACTTCATATACTGAAACAGACGAAATGCGAAGAGGACTGTATTTAAGAGAGTACACGGCATTGTGTGAATTAGTTTGATTGCCCTGAACGTTGCATTGTTGTCGGGATAATTCCGGCAAGACTTTTTACAGGAGAAAAAATTGGTTCGAGAAATTTTTGAAAATGAACTGAATGAACTTTTGGAATTGTATCTGCACTTGCACGAGGATTCTGTTCCGGCAATGTCGGGGCATTTAAGAAGCACTTGGAAAACCATCGTTCAGGACAAAAATCATCACATCATCGTAAATATTGTGGATGGAAAAATTGTTTCTTCTTGCGTGTGTGTCATAATTCCAAACCTAACAAGAAACGTGCGCCCATACGCCTTTGTCGAAAACGTTGTTACGCACAAAGATTACCGTGCAAAAGGCTACGCAACCGAATGTCTCAACTTTGCAAAGCAAATCGCAAAAGCCAAAAACTGCTACAAAATGATGCTCCTCACCGGCTCAAAAAAGGAATCCACAAAAAAATTCTACGAGCGCACCGGCTACAACAGCAGCGACAAAACCGCGTTCATCCAGTGGCTTGAGTAGTGAATTGTGAAACTTTCAGTACCTTGCGCATGATATACATTTTTAGCAATTATTACTTTGCGTACTGTATACATTTTTATCAAAAATCATCTTGCGTGTTGTATATATTTTCTTGACATCATAGTTTGTGTGTATCACATTTTATGTGATATATATTACAATTTTGGAGATTTGTATGGCAACGCTTAGCATAAGAATGGATGACAAGACAAAAAACGCATTTGAAAAGTTTTGCGATTCGGTCGGGCTTACTGTTTCCGCCGCAGTGAATCTTTTTGCAAAAAAAGTTGTGTGCACGCACGAAATTCCGTTTAAAATCTGCGAACCAGACCCTTTTTGGAGAGAAGAGAATCAGGCTTTTCTGAAAAAAGCGGTTGCCGACATTAAAAATGGAGTGAATGTTTCAGAGCATGAGCTTATTGAGGTTGACTGATGAAAAAACGTTCGGCGGAGGACATAAAAATGACTGGACCGGATCCGAATAAAGTTTACCCTAACGAGAACATTCGTCAGGTTGTGTTTATAAAGAATGTAGTGAAGCGGGCGAACATCGTGGTAGGCGATTACACTTACTATGACGACCCGGACGGCGCGGAAAAGTTCGAGGAGCACGTGACGCACCATTACGATTTTCTGGGCGACAGGCTGGTTATCGGAAAGTTCTGCGCGATTGCACGTGGAATCGAGTTCGTGATGAACGGTGCGAACCACAGGATGCGCAGCGTGACGACTTATCCGTTCAATATCATGGGCGGCGGCTGGGAAAAGTTCTCGCCAAAATTGAAGGATTTGCCGTTCAAGGGCGATACGGTCGTGGGAAACGATGTGTGGATCGGGCAGAACGTGACGGTGATGCCGGGCGTTCACATCGGCGACGGGGCGATTATCGCGGCGAATTCAGTTGTGGTGAAGGACGTTCCAGCGTATTGCGTCGCGGGCGGAAATCCGTGCCGGGTAATCCGAAAAAGGTTCGACGACGGGCTGACGGAATATCTTCTGAGCTTAAAATGGTGGGACTGGGACGCAGAGAAGATTTTCCGCAATATGGAAGCCCTGTGCAGCGGCGACTTGGAGAAAATTAGAAATATTAAGGATATATGAACATGACTGAACATATAGTTCATCCTTTTGAGCCGTTTTTTAGGGCGGATTCAAAAATATTGATTGTAGGAAGCCTGCCGTCCGTAAAGTCGCGGGAAAATGGTTTTTATTACGGACATCCGCAGAATCGTTTCTGGAAAATGCTGGCGATGATTTTTTCTGAAGAAACGCCGTTATCAATAGAAGAAAAAAAACGCTTTTTGGAAAAACACAAAATCGCCGTGTACGATTCAATAAGTGAATGTACGATTTGCGGCTCATCGGACAGTTCAATAAGTAATGTTGTGCCTTCTGATATTGAAAAAATTGTGTCCGCCTGTAAAATTGCAAAAATTCTTGCAAACGGCAAAACCGCCGCTAAATATTTTCTAAAATATCAGGATAAAAACTTGTGTTCCATGCTGAAGACTCTTCCTTCCACAAGTCCTGCAAATGCCGTTTATTCAGTTCAAAAACTTGTTGAAATTTGGGGAAATGAGTTTTAAAAGTTTTTGCGTAAAATTATTTCTGAAACCAGTCTTCAACCCTTAAAAAAGAGCGTTCAGCCGCTTCCTCAAAGTCTGCCGTGTTGCGCGTTACTAAAACCATTCCGTTTGCGATTGCTGTTGCCGCAATCTGAGTATCGCAGTAGGGAAGGGTTTTGCCTTCTTTTGCACATTGCCCGGAAAGCTGGCCGCAGATTTTTGCCGCAAAACCATCGTAAGGAATTATTTCGATATTGTTCCTTAAATTTTCTACAAAATTTGCAATTGAGTTTTTGCGTTTTCCTTCCGGCATTTTTTCAGCACCGTAAACAAGTTCCTGAAATGATGTTGCACTGATTGCACATATATTTTTTCTTGCCTCATATAAGGCGAGTACGTTTTGATTCGGATTGTCTTTTGTGAATTCCGAAACAATGTTTGTGTCAAGAAGATAAACTTTGTTCATTTTTACTCCCATGAAAAGTCTAATAAAGTTTGCAATGCAAACTTTAAAGTTTTGAATAAAATTATTCTTCAAAAATGACCCTATTTGGATCCTGATAAACTTTCGGCCGAAGAGGAATTCCTTCGTCATTCAGAACATCGGCATATTCTTTGCGCCATTTGGAAAGCCAGCTTATTTCAGTTGAGGAATTCTTTTTTTCGTATTCTTCATAGCTTATAATTACCGCAACAGGTTTATCGTAGCGTGTAAGTTCTACAGGTTCGCCTCTTTCCGCGATTTTTACAAAATTAGAAAGGTTGTTTCTTGCCGAGTAAATTGAAGTTCTGCACATAGACACCTCCAGGATATTTTATATAAGAAATAATAGCATGTAAAAATTGTATAGTCAACATTAAAAATGTTAGCCAACATAAAGACAGAAGATGATGAATAAAGCGGATTGCAATGCGTGAGGGTATGGAAGCCCTTTAGTCGACCGCAGGCGCGGAGCGGCGAGGACGATGAGCGGTTAGCGAAGGCTGGAACACCCGACGGCGAAGCCGGCACGCCCGGAATCTTTGGTTTTTGATTTTTCTGAATGTAAAATGGTTTGTGCGTGGTAAAATTTGCCCGAAACGTGTTTTGGGATTATATTGGAAGTATCTGTTTTTATCAGGAGGCATAATAAAAACTTTGCCGAAAATGACGTCAAAGTTTTTATTTAAAAGTTTGCGTTGCAAACTTTATCATCAATTGCAATTTCTCACTTTGTTGCGAAATTGCGTTAAAAAATCAAATCGGAAATTGATATTTCCTCATTGACTTTTTATAGGAGGTAGTTATGAAAAAAACTCTTGTTTCTTTTGGAGCGCTTGCTTTGGTTGGAATGGCTGGCGCGGCTGGTTTTGCGGAGGAATATCCTGACGCTCAGAAAACGTTGCCCGGTTCAATGGGCTGGATGCAGGGATTTCCGCCTGCGCAGGAAAAAACGCTGCATGCTTCTGACGGTTCTTTTTTTGAATTTCCGGCTCTGCGCTACAGCGTAAATCATATGAGGGAATTTTTTCCGACACGCAATGTTTCTTCTGGAAGCGGCAAAAAATATTCGGTGAAGCAAAAACTTGACCCTAAGATTGACAGTGTTACTTTTACTCCCTGGGATTCCGGCAGGACAATGACTTTTGAAGAGTCCCTGGATGCGAACTACACAGACGGAATTATCGTCATGCATAAGGGAAAAATCGTCTACGAAAAATATCCTGCGGGACTAAAGCCGGACGGTCTGCACGCGGCTATGTCGGTAAGCAAGTCGTTTACAGGAACGGTGGCTTCTATTCTTGCCGCGGAAGGAAAGCTTGATCCTTCTAAAAAAGTTACGGACTATATTCCTGAATTAAAGGATTCTGGTTATGCAGATGCGACTGTCCGCCAGGTTATGGACATGACAACCGCGATAAAGTACAGCGAGGACTACAACGATCCTAATGCGGAAATCTGGGCTTACTCGGCCGCAGGAAATGTTTTCCGCCCGATAAATTACCGTGGTCCGCAGAACTACTATGAATATCTTGCGACTGTAAAAAAACTTCCTGATTCAGAGCACGGAGAGGCATTCGGGTACAGGACAATCAACACTGAGCTTTTGGCGTGGATTTGCTCGCGCGTAACAGGACAGGGGCTTGCGGAAATGGTTTCCGAAATGATTTGGAAGCCTTTAGGCGCGCATTATGACGGTTACTATCAGGTGGATCCTTCCGGAATAGCATTTGCTGGCGGTGGATTTGACCTTAACTTGCGTGATATGGCAATGTTCGGCGAGATGATGCGTAACGGCGGCAAATTGAACGGAAAGCAGGTTATTCCTGAAAAAGCGGTAAAAGACATAGCATCTGGCGGTTCTTCCGAAGAATACAAGGCGGCGTTTGCAAAAAGCGACTATACAAAGTTAAAAGGCTGGAGCTACCACAATATGTGGTGGATAACAAACAATTCCCACGGAGCATACATGGCGCGCGGTGTTCACGGACAGGCAATATACATCGACCCTGCGGCGGAAATGGTGATTGCACGGTTTGCTTCAACCCATTATGCTTCAAACAAATACATCGATCCGCTTTCAATTCCGGCGTACGAAGCGGTCGCGGAATATCTTATGAAAAAATAATTTTATAGTGAAGGGCGGTTGGCCGCCCTGCGCTGCAAACCTTGCGGTTTTTCGCTACCCACCGTGCGGGCTTCAAGCGCCAGCCCGCAACGCCCGCTGCAAATCTTGCGGAAGGTGCGGTTGTCTTTCAGAATGGTACGGTCGGCGCTTTCTGTTTCTTCCCGCCCGTTCAATTTTCGGATTCAAAAAAATTGATGTCCGGACTGTTTAGTCTTCCGCTGTGTAATGCGCTCGCTCGCCGCCAATCAGTTTTGGTCTTGAGTATGCCGCCGTAACGTAAGCTTTTCCAATAAATTTTTGCTCCGGATGGAATGGAACGGCGACTTCTTTTATATGCATTCCAATCAGCGTGCTTCCGATGTCAAGCCCTGCGGCGGCCTTTACGTGCTCAACCACAACAGGCTCCTTAAAGCCGTAGTATGCCGCCGTTGCAAACGAGCCTCCTCCGTGAATCCACGGCACAACGCAAACTTCTTCAAGTCCGAATTTTTCGGCGCACTCACGCTCAACAACAAGCGCGCGGTTCAAGTGCTCGCAGCACTGGCAGGCAAGAAAAATTCCTTTTGAAGAAAGAATCCGGTTTGCTGTCTCAAAAATTGTTTTTCCTGTTTCCTCGCTGGAATTTTTTCCGATTGAGCCGCCGGTAACTTCGCTGGTTGAACAGCCGATTACAAAAACCGAGCCTTTTTTCTGCGGATGCGAATCGAGCAGTCCTGTAATTATCTTTTCAAGCTGAGCGGAAACTTCAGAAAGAGATTCCGCCGTTGTCGTTTTATTTTCGTTCTGATTCATAATTTTGTCCTTATGGGCAGAATGGTATCACAATTTTTATTTTTGTGCAGACCCTTTTTACGTTTAATAGTTTTACTTTCCTGAGGGGCTTTGCGGTTTACACTGCAAGAATTCTTGTTGTGAAAAAAGCCGGATTGTTTTTTTTAGCCAGATACGCACTCGCAAAAAAATTATTAGATTCTTTAATTTGACGGCGCGGTGTTAATGTGGTATATTGGAAGAAAGGAAATGCCCGATTTATGTCGGTCGTCTCCACTTTTTGCTATAGAGCCGTCAAAGTGGTATCAAGACGTTTGGCGGCTTTACTTTTTAACTCTTCTTATTTTTCATCCCGGCAAAACGGGTTCGACTATCGTATCAACCTTTTCTGGAAGTTTAGCGTAATTGGTAAGGCACCAGTTCCTGAAAGAACATCGCATTTTTAGAGGTTGCTAAAAAGCCTGAATTTCGAGTTTTATAAATTCAGCAAAAAAATTGATATTTGGACTATAAATGTATTTTGTTGCGATAGGGTATGGAAGCCCTTTAGTCGACCGCAGGCGCGGAGCGGCGAGGACGATGAGCGGATAGCGAAGGCTGGAACACCCGGCCCGAAGCGGAGCGAGGGAATCGCCCGGAGAAAAAATCAGATAAAAACCAGCAATTGAGAAAATCCGCGTTTTATGCTAATCTCTTCTATATATTTATCTTTTTGACAATTCGAGGAATCTTATGAAACTTTGGGAAAACGGCGCTTTTCTTTCGGGCGGAAAATTAGTTGAGTCCGTGCCGGGTAAAAATCCGGCTGACTGTGCTAAAAACACTATTTCTTATTCTATCTTGCAGAGGCACAATACTTCGGGCGATGCTTCTAAACTGAAAATCAAATTTGACAAAATTACTTCGCACGATATTACTTATGTTGGAATTATCCAGACGGCGCGCGCTTCGGGGCTTGAAAAGTTTCCGATTCCTTATGTTTTGACGAACTGCCACAACTCGCTCTGCGCGGTTGGCGGAACGATTAACGAGGACGACCACATGTTCGGGCTTACTTGCGCCCAGAAATACGGCGGAATCTATGTTCCTCCGCATCAGGCTGTAATCCACCAGTTTGCGCGCGAGATGCTTGCGAAGTGCGGCGACATGATTTTGGGTTCAGACAGCCACACCCGGTACGGCGCGCTTGGAACTATGGCGATTGGCGAGGGCGGCGGCGAGCTTGCTAAGCAGCTTCTGGGAAAGACTTACGATGTTAATATGCCGGGCGTTATCGCGGTTTACCTGACCGGTTCTCCTGTTCCGGGCGTCGGTCCGCAGGACGTTGCTCTTGCGATTATCAAGGCTGTTTTTGCGAACGGCTACGTTAAGAACAAGGTGATGGAATTTGTGGGTCCTGGAGTTGCGAATCTTTCCGCTGACTTTAGAATCGGTGTGGATGTTATGACGACTGAAACAACCTGTCTTTCTTCAATCTGGTCAACTGATAAGAAAATCCGCGAGTTCTATTCAATTCACGGAAGGGAAGGCGACTACAAGGAATTGAATCCGGGAGAAGACGCTTATTACGACGGCGCGATTGAGCTTGACTTGGGCGAAATCCGCCCGATGATTGCGCTTCCGTTCCATCCGTCTTGCGCATATACAATAGAAGAAGTTAACAAGAATCTTATGGACGTTCTTGAAGAGACTGAAAAGCGCGCTAAAGTTTCGTTCGGCGACAAGGTGAACTTTACGCTCAAAAACAAGGTGATTGACGGAAAACTTTACGTTGACCAGGGCGTTATCGCAGGCTGCGCCGGCGGCGGTTTTGAGAATATCTGCGCGGCTGCCGACATCCTAAAGGGAAAGGACACTGGAAACGGAAAATTCCTTTTGAACGTTTATCCTGCTTCAATGCCGGTCTACATGGAGCTTATGAAGAACGGAGCGTTCGCCTCGCTTGTTGACGCGGGCGCAATCGTTAAGACTGCTTTCTGCGGACCTTGCTTCGGTGCGGGCGACACTCCTGCCAACGGCGCTCTTTCAATCCGCCATTCTACAAGAAACTTCCCGAACCGCGAAGGCTCGAAAATCCAGAACGGTCAGCTTGCCTCTGTTGCGCTTATGGACGCACGCTCAATCGCTGCGACTGCCGCAAACAAGGGCTTTTTGACTGCCGCCACAGACTTGGCTGACGGCGAGTTCAGCAAGAAAAAATATTTCTTTGACAAGACAATCTACGAAAAGCGCGTTTACGACTCAAAGGGCGTTGCGCATCCGGAAGTTCAGATTCAGTTCGGTCCGAACATCAAGGACTGGCCGGAGATGCAGCCGCTTTCTGACGACATTCTGCTCAAGGTTGTATCTGAAATCCACGACCCGGTTACAACTACGGACGAGCTTATTCCTTCGGGCGAGACTTCAAGCTTCCGCTCAAACCCGCTTGGACTTGCGGAGTTCACTTTGAGCCGCAAAGATCCTGCCTACGTTGGAAGGGCAAAGGCTGTCCGCGACAGGTCGGAAGAGGTAAAAGCGGAAGTTAGCCGCGCGGAAAAAATCCTTGAGGAAAAATATCCTGAGTTCAAGGGAAGAATTGAAAAGGCCAGTCTTGGCTCTACAATCTACGCTGTTAAGCCGGGCGACGGTTCTGCGCGCGAGCAGGCGGCAAGCTGCCAGAGAGTTTTGGGATCGAGCGCGAACATCGCAAGCGACTACGCCACAAAACGCTACCGCTCGAACCTGATCAACTGGGGAATGATTCCGTTCCTTTATAAGCAGGGCGATACGGCCGCGACAGAGAATCTTCCGTTTGCGAATGGCGACTACATTTTTGTTCCGGGCGCAAAAAAGATGATTGCGGAAAAACTTCCGAGCGTAAAAGCCTACGCAGTCCGTGCCGACGGCACAACCGCCGAGTTCGACCTTGCAACCGGCGACATGACCGACGACGAGCGAAAGATTATTCAGGCAGGATGTCTGATTAACTTTTACAGGGGATAAGAGGTAAGGAAATGAACCAGGCTCTTCCGTGGTGGAGGAGCCTGGTTTTTTTGTGCTTTGAAAAACTAGCAGGTGTAACAAACTTCTGCACTTGTTAGAAATATTTACTCTTTAGAAAGGCGTGAGACTCCGATTATAAAAACTGCCGGAACCAGCTTGTCATATTCTCGCGGATTTATGAGAGATGTTAGCAAAGGAAGTGCAAGAATTGCTGTGAAAATCCAGCCGAAGGTTGCACCGAAAAGAATTTTTACCCAGTGCTGCATTGCGGCGTTTGCCGCAAAACTTAGGCCGTGTCCTGCAATCGCTTTTACAACAAGATTCGCAACTTGAGCAACAAGTATATGAAAATTAAAACCCATTATCGCTTTTGCAGCTGTAAGTCCGCTCTGAAAAATTGCGGCTCCGGCTTGTGCCGCTTTCCCAGCTGAAATTCCTTTTGCCCTTAAAAGTTGCTCGACCTGCTTTGAGAAGGCTTTCCGCTCGTCTTCTCCCATGTTTGTTATCATTGAGTTTAAGAGATTTTCCGTAATCCAGCCTTCTCTTTGAATTGCGCCTTCATAAGTTTTGCTGTCAGCTGAAAAAATCGGCTTTGAAATATGAAGAGCTTTTACAAGAACTTCTTTGATTGTCACATCGAGGATTTTTCCATAGTCACCATATTTTCCAGATATTACATCGACAATTCCCATCCCTTGCTGGAATGCAAAATCTATTTGCTCCGCCACCCATTTTGGTGTTACAGATTTCCCGTAGGATGAAAGTTCCTGTTGTGAATTCAAAATGCTTCCGGCTTCTTTTTCTGCTTTTTTTCCATATTCAAGAATAACCTTTAGCATGCCTTTTTCTTCATCTGACATATTTGAAACTACAGACTCAATGCAGTCGATAACTTCCATAAACAACTCCTTTTTTCTAATCGCGGAAACGAGCATGGCGATGTTTTCGCGATTGGGGCTGTCCTAGAAGTTATTAACAGACTTCAAAAAGGGCGGCCTTTTTTATGTT
>OCKZ01000040.1_pt1 | contig 24989 bp, 40 predicted proteins | sample 1495951 | NCBI WGS metagenome assembly OCKZ01 (sample SAMN03418277, study PRJEB22391) | human gut metagenome | biome: human-gut; feature: organic feature; material: feces | host: Homo sapiens | place: Tanzania | collected 2013-01 | reverse complement strand
TCTCTTCAGCGTATCACAATACCGCTTGTTCGTTTACTTTTTTATCATGCCTCCTTTTTTTTAATAAGACAAAATACTAAGCTCCCTTTGTCTTATCTCATAGTCAATTTGCGCTTTTTTTAGCTCTTTTTCCTTTTCTTTTTCCCTTGCGCTCTCCAGCTCCCGCTTTGCGCTCTCCAGCGCGGAAACGGCACGGGCTTTTATTGATGTATCTTCGTATGCAGGAAAAGTTACTGCGCTTACTTCAAATATTTTTTCAATGTCTGTGATTGTCCTTTTTGGATATTCTGAATCAAGGTTTTTCCAGTCCTCGCCCCGCACTTTGAACATAAAGCTCATTCCGCTTACATCTCCGCGCTGTATTGCAGAATAAAGGTTCTTTGCGTCCGTGTTGTTTTCTGTGTCAAGGTTTACGCGGATGTGCATTCCGTCCTCCTTGACTTCCATTTGCATTGTGGAATTTGCGTTGTTGTTTCTTGAGCGCGCAAGGGGAGTCATTTCAGTGTTGTGGTTCACAAGAAAACGCACGTCCTTCATATCAGTCTTTGAAAGCGCATCACGTGAAATGTATTCCTCAAAAAATCCCATGTCGCATTTTTTATCAAAAACGATTGGAACGCCTTCAATAAAAGTGCCGTTCTGTTCATCTTTGGCGGCACGAATCTCAAAATCAAAACTTCTTAATTCGTCCTTTTCTGTCTTAAAATCCGGTTTCATTCTGCAAAATCTCCATTTTGTAAATTTACAAGTATAGTCAAAATGGAATTTTAAGCGTGGAGTAAAATGGAGTACATGGAGTAAATAAAAAAAATGGCCGTCGTTGGCCGTCGTTGGCCGTCGTTGGCGAAAAAAAAAGAGCCTGCCCGGTTGAGCAAGCTCTAAAAATGATTATCTGTTGAACGCTAAATCCAGTAAAAAACGGCTTGTTGTTTTTCCTGAATCGGCTACAAGTTTTTTTAGTTCCTCCAGCTCTTCAGGCTGGCACGAAACAGAAAAACTGACACGCTTTAATCCAGTCGCCTTTCTTCCGCCGTTTGGATTGGGAACGCCAGGCTGATGTCCTCTATTGCGTTTTTCTTCCATTTGCTGCCTCCTGCTCTTTTTTTATATCTTTTTGAATAAAATAAATAAAACTGCCGCACAACATTCCTGTAGAAATTACAAGCATATAGCCAAGCCACGAGTGAAGTTCGCTTTTTGCCCAAATTGAAAAAAACATGCACAAAACCATAATAAACAAAGGAAAAATATGTTTTAATTTCATTTGACATTCTCCTGTAATCAAAATAAAATGGAGTCAGAAAATAAGATGATACGCTTACACTGGTTTGTGTAAGACGTATTGCTTCTAAAAAGGTTTTTAACTATTTTCTGCGGTCAAGCCACTTGTTAATGTAATATCCAATTACAATTAGCAAGACGGCTAGCAGAAAATCCACCAGTTTGTCAGCCAAGTAAAGTATTACTTCACTCATTTCTGACTCCTTATCAGTTCTCACTGATAAATATAATATACATTATATATTATATTTTGTCAATACTTTTATTAAATAATTGTTTGATTTTCCGTATTTTTTACTTATAATCTTTGTATGACTTATGAAGAAAAAAAAGAACTTTATGACTTTCACAAGGAAAACTGCGATAGAATTGAAAAAGAACGCCTTGAGCAGCAACATAATTTTGATTCATGGCTTTTAAAACTTTGCGCCGGAAGTTTTGCGGTTTCTTTTGCCTTTATTGAAAAACTTGTTGATTTTTCCACCGCAACATTCAAACTTTTTTTATTTACCGGCTGGCTGTGCTTTTCTTTGTGTCTATGTCTTTCTATTTATGCCTTTTTGAACACTGAAAAAGCGTGCCATTTTGCAATTTCGCAGGAATGGCAGCAGTACAAAAATGAAACAGAAGAAACCAAAACAAATATAAAAACAAACTACAGAAATATAATTGCAATTATTATAAATAAAATCTGTTTTTTTCTTTTCTTTGCCGGTGTTCTATGCCTTGTCATCTTTCTTTTTATAAACATTTAGACGACAGGGGCGGACATATTCCAATTCCTTATCCGCCTCTGCCAAAACCGCCTGAAGAAAAATAAAAAGGGGATTGCCCATTGTGGGAAATCCCCTGTATCAGGAGGCTTTTTTTTTATTTGTGGTTTTCTTTCCAGAACTTCACGCACTCAACCACAAAGCGCGTCCTGTTTAGTCCGGCTTTTTCGGCTTCGCTGTCAATCAGCTCCAGCTCGTTCTGCTGCGGCGCAATCTGGATTTTTACCTGACCGCCTTCTGAAAGTTTCTTTCTTCCGGCGCCTTTGCGGGCTCCGCCCCAGTTTTTTTTATTTTCCAAATCCGTCATTTTGACATCTCTATTATACGTAAAATAATTTGAACTATATTGCAAGCCACGCATAGCGAAAGGCACACAATAAGCGCAATATCAAGTCTAGTTCTTCGCTTTTTTTCGTTGTTTTCTTCTTCCATAATTACCTCCAAAAAATTGACATAAAGGCGGGAAAACTTCCCGCCTTCCTATTCTTTACTTCTTGATTAAGTAAAGAATAAGGCTTACAATACTTGCTATCGAACCAAGAATTGTAAGAATGTCAAAAAACATTTGCATTTCTTTTGCCTCCTGATGATTCTATATTACATTATTATCTTGTTTAAGTCAATATCTTTTCAAGATATTTTATAGAATTATCAGGAGTTTTTTTTTATTTACCATAATTCAAGTTGTCTTATTTTTTCCGGGCGGAAAATACCTTTCTCAATCTGCGTCTTCGGAACAAAAAGCCCTTCCTCGTGAAATAAATTTGAACCGCCGGATAAAAGGCTTCTTTTTTCTATAAAGTCGATTCTTTCAAACCTTTCAGCCGGCATTGCATATTCGCTTATAATTACAGGCTCTCTTTGTTTTTCTGCCCAGTCATAGAAACTTTCATGGTCGAATCCGCCGTCTGAATATTCCGCCGTATTTTTATATGGAATATCGCAGTAAATCAAAGAATCCGGCTGAATCTTGACGCTCCTGTAGTCGCCCCGGAATCTTTGCAGCCTTTGCAGACTTCCCAGACTTTGCAGACTTCCCAGCCTTTGCAGACTTCCCAGCCTTTGCAGACTTCCCAGCCTTTCCAGACTTTCCAGCCTTTGCAGACTTCCCAGCCTTTCCAGCCTTTGCAGACTTCCCAGCCTTTCCAGACTTTCCAGCCTTTGCAGACTTTGCAGACTTTCCAGACTTTCATATAAAGATTGAAGACCATAAATTTCATCGTAGTTTTCTGGAAGATACAAAAGCGACTGCAATTTTATATACACTTCTCGTGTCGGAAAATCCCACTGGCTTCTTCCGAAGTAATGTGCTGCCATTCCGTTAGTACCGAGAAAGCGGTCAACTTCCGCCTGCGTCTTTCCAGCTTTTCTCAATCCCTCCAGCAGATAGGCGCGGAGCTTCTCCGAATTGTCCTTGATTTTTATCTCAAGGTTACTGCGCAGTCTTTCATACTCCGCCGGACTTTTCAAAACATTTTTTAAATACCATCTGATATATTTTCCCTTGTATTCCGCGGCGTTCTTTTTTATGTCAATACTTGTGCCGTCTGTCTTTATGCCGAATTCTTCCATAAGGGAAAAGTCGCCGTAAACGCGCGCATAGTGCAGGGCTTTTTTCCACGGCTCTATTTCTTTGGAATAAAGATAGTCTGTGCCTTTGTTTCCGAAGCTCCAGCAGATGCGCACATACTCGTCATTGTCTTTCAGCCTGAAAAAATCCTCACGGCTTATCCAGCGTTTTTCATCGGCATATTTTCCACTGATTGCGTCCGTGAAAAACTCCGTCATTCTGGAAATATCATTTATGGTGTAGGTGTTGAATTTACTTTTCAGCATTGCGCAGTGGGTTACCGCGCAGCCTCCGGCAAACAAGTCGTAAAAATGCTTTTTTTCAGGAAAATGTCCGACCACCCATTCGGCTATCTTGTTCTTGCTTCCCATATAGGGCAATCCGTAGTTCATACGGATATAGTCAGTTTTCTATAGAACATCTTGACAAATGTGTATAATACGCATTATAATATAAATATGAAAGACAAGGAGCTTTTAAGGCTTTTACAGAAAAGCGGCTGGAAAATTGACAGAATCAACGGCAGCCACTACATATTAGTAAAAGACAGTCAGACGGTTTCCTTGCCAGTACACGGCAAGGATATGAAAAAGGGCTTAGAAACCGCAATACTAAAGAAAGCGGGACTAAAGTAAAAGCAAATGCGGGCGCAAACCCGCAAGGAGCATAGATTTATGAATATTGTTTATCCGGCAATCTGCCACTTTGAGGACGGCGGATATTGGTGCGAATTTCCCGATTTGGACGGCTGTTTCTCGCAGGGCGATACAGAACTGGAGATTGTGGAAAACGCAAAGGAAGCTCTTGAGGGCTATGCCGTTTCAGTTCTTGAAAAAGGCAGACCTCTTCCAAAGGCAAGTAGAATCACAGACATAAAGACTTCAGGAAATGACTTCGCGACATACATAGAATGTGATATTTCAAGCACTGGAAAAAGCGTCCGCAAGAATGTCACTCTTCCTGAATGGCTGTGCAAGCGCGCGGAGAAAGCGTCCGTCAATTTCAGCCAAACTTTACAAGAAGCTTTAGTGAAAAAGCTCGGTTTTTCTTCTATCGGCTAGCCGGCAAAACCTGTCTGTTTTTCAGGCAGGCTTTTTTTATTGTATTCTGTCAATTTTTTTTGTTAAAAACTATTGACAGAATACAATAAATGTTATATCTTATATTCGGGCGGTTCGTTGAGCCGCATAGAGAAAATCTTTGTTAAAGGGAGCAAGATGTGAAGAAATGGGTAAAAAAATACCTGCAAAAAGTATCATTACTACTAATTGCAGGTTTAATCCAAATCCTTGTAGCGGTCATCATTAATTTGATAACTCGCTAACGGGGAACAAGGGCGGCGGTTTTAGGACTTCCGCCTTTGTGTACTCACATTTTACCTCCTAGGGGGCTTTTATGTCAACAGAAAACGGAAAAGAGCCGTTCTGGGCTAAAATTATTCTTGCGGTTATTCAGGGTATTGTAAATGCCGTTGTGCTTTTTGTCTGTCTTAAAATATTCGGGGTGATCTGATGGGCGAGGAAACAGCAGAAAAGCCTAAGTATGTCGGCTACGGCTACCATGGCGGCGGACGGAAAAAAGGAAGCGGAACCGGCAGAAAATACAAGACTTTTTCCTTTTCTTGCTCTCCAGAAGAATACGAAGCAATAAAGGCAAGGATTGCAGAGAGCGGCTTGAAGCCGTCGCATTTCTTTGTTAAGAAGTGCCTTGAATAGTTTTTATGGCGTAACTGTTTTTTTGCAGTTACGCTTTTTTTATTTTGAAAGTTTGTTCAAAAGAAAGTTTCCACCGCTTTCCGCTACTGTAAGCCCGATTTTTTCCGCAAATTCTGCGATTTTGTGCATTGTGGAGTTTTCCAGTAAAAATTGAATGCCTTCTAAAGTTATTGTTAAATCTGTAAGGTCAAAATCTTTTTCGCCTGTTAAATCTTCTCTTATATCCGCGCCTTCAACATATCCTGCGTTTTGTAGCATTTCAATGTATTTGTAAAAACGATTTTCAGTTATCTTGAATTTTTTTGCAGTCAGTTCTTCCTGTGGATTCCAATCTTTTAAATCTAAAGACAAGTCAAGTTCATTCAGTATCTGCCAGATTATGCCGTAAGTTGTTTTCATCTCTTTTTTATCGGCTGCGGAATAATATGTTTTAATCATTTTTATCCTCTTCATCAGTCTTTTTATCTTCATTTTCTTCATCGTTATCGTCTTTATCCGCGCCGTCCATCGCCTTGTAGTTTTCAAGCATAATGTGCTTGTCCGCATAATCTTCATTTACTTTCGGCAGGTTTTCCATTTCAAGAACCTGGTTCAGCGTATAGATTCCGCTTTGCAGGCCTTTCACGTAGTTGTTCATTCTTGTGTTGTAGTCGGCGCGCAGCATTGTGTCCGTGTCAAATTCCACATAGCAGAAGTCTTGCATTTCCACCGGAAGAAGCCGGTTTAGATATTCCTGAATCTTTACAAGCCACGGTGTAAGAGTGTGCTGTAAAAAATATGTGTTCGCCTGTTCCTGGTTCGTGAATTTTGAGTTTTCGCTTCCAAGCATAAAAAGCGGGACACGGAAGATTTTTGCAATTTCCTTTTCACTGAACGACCTGTTTTCAACAAGCTGGCTGTCTGAATTTCCGTTTATGTTGATTGGACTTGCGGCCAATCCTTTTGAAAGGATTAGCGGTTTGTTCGCGTTTTCTTTTCCGCCGTAGCATGATAAAAGTTGCTCTGTGAGTTTCTGGGAATCGTCCTTTGACCAGTTCTTTTGTTCCACCGGAACATTTACAAGCAGTTTTGAATGTATTCCGCCGTCAAAATACTTTTGAGTGTATTCTTCAAGTTCAAGCCCTGTTTTTGCTGAATGTGTTGAATATTCCATTGGCGACAAGCCCCGCAATTGATTGTATCTTATCGCAGGAATATGAAGCATTGCCGTTGTGTTGTATTTCTTAGATACTCCGTCGACATAGTATTTGTAATAAACATCCTTGTTTTCATCCAGGCAGATTTCCACTTTATCCGGGTCGCAAGGGTAGAGCGCCCTGACTGAATAATCCGGATTGCGTTCAATAAAAATAAATGCGTTGCCTTTCAGCAGAAGGTGAAGCATTATCTGCTGTTTGAAAGTGTAGGCTGTATCATAATAATTTGTGTTCTGTTTCAGGACTTTTGTAAGCGGCAGCTCTGTTACTTTTTCCCTTCCGTTCTTGCCTTTTTTGTACACATTAAGAGAAAGACTTGCCACCGCGTCTGCGATTATGTTTACACAGGCATTGACCGTTGCGTTTGCAAGAAGTTCAGCCGTTGACATTCTGGGTGAGTAATAAAAAATATTTCCAGATGTGTACTTTGACATTGGAAAACGTGTTGTGTCGTTCTTTACCTTTCTTATTTCAATTCCGAATATTTTCATCTAGCATTTGCTCCTGTAAATCTCTGTTTGTTTCTACGTCAACGGCGTATTCTGTTATTTTCAGCCAGTACCATAAAGGCATTTTCACAAAGCCGTCGTTTTCAAGTGTTACAACCGGTTTTCCATTGTCATCATAAGGATTTGGAAATTCTGCCTTTATCTGAATCGGTCTTGCTTCTGTTATTTTTAAGGTTCTGCAAGATGTCAAGGCTGTTATTGAAATTGTCTGAATCATTGCCAGAATGAAGCTTATCTTTTTTATGTTTCGCATTGTTCAAAATCTCCTGTTGCCGGAATTGAAGGTCGTTATATTGGTTCAGAAAAGCTGCCTCTTGTTTTCTCAGTTTTCCTTTATAGATTTTCCCCTGCAAGAAAATTGTAAGAATCGCAAATATAAGCGACGCCAAAAGAATTCCGATTATGATAAGAAAAAACTTTGTCATTTTTTATTCTCCCAATCTGATTGATTTTACTTTGTCTAAAATCATATTGAAATAAACAGGGCAAAAGCACGCGGCGATTGCAAAACCGCTTAAAATGATGTCGTTTGTTTCTCCGCCGGATGTCATGAACTTTTTTGCGCACCATATCGCGACCCACAAGGCGGCTATAATCTGGGCCACAAGGCTTGTTGTCTTTGCCTTGTAGGTTTTCTTTTTAGGCGGTTCGCCGGAAATTCCGAACTGTTCAACTGGCTCGTTTTTTTCAGTTTCGCTTTCTTCTTTCTGCGCTTCTTCTCCTGTTCCGTGCATTATTCCTGCGTAAAATGCGGAGTGCATATCCTTTACAGAATAAACAGAATGATCATTGTTTCCTTTGTTCGGAAAGCTTTGTTTCATCCATTCGTCAAATTTCATATTTTAATCCCCCATTTTATAATACGAGCTTCCGCAGGTTTTCCTTTTGTTACATTTATGGAATTTACAAGGGAGTTGAACACAATTTTTCCGTCTTCAACCACCACCCAATGCCCGGAGTAGCCGTCTGCTTTAAAACGCACTGGCGTTGGCTCTTTTAGGTGGGCATAGTCAAAAACAGATTTTTTTACAACGGTTGTTTTTCGCCCCGTAAGCCATTGCAAAAATTGTTCTGCACTTTTTACAGTGCAATCCTTTGCGATAATTCCGGCTTTTATTGCGTTGTTCACAATGCGGATGTATTCAATCTCATTGTCAGGGTCAATTCCTGCGCAATAAATGTAGCACATTGCAAGGCATGCGTTTTTTCCTATTTCTTTTATGTTGTCTGCTATTTCAAGCGCGGTTGTTTGTGGGAATTTCATTGGCGGCTCTCCTTTTCAATAAGTCTGTCAAGTTTTGCTTCTATTCTTTGGCAGGTCGATGTAAGGTTTGAAACGTTGTTCTTCAGCCCCGCAAGCGTGCTTTCGTGCAGGTTTATCTTTGAATAGAAGCTCTGTGAATTTTTCTCTTGTGTGTGAACGTTCTTCCTTGTCCCTTGTTTCGTTCTGGTCAAGCCTGTTGCTTAATCTTCCGAAATTAACGGAAAGTTTTGCCACAAGCGTTATCATTGAAAAAACAAAGCCTGCTACTGTTATACTAAATGTGATTATGGCTGTCGCATTCATTTTTTTTATTCCTTTTCTTTATAGTCAAAAAGCGTAATTTCGCAATGCGGATTATTTTTTTCATAGCGGTTTACGATGCAGATTTTCCGTACAATCTGCCAGTTGTCGTCTGCTATAATAAGTCCGTCCTGAAGCAGGTCCAGAATGCTTGTCGCCTCGTTGTCGCTGTCGCGTCTTGTCCTGTCTCCGTGGCAGAAAACCATTTTTATACAAATAGGAGTGTCTATTGGTTTTGCGGGGCGTTTTTGGTGCAGAAGGCTAAAAAGGCTGTCGGTGTGCCAGGCTTCAAATCTCCTGGACGGAATGGTTTTTCCGTTCCTGAGCGTGCGCCTTGAGTTCTTTTTTGCCGGGGTTTCGCCCTTGAAGATAAAGAAGTATTTTCGTTTTATGTCCATAAAAATATAGTCAGAACATAAAAAAGCCGCCTGAAAGCAGACGGCTAAAGTGAATAAACTATTTTTTTAACAAGGCTTCGATTACAAAACGGCTGAATGATTTTCCGCTTGCTTCCGCCATTTTTTCAAGTTCCGCAATTTCTTCCGGGTAACCGGTAACTGATTTGCTTTTAAATAAGGTTTTTCGTCCGTTGGCAGGATTTTTATTTTTTGCTCCCTTTGGTCTTCCTGAACCTTCCCGTTTTCCACCCCAGTTTTTTGATTCTTCCATTTTACACTCCAAACACTTTCATCATCACAACAACTGTAAGTCCGACTATTATGCCGTCAAAAAGAAGTTTTAGGAGTTCAAAAAGGACTGCCTTTAATTTAGTTGACATTTTCGCCCCCTAAGGGTAAAGTTTGAAGTATAAGGACAAGCCTTAGCGGTGTATAAGACTTGCCTTGCCCCTGCTAGATGTGTCTAGTGATTAAGCTCACCAGCACGCCTATTAGGATGTCGTAACAAATCCGTCGCAGCAGTTCGAGTGCTCGGCGGATTTTCTTTTTGTTACTTTCCTTCATAACCTTACCCTTTTAATTAAGATATTCACCGGGCTGACAGCCCTGATGTTTATATAATAAAGGGTTTTGATATTTTTGTCAAGTATTTTTATATCAAAAAAATAATTTTAGAAAACCGCATCCTCAATCTTGAAATTTCCCTGCGCCTCTTCATCGGCAAGCGCGACTTCAAGGCGGTTGTTCGCCATTATTGAAGTTATTACGCCGTCAATTCGCTTTGTGCTTTTGTTCACATCGGGCTTAATCGGCTTTATATTTCCGTTTGCGTCCGGCTTTACTGTTGCGCAGCTCACCATCCAGTCCATAACCGGATTGTTGTCAATCAATTTTCCGTCCGCAATAAGCTGCTCCCACGCTTTTGAAGGCTCGCTCATTCCTGTTATGCTCTGCGAAAACTCCACGCAGGTAAAGACATCGCTTAAATCCTGTATAAGGTGCGCCGCAAGGTTTCGGTCATAAGCGATTTCCTGAACATCGTAAATCTTTGCGTCCTCTATTATTTTCTGGAACATAAAAGAGTAGTCTACTGTTTCGCCTGGAGTTGCAAAGACATAGCCTTCTTTTATCCAGCGGCGGAAAAGGTAGGAATCTCCGCGCATTTTGTTTTCTATCTGTTCTTCCGGAATAAAAAAATAGTGCTTTGCGTACCGTCTGCCGTTCTCCAGCGCAAAATACCAGGTAAAGGCGGTTATATCAAGCCGTTTTGAAAGGTCGATTCCGCCCCAGCACCTCAATCCTGCAAGATTTTTTTCAGAAAAACGCTTGTGGCATTTTATCCACTGGCTTTGCTTTATCCATACGTCAGCGACATTCAGCCATTCGTTAAGGTTCTTTGTGCGGAAACTTGCCTCGTCCGTGGACTTTTGGAGCGCATTTTTATACTTCATGCGCAAGTCGTCAATTTCTACGCTTACGCCTAGATTCGGATTTGCCTTGTACCAGTTTTTCTCATTCTTCCAGTCGTCTTTTTTATCCAGCTCAAAAATCATGCAGAAGTACTGCTCGTTTTCGTAGCCTCTGGCACGCTCAAGGATTTTAGAGCAGCGCTCGTATTCCTCAAAGCAAGGAACATTGCGGTCATTTCCAGCCGTTGTGATGATAAAAAGAAGCGGCTGCGTTCTTGCGGACATACCTGTTTCAATTACGTTCAGAAGCTCGTCGGTTTTATGCGCGTGGTATTCGTCTATGATTGCGCAGGAAGGGTTCAATCCGTCCAAAGTGTGGGCGTCGGAAGAAAGAGCCTGCATTGAGCCGTCTCCGCATTTCAGGGAATGCGCATAGCTTTGAATATATTTTCTTAGCGTTTTTGAGTACCGTACTGTGTTCTTGCAGTCCGCAAAACATCTTACGGCCTGGTCCCTTTTTGTGGCCGCGCTGTAAACTTCGCTTCCAGGTTCAGTTATAAGGTCGTAAAGCGCAACCCCGGACGAAAGAAAGGTTTTGCCGTTCTTTCGTGCAATTTGAACGTAAGCGCGCCTGAACCGCCTTAATCCGTTGTCAATTCTTCGCCAGCCGTAAATTGAAGCGATTATGAATTGCTGCCACGGTTCTGGAACAAGATTTGTGCCGGCAAGTTTTCCTTTTGTATGTGTAAGCTGAGTAAAAAAAAGAATTGCGTTCTGCGCTTTTTTGTGATCAAAATAAAACGGAAATGTTCCGGCTTCCGCTTGCCTCACATCGTCAATATGCCTTTGAATTGCGAGCTTTACTTTTTTACATGCAGGAATCTTATTTGTTGAGATGTCAGAAATGTACTGCTGGTAAGTGAATTCAAACATTCAGCACTTAACCGTTTCCTCTTAGGGATTTTATAAAATTATCGCCTTCATCTTCTTTCTTTGGCTGTAACTTTATTTTCGCCCTGCCGGCTGGTGTTACTCCGTATTTCTCCATTGTCCGCTTGTAAATATCCATTGATTCGTTATATTTTGCAATCAGGTCAACATCTTTGAATTTGTTGAGTTTTGACCAATATTCCGCAATGCTGGAATTACTTTTCATTACAGTATTAAGACAATCTTGCGCCGCTCCGTACTGTATAAAAGCGTCTGTTATTGTCGGGATGTCAACGATTGTTATCAGTCCGTTTTCTTGTAAAGTCGGAACGATTTCAAGCCACTTTTTTTTTGCGGCGTTGTTCAGTTCTTCTGGAATTGAAATTTCTTTTAATGCGTCAAGACTAACGCCTCTGTTTTCGTGCCTGTCTTTTCTGTAAGTTCCGTCTTTGATATGTTCTTCTGTTGATTTTATAGGTCTGCCCATATAAATATAGTCATTTGAAGTTATATGCACCGAAAAAAACAACCACCGCCCCATTTTTTTTGACAATGCGCATGAAAAAGGGCGGGTGTTGGTGAAAGGCGTTTCCGTTTAAGTTTTTGGACCGGGGGGGGCGATAAAAAATATTTTTAATTCGTTTTATAAATGTCTTGACATAAACAAATGTAATTAGTATTATAAGAATGTCAGGAGGTTTTGCGATGATGCGCAAATCTCATAAACGAAAAAAGCCACCCAAAGACGGTGGCTCTTGGCTCGTAGGTATTGGCACTCTTCTGCTTGGGATTGCCGCTATCTGCGAGGTAGTTTTTAAGATTGTTGTCTATCTGTCAGGTCGATAACAATCGGGTGTGGTAAGCCGAAAACTTACTACACCCTTAAACTACCACATCAGTTTAGAGGTGTCAACATGAATACACTTGATATTATACAAATTGTAATACTATCAATTGCGGGGATTGGCGGTTTAATGATTGTAATAGGAAATATAATAAGGTGGAAAAATGGAAGAAACGAAACAGACAGAAAAGAAGTATAGCGGTTACGGCTATCACGGCGGCGGACGGAAAATGGCGGAAACTGGACGTGTCCGTTTTCAAGTTTCCTGCCAGCCGTCAGAAGAAAAGATAATCCGTGAAAAAGCGGAAAAAGCCGGGCTTTCATTATCAAGGTTTCTTGTTGACCTTGCATTGAAAGCATAGCGGATTATATGAGTTGTTAAGGATTTCTTGACAACTCATTTTTTTATATAATTCCTATCATAATTTTTTTGTAATAACTTTTCCCTCGCATTCAATTTTTGTTATATCTACAAATTCTGTTATTTGACGGTAAAACATTTCTTCCGCCTCTTTTAGGGAATCCGCATAGACACATAGAAACGACCAGCCGCCACACAAAAATTTGTAATCAAAAATAAATTTTTTTTTCATTTTCTTTGCTCCTTATGAAACAAGATAAAATCTTTTACAGTACGATGTTATTTCCAGTTTCAGGCAAATCCTTTCGCATGCGGGACATTTTGTGTATTCAATTCCGTCTTTTATCATTTTGTAGCCTCCTGAATATCTTGTAAATTAAGACACGGAATCTGTAGCATATCCGCAACCATGTATTCAAACTTTGCGCCCTTGGAATTTCTCCAGTTCGGAAGAAGATAGATGTAGTCGCAGTCGCAAAGCAGTTTTATATCGCGCCTCATGTAGTCGTGCCAGCTCCAGTTTTTTGTGTCCGTTTCGTCCAGCAAAAGAGGGTTAATCGGGTCATATCCGAACGTGGCAAGAATATCTTCCGCCGAATCGAAAAGTTTCTTGTACTCTTTTTCTGGAAGCCCCGTAATCTGTCCGCTTATGTAGACTTTCTTTTTGTATTCTTTGATTACTTTCATTCTTTTTCTCCTCTTTTGTTTTTTCTAAAATTGCCGTTTTCCTTGAAAGTTTTTCTTGAATGGCAGCTCCAGCACATCGGCTGGAGATTGTTCTCGTCATAAAAAAGCTCAAGGTTTCCACGGTGCGGTGTTATGTGGTCCGCAATTCTTGCGGGCTTTCCGCAGATAAAACAGAAAGGATATTTTTTTAAGAATTCCCTTGATGTCTTCCGCCATTTTGCAGTTTCATAAAGATTGTGGTATTCACTGGATTTTCCTCTTCTGGTGAATACCTTGCGTTTTTCTGAAAGAAAAGCGTGATTGCTGCAATATTCTTTTCCGCATTCCGCCGTTCTTCCGCAGCCGTTTTTTTTACAGATTTTGGTTTTCATTTTCCTTGTTTTCCACACTCCTTTTTGTTTCTGAAATTTCAATGATTTTTTCGGTGTTTGTTGAGGCTGTTCTTTTTATTTCCCGAATCGGTTTGCCGTTAAACTCCATGCACATTGAGAGTAAATAATCGTTTTCACTCTTGTCATAAAGGGCGTGCATAACGCCTTCGTATGCGCATGAAACAAAGTTTGTCATCACATAAATCTGTCCCTTTTCTCGTTTGTATTTTTCATAGCGACGCAATACATATTCACAAGCTATGTCAGCCTTGTAGCCGATTTCATCATCAACCAGAAAAAAACGTTTTGTTTTCATTTCCTTGATAATTATTTTTTTACATAAAACCGTGAATAGCCACCATAATTTTTCAAAGGCGTTGATGTTGTTTTGTTTCAGATATTGCCACTGATAAAACTGGCATTTTTCATTGTCTGTTCCGTCAGCTTTTCCTTCTGGAATAACAATTTCCTTGTCATCGCCAAAATCAAGGAAATAATTATAAATTGTCTTTACGCCTTTCATAGTATTCTTAACTCTCTAACAGATTCCCCCTGAATTTTTTTTCTTTTGCGCAGCACTGCCGGCATGGGCAACTGTCAAAATCTTCACGCGAGCAGTTTTTATACGGATTTCCAAATTTCTCGCAGAAGCATTTTTCCGTTTGCATACAGTTCACGCAGGTAAGATGCCCCGGAACTGGATAAGGAATATTCAGCCGTTTTATATTACGCGGATATTTGTTTCCAACTCTTACTTCAAGCGATTTTGCAAACGCAGATTCAAGAAGATTTTCCTTGGGCTTTTCTTTTGACCTGTTGTAACAGAATACGCATATAAGCTGGTCAAAAGGGTAGGTTGAGTGGCATACCTTGCAGAAAGTCCATGCAACCAGCTTGTTTTTGTTCTCGCAGTTTTGTGTTGTTTGTTGTCTAATCATATTCGGACCTTCTGTTTAATAAAATCTTCTTTCAGCTTTTTGCCGTAGGGCGCAAGCTCTTTTTTTGTTTGAAAGTTCATATATGCGTTGCCTGTCGGTCTGCCGTCCGCAATCCAGTCATCCTTGTAAACCTTGAAGATTTCCGGGATAAAATTGTTGTTGTCTTTCATCTGGACTAAAAGCTGCTGCTCTGCTTCTTCTGGCGTCATCTGTTTTTCTACAGGCGGAGTTTCCCCCTCGGAATGCTCCAGGAAGTCGGATTCAAAGAAATTGCCGGGAAGCAGTTTCTTGAACCAGTTCTTGGTCACGAGCTGGTCAAAACTTAAATGGCGGCTGTAGCCTTTGTATAAAAGCGGATTTGTTGAAAGGAGCGCATAATTCTTACACGCCTTTATAACTTCGTCCGAATGAAGCCCCGGAATATTTTTATGAATATGCTGCAAGCCTTGATAAAAATCCCTTTGCATAAAAGAGATTATGTTGTTGTTACAGCAGGGCAGTTTTGCGGTTTTGAAAATGTTGAATATCTTGTCCGCATAATCCTGAACCGGCTTAGTCTGCCGGGTGTCCGTGTGCGTGGATTCGGGCGGAAGCCTCGGAAATTCAGATACACATACATCATCATTTACAAATTCAGTATCATTAACAGATACATATACACTGCCCGACAACGCTTTTTCGGTGTCCGATTCGGTGTTATCGGTGTCCGATAGTGCTTTATCGGCAAGTGATTCGGTGTTATCGGTGTCCGACAATGTTTTATCGGTGTCCGATGTTTTAAACTGTCTAAGGTTACGGATTTTCTTGTCGTATGTTGAAGTGTCTGCGTCGATTCGGCGCTTTATCTTGAGCCAGATTGCATTTTCCAGCCCCGTAAGCTCAGGAGCGTTTCCGTTTATGCCATAGTCATAGATGTACATAAGAAAAGCGCCCTTGTATTCATCGGGCAAGTCATCGATATATTCAGCATGTATTACAAAAGATTCTCTTTTCATGTGGTCCGCCTGAAAAAAAATGCCGTCTGTCCGGCTGTCAAACGTCTTTCCGCTTTGCCAGTTACTAATCCATCCCTTTGCAAGGCTTTTTATATCAACCGCCGACGGCGCGATACAAAACTAATTAAAACGGTATATCCTCGGGGAATTCCTGCTGGACAGCTCCGCCCACCGCGTTGGCAAGGTTTTGAACCTGAGGCGGAATTGCCGCCGTCTGCGGTTTCTGTACAGAGTTCAGTGTCTTGTGAAAAAATAGAAGAGTGCAGTTGTTCGCCGTATGCGTCAAGCCGTCTGTTCCTGTGAATTGTTTCTGTCTGTGCTCAAAGCGCGCGGCGGTAACTTTTCCAATCCACGATGAGAAATTGAAGTTTCCCCGCTGGATGCCGAATGCGTCAAAGAATTCTGTCATTTTTCTGTTATAGAATTCCCCTTCGCAGATAAAATGGATGTAATTCTCGGCGCTGCTCTCCACTTGAAGTGTTATGCAGTGCATCTGAAGCCCGGTCTTTGAAAGCGCATTTTCCGCTTTCATTATCCTTACCTTGTAATCTCCGTCCGGAATATCGAACGTCTTTCTTTCTTCCGGGGTGTAATTGTTCATAAATGACATGTGCTATGCTCCTTGATTTGCGATGTTTTGATTTGCGATGTTGTCGCCGTAATATTCCCTTATTGTGGTGTCAACCGCCTTTAGGTCGTTCTCGATTTTTTCCAGCGCGAACATCTCTTCCGGTGTCTTTGTTATGTCGTTGCCGGTTGTCTTCGTCCTGAAGAAATGCTCGCCCATTTCGGATTCGCATCTGATTGCAATGGTTACCCATTCCCAGATTCGTGTCTTTTCCGCCAGCTGTTTTCCAACGCAGCCGACACGGATTTCCCCGTCCTCCGCCTTTTCCTCGTGCATGGCTAGATACACGTTTACGTCTGGCGGAAGTTTTTTTATGAACTGCACAAACGCCCAGAAGTCGTGGGCGATTGAGTTGTAGAACGCAAACACCGCATTGCCTTTCTTTTCAGTGCTTGCGCACTGGTCAAGATACTTTCCCGCCATTAAGTAGCCGCAGTCGTCTATAAAAATCGTTCTAATGCCGTTTTGCACCGCCATTCCCATCGCCTTTTGGATTACTCCATATTCGTTGTAGCTCAAAAGGTGGGTGAACCTGTTCCTGAATGGAAGGTCCTTATCCAGAACGTTTATGATCTGGATTTCTTCCGGGGCGAAGTTCTTCAAGGAGCGGCTTTTTCCGCTCCCGCTTTTGCCGTAAATGACAATCGGTCTGCCCATTTTTATCTCCTTTCTTCAAAAAAATATTTTTTTACCCTTCGTTTCTCCTTGTAGCGGTTCTTTACTTCTATCCATTCAAAGCCTATCGGAATCCCCTTGTCTTTCAGCTCGAAAATGCGGGCCGAAAGCCTTGTTTCTCCCAGGTCATTGCACGCCTGCAAGGTCGTTATGGAGCCAAAATCTTTTATGTAGTTGAATACTCGTGTCTGTGTATTGTTAAGTTCTTTCACTGTTTCCCCCTGCCAAAAGATTCCAGAATTCTTCTGTATCTATTTTTTTTAAGAACCACAAGGCGCTTAGATATTCCTGAAATGTTATAAGTTTTCCGGCCCTATATTTGCTCCTGTGTTCATACAAAAAAAATGTCGTCAATCGCCTGATACGCTATTCCTTGCAGAAGCGTCAGATTTTTTGGCCTGAAAGGTCTTCTATTTTTTAAAGTATTCATACAGCTTTATCCCTGTCTTGTGCTTTAGGCATTTGCACAATAAATCTGTTTCTTTTTTTATGTTTGGAATTGTGTATCCGAACTCATCCGTCAAGGCCTCGTCTATGAAGTAGCCGTTCAATGGCGTGCCGTCGCTATATGACTTCAGGAAGAAAAAACGTGTTGTTTTCAGCGTGGATATTACGTTGTCCGCGCCTTTTACAAGAATAGACTGCCCGCCCTTTCCCTCGGGGATTAAGATGAAAACTTTCATTGCTTCCCCTTATGCCTCAAGGAAAGCCGGAATCAAAAGCTCCAGTCCGATTGTCAGGCATATAATAATTGCTATGAAGGAAGATTCCGGGGCTTCCGCCCCGAAAATTACGTTATAAAGATTTCTTGCGGTTTTTTGCAAGAAACCCATTTTTTTTACCACTATGCCGTGGCTTGTCAGTGTTTCTGTCGCCCAGACAGAACCGAATTTTACAGGTCTTTTTTCCATAATTCCCCCAATAAAAAAAATGCCTGCCGGAAGGGCTTCGGACTTCCGGCAGGCAAAATATTCTAAACAGCAGAGTTGTAATATCCCTGCCGAGTTAGACAAGAGATTGATTTGGAAGCCTTTCATTATTAGGGCTGTCAAGCCCTAATAGGTTCTACTATAGTAGAACCGAATCGACATTTGTCGATTACGATTAAAATATATTGTCAAATGTCGAATCTGTCAAGTTTTTTTTCTTCATTTGTCAATTTTTTTTACGATTTTAAAATAGAGGTGTGTATATGGATTTTGTAGAAAGAATTGACCAAAAATTAAAAGAAAAGAATTTGAAAAGAGCGGCCATGCTTGAAGATATTGGGGTGGATATTTCACTTATGACAGCATGGAAAAAAAGGGGAACTATTCCGTCTGGAGCAGTTTGCTTAAAAATAGCCAAATATTTAGGAGTTTCAGCGGAGTGGCTTATAAGCGGGGAAGAAACAAAGGACTATATCCCGGCGGAAGAAAAGAAGCGCCTTTCAATGCTCCGTGAGCTTACCCCGGAGCAAAGGCATACAATAGATGTTTTATTGAACGATTTTGAAAAGACAAATATGGAAAGTTTTAAAAAAGATTTAGGCTGATTTAAAAAAAAGCGGCTTTGCTTCCAAGGAGGTGTGTAAAAGGAAGCAAAGCCTGGATTATTTATGGAATTATGTGACCAAAAGAAATATAGCATTAAAAAAAATCCAAATCAAGCAAACCGTCCTTAACAGAATTCTTGCTGATGATTCGTAAAAAGTCAAATATCGGGATGTATCAAAAATCCAAAGGCGTTTATGACCTTTTTGTAAACTTCGGACATATCCGCGCGGTCCGCGACAAAGTAAATCCGCTCAACGTCGTTTGTGCTCTGGTTGTTCGTTGTATGTCCCATAAGTGTCTCCACAAGGCTTGTGTTAAGGTTTGCGGTTGTAAGTATAGTCTTGTACATCTTGCGGAATGAATGGAAACATATTCCGTCCGCCCTTATCTGTTCAAGTGAAAAACCGATTCTGCCGCCTATCACTTCCGCGCAGTTGTTTCCGACTGTGCTGGGCGCAAGAATCTGTTTTTTTATCATCAGCTCAACGGCTTTTTTCTGGATTTCACCAAGCGGAACCGCGCGGTCTGAATATTCGCTTTTTGTTCCGTGAACCCTTAATATGTAAAAATCTTTATACCGCTCTATATCTGAAAGCCTAAGGTTTTTAAGCTCTGTGCGTCTTGCTCCGGTAACAATTGCGCAATATGCGGCCAAATCATATTTATCAAGATTTCCAGGATTCTTGAAATATCCCTTGAAATTTTCAATAGGGAAGCACATTCTTCTTTGCTTTTGGTGGGAGCAGTTCCGAAGCCCCGCAAACGGATCATTTTCTATAATCTCTTTGTCCACAAGCTGCTTAAATATCTTGTGCAGTATGCAAAGGTAATTGTTTACACTTTTTCCCGAAAGTCCGCCGGAAAGGAGTTGTTCCTGGAGTTTATGCAGGCGTGATTTTGTAATCTTTGAAAAATCTTCCGCATCATCCAGAAGAGCCGCCATTTTTTCGCAGGCGAAATTATTCTGCCGCAGCACAAGGTCTGAATATTTCGAGCCGTGGATTTCGTCGTATTTAATCCATTTGCTGCCCTTTGTGTAATAGGAGCGGATTATGGACTGCGGTGTCTCTGATTTTTTTTCAGTTTTTTCGGAATTCTGCTCCTTGTAGCCCAATGCGAACTCGTAGGCTTCCTGGATATTTGTTTTTCGTGTGGAGATGGTTTTACCGCTTTTAAAGCGCACATAGAAAATATCGCTTCTGCGGTACTTGCGGAAAATATAAAACGGACTAGTCAGACGTAAAGAATACTTATAACGGCGGTCAACCATAAAAACTCCATACAAAAATCTAGGCAAAGCGTGAAAAAATACCTAGAAAAATAAATGTAATTAAGTTTTTTACCTCGAAAGCCAATTCTTTACATAACAAAGAATTAAGTAAAAAGTAATCGGGATGACAGGATTTGAACCTGCGACATCCTGGTCCCAAACCAGACGCGCTACCAGCTGCGCTACATCCCGCTAAGTGAATATAACTATATATGATTTCAAAAAAAAAATCAAGACAAAATATTCAAAATATTATTTTTTTTTCTGTATTTTTATGAAAAATCCGCAAAATCTGCAAGAGTGTCGATTTCTCCGTTTTTTCGTTCTCCAATTCCGATTGGCCCGAGTATTTTAAGCTTGATTGCGCTTCCCGGATTGATTTTAATTTTTCCAGCCGGGGCGGAAATCTCGCAGTGAAGGAAATTTTCTGAAACCGCATGAAAAATTTCCCTTCCTTCTTCATTTGCGAATGCAAATGGCTTTTTTACGGTTTCAAGGACTGCGTTTACGGTTTTTCCGCGGAAATTCTCTATATATTTGATTTTGTTCTGTCTGGCCCACGAGGCAAGTTCTGCCGCTCTTTTGCCACTTATTGCCTGGGGAATTTTTTGCTTCATTTCCGCGGCTTCTGTTCCCGGCCGCGCGCTGAAAGGGAACACATGAACCCATGCAAAATCACAGGTCTTGCATAGTTTCATTGTTTCTTCAAAATCTTCATCTGTTTCACCGGGAAAACCTGTTATTATATCACATGATAAAAATGGTTCTGATTTTGATTTTTTTAACATATCGCAGGCAGCGATTACATTTTCTGCGGAATAACTCCGCCTCATCATTTTTAGAATTTTATTGCTGCCGCTTTGTACTGAAATATGAAAATATGGCCGCACGCGGGAATCTTTTATTACGGAACAAAATTCTGAGTCAACGGTTTCCGGGTAAAGGCTTGAAATTCTAAAGGAAATTTTTTCAGTATGGTCAAGGCACAGTTTCAGTAATTGACTGAAATTTATGCAGCTGTCCTTGTATTTTCCCCTGTATTGTGCAATGTTCACAGATGTTATTACAACTTCCGCCTGGCCGGATTTTTCAAGTTTTTGCACACGCCTGATAATCTCTTCCGCATCGAGCGAAACAGAACGTCCGCGCGCGATATGTATTGTACAGTAACTGCAGTTGCAATTGCAGCCGTCTTGAATTTTTATTGAAGAACGGCTGTGCGCTATAAAAGAATCCGTTGCAAGCCGGAATGCATTTTCGCTTGTTCCCGGAGTTTCAGTTGCGGCATTAAAAAGACCATTGTTTAAGAGCTCTGCAAAATTTAAAGGGTTGAATTTGTTTAAGGTGATTTCATTTCTTAAAAGAGCAGGAACGTCTGCGAGCCTGCTTTTTAACTGACCTTTCAGAACAGCGATTCTTTTATCAATAGATTTTATTTTATCTGAAGAAAGCTGGGCATAACAGCCGGTTACAATAACAGTGGCGTTCGGACATTTTTCAAGGACAAGCCGTATTATGCGGCGGTCCTTTTGTTCCGCCTTTTGAGTAACGGCGCACGTATTTACAATGCAAAGAAGTGTTTCCAAGTCAGAATCATTTTTTGCCTGCAAAGGTTTTATTATTACATTAAAATCTGCTTCCACAAAAGAACGGGCAGCGCTCTCGCTTTCAATTTGATTCAAGCGGCAGCCCATCGTTTCAAATCGTATGTTCAATTTTTATTAAAGTTTCTCTGCAACTCTGTTTCTTCCTCTTTCAGCTTCTATTGAAGAGGAATTCAATCTTAACGCTTCATCATAGGCATTTGCAGCTTCGTAATAGTTTTTTGCCATTTCGCGAGCGTATCCAAGACGAACCCACCAGTTTGCAATCAGAGGCTCTTTTCTTACTGCCGCGGAAATAGCGATGTCCGCGTGCTGGTATCGTGCCTGCCGTATGTAAATTTCGCCCATATAGTGATAGGCTGTTCCAACGCGGCTGCTGCTTTCCGGAGCATTCGCGACATATTTCTGGAACTGTTCCATTGCGCCATTGTTCTTTCCAAGAAAATATCTGGCTTCTCCAAGAATTTCTGTAAGCCTTAAATCGTATTGGCTGACTTTCAGCCCCTGCAAGGCTCTTTGTTCAGCTTCAAGGTACTGCTTGTTTCTTACAAGAGCCCAGCACATTACAACGTAGGATTCAACTCTGTTCGGATTTTGAGCAAGCTCCTGCTCGCAGACAGCGATTGATTCTGCGTAATGTCCGTTATTGTAAAGAATAAGCGCATCCTGCTTGATATTCTGCGCATATATCGAAAAAGAGAAAATGGCTAATAATAAGGCAGATGTGTATTTTTTCATTTTTTCACCTATTATTTTATCATTGTGCAACGGCCGGTAAATGTGCTTCCGGGTTCCAGAACAATTTGTCTGGAAGTTATATCGCCGTCAACGGAACCGGTTGCTGTAATGAAAATTAAATCTTTTCCGGAAACATTTCCGTGGACTTTTCCCTTTACAAGAATTCTTACGGCATTTATATCAGCATTTACCTCTGAATTCTTATCAATAACAAGATCGCTTGTCGCATCTATTTTGCCATTTACTTTTCCACGAATCATAAATGGCTTTACAAATTTGATATTTCCAGTGAATTTTATTCCCGGTTCAATTACAGTATCAAATGCTTCATCTTCAAGATCAAAAAAATCAGATTCTTTTACGTCAAACATAGATATATTTTACATTTGAAAATAACGATAGTCAACGCTTGAAAAAAACTTATTCTTCGCCGGCGTTTTCATCTGAGTTGTCAAAATTGCTGCCGGCTTTCCAACCTGATTCTTTCTCCTGAAGCATCTGGGCGTCCTCTCGTCCCTGATGCGATGACCATTGCGCATATTGAAAATTCTTATTCTTTTTTACAGTAAAACGATGAGAGTATTGCTCCCTCATCATTTTATAATATTCGCTGTCTTCCATGTTTTATGCCGGTAAAGTTAGATTCCGATAAAGTGGCTTTCGGTTTTTTCATGGACATAAGCGATGAAATCCTCAAGCTTCATGGTTTTCTGTTCAAGACCGCTGGATTGACGGAATCTTACCGTTACGGTTTTTTCATTTTTTTCATTTTCACCAACAACAAGAATGTAAGGCGTTTTGTGTTCCTTTGTAATCATTTTGATTTTCTGTCTCATATTGTCATCGGAAGTATATGCGGCAGAACGGATGTCAGCTTTCAGCAAGGCTTCGTTCACTTCGTTTGCATAGTCATCAAAAGCATTGGAAACAGGAACAACCGCCGCCTGCTCAAAAGCAAGCCATGTAGGAAATAAACCTGCGAAATTTTCAATAAGAATACCGATAAACCGTTCCAAAGAACCTAAGATTGCCCGGTGGAGCATAACAGGGTGATGTTTCTGATTATCTTTTCCGATATAAGTCGCATCAAGCCGCTCGGCAGAAGGAAGCTGGAAATCCGCCTGGATTGTTCCGCACTGCCATTCGCGTCCAAGGCAGTCGTAAAGTTTAAATTCAAGTTTCGGACCGTAGAATGCGCCTTCTCCAGGCTGTATTTCATAGTTCAGTCCGGCTTCGTGACAAGCGTCTGACAATGCTTTTTCTGCTCTTTCCCAGGTGGCAAGGTCGCCAACGTGGTCTTCCGGCATTGTTGAAAATTTTACAACTAGGTCATTGAACCCAAAGTCTCTGTATACATTTTTCAAAAGCTTGCAGAATTTTGCAACTTCTGACGCAACCTGCTCTTCTGTACAGATGATATGGGCATCATCCTGAACGAATCCGCGGACCCTCATTATTCCATGCAATGTTCCTGATGGTTCGTTCCGTACGTCGTGTCCAAATTCTGCAAGACGGATAGGAAGGTCCTTGTATGAACGCAAGCGGCTCTTGAAAATCTCAAGGGCTCCAGGACAGTTCATAGGTTTTATTGCAAAAAGCCGTTTCTCTGATTCAGTTATGAACATATTTTTCTGGTAGTGTCCCCAGTGGCCTGATTTCTCCCAAAGCGAGCGAGGCATGATAGCAGGCGTGTTTACTTCAAGGTAACCATCGCGGCGGACTTGCTTGCGCATATAATCCTGAATTGTTGTGTATATTGTCCATCCGTTTGGATGCCAGAAAATCTGTCCAGGATCTTCCGGCTCAAGATGGAAAAGATCCATTTCAACGCCAAGCTTGCGGTGGTCGCGTTTTTCTGCCTCGGCAAGCATTGTAAGATATTCTTTCAGTTCATTTGGCTTTTCAAAGCAGAGCGCGTAGATACGTGTAAGCATAGGACGGTCTGAATCACCGCGCCAATATGCTCCGGCAATCTTGTGCAATTTAAAGGCCTGCGCGTTTATTTCTTTTGTGTTGCTTACGTGCGGACCGCGGCAAAGGTCAAGGAATCCATCCTGCTCGTAAGTTGTGATTGTTTCGCCTTCTGGAAGGTCATTTATTAGTTCTATTTTATAATCCTGACCGGAAAAAAGTTTTAGAGCCTCTTCTTTAGAAACTTCCTTGCGTTCAAAATTGTGATTTCCTGCGATTATTTTTCGCATTTCTTTTTCTACTGTCTGAAAATCGTCTTCTGTAAATTTGGTGTCGGTTGGAAAATCGAAATCATAATAAAATCCATTGTCGATAGCAGGACCAATAGCAATTTTAGTTCCCGGAAACAATTTTAAGATAGCTTCTGCCATTACGTGCGCGCAGCTGTGTCTAATCGTCTGTAATTTTTCGTCAGCCATTTAATTCACCTTATTTATATAATTGATAATTTCCTTAATATTATCACTCTGCGGTTTTATTTACAATAAGAAAACAAGAATGGAAAGAACCTCTCGGTGTTTCTTCTTTTGTAATAATAAATTTGACTTTTATATTTTTCTAAGTTATATTCTAAGTACCTAGTGTATTGGGGGTGCACCGGTTTCGACGGATGTGAGAGTCCGCTGGTTGCATGTAGGTGTGAAGGCGCCTTGAGCTGACAAAAAAAATAACTGCAATCTTCAACAGAAAAGAAGAAGAAGATTCTTCTGAAGAACAGTTTGCTCTTGCTGCGTAAGCAGTGGGCACGGAACTTGCAGGGTGCTGTTCCTAACTTTGTAATGTTCTGACGCTAACAGGAACTTGTTGCGCAATGCGTTCGGCCATTGTGCAAGACATTTAGCCGGAATACGGAAAAGACGCTTGTTATGCTGCCACCTTTTCCCGACAATTACCTCGCATAACTAAACATGTAGAAGCCTTCGAGCTGCATAGCCGGACGCGGGTTCAATTCCCGCCATCTCCAAAAAGAAAGGGGCTGTCCTAGAAGTTATTAACAGACTTCAAAAAGGGCGGCCTTTTTTATGTT
>OCKZ01000039.1_pt1 | contig 25660 bp, 16 predicted proteins | sample 1495951 | NCBI WGS metagenome assembly OCKZ01 (sample SAMN03418277, study PRJEB22391) | human gut metagenome | biome: human-gut; feature: organic feature; material: feces | host: Homo sapiens | place: Tanzania | collected 2013-01 | reverse complement strand
TCCGAACTCCTGCATGTTGCCGGGAGATAATGTTCCGTCAAAATCATAAACCAGTGCTACCTGCGGTCTTTTCTTTGCCATATCCCGTTTCCTTTCCTTCTTTTACTTGAACTTGTCTTTTTCTTCTCTTGCTGGAACTTCCAGCCCCTTCATAACCTGCAAATATACATATTTTTCTGCGATTAAGCGATAAGCAGATATATAAAAAAACATAAAGACACGAAAAAAGGCGTGTAAAACTCATTTTCAGAGCCTTACACGCCTTTATCTTATACTAATCTAATAACTTCTCGATGTTGAGAGGATTACTTAACCTCCTCGAATATAAACCATACCGATAATCAGTGATTTACTATTTTATGGTACAAATATGAATGCTATTTTGTAACCATAAAACAAATGAAAGCAAGCCAAATATAGATGTCTATAGTTCCATGGTTCATTTTCCATAAAAATGGATAACTAACGATAAAAATCAAATATAGCTTGTAGCAACATAAACCTGTCTATGGTATCAGCCTTTCATGTGCAACTCGGCAAAGCATCCGTTAAATGTTAAAAAAACACCTCAAAAGCAAAGATTTCCATTACAAATGTCTTGATTCTCGATAACTTTTTTTATCTTTGTGGTCAATTATTGACAATTCTTTAAAAGAAAAGTCTATTGGTTCAATCTTAACCTCTGAATACAGCATTGGAAGATAATACCAAACTGCCAACTACGGCAGACGCTTCATTGTATAATGGGCAACCTACTGACACAGGTTCATCGTGTCCAAGTGCAAGACTTACCTCTGGCACGCCCCCCATCCAAAAAAACAAAGGTGGGGTGTCGGTAGAGAATGTGCCTGACGCAAACAAGCAATGGTTTGTTTTGAGAGTTACATATGGACGTGTTGTCAAGGCAAAGGCATTCATCGAAGCCAAAGGAATGGAATGTTATGTTCCTTTGTGCTATAAAGAGGTGAAAAAACAAGGGAAAAGGCGAATCATAACAGAACCTCTTATTTCTTCATTTGTGTTTGTCCATGCATCTATAGAGCAAATTGACTCACTTTTACAAGATAAGAGTATCAAGGTTTCTGATAATAGTCCTTTGTTGAGTTACTATTATGACCATACATCCCATTTTGAAAATGAACCAAGTAAGAATCCTCCTCTTGTTATTTCTGATGCCGCTATGGATAATTTCATTCGATTAACCTCCATACATAATCCTCATATCATCCCTGTTACTTCGGAGAATATCAAATATAAGTTAGGAGATGAAGTCGTGATAACTGATGGAGATTTTAAAGACATACGTGGTAGGGTGGCAAGAATTGCAGGACAGCAGAGAGTTTTGGTAGAACTCTTTGATGGGTGTTTGGTGGCTACGGCATATGTACCTAGGAATGCTATGCATATAGTAGCTCATTGTTGATTACATTAAGAATTGGTTTGCTCGTGTTTTATATGATAAAAGAAATATGATATGGCACATAAGATAACAATAAAAGAATATGCATGTTTAAAAGAATCTAGTATAATAGATATAGTTGATTACGCACGAGGGAAAGGAATCTCTATTCCTGATGATCCAGCATATCTGCTTGACGATTCTGTTCTTAAGCAAATAGATCCAGTGTTTTATCATAATTTGAAGTATAGGCAGATAAAGCCTGACCCTAATACTTCTAGTGGCTCTAAGGTCGTAGGAAAGATTAGTCTTGATGCACTCAAGACATCTAATACGCCCATTGGAAACGCAAGTTCTAAACCAAATGCTTTCAAGAAAAAGAAAACTCTTGAGCAAAATATAGCGGTAGTCCAATTTTTCGATAACAGAGTTAATAATTTTGGAAGAGTATTGACCAATGCTCTAGGAATAGACAATAATGATACTTCTGGCAAATTGTATGACCTCTATTTACCCAAGAGTAATTGGAATCCTATCTTATGTCCTGAAGAAGGAGATTGGATTGTCATGACCCCCAAAAGAAACAGTAGAGGTTATGTTGCTGAATATGCTAGTAGATTAACATACGATAAAGCAGGATTGATACTTTCATTTCCATACAGGGGAAAGTGGGGAAAAATAAAAGGAACAGACTTTAAAGGCGTATATCATGATTATAATGTAATAGGCCATGTCATTCGTAAAATCCTTAAAAAAGAAAAAGGAAAGGATATTATAGTTACATCGTTTATTGGGTATTTAGCTTCATTCAAAATTGATCAAATGAATAATATCATCAATGAGTTTTTGATGGATGATGAACTAACAAAACAATTGATTGTTTTATTACCTGAAATCAAGTCATATAAAACTGATAATGAAAAATATCCAAATGTTGCGAAACTTTTTGCAACAAACATAGAAAATGCTATTTTTACACAAAAAAATATACGCATATTTGAGAGCTTGCCTGTTGATTTTGACTTTACTCTTTATATGCCGCAAACAATAGAAGTTCTTGAAGAATCAGCAAAAGAGGAGACTGAAAATGTATGTGATTGGCTCAAAAAGCATCAATCCATTCTAAATATTCTTCTTGAAGAAGTCTCATCTCTTTCTATAGATTTGCAATATGCAATATCACTTGTTACTCAAAGTCAGAACATATTTCTTAATACAGATAAGCCTTGGCAAGAAACCTTCCGTTGGCTCAAAAAGAAATGCGATAAAAGTGCTTCTTCTTTCATGGCACTTTATTTCTCGGATAAAGAATATGTGTTTATAGAACAAAGCAATATAAACAAATACCTAACCTATGAGGAAAAGAAAGTATTTGTAAACAATTTAATAGCTAATCCATCTCATCATGTTGAAGTACTCAAATATTTAGCAGAAGAATTTATAGATACCGATTTTGATATTATCTGTCATTATATTGCAAATGACATTTCGTTAAATCATATTTATAATAAAATTAGCTTCTATTTAGATAAACTTGTCAAAAATGATGAAATGCAGGTTCGTGCATTCTTTGAGTTGTGTACAAAACATGCAATTCTGATAACAGATGTCATGGAATCAAAGGAATCGATGACGGATGAAATGGCTGTGGAAATGTTTGCTCAAACAGCCAATTTGGAGTATCTAAATTTAATTGAAGATTTTGATATAGTACCATTATGGTTGAATAAGCAGGATGTACATTTTGTATGCCTATTTTTGCAAAGTTGCCAAAAGGCTTTCGTTGAAGAAGAAGATAAAGAAACTATAGCAGATACTCTGATAGATATCAACAAAGAGAAATTCAAGGATGCTATAGCTTTACTATCAGAAGATGATCAATATAAAATTCTCCAATTGTGTCCAGATGACTATGCCAAAGACATTATTGTAAAGTACTTTGCATCCACAAATCTGTACAGGTTATATCTTGGGGAACAATGGAAAAAAATAAAATCACAAATACCGTATGTTTCCTTTGATTTAGAGTCGGATGGTGAGTCTATTAAGGAATTTGCTTTTAGAACAGATGAGAACACAAAAGTTTATCAAGGTGAAGAACAACTCGGTTCTCTTTTGCGTGCATTGAAGCGTACAGAGATAATTGTTGGGCATAGAATAAAGGAATGGGACATAGAAAAGGTTTTGAAAAAGAAAGGGTTTCAATCTGATGCATTCATATGGGATACTCTTGAAATTGAAATTTTGCTGAATCCTTGTCGCTATTCGTATGCACTTCATACAGGCCATACAGCACAAGAAGACACAGAATTGGTAGACCATCTATTTTGGAACCAACTGTATCGCCTTTCCAAAAATGAAGCGTTGTCCAATGAGCTTGCAAATATGCTCCCTAATAAAATCAACGAGATACTAAATACATTGCGTCAGCCTATCTTTACAGAATTCTTTAGCAAAGATTCACGTGAAGCTGGATTCTATCAAGTTTTAGTAGATATAGACAGGAAAGTTGTTTCAAAGTTGGAGGAGATTAATGACTCAAATGAAAAAACATTAATTATAGCTCCCAAACGCCTATGGTCAAGGATAGCAGAACATATTAGCCTAAGATTTGTTAAAGAGCAAGAAGATATAGACTATTTGATGATAAGCCAAGACCTTTTAAAAGCGAAACCGTTAAAGGATATATTCCTAAATATGATTTTGCATAGGTTTATTGAATTGTCAAAAACTCCAATAGTTGCGAACTTGGCTAACTATCTTCGCATGAATTATCTGACAGACGAGGTTTTATCCGATTATGTTGTTAAGTCGGAAGGAAAGGTTGATTGTGCAGATATGGACTTCATAGCTGCTAAAAACAACTTGAGCAGCTATGACCATCTATATTTTATGGGATGTGAAATAGAAAATAGAGTAAATCAATACTCATTGCCTACACTCTATTCACCTTCTGATTTTTGGAATGTGGATAGTAGTATTCCTATGCGACTTGGCGCTTCCAGTTACCTTGCTATCTCCAAAGACGAACGGCAACAACTGAGTGTATTCAATGAAGTACCGAAAGATGCAGCGAATGTATGGATAGAAAGAACTCGTCAAGGAAAGTATATAATAAGCTATAACTACGACTATCTCTTTGCAATCAAGGAAATTGAGAAAAACAAATCTAATATCAAAATTGATACAATCCCATGGCTTTCGGAAAAAACGGATGTCCGTAACATTTCTTTAATTTACAGTGAAAAGGGGCGAGGCTTTGATGCTTTGTCCAAGCGTGTGTCTGCAACATCTAGATATAGGGCAACTTATTGGACTTATCAGTTTGCATTGCTTAACCGTATACAAGAAGCAAATCAATATCCAATAATTTTCTTGCTTGACGATTCTCTTGAAATAGAAAAGGTAGAAATGTATGCTAGAGCCCAAGGTTATTACATTCCAAGCGATGGTACGTTGATTCGTAAACTTGAACTTATAGAACATCATCAACATGGAATGCTGGTGATATGCAAGGATAAGTTCTTTGAGATTATGGACTGGAGAAAAGACGTTCCTTATTGCTATGTATGGGATCATTTAGCTGTTGAAAAGCACATGATGATGTGGCATGGGTTTGACGAGAAGAATAAGTCTTTTCTCAATGATAGCATCAGTGAAAAAAAAGCAGAAAACAATGTCGGTTCGACAAAAGACACGTATCAGTCTGCTCTACTATCTATTTGGCCCGTTTATGAATATTATTATAACTTCATTAAAGCAAATAGTATAGAATCAACAATGTATATGCTTGATTCTTTTCTTGAAGAGTATCATTCTCTTTCATCCATAATTGGAGTTTCGTCTTACGGCATAACTAACTTATGGCAAAATGAGGATGCTTTCAAAAAGTCATTAGATGAATCCAGAGAGTTCTTTGATGATGAAGAATCAATATATAAGGATGCTGCTGATGTAGAGAGGGCTATGGAAACCATTTTGAATATTTTTGTACCAAAAGACAAAAATGGAAAGCGTGAATGGCGCCCTATTCAGAAAGAGATTCTGCCACAAATATTGTCCCGTCAAGAAAATTATCTGGTCTCACTTCCTACCGGTGGAGGAAAATCCGTATTATTTCAAGGACCAGCCCTCTATAACTCTGCATACACGAACAAACTTTCTATTGTTGTGACGCCGCTTAAAGCATTGATGCAAGACCAAGTAGATGAGTTGGGAAAGAAAGGTTTTATTTCCAATGTAGACTATCTCAATGGCGATCGTTCTTATCAAGAGATAAAGAGTATTTACCGAAAGATAAATGGAGGTGAGATAGCAATATTGTATGTCACTCCAGAACGTTTTCGCTCCAGAGCATTTCAGAATGCTCTTACTACACGTATGGCCAACGACCACGGACTAGAGTATATTGTGTTCGACGAAGCTCATTGCATCTCTCAATGGGGTATGGAATTCCGACCAGAATATCTCAATGTCATCAGAAAATGCAAAGAACTAACAAAGTCGTATGATAACATGTGCATAGCCATGTTCTCTGCCACTGTTACGGATATGATTTATGAGCAGATTAATGAACAGGTTCCAGTAAAGCGTCTTGGACAAGATAATGACCGAAAGATTTATAATCCTATACGTAACCATATAGGAATGAAGTTTAAGGAAGTACTAAACGACATTCCTCACCGTTTGCAAGAGATTGTGGATTACATTAAGAGCAATTCTATTAATCCACAAAAGAGCCGAATGCTCGTTTTCTGCAAGACAAGAATGCTATGTGAGGAAATCGCATTGATGCTTGCTGATGAGCTGCAGAAAGTTGGGGTTCTTAGCAAAGCAACAGCAAACCTGTCTGTTGGATATTTTCATGCAGGAATGGATAGTGAAGACAGAGAGGAAACATATACACGTTTTAAAGACAGTAAAGACCCTCTTTATATTCTTTGTGCTACAAAAGCATTTGGTATGGGCATGGATATACCAAATATACACTATATAGTCCATCTTATGCCACCAAGCGTGATGGAAGATTATCTTCAGGAAGTTGGACGTGCTGGAAGAAATGAAGACATGTACAAGGCGATAGGCTTCAGCGTAGATAATCCTATACCTACAATATGCTTATGTTCTAAGGATGACATAAAAAAATCCAAGGAGCAACTTTTGCAGAATATGTTGAGTTGGAAGAACCTTGAAGAAATCAGAGGAGCTATCAACTCTTATATCTCCCGTATACAGCCTATTGAAAAAACAAAGGAATGGCCAATCGTCGTGCCTAATACACTTTGGGCAAATGGTCAGTTTGACCATGATTTTACGGATTTCAAGATAGGTATGTATTGGCTTGAACGTATGGGGCGTATCAAAATGGGATATTTGAGTCCTGCACACATCAATATCACCATACTCGACAATGATTCTAACCAGACATTAGAAAACAAGTTGAAACGTTTGTCTGCTTCTGTCAAAGGAAAGCGTGCTGCAGATATTTTGCAGGAATTGCGGTTGATTCAAAACGGGCAACAGAGTCAAACGGTTCAAGTGTCAGTGCAAGAAATGGCGTCAAATCTATCTATGTCGTCGACAAGGTTGCTTGACTGTATGATTTGGTGTGAAAGACAGTCTATCATTCGCATTGAACAAGAAATCCGTTGTCAGATTGCATTTACACGTCTTAGTGAAGTTGGGTATATGCTTAATGTAAACTCTCATAATGTTGCGTTCCATATAATATTGAATGCAACAAGAGCTCTATTGGGCAATAATAAACTGAAAATAGAGTATAATTATTCACTTGCTGACATTCGGAAAATTATAAAAGAAGCCGACGATTTGGAGAAAATAACAAAGAATGTTGTCAGAAAAGACGATGATGGCAAAGAGTCAACAGAAAAATATATGTTATGGTACGACGAAAATGACAAGCAGAAGAACAAAGGTCTGTCTATAGCCAAGTCGTATCATGATGATCTGTACAAGAAGCGTATAAGGCAAGTTATAACTTTACTTGAACTCATCCCAGGTGTAAAGGTACAATCGTATATAGATACGCAAAAGAAATGTGTACTTCAGTCTGTAATTGTAGAAAAAAATACATGGAAAGAATTCTTGAATGACTTTCAAAAGGATTGTCTAAGTTTGTTGGCTTATGTAAGCAGCAAAAAGAACACGACGCTTCGATGGTCAGATGCCATAGTTAGTCTCAACTTGGAAAATAAGGGATTTTCTTATTTTGAAAGTCTTTTACGCTATCTTAACGGCATGGCTTACATTTCTACAGATGCATTGCTCCCTACGGGTATTGAGATTTATACGACAGATGCATCAGAAGATGTGATTTTGGAAAATGTACCCAAAGACTCTAAGGATTCAAAAGACAAAGCCGATTTTGATGAGGCTATGGAAATTCGCAACCTTCGTTTATATGTTATGGACGTATTGACTACAAAAATCCATAATAAACAGGAGTTCCAAGAATTGATAGCTTCTTATTTCTCTTCAAAGAATGCTGATGATTTTAAAAGTTTGTTGAGTCATTATTATGATGATTCAAATCCTATATGGGATGCTCTTCGTGCTACTGCCATAAAGAAAGCAGAGGAGAAACTGAATCCTGAACAATTGAAAATCTATCAAGCAAATTCGGATGAAAACATCAATGTTGAGGCTGGTCCAGGCTCTGGTAAAACACATGTGTTGACATTAAAATGTGCAAAGCTTATCTATCATCAGCATGTCAGTCCGAAGAGTATTCTTGTCTTAGCCTACAATAGAGCTGTTGTTGTTGAGTTGAGACGTCGTTTGGCAGAACTATTTGCTTCATTGGGATTAAGTCGTTCTGCCAGTCAACTGCATATATACACCTTCCATAGCCTTGCAAAGAGAATATGTGGTGACGCAGCACTTAATGGGTATGAAATGAGTGAATGGGAAAAAATTCTTTTAAATACGATTAAAAATTATCCAAATGAAGTTCGTGCCTCTATGCCAGAACTTAGGTATGTCTTTATAGATGAGTTCCAAGATATTACACAGATACGGTTAGATGCAATGTTTGGGCTAAAGGAGATTTTCGACCCATTGACATTCTTTACAATTGGCGATAAAGACCAAAGTATTTATGGCTTCGAGAAAAAAAAATCCATGGATCCGAATTATTACTATAACCAATTGTATGAAACTTTGCATCCTAAGAAGATGACAATGAGCATAAATTATCGTTCATATCCCAAAATCCTTGAGGCTGCAAGTAAGTTCTTGCCATCAACTTCGCAAGTGCCTGTTCCATGCAAGAGTAAGATAGAAAATGAGCCCAAAACAGATTATGTTTATATTTATCCAAACAATCGCGACTGGGCAAAAGACTTTGGTGGATATGTTTTATGGCTAAAAGAGCAAGGTATTTCCGATCTTGCTGTATTTTTCAGAACAAACAACGAGGTGTATCATGGATATTCTCTTATCAAGGCTCTGAACTTGCAGGGAATACGCATCAGAATTCAGGGTGCATCAGCTTGTGAATTGTTTAGAATGCGCGAAATATATGCAGTGATGAAACTGCTTGACGGCAATCGTAATAAAAGATTAGAGCTTGAAGATAACACCACAGAGAAAGCTATAAGAGATAAGGTTTCATCCTGGATTAAAAAGTTTCCTTATTGGGATGCATTCTATCTGGATTTTGCCTTTGTGCTGGTGCTTGACTATTTGGATTATGCTTTAACAGACGAAGATTCGCATACCTACGGAGATATGGCCGATAGCATTCGAGAGACGCTAAAGGAGGACAATCCACAGTTGTACAAATTGTATGATGACAAGCGATTTGCAGACAGACGGATTCTAAAAGACAAACAAATGAATGTTGTGCTTACAACTATGCACAAAGTCAAAGGACTTGAGTTTGATGCGGTAATGATTACCCCATCAGTAGCTTCGTTGCCATTCAAGCCGACTGGAAATGTTGATGTTACGCAACCACTTTCACCTTCAGACATTGAACAAATAGAGGAAGAGCAAAGACTTCTTTATGTGGCATATACTCGTGCAAAAAAATTCTTATTTGTGTATAAGGGCGAGCGAGAAATGGCAGTGGAAAGCAAAAAACTATTCGCAAACACAGAAGACCAATGGGGGATCCGAGAACAAGAAGTTGGTTTAGACAATTACAATATAGGGTTTAACGCTGGTTTCAAATTCAAGAATAACAACTATATTGCATATAATGTATGTAAGAATGATGCTGTTTCAATCAAACGATACTGTGGTATTACTCATGATGGACAAAAATTTTCCACATACAATATCATTCATAATGGTAATTGTGTTGGGCAATTGTCTAGAAAAAGTAGCATCGCTCTTAGGATGGAAGCAGAGAATATAAGCTACCTGATGGGGTTCTTTGTGAGTGATATTTTCTACTGGACATATCAGAACACATTAGAAGCAGACAAAAGAATTTTGCAGGAATATAATAATAATCCTGCAAAATTCAACTATATAAAGCCTTTGCCCTTTGCTTCAAAGTGGTGCGATGAGGCCCGAAAACAAGGATTTATCTTTATTGTAGACATTGCTGGTTATGGCAAATAAAAGGAATTAATATGAGTTTATTGACATACGAATTTAATAGAGCAGATAATGCTGGCGAGATAAGTCAGTTTCGTGCAACTCTTCCTATAATGCAAAAACATTATCAAGGTAGGAATGAAGTAGTTTTGTATCTTAGTGGAAAATTAAATATTAATGGTGTTGATATTGATGGACTAATAATAAAAGAGGATGCCATTGTACTTGTTGAATTTAAAAACTATGCTGGTGCAATTAAAGCACGAGTTAATGGAGACTGGTTTCATGGTAATGAAAGGATTAATGGTGGAGCCAAAAAGAAAGATGGGTCTTCCAAAACAGTCTTTGAACAGCTAAAGATAAATCGCCGTGCTTTGCGTGAGGGATTAGCTCATTACTCAAAAAACGAGGATGCGTGTAAAAATATTCAGGCGCTTGTCGCTTTTTCCTCTATTGATTCATTAGACATGGATGAGGATTTCAAGTGGGGCGCCAATGCTTGGGTTAATATCACAGATATAGAACATATTGGAGAAGAACTTGACACTATAAAAGCTAAGACACGCTCAGGCAAGTCTATCGTTATTTCATCAGAAGACATATTTGACTTCATTCGTCTCAAGGGACTTGACGAACGCTATATCATGACAAAATATAGTGATACGAATATTTTACCATCCGACTTGTTCCATGAAGACGAAGTCCATAATGGGGATGATTTTTCTCCAAATGTACTTCTTGCAAAGGAAAAAGCAGAAAATGAGAGAAATAAAGAAGGACTTCATGAAGCTGTCACTTTGCTTCAAACAATGATGGAAAGAATGCAGAAAATGGCGGATGAAAAAGATCTTATCATCCAGCAACAGAAAGCGGAACTCCTTCAGATAAAAGCAGAACAATTAATAGAAAAAAATGAAGAGAGTACCCAAATACAGCAAATAAATAATGAAGTAGAAACTATTCAATTAATAGATAAAATTAAATCGGTAGAGCAGGAAGTTAAAGATATAGAAACGCATCCAAATGTAGTAGCTGTTCCTAAAGCTGTAGTAAGAAAAAAACGTTTTGGAATGAAGCAAAAAGTGCTAAAAGCGTTTAATGTGGAAACAGAATCAATGGATGATGACCAGTTGGATTTAATAGATAAAAATCTAGATAAATCAATGATTGTTGCTGGGTGTGCAGGAAGTGGTAAGTCTGTTATAGCTATGTATAAAGCCCAACAAATATTAGATGCAAAAGGTGATGTGATTCTGATTGCTTTCACAAAGTCATTAAATAGATATATGCAACAGGGTAAGGAAAATACACTTGGAGGCAGATTTTACTATCATTGGCAATGGCTAAAACAAGGTATGCCAAAAGCTGATTACATTATTGTTGATGAGATTCAGGATTTTGATGAAGGGGAAATTGTGCAGTTCGTTCATGCTGCAAGAAAATGTTTTTTCTTTTTTGGAGATACTGCACAATCTATTTATAAAACATTTGGAAAGCAAACTATGACTATTGACCAGATTGCATCTATGACGGGAGTTAACGTGTCACGTCTGTATAACAATTACAGACTTCCAAAACCAGTTGCCAAAATAACACAGGAGTATCTAGGGTTGACGGAAAATAATGACGAAGTTAGAGAGTACTCAGACAGCCTATATTTCAGTAAAGAAAAAGTCTTGCCTGTATTTATTAATTGTGATTCAAAACAGAGTCAGATTAATCATATAATCTCAATCATTACCGATAACAAATATCGCAATGTGGGCATTCTAGTACCTGAGAATGATTTGGTTTTAGAGTTGATGACTGCATTGACAACAGCAAAATTCGCCTGTGAATTTAAATATAATGCAGGTTACAATGATTCCAAAAATAGAGACACACTCAATTTTAAAACAGAATATCCCAAGTTGATGACATATCATAGTGCGAAAGGTTTACAATTTGAAACGGTTATACTACCATTTTATAGTGGTGCAAAGAATGTAGATGAAAAGAAAGCACTTTATGTAGCTATGACCAGAACTTATAGGAACTTATATGTTTTATATGATGGAATGTTGCAAGAACCTTTAAAACGTGTTCCTGAAAGATTATATGAAAAAAGAGAATAATGTGTATTTTCTTATCATAAAGGACCAAAAACTAATAGAAAAAACTTATAGATGAAATAAATGCTTTATCACTATACTTCAATAAATGCCTTTAAAAGCATTCTCAAAGATGCAAGGACTCAGATGCTAATGTGTTTCTGGGCTACAAGATACGATTGTTTTGCGGACAAAGAAGAGTTAAAACTTGGTGTAGAAACCATAAAAAGACTTTTACCACAAGTTGAAAAAAGTTTGCCTTCTGATAGACAAATAGCCTCTTCTTTCGATTGGGGAAAAATAAGAGGAAATGAAAATTTGCCATTTCCTTATATAATTTCATTCACTTCGCGACCTGACAATTCTTATATGTGGAAAGAATATGCAAAGTCAGATGGAATTGTAATGGAAATAGATGATAGTCTGAATTTTCATACTCAAGAATCTCTAATGATGAGACTTTGCTCCTGCATATATGCAGATGAAAATTCTGATGAAAAATTGGTAAATATGCTCAGAGAAGAATATTCAAGCTTGGGATATGCCCTTCTTAAGGGACCAAACAAAGATGTAGCTTTCTATTTGCTGAAAAATAATCCACAATCTTTTGTTGCTCTAATAGCGATGGGATTGTTCTCGTTTGTTGCACCAAGAATTAAGCAAGCTAAAGACTATTGGATGGAGGAAGAAACACGAACTATTATTCCAATTCCGATGCCGGCATACAATAAGAAAATTGAAGGATTTGATGACATTATAGAAAAATTAGGTATATCTCCAACATTGCTAAGAAAACATGTATTAGATGAATATTCTCGCAAACGAGATGATGGCTCGACTCTATATTATAGAAAGTTACTTTTGCCTATAAATATACTTAAAGGTATATATGTAAAGAACAACAAAACAAAAGAATGTATAGGAGCATTCTTGAAAGAAATAAAGATAACGATTCCAATAATTCAAATTGATTGAAAATATATGGCACTTGCAATAAACATAAATGACCTGCTTAATAAGCAGAAAATAGAATCCAACCGTATTGAGTTCAAGAAAGGTTGGAACCCTGGAAGTATATATCATAGTATATGTGCTTTCGCCAACGACTTTGATGATCTTGGGGGTGGATATATCATAGTTGGTGTAGATACTGACGATAAAACAGGCATGGCAATTCGCCCAGTAGAGGGTGTACCAATGGAAAAGATTGACAGTATCTTGCAGGAGATGGTTGGTTACAACAATAAGATGTCCCCATACTATTTGCCTCGTACATCTGTAGAGGTGGTAGATGGAAAACAGTTGATTGTGATATGGTGTCCTGCTGGTAGTTATCGTCCATATTCTGTACCTGTAAATGTAACGGCAAAAGGCACAAAAGAGTATTTCTACATTCGTAGTGGCACTAGTAGTGTTGAGGCAAGAGGTGAAGCTCTCATTGAATTGCGAGAGTTAGCTAATCGTGTGCCTTTTGACGAACGAGGTAATAGTGATATTCAGTTGGAAGATATTTCTTTGGTGCTCCTTCGCGATTATCTTGTAAAGGTGGGTAGCAAGCTAGCGGACGATGTAATAAAAACTCCGCTTTCTACAATACTTGACCAAATGGAATTATACACAGGTCCTAAAGAGAATCGTTTGCTTCGCAATGTTGCAGCCATGATGTTCTGCGAAAATCCTAGCAAGTTCTTCTCTTATACTCAGATTGATGTGGTGACATTTCCCAACGGGAAAATGAATGATCCGAACAATTTCACAGAGGTCACATTTAAAGGAAGTGTTCCACAGATGATAAAGCAGACAATGGATTACATCAAGAGTAATGTGCTCAAAGAGCATGTGCGTAAGATTTCTGGCAGACAGGAAGCTGAACGCTTTTGGAACTATCCATACGATGCTATTGAGGAAGCGGTCGTAAACTCAGTATATCACAGGGATTTCTTACAACATGAACCAATAGAGATTACTATTGAGCCAAGCGGAATCTCTATACTCAACTGCCCTGGTCCAGATAGAAGCATCTCCAAGGAAGACATAGAAAAGGGCGATATGCTTAAAAGCCGTCGCTACCGCAACCGTCGTTTGGGTGACTTTTTGAAAGAGCTTGATCTCACAGAGGGGCGTTCAACTGGTGTCCCAACAATCCAAACAAAGTTAGCTGAGAATGGTTCACCACGTGCCATTTTTGAAACGACAGATGACCGTTTGACGTTCTTGGTTACAATTCCTGTTCATGAAGGGAGTTGCGAAAGTTCGGAAACAGCTGCGCTTGGTTCGGAAAGAGGTTCGGAAACAACTGCGCTTGGTTCGGAAAGAGGTTCAGAAACAACTGCGCTTGGTTCGGAAAGAGGTTCGGAAACAAAGAACTTGATTATAGATATTATAAAACAAACCCCACGCATAACTGCCGCAGAAATTGCAATGCAATTAAATCTGTCTTCACGAGGTATAGAGAAGCAAATACGTAAACTTCGTGAAGCAGGTAAAATAAAACGAGCAGGTGGACGATTTGGAGGTTATTGGGAAGTTATAACTTCAGATAAAGACTAAAGTATATGAATATGTTACTAGGAAACAAAATTAAGTCTCTCAGAGACGAACAAGGAATACTGCAACGTCAAGTTGCTGCATATTTAGAAATTGACACTCCTATGTTCAGCAAAATAGAGCGAGGAGACAGGCGAGCCAAGAGAAGCCAAGTGTCTCAGTTAGCAAAGTATTTCCATGTTGACGAAAATGAAATGCTAACACTTTGGCTTGCTGACAAGATTTTGGATGCGGTAGAGGGTGAGGAACATTGTGGCTTAAATGCCATAGAAATCGCAAAGGAGGAATTTGTAAAACATAAAACGTTATAATCACACAATTGAAGATGGAGACACTAATAGATAAACTGAAAGGTGCTATATATGGCCAAGCTATAGGAGATGCTCTAGGACTTGGTACAGAAGGTATGACAGATGAAGATATGGCTTGGAAATATCCGAATGGTATAACTCACTATGGTGACATTTTCCAAGACCGCCATCGTAAGAGGTGGAAAATCGGCGATTGGACAGATGATACAGATATGATGTTGTGTATAGCTAATGCCGTCGTAAAAGACAAAGGTGTCAATCTTACTTCTATTGCTCAAAATTTTAAAGATTGGGCAATGGGTGACCCTATGGGCATAGGTGAAACAACATACAAGGTGTTAAGCCTTGCCGACTATGTAGAGAAACCATTTGAGATTTCCAAGATGATATGGGAGATGGGGCATCGCAAAGGAGCTGCCAATGGTGGTTTGATGCGAACTTCAGTTGTTGGTACTTTTCCAAAAGCAGTAGAGGTTTGTGCTGCCAATATATGCAGACTGACACATTATGACCCTCGTTGTGTGGGTTCATGTGTCATTATCTCCCAACTAATACACAGCTTGATATACAAGAGTGTGGGGATGTCTTATCATGAAATAGTTGATATTGCAACGAAATACGACGAGCGTATTGTTGAGTTTGTAGATTTGGCTTTGTCGCCAGATATTAGAACACTCGAATTACAAGATGAAAATTCCGTTGGTTATACATTAAGATGTTTATCTGCTGCATTATGGGCTTATTGGCATGCAAAATCATTTACAGAAGGATTACTAGCCGTAGTTAGAGCTGGAGGTGATGCTGACACAAATGCAGCAGTGGCATGTGCTGTTCTTGGAGCGAAATACGGATATGAAACTATACCAAACGAGTATAAGGAAGGCTTGATATACAGAAGCCAATTAGATTCTATTATAGAGGGTCTAAAATGTATTGTCATGAATGAAAAAGCTAATCAAGTTTTGAACCAACCTAACAATACATTATGATTTTCTAACATAAAAATGTGCCAAATGAAAAAAGTCTTATTATTATATACTTTTGCTTCCGATGAGTTTGAAGCAAAAAACAACAATGAACTTAAAACTTATACATGTGTACAAGATATAAATACTCCATGTGGCTTTTATATAGAAGTATATACGGAATTAGGAAGTTATTCTAATTGTAATTTTGGTTTATATGATAATGTGACAAAAACACGAACGAATAAACGGGCTATCTTTAGTAATATAAAGGTTGAAAATATAGATCTTATAGTAACAAAACCTAAATCATCTCCAATATGCCATCCCGAAAAATTTATTAACTTACAATATAAATTTACGATTGAAGCTTCCTCACCATTCTTACACGAAGAATTATCGCACTTAGACCAACGAAATTTTGGATGGTATGCTTTAGCATATTTTGATAGCATATCACAAGAAAGGAATAATATTGAGCGTAAATATGGTTCACATACATTGTTCGTTTTATCAAATGATGTTTTTTTGGCAGAAGGAATAGATGTATCATTAATAAGAAGGCAAAAGATTATTTCACAAATTAGTTGGAATCAGGAACAGTATTTTGAGGCAAAAACGATACAATGTGTTTCTATTCGGAATCTTATTCAATTGGTTAAATGTTTAAATTGTTATTTAGAAAAGAAAATGGATTTCACTGACTTAAACTACAACCAAGATAGCACTTTAATATATCGAAAATGTATATTTGTTGAGGCTTTAGAAAATATGCTACGAACATTGGCGATAGAAAAAATTAATAACGCTACATTTTTATCATTTAATAATAGTAAATATGACAATTGGCTAATCGGAGTCTTGAAAATGTATTTTAAAAGCATTCCTTTTTATAATGCCAAGAATGATAAAGTTTATTATGTTAACCCTTTTCTAGCAAATGTAGGGATTGAAGATGAAACAGCTTTGATAGTATATCTTAGAAAATGTATTTTAAAATTTATTTTGACCTCTTATGATGCTGAAATTGTTAAGGCTTTCAGTTTGTTATCTAAGTCTCGTTCGGAGGAATTAATCGAAAAATATTTAGATTTAGACACAAAAATATCCGATGATGTCTCTTTATTTTTTGATTATATTTACTCAATAAAAGCAACCTATGTTGTTAAAGGACAATATAGAGCAGGACGAGATGATACAGAATCAACAACCCAAGAAATTTCATTTCCTTTTAAAAAGTTTGTTCCTTCAAAAACTTTGATTAATCTATTAAACAAGACTTTAGGTATAGAATTATCTTTACAGAATAATATTTATACATGGCATTCTTTTGAGCATGAATATGTTGCAGGATTAGCAGAATCATTAGATGATAGTAAAGGATTTCTTTTAAAGAATCTGTCAAAAATAGAAGAAATGATTATAAGTAATGCCTTGAATGATAAGAAATGGTTAGAGTCCATTTCTAAAACTTAAATTTAAATGCAAGTTTTTCCTGAGAGATGCCTTGCTCTTCGCGAAGTGTTCTAACTCTTTGAGCGAACATCTTCAAATATTCTTTATCTTCCATAATTTGCATACAAATGCATAATAGTTTATTGTATATAATATAAGACAATATCAACATACAACTGTATGCTTCAAGCTTAAACTTCAAGGTTTTTAAGATGTATTTCAATATTGTTAATCAAAAATAAGCTAATTTACAAAAAGATAATTGTTTTTCAACAGCAAGGGGGTACTTTTACAAAAGCATTTCGATTTTTTGCACTTTCTTGTTAAATTCTTGATAATGGTTTGAGCATACCAACAGTTAAAGAAAAGAGTAATCCTGACCGAATTGAAACTTGCCTTAAGCAGGAAAAAATTTAAAGGACACAACGGAAACCATTCTTAGAGGTTGTGCCAAATGGTTCTACAATATCTCAGCAATGCAGGAGATGAAGGTGCCAAACGAGATAGTATATACGAATATCTGAAGGATGTTCTTCCGCAAAACAAGACGGAAGAACAAAGACTTCGTATGCTCGGAGATTTACTAAAAGCCATGAAAATGGAAAAGCTGATAAAAACCGATGGACGGTATTGGTTTCTTCTGTGAAAAAAACGTCGAAATTCGACGAAAATCACATACTTCCATCGAAAACTCGTCGAAATAGTTGACGATAGCGCTGTATCGGTACCAAGCGTAGCGGTGTAATCGGTACCATGCTATCACTGCAATCGGTACCACTTGTATCGCTGCAAACGGTACCAAGATTTCAGTTCTGCTTTTCAATTTGCAAAGGTAATCTATTTTTTCAATTTCTGGCGCATAGAATCACCTTTTAACTCTATTTTACTTGCATTTGCCACCAAACGGTCCATAATGGCATCTGCCAAGGTAGGATCACCTATGTAATCATACCATTTGGCAATGGGAAGCTGTGAGGCGATAATGACGGACTTTCTCTCGTATCTCTCTTCTAGGATTTGGAGCATTGCGAGTCTGGTCTTGTCATCCATTGGCTGCAACCCGAAGTCATCCCATATGAGCAAGTCATACTTTTCCAGATTGGTTATCATCTTCAGGTACGACCCATCCAGCTTGCTGAGTGCAACTTTCTCCACAAAGCTGTTCATATTGAGATAGAGGGTTCTGTAGCCTAGCATACAAGCCTGTCTTCCAAGGGCACAGGCAAGAAAGGATTTTCCGCAGCCACACTTTCCTTGTATGAGCAAGTTCTCATGCCTGCGTATGAAGGCACAGTCGGCAATGGCGGCAAGGTCATCCTTGGTGAAGTTGCGGTCTGTTCCACAGATGACATCCTCTAAGAGTGCCGTATATCTAAGCTTGCTGATTTTCAGATACATGGCGGTCTTTCGATCTCGTCTGTCCTGCACCTCTGCATCCACCATCTTGGAGATGGCGACTTCCAGGGATGGGCGGTTCTGTACAGGAAGGCTGGTCATGGCCTCGAAGGAGGATGACATACCTCTGAGCTTCAACTCGTTGAGTTGTATGATGGTTTCTTGTAAGTTCATGTTACTATATATGTTTAAATGTTCATAAATGCCTCCGCGCCTCTCACATAGTCGTTCTGTGGCACATTTGAGACAGTTTCTTCCCCGTCAACTTGGTCAAGGTTCTTCTCCAACACATTGCGGATGGTCGTGTAGGTGATGGATGAACAACCTGCCAGACGCTTGCAGGCCTTCTCCAGACGCTCCTTGCCATACTTGCGCTTGAGAGACAGGACTCCTTGGCAAGACTTGTACGACTGCTCGACATGCTTCGTGCGATTGAGGATGGATTGGACTGCGGAAGTGGTGTTGCTGCCAACCAATGCTGCCTCCTCCAGAAAATAGGCGGCGTTATATCCCAGTCCGTGCTTGTAGGCAAGATGTTTGTCTGGCATATGCTCGTCAAGCGTGCTGTACCCAGATCCTTGGCGACGCTGATGGATGGCTATGCGAGAACTCCCGGAGTAAACCTCCACGGTATCCAAGTCCCACAGTACGCTCACCTTTTGCCCGACATACTGGTATGGCACGCTATAGTTGTGCTTGTCAACCATGACGTGATAGGTACCGGACAGTTTCACCTCCTTGCGATATCTGAAGCGGTATGGAGTCATGGGCAGTTTACCCAACGTTGGTTGCTCTTCCGCCTCGAAGATGTCACGTCTGCTTCTCCCTGTCGTTCTGGACGGTTTTTCATTGAAGCCGTCCATCAACTCATAGATACGGGCATTCATACTCAGTAGATTGTAAAACACCTCGTCATGTAGCAGAGCGTAGACGGCATTGTATGTCTTTTGGACGAGTCCCTCGACTGGTCCTTTGTCCCTGGGAGTGCGAACCCTGCCGGTTTGGAGGGTTGTATCGTAGTAGGCGGCCCATTCCACGGCTGCATCATTGAATGCTGGCTCGTAGCGGTCGTATTTCTTCACCCACTGCTTCATGTTGTCACTCTTGGCTATGCGAGTTGTTCCGCCGAAGTAAGAGAAGGCATCGGATATGCCGCCGAAGAAGTTCTCCATGGAAGCGTTGTACATAGCCTTGGCAAATCCCAAGCCGCTGTATGGCAGGATACAGACCAAGACGACAACCTTGGTTGGCTCACCTGTCTTCGGGGCGGTAAGCCACAGGGCATCGCCGGCGAAGTCAATCTGCATCTCTTCCCCAGGAATATAGGTGTTATGGAAGCTGAGGTTGTGTGAGTACTGATACTCACGGATTGACTTCTTGAACTGGGTGTATCCATATCCGTCGGGATGCTCCTTCTTGTATGACTCGTGCAGGGCTTGAATGGTGAGGTAGCGGTTATGCGACAAGTCTGACACATATTCAGGCAACAGCCCGTCCAGCACCTGACGTTGGGAGGATGGGGCTGCTGTGGGTTTGGACAACTGGAGGAAAGATTCTATTTCCCCGTCACTCATGCGGCCTATCACGCCATAGGACAAACCTTGGGAATCCGCCAAGGTCTTGTAACGGTTCAGTACACCACGCCCCATGTGTAGTTGCTCGCAAATGGTGCGTTGCGGTATTTTTGCCGCTAGCATTTGAAATGAACGTTTTAATTTGCTCATGTTTACATTACTTTGTGCCATATCTATACAGATTTTAAAAGTCTTCTGCAAAGATAGGCGGTTATTATTATACATGAGCAGAACTTTACATCTTTTTGGTACCGATTGGTGCGCTATGATGGTACCGATTCATGCGCTACTGTGGTACCGATTCGCCGATACTGTCAAAATAGTTTCATTTTCGTCGTAATTCAACAGAATTCATAGCGAAAACATCCAATTATAGCGGACACCGTCAAAAAACTGACCGATTTATTTGGACTTAAAATACAAAGAATATGTTATTAGGAAACAAGATAAAGTCTCTTAGAGACGAACAAGGAATATTGCAAGGCCAAGTAGCTGCATATTTTGAAATAGCCTTTTTCTTAATACACAAAAAGCACACAACCGAATCGTTTCCTTTTCAGTTGTGTGCTTTAATTATATATTAACTTAACAACTCTCTTTTGAGAGAGAGGAGCATCAATGAGAGGCTCCTCATCGGCAGGAGATATTACTTAACCTCCTCGAAGTCTGCATCCTGAACATCCTGAGCGCCACCATTGCCGCCCTGTGCCTGCTGACCGCCCTGAGCACCCTGTGCACCAGGACCTGCCTGCTGGCCGCCCTGATACATCTGCTGAGAAGCAGCCTGCATTACGGTGTTCAAGTTGTTGATAGCTGAATCGATAGCTGCAGCATCACCAGCCTTGTGAGCATCCTTCAACTGCTGCAAAGCCTGCTCGATACCTGGCTTCTTGTCTGCAGGAATCTTATCACCGTTATCCTTCAGGAAGTTCTCGGTGGTGAAGATCATGCTGTCAGCCTGATTCATCTTGTCAATCTTCTCGCGCTCAGCCTTATCAGCAGCAGCATTCTGCTCTGCCTCAGCCTTCATGCGGTTGATCTCGTCCTCGCTCAAGCCAGATGAAGCCTCGATGCGGATGCTCTGCTCCTTACCTGTAGCCTTATCCTTAGCTGATACGTTCAAGATACCGTTGGCATCGATATCGAAGGTAACCTCAATCTGAGGAACACCACGGCGAGCTGGAGCGATACCTGTCAGGTTGAACTGACCGATACTCTTGTTCTGAGCTGCCATTGGACGCTCACCCTGCAATACGTGGATGGTAACCTCTGTCTGGTTATCAGCTGCTGTAGAGAATACCTCGCTCTTCTTGCAAGGGATAGTTGTATTGGCATCGATGAGCTTAGTCATCACACCACCCATAGTCTCGATACCGAGAGTCAATGGAGTAACGTCGAGCAATACGATGTCACCAACACCCTCTTCCTTGTTCAGGATGGCACCCTGGATAGCTGCACCTACTGCTACTACCTCATCAGGGTTAACGCCCTTAGAAGGCTCCTTGCCGAAGTAGTTCTTAACCAAGGTCTGAACGGCTGGGATACGGCTTGAACCACCAACCAGGATAACCTCGTCGATATCTGATGTAGAGAGCTTAGCGTCACGAACGGCATTCTGGCAAGGTACCAAGCAAGCCTGAATCAGGTTGTGAGCCAACTGCTCGAACTGTGCACGGGTCAAAGTCTTAACCAAGTGCTTTGGCATACCGTCAACGGCTGTGATGTATGGCAAGTTGATTTCGGTAGATGTAGAGCTTGACAACTCAATCTTAGCCTTCTCAGCTGCCTCCTTCAAACGCTGCATAGCCATAGGGTCCTTGCGGAGATCTACGCCTTCCTCTGCCTTGAAGCCATCAGCCAACCAGTTGATGATTACCTGGTCGAAGTCATCACCACCCAGGTGAGTATCACCATTGGTAGAAAGTACCTCGAATACGCCGCCACCGAACTCCAGGATAGAGATATCGAATGTACCACCACCCAAGTCGAATACGGCAATCTTCATATCCTTGTTAGCCTTGTCAACACCGTATGCCAAAGCTGCGGCTGTAGGCTCATTTACGATACGCTGAACGTTCAAACCTGCAATCTGACCAGCCTCCTTAGTAGCCTGACGCTGTGAGTCAGAGAAGTAAGCAGGAACTGTGATGACAGCATCTGTAACCTCCTGTCCGAGATAATCCTCTGCAGTCTTCTTCATCTTCTGGAGAACCATTGCAGAAATCTCCTGTGGAGTATATTTACGACCCTCGATTTCAACACGTGGATAACCACCCTCGTTTACTACAGTGTAAGGCATTGCCTCAGCCTCTTTCTGGCTCTGAGCGTATGTCTCACCCATGAAACGCTTGATAGAATATACAGTGTTCTTAGGGTTTGTGATGGCCTGACGCTTAGCAGGATCACCTACCTTGCGGTCACCATCCTTAACGAAACCTACTACTGATGGAGTAGTACGCTTACCTTCACTATTAGCGATTACAACTGGTTCGCTACCTTCGAAAACGGCAACACAACTGTTTGTGGTACCCAAGTCAATTCCAATTACTTTTCCCATAATTATATCTTTTTTTATTTTTATCGTTATTAATATGTTATTTATCTCATGAACTGCTGGCTAATGGAAGTCTGCCGAAGATATGCATCTGTCGGGAACCTCTCTATTCAGCGTTCACGCTTTTCGTCATAACAAAGCATGTGCCAAGGGATTGTAAGACTTAAAGTAGCTGACAAGGTGTCAGATAATGCTGACAAAATAAAAGGAATCAAGATATAGGAGGCGATAAAATGTCGCATTCTCCCTATCTTGATTCCTTTAGTTTATTGAGAATTTATTCTTTCTGATAAAGTCCCTATATATAATAAGGTGTAAAACCTTATCTTACTTTATTTCTGTTCTTTGGCAGCGAGTGCTTCGCGAACCTTAGCCTCCAGTTCATCGAGAAGCTCAGGGTTATCCTTGAGCAATGCCTTGCAGGCATCGGCACCCTGTCCGAGTTTAGAACCGCCATAGCTATACCAGCTGCCACTCTTTTCGATGATATCGTTGGCTACAGCCAGGCCGAATACCTCGCCGGCACGGCTGATACCTTCGCCAAACATGATGTCGAACTCAGCCTTGCGGAAAGGAGGAGCCACCTTGTTCTTTACTACCTTTACGCGAACCAGATTACCTACTACCTCATCGCCGTCCTTGATGGCTGTTGCCTTGCGGATATCCAAGCGCACTGATGCATAGAACTTCAGAGCATTACCACCGGTGGTTGTCTCTGGGTTACCGAACATTACACCAATCTTCTCGCGCAACTGGTTGATGAAGATGCAGGTAGTGTTGGTCTTGCTGATGGTAGAAGTGAGCTTGCGGAGAGCCTGACTCATCAGTCGAGCCTGAAGACCTACCACATTGTCACCCATATCGCCTTCGATTTCCTTCTTAGGAGTCAAGGCTGCTACAGAGTCAACAACTACGATGTCTACAGCAGCAGAACTGATCAGCTGGTCTGCAATCTGCAACGCCTGCTCACCATTATCTGGTTGTGAAATCCACAAGTTATCAACATCAACGCCCAATTTAGCCGCATAGAAACGGTCGAAAGCGTGCTCAGCATCAATGAAAGCAGCGATACCGCCAGCCTTCTGAGCCTCTGCGATGGCATGGATAGCCAATGTTGTTTTACCGGAAGATTCCGGGCCGTAAATCTCGATGATACGTCCCTTAGGATAACCGCCTACTCCCAGTGCATTGTCGAGAGCGATACTGCCTGTAGGGATAACTTCGATATTCTCAACGTGCTCATCGCCGAGTTTCATGATAGAGCCCTTACCGAAGTCCTTTTCTATCTTTGCCATGGCTGCCTGAAGAGCTTTCAGTTTGCCTTCATTGGGATTCAATTTTCCCTCTTGCATTTCTTTTGCCATATTCTTATTTTATTTAAAGTTTAGTCGATTTCCAAATCGCCATCAAACACCTCGTGCCATGGCAATCCCTGCTTGTTCAACTGCTCCATGAATGGATCTGGGTCGAACTCCTCTACGTTCCAAACGCCTGGCTTCTTCCAGATGCCCTTGAGGAACATCATGGCACCAATCATGGCTGGTACACCGGTGGTGTAGCTTACGCCCTGCATACCGGTTTCGTTGTAAGCCTCCTGGTGCTTACAGTTGTTATATACGTAATAGGTGCGCTCCTTGCCATCCTTCTTACCGCGGATGCGGCAACCGATAGATGTTTCGCCATCATAGTTCTCGCCGAGATCCTGTGGGTTAGGCAATACTGCCTTGAGGAACTGCAATGGAACAATCTTCACCTTGGCTGTCTTGCCGGAACCATCTGCCAATGGAGCCTCGTACTCGATTTCGTCGATGCGGCTCATGCCGAGGTTCTGAATACAGTCGAGGTAGGTGAGATACTGCTGACCGAAGGTCATCCAGAAGCGTGCCTCCTTGATGGTAGGGTAGTTCTTCACCAGGCTCTCCAACTCCTCGTGGTGCATCAGATAGCTCTCGCGAGGGCCGATGTTAGGGTAGGTGAGAGGCTTGTGGATAGAGAGTGGGTCGGTTTCAATCCATTCGCCATCCTTATACCAGAGTCCCTTCTGGGTAATCTCGCGGATATTGATTTCTGGGTTGAAGTTGGTTGCGAAAGCCTTGTGATGGTTTCCGGCGTTGCAATCCACGATGTCGAGCACCTCAATCTCATCGAAGTGATGCTTGGCTGCATAAGCGGTGAAGATGCCTGATACACCTGGGTCGAAACCGCAACCGAGGATAGCGCAGAGACCTGCCTGCTCAAACTTATCCTTGTATGCCCACTGCCATGAATATTCGAAGTGAGCCTCGTCCTTAGGCTCATAGTTAGCGGTATCCATGTAGTTGCAACCGCAAGCCAGACAGGCATCCATGATAGTAAGATCCTGATAAGGCAAAGCGAGGTTGATGACAAGTTCAGGCTTATAGCTATTGAAGAGAGCCTTCAACTGCTCAACGTCATCGGCATCCACCTCAGCTGTCTGAATATCCATCTTGTAGCCCTTGGCGTGGATATCCTTAACCAGCTTGTCGCATTTTTCCTTGCGACGGCTAGCAATCATAAACTCGGTGAAAACGTCCTGGTTCTGGACGATCTTGAAGGCAGCCACGGTAGCCACGCCACCTGCGCCAATCATAAGTACTCTACTCATTTATAATCTTGTTTTTTATTATTATGTTTATTATTTTAATGTTTATTTTATCTCCTTTGCCGAGATTCCGAGGGCGTTCATCAGCGAGTAACCCAGAATCTCCTGTCGGAAGTTTCCTCCCGGCATGGGTTGCATGGCGAAGAGGGTGATGCGCTTGTCGGCGTCATCTACCTTGCGAA
>OCKZ01000037.1_pt1 | contig 26566 bp, 19 predicted proteins | sample 1495951 | NCBI WGS metagenome assembly OCKZ01 (sample SAMN03418277, study PRJEB22391) | human gut metagenome | biome: human-gut; feature: organic feature; material: feces | host: Homo sapiens | place: Tanzania | collected 2013-01 | reverse complement strand
ACGTAAGAACATGAAAAACTCGATTTTGCTAGACAGAACCGCCCTTATAGGATGTAGACAGAAAATTCTTTAGACGCGGACGTTAATTTTTGCATTATGAAAAGCGATTTTTTTTTCGGGGGGGGGGAAGGGCAGGAGAGGCAAGGCTCTTGTTTCGGTGCAAGGAATATATCCGGTTGCGGCCTTTTGTGTTGGCGGGCAATTCCCGGAGCTTGCGTATTTAGCCCGAATTTCGAGTTTTATAAATTCAGCGCAAAAATTGAATGGGCTACCAGAAAAAGCTTATCAATTCGCTAGATAGCAAAGCTATCTTAATGTTGAGCGTACAATGTAATCATACTAAGCTAGCGCTCAGAATGGCTCGCTTGCCGCTTTCTTTTTTTTCAATTTACGGATTCAGTAAAAAACTCGACATCTGGATTATTTAGTTGTTTTATGTTGGGAAAATCTTGTGTTTAAGTTGTCGCTTGAGCGGAGATGATTTTTTCCAGTTTTTTTACGATTTCCGGGATTCGGGATTTTTTTATGCCGCTATAATTTACGACGAATGTATTGCGGACGTCCGGCGTTGTGTTGTTGTAGTAAAAGTCGTTCAGGAGCGGCAGGTTTATTTTTTCTTTGGTCAGACGTGAAACTAAATCATCCTGCGAAAAGCTGCTTTCAATTGTTAAAAGAAAATGCAGGCCGGCTTCCTGTTCTTGAATTTTGCAGAATTTTGCTATTTTGCTTGTTTCAATTGATGAAATTAGCAAATTCCGCAGATTTCTGTAAAAATTTTTCATGCGTATTATGTGTTTTCCGTAGCTTCCGTCTTCTATAAATTTTGCAAGCGTAAACTGTTCAAATGAGCTGACAGGGCAAGAGTAAAATCCGATTTTTTGTTCAAATTCTGGAAGCAGTTTTTCCGGCAAAACCATGTAACTGATTCGGAATGATGGCGCCAAGGTTTTGGAAAACGTGTTTATGTATATTACTTTCCCATTTTTATCTGCGCTTTGGAGCGTTGGGAGTGGTTTTCCGCTGAATCTGAATTCGCTGTCATAATCATCTTCTATTATATAGCGATTTTCGGAGCGTTGCGCCCAGCTTAAAAGTTCCTGCCGGCGGCGGATTGGCATTACGATTCCTGTTGGAAAGTGATGGCTTGGCGAAACATGAACAATGTTGATGTTTGATTTTTCAAGTTCGTTTATATCGATTCCCTGTGAATCAATTTTTACAGGAACTGCTTTTGCTCCGTTAAGCTGGCAGACATGTAAAACTTTGTGGTAGCCGGGATTTTCCACGGCAAAAAGATTTTGCCTTCCTAAAAATTGAACAATCATAGAATAAAGATTTTCTGTTCCAGCGCCGATGACAATCTGCTCCGGATTTACGTACATGTTACGAAATTCTTTTAGATATTTTGAAACAGCCTGGCGGAGTTCAAGAATGCCTTTTACTCCTACCCTTGAAAGAAGTTTTTCGTCTCCAGAGTTTAAAATTTGCCGCATTTTGTGCGACCATAAATTGAATGGAAATTTTTCGTAGCTTGTCGAATTGCTTCTGAAATCCGCGAACCATTCGGTTGTTTCTGTCTTTTGCGTAACTTTTCTTGCGGAATCTTCAGGATTTTTGTTTTTAATGTATGTTGAATTCTCTGAAGCGCCGTCGAATGGTTTTAAATCGGTTACAAAAAATCCTCTTTTTTCAATTGAATAAATATATCCTTCGCTGATTAATTGAGCATAAGCGTTTTGAACTGTTATCACGCTTATTCCAAGGTTTTCGGCAAGCGTGCGCTTTGACGGAAGTTTTTCGTTGGATTTTAAAGAGCCGCATACAATCTGATTTTTAAGGGAATTATACAAATATTCGCAAAGTCCGCAGTTTCCGCGGTTTTCAAAAGAAATTGTAATCATTCGTCCTCCCATAAAAAGTCAACGTTAGCGGCGAGCCACGGATGGCGAAAGTCATGTCTCCACAATTTCGACAATTTCCTCGCTGATTTCTTTTCCGTAGTAAAGCCATGCGTACATTGCCGCTGCTCCTACCAGTTTTCGGCCGTATTCGCGGGTTTCCTCATAAGGAATTGTCTCAAGGAATAAATCGTCTGGAAGTTTTTTTATGTTGTTGAACCCGATTTTAGAGCTGTTCATCCAGCGCCGAACCCTTGTTATTCCTGCGTTGTATGCAAAGAATGCAGAAAGCCATCGGTTTTCAAGTCGTCCGGAAAGATTGTTCAGATACCATGTTCCGAATTCAAGGTTATCGTCTGGATTTTTCAGGTCATATTCATTGTATTTAAGTCGATGCGCTATGTCGTTTCCGGTAAATGACATAAGCTGGGTGAGCCCGACCGCGCCAGCCGAACTTTCAATCTGGTGGTCAAAAAAACTTTCGCTTCTTACGAGCGCATACATAATTTCTTCTGGAACATTGTATTTTTTGCATTTTTCGCTGATTATTTTGCTGTAATTTCGCGGATAAAGCAATTTTAAATCTTCTTTTGAAACAGGTCTGTCTGCTGAATTGATGACTTTTGCGGCGATTCTTAAAGCCTGCGGATAATATTCGTTCTTGTTGTGTCCGCAGTTTTCAAGGAATTTCGCAATTTTTAGTCCGGTTTCATAACTTATGCGGCATCCTTTTTTGTTCAGATCCAGCCATTCAGGATAAATTTTTTCAGGAAAGCCAAACGAAATGTAGCCAAGCAAAAGGTTGTCCGCTTCAATATCAACTGGAATTTCAGGGTTATTTTTTGTTGTGCAGATGATTTCTTCCGCATTTTCTCCGCCCAGTCCAAGCTTTGAAATTGCAAGCGTCTTATAATAAACATCGTTTCCGCTGAGCAGCGCTCTTGTGAAAGCCGCATCGTCTTCGCTTTTGTGCGTGTCGTCAATTGCTGGAATCGCAAGTTTTTCCTGCACAAGCCGTCCAAAGATATATGCGAATTTTGCAGTCATTGTATCGGAAGCAAAACCGTCGATCGCTTTGTACAGTCCGCTGAATTCGTTCCAGCGTCCTTCAGAAAGCATAAGCGGACTCAGCATATCAAAAATGTCATCAAAATATTCAGGATTGTGCCAGGTTGAACAGTATTCTTTTATCATTTTTATTCCCTGGCCTGTCGATTTTTTTAAATTCAAGCTAAGAAGATACCAGAGCGCATTGTCGTAAAGTTCATCTGTTTTTGCGCATTTCATGGCGGATTTATATCGGTTTGTGGAATAGGTTAGGTAATCGATTTTTTCGTAAAGGCGGCCCGCATAAAAGTTTGAATAAAATTCTGCGTCTGTCCCGGAAAGTTTTTCTGTTAATTCGTCAAAAAATCTGGCGTTCTGAAGATAAGCGTTGCTTCCGTAAAGGCAAATTTTTCCCGCATCAGAAATTATCTGCGGAGTCAAAGGCAGTTCTTGTTTTATAGCGTTAAATTTCTCGAACGCAATCTTATAGTTCCGCTTAAAAACTTCCGAACGCAAATCAATTATTTTTGCCTGCTCCGGATTTTTCAGAAAATTTTCATTTTTTGAGATTTCGCAGAAAAATTTGTAATGTTCTGAACTGACCGGGCGCAATGTAAACCATTCAAAAACTTCATTGAACAGGCGCGGATTATTGTTTTTAAGCATTGCTGAAAATCTCAGATAAATCAGCGGATTCAGGCTGGTTTTGTAATCTAGGCTGTTTGTAATAACCGTTAGCTTTGTGAATTCTTCCGCCTCAAAAAATTGTTTTGCGGCAATCAGCAGCGCTTCCTCATCATTGTATTTTTTTATAAGGTTGTCGCACGCTTCAAGCCGTTCGCGCACGTTCCCGATTTCTGTAAGTTTTTCTGCGCTCAGCCTTGCAATATATGATGAGCTTTTTTTTGCGGATGCTGAAAAAAGACGTTTTGCTTCAAAATTATTTCCTTCGTTATGTTTTTTTAACCCTAGATAATAATATCTGTCCTTTGCAGGAATATTGTCTGATGTTGAATTTAAAGTCTGTCCGCAGCCAGAAAAAACTGCGGAAAATGCGAAAAGCAGTATAAAAGCGTAAAATTTTGAATTCTTCATTTTTAAATTAAAAAGTTCCGTAAAAAAAATAAGGGCTGTCTGATAAAAACAATCGTTTCAAATGCTGTCCATGAAATAAATTCATAAGGTAATTCAGCATAACTATAGTTATCAGACAGTCCCTATTCTATCATAATTGAAGTGTTCTTCTCAAATTATTTTGCAGGAATTGTAATTGTTGTTCCTGAAATTATGTAGTCAGGATTTTTTATGTTGTTGTAACGGGCGATTTTTTTGTAATTCCAAGGATTTTTGTAGTATGAATCTGCAATATCCCAAAGCGTGTCGCCCCATTTGATTTTATATGTTATGTCAGCCGGTTTATTTTCCGGTTCTTTTGGCGGTTCCGGAATAACTTGTTCAGGCTCAGGAGCAACTACAATTTCTTCCTCTTTTGATTCGATTACGGCTGGTTCTGGTTCTTCCTGAATTTCTGTTGTTTCTTCCGGCTGCTGAATTTCCGCTGTTTCTGATTCTTGTTTGTCGTGCTTGTTAAGCAGATTATATTTTGAAGGAACTACAAAAAGAATCAGGAGCGTTGCCAGAATACAAATTATTGCGCACACTATGCAGATGATTACAGGCGCTTTTGTTTTTTTCTTTATTTCTTCGGATTCTGTTTCGTAATTTGATTCGGAAGAATTGCCGGCGGCTGTTTCCTTGTCGTAAAGTCCGTCAAAATTTATTCCGCTGGAAGGCGTGTTGTTGTTTACCAATGTTGAATCAGCTTCTTCTGCTTTTGATTTGTCTTCGTCATCAGTGGTAATTGAATCAAAAAAGGCGTCGTCATCCAGAACGGATTTTTCGTCATTTTCCGGCTCGGAATTTGAATTATCGTCAAAATCAGGAAGGTCAAAGTCATCGAATTCTGAAGGCTCTGAGGTTTTTGTGTCAGCTTCGTTTCCGGCGTTTTCTGCTTCGTATTCAGGTTCAGCCGCGGTTACGGTTGAATCTTCTGCCGTTGGTTCTGGTTTCATCGGTTCAGGTTCTGCCGGTTCTTCTGCTTCCGCTGTTTCAGTTGTTTCAGTCGCATCTTCTGGACTGCCGGCTTCTTCAAAATCAGGAAGTTCAAAATTTTCCATAGAATCTTCTGCGGCCGCGTCGCTGCTTTCTGCTTCCGGTTCAATTTTATCCGCTTCGATAGTCGCGTCATCTTCTGGTTCTGTGTATTCCGGTTCTTTAAATTCCGGCTCAGAACCGGCGGTTTCTTCTGATTTTTCAGTTTTTTCTTCTTCCTGTTTTTTCAGCAGGCTCGCGGCTCCCAGTAGACCAAGCGCCGCTCCGGCTCCCGCAGCTGCCGCCCCTGCTGTATCTGTTTTATCTTCTGAATTTTCGTCCTCTGCCTGTGTTTCAGGTTCTGAATTTTCTTCTTCTGCGACCGGAATTGAAATTTCTTCATCAGAAGGCGCATTTTCTTCAAAATCAGGAAGGTCGAATCCTTCGTCTGAAAATGCTTCCGTCGTGTCATCGTTGTATTCGGCAAGCGGCTCTTCCAATGGATTTTCGTCCGGCAAGGTTTCTTCTGAAATCGGATTTTCTATAATTGGCTCATCGTCGTTTTCTTCAAAATCTGGAAGTTCAAAGTCTTCTTCGGCAGGTTCTTCAGGAATGTTTTCTTCATCTTCCGGCAAATCTTCAAGAGCGTCTTCTTCCGCTGTATTTTTATCTTCAAGTTTTACATCGTAGTTTGTCGGCTCAAGCCGTTCTTCCAGAGTCCTTGAAACAAGAGTTACGTTTGCGTTTGAAGTTCCTCCGGTTTCCGGGTCAATCATTTCCGCATGAAGTTTATTATTTTCGTCAAGCCCGATGTTGAGTTTGATGTCGGCAGTTCCGTTTGGATGCGCCACAAGGTTGTCAATCTGAAGGCTGTCGACATATTCGGCGTCTTTCATTGTTCCTGTTTTTGAACGGTATACATCGACAATTACGCGAGTTTGATTGTCATTCACAGTTGTAAGTACTAAAGTTTTTTCTACAGGCTTTCCTTCTTCCATTATCGGGTAAAATGTGCCGTCTGCTAATTTGATTCCAATCTGTTTCATTTTATACCTCGCTCTTCGACTTTTTGGATATTTTATTGTCGGCGAAAATAGCAAAATTTATTATATTTAATTATACTTGTAAAAGAGGAAATTGGCAAAAAGATGGATAAAAATTCTCGGCAGTCGCGTGCTTTGCACCGTCGTTTTAAAACTTTAAAGACTCTTATTTTTAGCCGTATTCTTATTGTTGTGCTGCTTCTTCTTGTTCAGATTGGACTTTTCATGCTGCCGGTTTTTATTTATATGCCGTACGTGCAGAATTTTTTTCTGGTCAGCATTGTTATAAGCCTTTTGTTTTGTTTTTATCTGGTTAACAGTCCGGGGCGGAATGAATTTAAAATTGCATGGCTGATACCTGTCCTGATTTTGCCTTTCTTTGGAATTGCCCTGTTTTTTCTGTTTAAAAAAAATCTTCCTGGAACAAATTATTCAAAACGGCTTAAAAAGATAAAAAGTTACTCGCGGCCGTTTCTTTCTGATGTCAATACTGAAAAAAAAGCGATGGAAATTTATCCGAAAGTGCGGGATATTTCAAATTATTTAAAAAACAGCGCGGGCTTTTCAACTTTTACAAATACTGAGACAAAATATTTTTCTTGCGGAGAAAATTTCTTCCCGGTAATGCTGGAAGATTTAAAAAAAGCGGAAAAATTCATCTTTGTTGAATATTTCGTAATTGAAGAAAGTTTTATGTGGAGCAAGATTCTTGAAATTCTTGTGGAAAAGGCAAGCGCCGGCGTTGAAGTTTTTATTCTTTACGACAGTCTGGGTTCTGTGACTTTGGCGACCCGCCGCTACGAAAATTTTTTGAAAAAGCAGGGCTTGAACGCAAAAATATTTTCTCCGTTCATTCCTGTTTACGATACCGCGCTGAATAACCGCGATCACCGTAAGCTTATTGATATTGACGGAAAAGTCGCCTACACCGGCGGACTTAATATTTCTGATGAATACATAAATCTGAACCACAAGCGTTTTGCTTACTGGAAAGATGCCGCGATTAGGATTGAAGGTCCTGCCGTAAAAACGTTTACCGTTACATTTCTGCAGCTTTGGTATCTTCAGAATAAAAAAACAGAGCTGAATTTTTCAGATTTCGACCGCTTTGTGAATGTTCCGAAAAATCTTAAGGATACGGGTGGAATTGTAATTCCTTACGGAAACGATGCTTATTCGGATTCAGACATTGCGGAAGATGTCTACAATTACATTCTTTCAAAATCCCACGATTATGTTCATATAATGACGCCGTATTTTATAATCGACAATACGCTGATGAATTCTATGATTTTTGCGGCGCGCCGTGGTGTTGAAGTAAGCATAATTGTTCCGGAAAAGTACGACCATTTTCTGACGTTTTGTGTCGGGCGGAAATTTATAAGGCAGCTGATTAGCAACGGTGTCCGGGTTTTTACGTACAAAAGGGGATTTGTCCATTCAAAGATTTTTGTTTCTGATGATAAAAGGGCTACGGTTGGCTCGATAAATTTGGATTACAGAAGTCTTTTTCATCATTTTGAATGTGGCGTTTATCTTTACCAGAGCGAAACAGTTTCAGAAATTGAAATAGATTTTCAGGAAACCTTAAAATATTGCAGGGAGCTTACTCTTTCCGAATATAAAAAAATCCCGCTATCCGTAAGAATAACGGGATGGATTTTTAAGGTTTTTGCACCTTTGCTTTAGTCTTTTTCTGTTTATTTTGCATCGAGCGTCGGCATTGCCGCTGAACCGTAGTTGTATGCGAATTCAATCATTTCAGTCATTTCGTTTACAGTTGTTCCGAATTTCTTTGCGACATTGTAAGTTGTAATCCGCGCTATGTTTCCGTTTGCGTCATATTTTACAAGCTGTCGGGTTGTTGTCTGGTTGTCCGCGCCGTAAGTTGTGACTTCTGATAAAGTTCCATTGGCCGCATATCGGAAAACACATTTTGAAGTAAGTTTTCCATGCAAGTCGTAATACGAAACTGTATCTTTCGCGCCTTTTTCCGTGTAAGAAATCTGGCTTTCCTGCGCAAGGATTCCATCGCTAAAATAAATGTCCTGAACAGAAATTCTGCCTTTGTCGTCGTACTTGCAGGTTGTCTTGTTTATAAGCGCGCCGTCTGAATTGTAGACAGTTTCATCTGAAAGCTTTGAATTTTCGTAAAGATAAATGGTTTTTGTTTTTAAGGAACCGTCTTTTCCGAAGTCTGAAACGTCAGATTTTTTTCCGTTTTTATAAGTTACTGCCGATTTCCACAACAAAATTCCATCTGAGTCAGAACAGGTTTGTTCTTTCAGGTTTCCTTTTTCGTCATAAACATTTGTGATTTTGTTTATTATTGCATCTCTTGCCGTAAGTTCTGCGGATTCAAGGATTTTTCCGTTCGCATCAAGAATGTATGTAAATTTTGTGCTTGGCGTGCGGAAATATTCTCCAAATTTTGAAACTATTGAAAAATCAGTTCTTGTTACGCTTTTTGCACCGTCTTTAATTTGTGCTTCTGATGCAATGTCGTAGGCAAACAGCAAAGAGCCTGCTAAAGCAACGCACAAAGAGGAAATAATTTTTTTCATAAGGCCTCCAAATGCTTCCATTATAAACTGTTGGTTGTGAATTTGTCAAAATTCTATTGAATATGGTAGAATGGCAGGAATGAATTTTTATGAATTGAAAGCGTTTGTTGTTTTGAGCAAACAGCTGCATTTTGCAAAAACTGCGGAAGAAATCAACATAAGTCCGTCTGCCTTGAGCCGGATTATTACTCGCCTTGAAGAAGAGTCTGGAACAGATTTGATTGACCGTTCAAACAGAAAAGTCGAGCTTACTCCAAACGGAAAGCTTTTTGCGGAATTCGCGCACGAAACTCTGGAAAAGCAGGCCGACCTTTTTGCCGCTTTTAACGGCGATAAAAATAAAATAACCGGAACGCTCCACGTTTATGCGTCCGTTACAGCCTGCTATGTAATTTTGCCGCTCTTTATTAAAAAACTTTCAGAAAATTATCCGGGAATTCAGCTTGTTCTGGAAACCGGTGATCCAGCCGGCGCAATTCCTGCCGTAAGGGAAGGCCGGGCGAATCTTGCGGTTGCCGCGATTCCAGAGGACGGACTTTCATATATGGAAACAATCAGTGTCTGCCGTTCTCCGCTGATTTTTGCCGCCAGCAATGAATTTGATTTTAAGCCGGGAAACGGTTCTCCTCAGGATTTTATTTCTTCCGTTCCCCTTATTCTTCCAAAAACAGGGCTTGCCCGCCGCCGTTTTGATGAATGGACAAAAAGCCGGAATGTAAAACCTGTTGTTGCCGCGGAAACGGAAGGGAATGAGGCGATTCTTGCTCTCGCCCAGCTTGGCGTTGGAATGGGACTTGTGCCGGAAATAGTTCTTCAGAACGGACGTTATGCGGAAAGTTTTACAAGCCATTCTGCCGGAAATATTCTTGGCTACTACGATATTGGTTTTATCCGCAGAAGTGAAATTTATGGAACGCAGAGCAGCCGCAGAATTCAGCAGGCTGTAAGCGATATTTTGCATTCAACGGACTGGAAAAATCTTTATTAAAAAAGGAATTTTATGAATCGTGAACAATATCTTGCGCTGGAAGAATTCAGGCGGAATTTTAAATTAAAAATTGAAGAATGGAACAAGGCTGCTCCTAACCTTATGGAACTTCAGAAAAATGCGGCGGATGCGGCAAAAACTCCTGTATATCCTTTTGAAACTCCGATTGTTTATAACCGTGCGCTTGATGAAATTTCCGAAGATGATGAGATAAAACTCTTTGTGATTGGCGACAATCCCGGAAAGGACGAGCAGCTTTTAAAAAACAACAAATATCTTGTAGGTCAGGCAGGAAAGCTTGGCGAAGGTTTTTTCAGGAAAAACCCGGAGCTTGGAATTGATTTCAGGAAAAATGTTGTTATTTTAAACAAGACTCCTGTTCATTCTGCAAAAACAGCGCAGTTGAAGCATATTTCAAAAAATGGCGGACAAAAAACGGCGGATTTAATAGAAGAAACTGAACTCTGGATGGCGGAAGAAACTGCAAAACTTGCAAAAAAATTAAATTCAGAAATATGGCTGGTTGGTTACAGCGAATTAAAGGAAAGGGGAATTTTTACAAAATACCGCGACCAGCTGAAAAAATATGCAGACTGGGAAAAAATTTTTGTGTTCCAGCATTTTTCCATGAACAGATTTTCTATTGATTTAAAAGAATTTATGCAGGCTCACAAAGAGCTTTCCCTAAAAGAAGCGCTTTTTCAGCTTGGAACTTTGCACAAAAACGAAATCTTCTGTTGATTTTTCTGTTGTGGTTTTATTGCGGAATTAACAAATTGAACAAGCGGGAAGCATCAATGCGCTTGTTCCGGTTGCCAGTTCAATTTTTTTCAATTTATAAAAACGCAACGCTCAAATTGCCGCTTTTTACTCAAGAATTGTGATTTCTACGCGGCGGTTCATCGCTTTCCCTTCTGGTGTCGCATTGTCCGCAATCGGTTTGTGCGCTCCGCTTCCTTTTGTTATGAACCGCGAGGCCTGGATTCCCTTTTTAGAAAGCGCTTCTGCGACTGCATGCGCGCGTTCCGCGGAAAGTTTCATTTCGCCCTTTTCGTAGCCGGTGCTTGCCGTATGTCCTTCCACCAGAAACTGGCTGTTTCCGGCTTCTTTTAGAACGCTTGCAATCTGGTCAAGGCGTTTTTCTTCTCCAGGAAGAAGTTCTGCGCTGTCTGGTTTAAACTGAAGGTTTTGTATTGTAAGCCTGATTCCTGCAGGAGTGTTTTCGACCTTTATATCTGAGTTTTTTTCCTGTGGTTTCTTTGAAAAATCTTTGGAAGTCGTGCTTTTGTCCGATTTTTTCGTTTTGTCTGGATTTTTGTCTGTAACAGCGACAAGAGGACGCGTTTCGTTTACAGGCTTTGAAAGCGCTTCTGTTTCTTCTTTTGAAACAAGGGAGGCGCGTTTTAAAGATTCAATGATTTTTGTTCTGTTAACTGCCGGCGGATATTCAGTGAACAATGAAATCGTTCCTTTGAAGCTTACAGAATTTCCATCCTTGTAAATAAAATTTTCGTTCACGGAATCGCGCACAACAATTGCGTATCCGGTTTTCTTGCTTACATACATTGTCGCATCGTGGCTTCCATTCGCGCTTTTTAGATTCTGGTCGCCGCCAAAATCAAAATAAGAAATTCCGTAGCGGGTTGCCCATTTTGCGCTGAAGACAAAAACTTCTTCTCCGCGGACTGTTTCATCTCCTGTGTAAGTGTATAAAACATCCATTGGAATTTTTGTAAAAATTCCTTTGTTCATTGGGTCGACGGAACGCATTGCTCGTGCAGTCCAGCTGTCGCCTTTTTTTATTTTTGTCCGTGGAAATGCCGGAAAACTTCTGAACGTTGGATAACCGTGGTCTTCAATCATTACAAGGTTGCCGTCTGGAGTAATTTTGAATGTGGATGGAACTGAATCGTGTATCGCCTGCGCTACAGAAACATTTTTGTGCACAGTGCCTTCGTCAACGTAAAAACTTCCGTCGTACATATTTCCGTCGTTTACAATGAATGAACGGACTTCGCGGCTTACAAGACCTGTGTATTTTCCGTTGTCGTAGCGGCGCAAATCTGTGCGTTCCACAAGGCTGTAATTTCTTCCGCCGTTATACGTTACCTGAACCGGAACATCCTGCTGCCCGAACGCGGCGAAAACGCAAAAAAACAAAATCACCTGCAAAAAAAACTTCTTCATTCTACACCTTCGCAAAAATTAGCCATAATTTCGGGTTTGTTATAATTATTTAGAAAGAACGCTCACGGCGAGTTTCCAATTTGCTCCAGATGGTTGAGCTCGCGCTTCGCTTGTATCGATTTGGGTGCTACGCACTTTAACTGGTTCAATCGCTCAAAATCTTCACAAATTGTAAATTCGCCTGCGCTTTTATTCCTTCATTTTAACAAATTCAAAATTATTCCTAATTATATCATTTTTTTTGCATTTTTAGAATTTTTTGTTTTATCAGGTATTTTTGACAAGATTTTCTAAAAAATGTCATTTTTGTTGCCGATAATAAAACTATGAAAATTTCTAATAAACCGAATTTTGCAGCCGGAACAATCTTGCTTTTGATTGCCGCATTTTTTTCAATTTCATTGGCTCTTATTCCTCTTGATTTTGGCAATTTTGGTCCGGCTCAAGATAATCTGCTATATATAACTGCCTATTCTTTGGGCGATATGCTTTTTTCCGTTTATGGTTTTTCCAGCATTTTGATTCCTGTTTTTCTTCTTGTCGCCGGGCTTTCGTGTTTTGCCTCAAAATGGACTTCCAGAAAATCGATGCGGCTTTTAACTGCGGTTGTTCCGTTTTTTACTTCCGTTTTTGTTGAAAAACTTTGCCGATATTTTGCAAAAGATTATACTGACGATTTTTCTTCAATCAAAATAGTCCTTGCTGTAATTATAGGCATAATGCTTGTTGTTATGGAAATAATTATTGCCGGGCTTGTCGCCGAGCACATAAATGATATGATTTTCCACCGCGAAAAATTTCTTGCGGAAAAAGAACAGAAGCTTAAGGAAAAAAACTTTGCAAGAAAACAGGAAGAAATAAAACCGGAACTCAAGAAAGAAGAAACTTTTGAAACTCCTCTTGCGGAATCATCGCCTGAATTTAAGGAAGATATTGCAAAAAATGATGTGATTCCTGTTGAAACTCAGGAAAATTCCCAGCCTTGGACGCAGGATGAAACTGAGCATCAGAGCGAAACGGACTCAGAGCCGAAAACTGAAAAGTCTGAGGTTTCTGAACCGACTGTTGAAGCAGATCCTGTCGTTCAGGCGGACGATCCTTTTGCAAATATTTTTGATGAAGAAGAAAATCATGGCGCAAATTCAATGATTACACAGGAAGAATTTGCCGCGCTGAACGGTCTTGCTGATGAGGCGGAAGATTCTGGAAACGAAATTGAACCGGAAGAAGAGTCTGTTGAATCTAAGCGGCCGGATTCTGACGCGGAAGATTCTTTTGAGCCTGCTGATGATTTGGAATGGCCGGACGCGGATGAAATTAAAGCGCAGGCCGGAGCAGTTGAAATTCCTGTTGAAGTTGAAGACGATGAGCTTGAGTCTTCGTTGAACGATTTTGAAAAGTTTAACGGCGAATTTGAGGCGGAAGGGCAGGGGACGCCGGAAAATTCATACGAGTCTGAAGAGTCGTTTGAAAAAGACCAAGATTTTGAGCCTTATGGCAAACCAGACGTTGAATCCGATGATTTGTGCGGTGAAACTGATGATTCCCTGGAAGAACCGTTCAATGATTTGCCTGATGAGTCTCAGGAAGATGAACAAACGCATGGAACGCTTTCTCCGGATTTTTTTGATATTGATATGAACGCAGAAGAAGAGCCTGAAATCTCAGACGAAGATGACAAGCGCCTTTCCGAAGAAAAAGCTGAAGATGAAATCCCCGAAAAAAAATCTGGACAGGCGGAAGATGACGAAAATTCTACGATTTCTTTCAGTTCTGATGTTTTTGCCGATATGGAAAACGATGCCCGGAAGCAACTGGAAGACGGCGGAAGCGGTTCGTTTTTTGATGAAAATTCAGTAAATTCCGCGGAAGACAAAGATTCTTCTGAAAATTTTAGCGGGGATATTCCTGGTTTTGAAGAAGAGCGTGAAAGTTATGAAGAGCCGGCAGAGCCTGAAGAACCGACTGTTGAAGGGCGCGTGATTGAAACGGCTCCTGTTCCGGAACGAAAAACCGTTGTTACAGAGCCTGCGCCTGTAAGCCATGTTGCGCGTCCAAAAAAGCCGTATATTGTTCCTACCGACCTGCTTGAACAGTATGAAGATGACCAGTATTGGCTGATTGACAATGAAACAAAGGAAAGCGCCGTAAAATTAAAGAAAACGCTGTCTGATTTTGGGATCAGCGCGGATGTGATTGGAATTAAAAAAGGTCCGGTTGTAACGATGTTTGAAATTGCCCCTGCTCCAGGCGTAAAACTCAGTAAAATTGTCGCTTTGCAGGATAACATTGCGCTTAGCCTTGCTGCTTCCAGCGTGCGAATCGTTGCCCCGATTCCAGGAAAGGCGGCGGTGGGCATTGAAGTTCCTAATAAAAAACGTTCGATTGTAAGTTTCCGCGAAATGATTGAGCAGGATTTGCCGGAATTCCAGAAAATGGCTATTCCGGTTATTTTAGGAAAGGACATTCTTGGAAAGTCCCAGATTATAGATGTCGCAAAAACACCGCATCTTTTGATTGCCGGTGCGACTGGCGCTGGAAAATCTGTTTGCGTAAACTCAATAATTCTTTCAATTTTGTACAAGCGTTCGCCTCAGCAGGTAAAAATGATTCTTGTTGACCCTAAGGTTGTTGAGCTTAAACTTTACAACGACATTCCTCATCTTCTGACGCCTGTTATTACAGAACCAAAAAAAGCGCTTCAAGTCTTGCAGTGGTGTCTTTGCGAAATGGAACGCCGCTATGCGCTGCTTGACCAGATGGGCGTGCGCGATATTGCAAGTTACAACAAGCGCATAGAAGAGCGGAAAATTGCCACCGAAAAATTGCCTTACATCGTTATTATTATTGACGAGTTTGCAGACTTGATGGCGACAAGCGGAAAAGAACTTGAAACGAATGTCGCGCGCCTTGCGGCTATGTCCCGCGCTGTTGGAATTCACCTTGTCCTGGCGACACAGAGGCCTTCTGTAAACGTAATCACCGGCCTGATTAAAGCGAATATTCCAAGCCGAATTGCTTTCATGGTTGCAAGCCGTACAGATTCCAACATCATTATTGACGCAGTTGGAGCGGAAAAACTTTTGGGAAAAGGTGATATGCTTTATGCCTCTGCGGTAAGTCCGTATCCGGTGCGAATTCAGGGAACTTTTGAAAGCGATTCTGATGTTGAGCACGTTGTTGACTACGTAAAGACTTTGGGCGAGCCGGATTATATTGATGATGAAATTTTTGTTGATGATGACGAGGATGATGACGGACAGCAGAATTTCTACGGCGACGACGCAGATCCTCTTTACGAGCAGGCTCTTGATATTGTGCTTCAGTCTGGAAAAGCCAGCGCAAGCTATATTCAGCGCCGCCTGAAAGTTGGCTACAACCGCGCCGCGCGCCTTGTTGAAGAAATGGAAGCCCGCGGAATTGTAGGCCCTGCAAACGGCTCAAAACCGCGTGAAATAATTCATGTTCCAAGCTAGGAGCTTGTAATTGCCCAGGTGTCGAGTTTTTTGTTAAATCCGTAAATTGAATTGGCGGAAAAAATAAAGCGGCAATCGAGCCGTTCTGAGCGTTGCAAGCGTTTTTGAAAAAAAACTTATTTTATTCCCCCTTTGCAAAAAAAAACTTGCAAAGGGGATTTTTTTTAGTCGGCGGAATACATAAAAAAGCATTTTTTTGAATGTCTTGATTAAATTTTCATTAAAAATCTCCGATAAGAAAGTATGGCTCAGAATAAAAATAATAAACCGAACAGCGGACTTTATGTTGCTGTATTTTTTGTATTTGTAATTTTGATAGTTATTATGTTCTTTGTAAAAAAGGACAATATTCTTTCTAACCTTAAGAAAACCAATTTTTTTGAAAGGGTTGGCGTTGCTACGCCTGAATTTGTGGAAAAACATCCTGTTGAGCAGGAAAAAACTTTACCTGATGATATTGAAATAGATTTAATGGACGATGCCGCTTCTGAAAAATCAATAAACCGGCAAGAAAATCCGGCTTCTGCAGAAAAAAGCGCAAAAACTGATTCTACGGCTGAATCATCTGCTCTTCCGGAAAAACAACCGGAAATCGCATCAGAAAAAAAAGAAGAAAATAAGCCTGCGGTTTCCGCTGAAAAAACTGAACCTTCGTCTAAAAACAGCACTGTTCCGGCTGCTCCTAAACCGGCTTCCACAACGCGGACTGCAACTTTGTATTTTGTTTCAATCGGTGCGGACGGTTCTGTAAGCCGTCAGGCTGTAAAACGCCAGCTTGCAAAAAGCGATTCTCCGCTTACGGATGCAATAAAAGCTTTGCTCGCAGGACCTGTTCCAGGCGAAAAAAACGCCATGAGCCTTATTCCGTCTGGTTCAAGGTTGATTGGCGCAAGCGTAAAAGACGGTGTTGCAATTCTTAATTTTAATGAAAGTTTTGAGTTCAATTCTTATGGAGTTGAAGGAAGCATCGGACAGCTTATGCAGATTGTGTATACAGCGACTGAATTCAGCACTGTAAAAAGCGTTCAGTTTTTAATTGAAGGCGAAAAGAAAGAATATCTGGGTTCTGAAGGACAATGGATTGGAACTCCATTGTCGCGCAGTTCGTTCTAGTAGGTTGAATATCGAGTTTTTTTATAAAAAGAATAAAAGCGCAGGCAGGTTTGCAATTTGTGAAGATTTTTGGCGATTGAATTAATTAAAGTGCGGAGCACCCGAATTAATACAAGCGTAGCGCGAGCCAAATCCATCTGAGCAAATTGGAAATATGCCGAAAGCGTTCTTTCGTAATTTGTAAAAAAAAACTCGAAATTAAGCCTAGTATTTTTCTAGCGTTGCTTTTCGTGTGAAAAAGATTCGATTATCTCGTTAAAATATCTGGAATTCTTTTTATAGACATCATTAAAAACTGAAAGCGAGAAGTATGAAATCAGGCTGTCTGCCGGGCTTTTTTCAAATTTCTTGAATGCCGTTGTAACGTTTCCGGTCTGAAAATTGTAATAATCTGCTTTGAAAATTTCATCCTTAAATTCCATCGATGCAAAATCAATGTAATTTTCGCCGGAACTTACAAGAAATTTTCTTTTAAGGAAATTCAAATTCGTTTCATGAACGGAAGTTTCTACAAGAATTGCAAAATTATCCAGAGTGAACATATTTTCCGCCAGTCTTTTCCAGTCCGAGCGGATTCTGCATGAGTTGCCGGTTGTTTCATTTTTTACTGAAAGAATTTCTGCCTTTCTGTTGATTTTTGCCTTGTGCATCTTTGCCTTGAATGTTTTCGGAAATCCCTTGAAATTTTCAAAACTTTTGTCGTCGCTGGAAGTTATTCGCCCGAATGTCGCCGCTGTAAACACGTTTTTTGCGTCGTCTTCGTTGTAGATTGACTCTATATTGAACAGAGGAATTATTGTATTCCAGTTTATCTGGGTAGAACCGCCAAACTGTGCAAAATCTTCGGATGACGCGATTCTTCCTGAAAATTCCAGCTCGTCCTGCGTGCCGGAAAGAACGTTGTTTTCCACAAGTTTTATTCGGCGCGCGCTGAATTCATAAATCAAATCGTGAAGATAATTTACAATTTTAAGGTCTTCTTCCGTTAAAAACTGAATGTCCAGAATTTTTTCGCCGGTAAGCTCAATGTGGTCTGCGTCAGAATTTATCGTAAAGAAGATTTGAACCTCTTTTTCCGGCAGCTGCCGCTTTTTTTCGGCAGGAGCGTAATAGCGCGCTGAGTACGTTTTAGGGTCATAAGTCAGGAATCCGATGTAGCTTTCGCGTTCAAATGTCCTGTCCAAATAATAGACGTACTCGCCGGAAGTATCTGGAACTACAGCCTTAAATCCTGGAAGGGCAAGGCTGCTTGAAAGAAAAACTGTAAATGCTGCGAAAAAGACTAAAATTTTCTTCATAATTATTTTTTAGCTGTTCAAGGCAGAAAGTTCTGCTTTGACAATATTTTTAATTTCTTCGGCGGCATTTTCAGCAGGAACAAGTCTTGCTTCTGATTCTTTGCGAAGTTTTATTTCTACATTCGGAAGGTTCTTTTCTCCTACAACAACGCGCACCGGAATTCCTATAAGGTCAAAATCCTTGAATTTTACGCCAGGACGTTCGTTTCGGTCGTCAAGAAGAACTTCTATGCCTGCTTCGTTCAGCTCACCGTAAAGTTTATCTGCGGCTTCTTTCATCGCACCGTCGTATTTTACAGGAACGATTACAACGTGGAATGGAGCGACTGTCATTGGCCAGATAATTCCGTTCTCGTCGTGATATGCTTCGACTATGCTTGCAAGCGTTCTGTCAACGCCTATTCCGTAGCAGCCCATTGTAGGCGTTACAGGCTTTGCGTTCTGGTCAAGGAAAGAAACGTTCATGGATTTTGTGTATTTATATCCAAGCTTAAATATGTGTCCAAGTTCGTTTCCTTTTTTCATGTAGAAAGTTCCTCCGCATTCCGGGCATTTGTCGCCTGGCTTGCAGGTCCGTACATCTGCCGTCATGAACGGTTTGTAGTCGCGGCCCGGCTCAATGTGCTTTTTGTGGAATCCTTTTTCCCCTGCGCCGCCGATGCAGTCGTGCATTGAAAGGGTGGAATCATCCGCAAGAACAGGAATTTTGATTCCTATCGGGCCTACAAATCCATGCGGCGCGCCTGAATATTTTAATACATCTTCATCGCTTGCAAGTTCCGCTCCGCTTGCTTTTAATGCCGATGCAAGTTTTGCTTCGTTTACGTCAAGGTCTCCGCGGATAAGAACGCACCAGAAAGTTTCAGGGTAATATGTCTGTCCGCCTTCTGTCGCTGTTTCTGCGTTTTTGTACTCTTCGTTTTCAGAAAGGTCTATTCCGCAGTTGTAGACTTTATAAATCAATGCCTTAAGGAATGTCGTTGATTTTGCATTAAAGAATTTTTCCATGTCTTCAATTGAAAAGACATTCGGGGTTGCGACTTTTTCAGTCGGAAGATCTGTCGCTTTCTGTGGCTCACCGTTTGAATCCAAGGCAGTTTCTTTCTGGCAGGAAGCTTTTTCAACGTTCGCAGCATAGCTGCAGTCCGGGCATAAAAGGAGCGTGTCGTCGCCAACTTCGCTTTCCACCATGAATTCTTCTGAGCCTGAGCCGCCCATTGCGCCTGTGTCCGCTTTTACAGAAATTGTTTTAAGCCCCAGCCGCTTGAAAATTCTGTGGTATGCGGCTGCTGTGCTGTTGTATGATTCATCCAGCGACGCATCGTTTTCATCAAATGAATATGCGTCCATCATGATAAATTCACGGCCGCGCATTACACCGTATCTTGGTCGGATTTCATCGCGGTATTTTGTATTAATCTGGTAAACCATGAACGGAAGCTGCTTGTAAGAAGAAAGTCCGTCCCGCATAAGCGCGGTGAATGCTTCTTCCGCCGTTGGGGAAACTACCATGTCCTGTCCGCCGCGGTTCTGGGCTTTGAGCATTTCGTCGTGCATTTTGTCCCAACGGCCGGATTCTTTCCATAAATCTCCGGGCTGAATTACCGTAGGTTTCATTTCCAGCCAGCCGGTTTTGTCCAGCTCCTGGCGGATTATTTCCTGTACTTTTTTTAATGAACGGAAACCTAACGGCATATAGGCGTAAAGTCCGTTTCCAAGTTTTCTGAGCATTCCGCTTCTCATCATAAGTTTGTGGCTGGCGATAACCGCATCATTCGGAGCTTCGCGCAATGTTGAAATAATAAATTTTGAAACTTTCATTATTTTTTCCTTAAAATATATTTTTATTTAAATAAAGTGGTTGATACCGTGGTGTTCAATAAGTTTAGTCTTTACAGCAATGATATAAGTGCCGAACATTGCGGTCAAAGCATCGAATGCGGCGGCAAACGAGCATATTATCGGTGCGGCCGGTTTTAGCAGAAGAAATCCTGTTTCAAAACCTTTGCTGTAGAGCGTGCACAGAACTGTTAAAGAAATAAACGCGCCGCCAGAAGGAAATCCGCCTAAAAGGAATGAAATTCCGAACGAAGTAAACAGAATCCACAGGATGTCTGTAAACGGAATCGGAAGCGAGGAGTACGAGCGCCATATCATTATAAAGCCGACTGTTGTTACAAGGGCTGAGCCGCCGCGGGCAAAAATTGTAAAAATCGGGTGAACTGCGCCGTTTATCCTTCTGCGGATGCCAAGGCTTTCTTTTCCGTGGCGCATATTTATAAGAAGCGTAAAATTTGAATCGCCGCTGAAAAAAGAAGCAATCAGGGAACAGAGCGATGCGTAAAGAATTCTGTACGGATGCGGGTCGTGGCAAAGGTATCGTATGATTAAAGGATAAATTACACCGGCCACAAGAATAAGGTCGACTAGAAACATTATAATCATCGGAGTAAAAACACCGCTCAGAATTATAGCCCTGAACTGGATTGTCCAGTAGCAAAGGATTGCAATCATTCCGTAGGCAAGAAATTCTGTGAAGATGATGCCGATGTTGTACATCAGTTTGGAAAGTGAGTCCGCAAGAGTTGTCGCCGGTTTAAAAAGAACCGGGTCGGAGGTAGAGGCGCAGCCTATAAGAAGAGCGAAAAAATATGCGGCAAAAATAAAAGTTCCGTTTCCAAGGGTTTCAAAAGCCGAGTAGGGGAATAAAATTCTAAGCAGCTTTTCAACATTCAGGGAAGTCGCTTCTGTCACATTTTCAACTGTAATCGGAATGCGCGGAAGTTTTACGACAAGAATTGAAATAAGACCGACTGTTGTAAGGATTAAAGATGAAACTGCAATTACAGAGGCAGTCCAGACACTTGTTTTTACGAGCAGCTTGTTTTCGCGCAGACGGTTGTAGGCGGTTATTCCCGTAAAAAATATTACAGGGATAACCATGTAGCGTCCAAAGCGTATTACTATTTCCATAAGAAAATTTATTGTGGCTGCAACGGAAGAATTGCCCGAAGGCAAAATAAATGCGCAGATAATTCCAAAAATTGCGGCAAAAAGATATTTAATCCAGACTTTCATAGTGAAAAAAATTATATCATAACGGCGTATTTCGTAAAAGTATGTGATTGTGTTATAATTCAACTATGGGAAAGAATATTTTTATTGCAGGAAAAGAGCTTCCGGGGGTCGCCGGATTTGCAGAGGGCTTTGTCTTAAAGGAAAATAACGTTGTGCTCGCGCTTTCAGCGGAGCCGGAAGATTCGGGGATGTCTGCTGACAGCGGCGTTTCCGGCGTTAAAAAGATTGAGTGGCGGCGGGGTTCCGGGGTTGCGGCAAGGTCTGCTGTGATTCAGGCTGAGTCAGAAATCGGTTTTATTGATGATTTTATTCTTTATTACGATTCTGCGTTCTATTCATCTGTTTTTGATGAGTTTTCTACAGAATATTGTGCAAAAGCGTGCGATTCCCTTGTCTCCTCGTTCCAGTTTCTTGCGCTGGAAATAATGGCGCGTGTAAAGCAGCATAAGTCCAGGTCAAGGATTGTTTTTGCGTTGAAAGCTCAGCCGTCTGTAAAGGATGTTGTTCTTTCCCCGAATTTAAAGTCGCTTGTTCAGAATCCGTCGAATGCGTTTGTTGCGGCGGGCGAGGCGGCTTTTGCTACTTTTGCGGAAAATGTTGCCGCCGCTTCTGCGGAAGATGAGAATTTGTCCGTGCTTCTTGTTGCTGGCGATGACCAGAATGAGGTTATGCGCAATGATTCGTCGTTTTCATCCTGGCTGAACGGTTATATTTCTGCCTGCGACGAGCTGAAAAACAAGCCTTCCGCAAAAAATTCGGCAAGCTGGGTAAAAGCCGGTTCAAAAAATCCTGGCGGATTCTCTTTATTTAAATGATTTTTTACAAATGATTTTTAAAGGTTTCCAATTTTGATTTTTTTTTGTATCATCTTCTGAAGCATAAAAACTTTTTTATAAGGTGAATAAAAAAATACAGGGAAGTTTATGGCGGAAAAAAAATATTCGGTTGATTCAGCAAAAATAGCGCTTGCGCTTCGTTCTGGATTGCCACTTACGATTACAACCTACACTTTGCCTCATGATATGGAAGTCTATATGCAGGAAATTCTTACGGAATTTCTTCACCAGCTGGGGCAGGACCACATGATAAGTTATCTTGTTTACTGTCAGCAGGAGCTTATTACAAATGCTAAAAAAGCTAACACAAAGCGTGTTTATTTTCAGGAAAAAAATCTTGATATAACAAATCCGGAAGACTACGAAAAGGGAATGGCAACCTTTAAGGAAGATACCCTTAACAATGTGAATTATTATCTTGAAAAGCAAAAGCGTGCCGGTTTCTATATAAAACTTATCCTTCAGTTCAGGAACAACAAGATAAAACTTGAAGTTCGGAATAATGCCACACTTGTCCTTGATGAATACAAGCGCATACACGATAAGATTTGCCGCGTCCAGCAGTACACTTCAATTGAGGAGGCTCTTTCAAAAGTCATAGATGATTCTGAGGGAGCCGGGCTTGGCCTTATAATTATGATTCTTATGCTGCAGAAAATCGGGCTTGCGGAAGACAGTTTTAATACAATTTGCGAGAACGGAGAGACAATCACAAGAATCATTCTTCCTTTGAACCAGAAAACGGAATACGAGCTTAATGCTATTTCAGAGGAATTTAAAAATGCGATAGAAGCTATTCCGCAGTTTCCGGAAAATATCGCAAGGCTCAGCAGGCTTTTGGGCGATCCTAAAGCCCAGATGTCAGAAATCGCGATGCAGATTTCAAATGATGTCGCGCTTACAGCCGAGCTTTTGAAGCAGGTTAATTCCGCGGCGTTTGCGCTTTCTGTTCCGTGCAAGAATATTTCGGATGCGGTAAAACTTCTTGGAATCCGCGGCATAAAAAATATGCTGTTTACGGTAGGCTCTCTAAAAACATTTGCGTCTGTAAGCGGAAATAACGAAAAGCTGTGGAAGCACGCCTATCAGGTTGCGTTCTATTCATATAATCTTGCGATGAATTTTTGCGCAAAAGACCACGCGGTTGTGGAAGATTCTTATGTCTGCGGACTTTTGCACGACATGGGAAAAATTATTTTTGAAAGCGCTCATCCGGATTACCTTGAAAGCGTAAAAAGCATCTGCAATGCCAAAGGAATTTCTTCAGAACTGTTTGAAAAAATTGTTTCGGGTGTAAATCACGGAGAAATCGGCGCAAGAATCGCAGAAAAATGGAATTTTCCGGAAAGCCTTGTTGAAGTCATCCGCTATCACCATTCGCCGGAAAATGCCAGGGAAAGGGACAGGCTTCTTGTTTCGCTTGTGAACCTTGCCGATGCAATCAGTCATTATCAGGAATTTGAGCTTGAATATTATCAGTTTGATCCGGATGTTCTTGCGCTTTTTAATATTGCCTCGAAAAACGCTCTTGCCCGGATTTCAGAAAAACTTAAGGAAGCGTTTTCTCTGGTTCAGTTCTAGGGTTTGTTCGGCTCTGGGAAAAATTTCTTTCTGACGCGGAAAATTTGTATTCTGTGCGCTTGCAACGGGCTTTTTTGCGTAGAAAATTCGTTTATCTTTTGCCGTTCTTCATTTTTTCAAGGCTTTCGCACCATTTTTGCATAAGAATTCCGAATGCGACGCCTACGTTCAGGGACGCCTTAAGTCCAATCATCGGAATTGTTACGGTTCCGTAGGATGCGCGTTTTAAAGCCTGGGGGCTTACTCCAAGCTCTTCTGAGCCGATTATGCAGATTCCTTTTTCCGGAAAATTAAATTCTTCAATAGGTGTTCCGCCTGTTTCAAGTGCAAAAACAGGAATGTTTTCCGGCAGTTCTTCCAGGGTTTTCCGTTCGTATCCTATAGTTTCAATGCAGCCCATTCCGCTTCTGACCGCTCTTGGCTGTGTTGGATCTACGCAGTTTGAAGAAATGTAGACTTTTTCCGCTCCCATTCCTTCCGCGGTCCTGAAAATTGAGCCTATGTTGAATGGGGAGCGGATGTCTTCCGCGTAAACTGCCACTCCCGGATAAAAATTTCTTGAGCGCACAATTCCGTTTTCATCAAAAGGCGCTGCGTGCGGAGCGATTATTAAATCCCACTCGGCGGGAAATGTTCCGATTATCTTAAGAAGGTGGTTTCTTGCCGCGTTGCAGATTCTTCGTTCATCAAAAGGCTTTTTTTCAAGCAGGGATTTTAGTTCTTCCGCCGCTTCTTCAGGAAGTTTTGGGTCTTCCAGAAGAATTTCAGTTATTTTTTTTGTGTACTCAGCCCGCGGCATTGAAGAAAAGTTGTATTCCATTCCTTTTTCGGGAATTCCTGCAATGTCGCGTTCCAGCGCGCCGAATGTAAGCGCAAGTTTTCGTCTTTTTTGACCGCCGGAAAGTTGAAATAGTTTGTTCGGGTCAATCATCAGTAGGCCTGTTTCATAAGTTCAAAAAGTTCATCTGTCGTCATGCTTCTCGGAAGCATTGTCATAATGTCCAGCTGTCCGGCGTCCTCTGCGCAGGTGGCAAGCTGTTCCATCGTAAGGTTAAGCTCTTTCAGCCTTACCGGAAGGTTTGCCTTTGCGATTTTTTGGCGTATGTTTTCTGTAAAGCTTTGAACCGCCTCGTCGCGGGAAAGTTTTTCGTCCGCTGTTCCGTAGAGCCTCGCGATTTTTTCTATTTTATCCGCCTTGAATTTTGCGACTTCTTCTATTATGTACGGAAAAAGAATTGTGGCGGCCAGCGAGCGGTTGATTTTGTACCTTGCGTTTATGGCTAAAGCCAGAAGGCTCGCGATTCCTGGCGAGCTGGTTGAAACGGAAAGGGATGCCATGCAGCCGCCCTGCGCAAGAAGGATTTCCTGCGGAGTTGTTATGTCCAGGGATTTCTTTTCGTCCATGCCGTAGCTTAAAAGCTCAAAAGATTTTTCGCAGAACATGTCGCTGAAGAACGACGCCTTTTGTGAAAAGTATGCTTCGCAGGCAAGGCAAAGCGTTTCAAGGGAAAGGGAAGTGTTCTGGTTTTCCGTAAGTGTAAGCGAAAGATTTGGATCCCACAGCATTAGGCTGCAAGCATTGTCCTTAATCTTCAGTTGCCTTACCTGCCGGCTTCTTGAGTCGGTCACCGGAATTGAATTTGTAAAAGCGTATGGAGCCCGGCATGTGCCTGGAATACAAATCAGCGGAATTGAATCTGCCGCTGTGCCAGGGTTGTCGATATAATCGTAGATGCTGCGGTTTTCGTTGTACAGGGCGGCTACGGCACAGCCGGCATTAATCGCTTTTTCTCCGCCGGCGGCAATGATTCCGTGGATATGGCTTTGCTTTGCAAGAATTACCGCGTTTTCAATATCTTTTGTTGTCGCGCCGTCATTAAAATTGTCGTAAATAAAAAAATCAATTTTTCTGTCTGTCAATGGCTGGGTTATTTTTTCCGCAAGATTAAAGTCCTTTAGGATTGGATCCATGATAATCATAAATTTTGAACCCAGGTTTTTTGCGTATTGACCGAGTCTTGTCAGAGTGTATGAGCCAAGGATAATGTCCGGTGAAATTTTAAAAATTAAATCTGCCATAGCGTTAACTAGTATAAACTAAAAAAGACGGAAATGCCATTCCGTCTTTTTGTATCAAGCAAAAAAAAATTAGAAAATTAAATTTGGGCTGATTAAAGACCAAAACTTTCCATGATTTTATCTGCAGCCGAAGCAATTACTGCGTCATTTAAATAATTTGGATTCTGGAGCTTTGCTTTGACTTCTGCAACACGATCAGCTCTTACATCTGGAGTTTCTGAAGAAACTTGTTTCAGATAGTACGCATCTGCCATTTGTTTTGCTTCTTTAGAGATAGATACAGAGTCTGCCCCAAAACTGGCTTTTTCAGTGTTGTTTGTGCGGTTTGTCTTCTGCACGTTGTTGAGAGGATTAATTCCTCCGATTCCGTTTATCATCATATCCGTCCTGCCCCTCTACCTTATTTATCGGTAGATTCATCAGAAAGTTGAACTTTTTTTATACCAGAAATGAAAACTGCAAATTCTCCTTTTATTGAAGCCCGGGAAGTAAAATCATCTCGCAATTCTGCGGCAGTTCCTTCAACAATTTCTTCATGCAGTTTTGTCAATTCTCGGCCAACCACTACGCGGCGGTTATTATCAATATCGGCAATATCCGTCAGTAACTTTACAATTCTGAACGGACTTTCGTATAAAACTATTGCATCTTCCGTGGAAAGAAGTTCCTTTAGGCGGCTGCGTCTTTTTCCTGGTTTTGGTGAAAGAAACCCTTCAAAAATCAGGGTTTTTCCTCCTGCTCCTGCGACGCTTGCCAGAGTGGCGAATGCCGAAGGACCAGGAATAGGAACAACGGAATGACCCGCCTTTCTTACCAGTCCTGCAAGGATTGCGCCCGGATCGCTTATTCCGGGTGTTCCGGCATCGCTTGCAAATGCAATGTTTTTTCCTTCGTCCATAAGCTGAATGATTTTTTGCGCGGCGATTTTTTCGTTCTGCGCGCGGCACGAAATCAGCGGCTTACGAATTTCAAGGTGTGTTAAAAGCTGCAAAGTATGGCGGGTATCTTCTGCGGCTACCACATCAACATTTTTTAATGTTTCAACTGCCCTGTAAGTAATATCACCGAGATTTCCTATGGGCGTTCCAACTATATACAGCGTAGACACTCTTTAACTATAAATCGAAACGTTATTTTTTTCAATAAAATAAAGCAAAAACAGGTTTGATAAAAGCCTGAAAATCTTATATAGTCAATAAATATAAATTGCGGAAGCTTTTTTTTCACAATTAGGTTGAATATCGAGTTTTTTTGCAAAAAGAATAAAAGCGCAGGCAGATTTGCAAT
>OCKZ01000035.1_pt1 | contig 27083 bp, 23 predicted proteins | sample 1495951 | NCBI WGS metagenome assembly OCKZ01 (sample SAMN03418277, study PRJEB22391) | human gut metagenome | biome: human-gut; feature: organic feature; material: feces | host: Homo sapiens | place: Tanzania | collected 2013-01 | reverse complement strand
AAAAAACGACATTTTCACTTTGGCGAATTTCTACATTTTCAGTTTGGCACTAACAGGCAGAACGCCGAAACTATATAACATTATCAACGGGAGAATACTACCCTGACATTCTTGTAGATGCCTGTCGTCTGTATATGCCTGTTTTAGAAACTTTTTCGCAATTATTGAAAAGATCTGAAAGTTCCGTTGCACTTTTCATTAATATTGCAAATACTCCAAATCAGTGGATGCGCATTCAGCTTTGTCGAGTATTCAGAAAATATGTGTCTCCTGAAACATCTGTAGAAATGTTGAAGCAAAAGTCAAAGGCCAAGCAGATTTGCAATGATTTTTGGGGCGGCTTCCGTGCAATACAAACGGTACAAGAGCGTTTTGATTTACGCCCGATGCCGGATGAGGCACTTTGCGCAGTACTTTGGGAATACAAGGATAGAGGTAAGAAAGGCTATGATTTAACAGAGAAGTTTTTCAACATGATACAAGGGAAGTTCCCGGATTTATACATTTGGGGACCTAAACGTGCAGGGGCTGATGTTCAGGCTAAAGAAATCTGGCAGGACTTTCCGAATGATAGTCGCCCATTAGATTTTGTTATTTCATCCAATGACAAAAAAGAAATCTATGCCGTCGGTTTGGCAAGATATGACGGTGACAGAGGGGGTGCTCAAGAAGATGATAGAACTGGAGGATATAAGAATTGTGCTGATGAAATACTCTCATATGTGCATTCTCACGGTTTAAAGACAAAAGTAATCTTTTTGAACGATGGACCGGGATTATTGCTTGGTTCTATGTGGGAAGACTATTCGAGAATTGAAGAGAGGTATCCCGATGAAGTCAAAGTCATAACGTTGCGGATGATTGATGAAAGGCTCCCAAAGGAATGGTTGACAGGAGATTGATTTATGGCAACAGGTATTCCACCGAAAAAAAACAGTAAAAAATCAAAGATACCTGTATCATTATCATATGCAGGAAAAGAACCAGAAGAAAGTGTTGTTTCACAAAACGGAAGAGATTTTGACGATGTATTATCCGTTAATGGTAGTGGGAACAATATGCTTTTTTATGGTGATAATTTTGACGCCCTTTTATACTTGTTGCATAGCGGATATAAGGGCAAGGTTACTTTAATTTATATAGATCCACCATTTGCAACTTCTTCAAATTTCATAAACAGAAAATTAGAACATGCATATAGTGACACTTTGTGTGGTGGCGAATATGTGGAATTCTTGCGTAAACGCTTGATATTAATGCGAGAGATATTAGCTGACAATGGTTCTATTTATCTTCATTTAGATAACAAAATGGCGTTCACAATGAAGTTGATTATGGACGAAATATTCGGTGAAGATAATTGCCGCGCGTTTATAACACGAAAGAAATGTAGCACGAAGAATTACGCAAAAAATACGTTCGGAAATGTTTCAGATTATATAATGTTCTATTCTAAGGGAACAGACTATGTTTGGAATCGTCCTTTTGAACCTTGGGAAATAGATAGAATGGTAGAGGAATATCCATGCATTGATGAAATAACAGGAAAACGGTACAAAAAGGTCCCGGTTCATGCACCAGGCGTTCGTAACGGAGAAACTGGAAAGGAATAGCGAGGAAAACTTCCTCCATCAGGTAAACATTGGCAATATACTCCAGACAAATTAGATGAACTTGATGCTGCTGGTGAAATATATTGGAGTCCAACAGGAAATCCACGTCGAAAGGTGTTTTGTGATCCGTCAAAAGGCATACCAATTCAAGATATTTGGTTAAATTATAGAGATTCGATAAATCAGGCCCAGAAAACTACAGATTATCCTACTGAGAAGAATTATGAAATGTTAAAAATGATAGTTGGTGCCTCATCTAATCCGGGCGATATAGTATTAGATTGTTTCGCAGGAAGCGGTACGACATTAGGATCGGCGTTTGACTGCGGCAGGGTATGGATAGGTGCAGACAATAGTCTTGAAAGTATAAAGGCTATCTTGAAGCGTTTTACATCTGGACTTGATATTTATGGTGATTATGTTACTGATAACTCAAATTTAAAGCCTATGAAATCAGAGTTTAATGAAAAATGTCCGTTTAGAATATTTACAACAAAAGAAAGAATAGTAGAAATTAAAGACATCTGCGGAATTGAAACAGAATTAGAGAATGTCAAAGTTGGTAATAATTGATTGCAACATTTCATCATAGAAATCTCAAAGTAAATAGCTGTCCACAATGCACTCATTCCAACCGGCGAAGACCACGGCATAGGCCTTGATCTTGACCAGTTTATTCTTGAACTACGAGGCGAGCTTGTAGGTTTGTACCTGTTCGGTTGTTTCTTTTTTCAAGTGTACTATGGTGATGAAGACATGAGATTTAGCGGTGTGTGCTACTTTGACATATGCACAGCACACTCGATCTTTCGGACTAAAACGTCACTGCTTATGTTTTCACGTTACCAATGCCACGAGAACTGCCGTTAGGTTGATACGTTAGTGGTCATGAATGTCAGACATAGTCAGTAGGGTGTCATCACACATTGAAACCATTTGTCTTTTAACTAAAAAATAAAATGGCGTCCCTCTCCGAAGTAACGTCACTTGGATCTTCTAACATTTCAAAGGTCTAGCCAAAAAAGGAGCTAATCAAAATTAGCTCCTTTTTTAATTGGCTTAAGTTTAACTACTTGGCCGGTGGTTTAGATAAACCATTAACGCAATAAGACCAATTAGTTAGACCAAATGCTTTTAGTCTTCCATGTAGTGAGCAGGAAGAGGCTTTCTAGCCACACCTGACGCAATAGCAGCTTCAGCTACAGCCTTAGATACCCACTTTAAGAGACGGCCATCCACTGCCTTTGGCATGATGTAGTGAGGACCGAATTCAAGCTTATCAATTTCTGCAGCCTTGCATACTTCTGCTGGAACAGGTTCCTGAGCCAAAAGTCTAATGGCATTCATTGCTGCTTTCTTCATTTCGAGATTGATTTCAGTAGCTCTAACATCAAGCGCGCCTCTGAAGAGGAATGGGAAGCAGATTACGTTATTAATCTGGTTTGGATAGTCAGAACGGCCAGTACCAAAAATAATATCTGGTCTTACCCTTTCCACGAGAGCTGGGCAAACTTCAGGATCTGGGTTAGAGCAAGCAAAGATTACAGCCTTTGGCGCCATGCTCATTACTTCTTCTTCGTTCACAAGATTTGAACCAGATACGCCGAGGAATACATCAGCATCCTTCATAGCTTCAGCTAAGGTCTTAGCGCCGCTATCGTTCACAAATCTTGGCTTTTCACCATTAAGATCTGTTCTATCTGAACGGATTACCCCATGACGGTCAAGCATAAAGAAATTTTCACGCTTAACGCCACAAGCAAGAAGGAGATCAGAACAAGCAACACCTGCTGCGCCAGCACCTAAGCACACAACCTTACAATCTTCAGCTTTCTTACCTTGAATCTGTAACGCATTTAAAATACCAGCTGTAGTTACAATTGCAGTACCGTGTTGGTCGTCATGGAATACAGGGATATTGCAGATCTTTTTCAAACGTCTTTCGATTTCAAAGCATTCAGGAGCTTTGATATCTTCCAAATTGATCCCACCGAAGGTGTCAGCAATATTAGCAACGGTCTTAACAAAGTCATCAATGCCATCATGCTTAACTTCAATGTCGATAGCATCAATGTTAGCAAAACGCTTAAAGAGGAGTGCCTTACCTTCCATTACAGGCTTAGAAGCCAAAGGACCTAAGTTACCAAGACCTAAAATAGCAGTACCATTAGAAATAACTGCTACTAAGTTCCCTTTAATGGTGTAATCGTAAGCAAGTTCTGGATCTTTAGCAATTTCACGAACAGGTTCAGCTACCCCTGGACTGTAAGCTAAAGTTAAATCATGTGAGGTTTCAGCTTTTTTAGTGATGGTAATTGCAATTTTACCCGGCGTAGGATGAGCATGGTATTCCAATGCATCATCATGCAGTTTCTTATCTGCCATAAGGCATCTCTCCAATAAAACTAGCCATTTTGCTGACTAAATAACGACCAATACGAAATACAGCAAAAGGCCATATTCGTGCTTAAAATATCTTATTAACTTGCGAATGCGGAATCTAAAGATACGAATTCCAATTCTTGTACTTTACTTTAAATACATTGTGACCAAACAAAACAACACTTCGGTCTCAACAAGACAGGATAGTCAAACATCTTGTGACATCCTCCCCCACCTATAGAGGTGGGGACTTCCCACCGATAAGATAGGTTCAGTTCTCGCTCAAGCACTCTAATGAGTACAGTATCAACGAGCTAACCCCGTGTGTCCCACGGTTCTATTACATTGTGGCATAACGTTTGGAAAACTGTCAAGTAGATTTCGGCAATTCATCTCACCACCTTAGAGGTGGGGGACTTCTTGCCGAGTTCAGTTAAAACATTATCCCACTATTTTAATATGATAATAGTTATACAACCAAAATTCTGTGTACACTCTAGCGAAATTCACGAAAAATAATTGCTTTGTTCATAGTTAGCACGTATTACATCTTATTTTCACTAAAATTAGATAAACTCTTTATAGAATAAGACTTTAAGCTTTTTTTCGCAAGATTGACCCTAGGTCTTAACGAAGAAACCCGCCATTGGGGCGGGTTTCTTCTAATAGTTTCGCAGAATTACTTCTTTGAACCTAGCATAGCAAAACGCTTGTTGAAACGTTCTACACGGCCACCGTTGTCAACGATCTTCTGCTTGCCGGTATAGAATGGGTGGCAAACTGAGCATACATCGATCTGAATATCGTGACCGATGGTTGAACTGGTGGTAAATACGTTACCGCATGAGCACTTAACGGTAATTTCGCCGTAAGCTGGGTGAATATCTTTTTTCATAGGAACCTCAAAAGAGTTGTGTCGCCATTTAACCGTTAGAACGCTAAACACCACACAAAATTAAAACAAAAATTTACGGACCGCATGATATATTATAAACTGCAAAGTTGCAAGTAAACTTCAAAAAACTTTTGTCTTATTAATGTATGTATCTGCAAGTTGTTCTTAATATACCGCTCCGCAAATCTTTTGAGTATGCGTATAATCCGACTCTTATGGATGATAAGCCCGCATCAACACTAGCCTATACGGATTTATCAGGCTTTAGAGTGCTCGTTCCTTTTGGCCCCAAAAAGGTCATCGGCGTGGTTGTATCAACTTCCACAACACCTACATACCATACTCCTGCTAAGATCAAACCCATTATCAAACTTGTTGATGAGGTGCCATTATTCTCACCTCACATGTTAAAACTACTTTCTTGGGCTTCAGATTACTATCACTACCCTATAGGAGAGGTAGTGTTAAGCGCTGTTCCGCCGGCTTTACGCAAAGGAGAAGCGGCCGAACTTAAAGAAATTGAAGGTTTTTGTTCAACTCAAAACCCTGAAGCTAAAACTATTTTAAAAAGATCTCCCGCCTGCCTAAAAGCTCTCGAAATTATCGCTAATGGCCCTACCGCCTCTTCAGTCCTAAGAGACCGCGGTATTGCCCGTACTACTATCAATAAACTTTTAGCGCGCGCACTAATAAAAACCATAGATGTACGAAATAGAACTCCATGGGATCAAAACCCGATTACTGTCAGCAATGAACTTACATTAAACCAAGAACAGCAAGTGGCGTTTGACACCATCACTAAACATCAAGGTTTTGGGGTATTTCTAATCAATGGAGTTACCGGTTCCGGGAAAACTGAAGTCTACCTTCAGTTAATTCACCATTGTCTAAAAAAGAAACAACAAGCCTTAATTTTAGTGCCGGAAATCAATCTAACTCCGCAAACGTTTAATCGTTTTTACAATCGGTTTAACGTACCTGTCGTTAGTATCCATTCTGCGATGAATAATACAGAACGCTTGGAAGCATTTTTGCGGATAAAAAACAATGAGGCTGCGATTCTCATTGGTACACGCAGTGCAATATTTGCCGAAATACCTAACCTTGGTATCATCGTTATCGATGAAGAACACGATTCCTCCTATCGCCAAGGAGATGGCTTTTTATACCACTGTCGCGATCTCGCTATCATGCGAGCGCGGGCACTTAACATTCCAGTCGTTTTAGGGACGGCCACACCTTCTATCGAAAGCTTAAATAACGCTATACATGGTAAATATATCGAATTAAAACTCACACAGCGGGCCGCCGATGCCCAAGTGCCAGAAATAAACCTTATTGATATGCGCCATGCCACCGTAAACGCAGGCCTGTCACAAGAATTGCTTACGGCCACAGCTACGGAATTAAAAGCCGGTAATCAAGTCCTGTTTTTGTTAAACCGTAGAGGCTACGCCCCTAAAATGATTTGCCACGATTGTGGACACGTGCTTACTTGTGAGCATTGCTCGTCGAATTTATTTCTTCATGCTTCAAGTAATGTACTAAAATGCCATCACTGTGAAACAATCTACCCTATCCCTAGATACTGTCCTGCTTGTGGCTCTTCAAGGCTAGTTGCGACCGGTACAGGAACTGAAAAAATATGCGAATATTTAAGCCAAGTGTTTCCAACCACTGGTATTATCCGCATTGATCGTGATACGACTACCCAAAAGGGCTCCATCAATAAAATCTTAGCTGATGTGTTAGTGCATAAGTATCAAATCTTAGTTGGAACGCAAATTTTAGCCAAAGGCCATCATTTCCCTGATGTAACCTTAGTGGGTATTTTAGACATCGATAGTTTTTTAAATTCCAACGATTTTCGAGCTACTGAATATGCAGCTCAACTCATCACCCAAGTTTCAGGTCGTGCTGGTAGAGGGGCTAAAAAAGGACGAGTACTACTCCAAACCTACCAACCACAGCATAAATTTTTACAACAACTACTAAATTTTGGTTACGATGGTTTTGCGAAAGATTGTCTTAAAGAACGGGCTTACTGTGAGCTTCCTCCTTTTAAGGCCATGGCTGCTATCAAAGCGGATTCACCTCAAGCCACCAAAGTTGCTAGTTTTTTAAACGAGGTCTATCTCGTTATCGACCAAAAGCTAATATCTGACTTTCCTGAAGTTCAGTATTCGCACCCACTTAAGCCTTTTATCGATAAACGAATAAATCGCTACCACATGTTCTTAATTATAATTGCCCCTAATCGCATGATTTTAGGGCGCTTTTTAAATCTACTTACCGCTAAAGCAGAAGAAATTAATCGTAAATACGATAATCACTTAGTTATCGAAATCGACCCGACAAACTGTTTTTAACTTTATGTGATTCTTCTTTAATCTAGAAAAATTTACCTTAAAGAAGTAAAATTACACATTATTTTTAGATAACAAACAAATCAGAGCCTAAAGACATGAAAAATTATATCCAGGAAAAACTTGCTTCCATCGTCAATGACTTCGCGGAACAGGGTCTGCTTCCAGCTGATGCCAAAATACGCATCATGGTTGAAAACACCAAGGATAAGAGCCATGGTGATTTCGCAACCAACCTGGCTATGCTCTTAAGTAAGCCAATGCAGAAGAAGCCTGCCGAAATTGCCGCTCTCATTGTAGCTAAAATTCCAACTGATAATCGCATTGCTAAGGTGGAAATTGCCGGTCCTGGTTTTATTAATTTTTACGCTAACTCTGACTTCTTAGCAGAAGCTATTAACGCCATCTCTACCGATCCAAAATTTGGCGTTAAGAGTGCAGTTCCTCCAGTAACTACAGTTGTTGATTACTCATCTCCTAACGTAGCCAAAGAAATGGCTGTACACCACATTCGTTCAACCGTAATCGGTGACGCAGTTGTACGTGTACTCGAATTTTTAGGTAACAAGGTTATCAGAGCTAACCATATCGGTGACTGGGGCACCCAGTTCGGGATGCTTATCGCTTATCTCGAAAAGAAAGAAAATGAAAAAGCTGATGCTATGGAACTGAGCGATCTAGAATCATTCTATCGCGAAGCTAAGGTATGCTATGACAGCGACGAAGAATTCGCCGTTAAAGCCCGTGGCTATGTAGTTAAGCTTCAAAGTGGTGATGAATATTGTCATGCTATGTGGCAAAAGCTTGTAAAAATCACCATGGAACAAAACGAAGATATTTACCGTCGTTTAAACATCACCCTTACCGATAAAGACGTAATGGGTGAAAGTCTTTACAACCCAATGCTTAAACCACTAGTAGAAGACCTAGTGCAAAAAGGCTTGGCTGTAAAAGACCAAGGTGCAATGGTTGTATACCTCGATTCATTTAAAGATAAAGAAAACAACCCGCGTGGCGTAATCGTTCAAAAGAGCGATGGTGGCTTCCTCTACACTACCACCGACATAGCATGTACTAAGTACCGTTGTGAAAAGTTTAATGCTCGTCGTATCATCTGCTTTGCCGATTCTAGACAGCACGAACACTTACTCATGGCTTGGGAAATTGCTCGCTTAGCAGGTTATGTACCTAAAGGTGTTTCTCTTGAACACGCATCTTTTGGTATGATGCTCGGTAAAGACGGCCGCCCATTTAAGACCAGAAGTGGTGGTACCGTTAAGCTTAAAGATCTCTTAACTGAAGCTCTAAGCCGTGCTCGCGTGTTAATGGAAGACAAGAGCAGTGATCTTTCTCCAGCCGAACGTGAACAAGTAATCAACGCTGTAGCCATGGGCGCGGTTAAATATGCTGACTTGTCAAAGAACAGAACAACTGACTATATCTTCGATTGGGACAATATGCTTACTTTCGAAGGCAACACGGCTCCATATCTCCAATATGCTTACAGCCGTATCCAAGCTATTTTCCGTAAAGCAACTGTAACTCCTGGCGCTATTACTTTAACTGAAGAAGCTGAAAAAGATTTAGCTCAGCACATGCTTAAATTTAATGAAACTGTAAATCAAGTAGCTGAAAAGACCATGCCACATCTGTTATGTGCTTACCTCTATCAGTTGGCTGGTTTATTTATGCGCTTCTATGAAGCTTGCCCAGTAAACAAAGAAGACGTGGCGCCAGAAGTACGTAGCAGCCGTTTGTCTTTGTGTAAGACCACTGCTGGTATTTTAAGCACTGGTCTTGATTTATTAGGCATTAAAGTAATGGATCGTATGTAACACATGCCCGTTAAAGCCACCACTAAAAGAACGTCCTCCGCTAAAAACAAAAAAAGCGGAGGCTTAATGAGCACACCCGCCGGTAAAACCGTTGGGTTCTTGGTGATCTTCTTGATCATTGGTGGCATTATCGCTGCCTTGGTTGCTTTGCGTTCTCTACCTAAAACCCAAGTTACACCTGTTAAAGCTAAGACTGAACAAACTACCTCTAATCGCAAAAAGGCGGCTGACATTCAGACTTATGATTACACCGAAATCTTGGAAAATAAGGAATTAGACACCGGTTCTGGAGTTAAGATCACCCGTAACTACGAAGCTGAATCAGCCCAAAAAGAAGCGGCATACCGCAAAGAACTAGCAAGAAAACGCCGAGAAAAACAAGAAGCCTTAGAAGCCAAAGCAAGACATGAAGCCGAACTTAGACAGCAAGCCCTCGAGAAAAAACGTTTGGCAGCTGAGAAGAAACGGCAACAACAAATGGCCCGAAATAACAACCTCGCTTCAGGCGGTTCTAACCCACAGACTATTCAATTTGCTGAGCGACAAAAAAACAAAGGCAAATTCTATATTCAATGTGGTACGGATAACTTTAGAACAGCTAGAGAAGCAGAAAGCCAAAAAGCTAAACTTGCTTTTATCGGTAAGCAATCAACTGTGGTTTTAAAACAAATGGGCGGTGGGTACGTTTACTCCCTTAATATCGGACCATACAATAGTCTAGAAGAGGCGGTAAAGTCTCGAGGCGAAATCATCTCCGCCAACTTAGCCCGAAATTGCTCCGCGGTTAATTAACCTAAAGCCACCTTTTTTACAGGTGGCTTTTTTAACAACTTCATAATATTTAGCAATATTAGACCTCAATTCCTCCAAGCTAGTTGTAATAGTGCTACCATAAGATGCTATAAGGCTAATCAAACCCAAGCCTAAGCCTCAGCTCAGAAATGCCCTAGGAACGATATATGGAAGCCCAAGAATTAAATAAGATCTTTGATGAACTTGAATCTTTAGCTCAAAAGGCTCTAGCCAAACAGTCTAATCAAGCAGATATAGCTCAACATAGCTTTGAGTTAGAACGCGAAGTCCGCAAACTACAAACAGAAAATAGCTTACTTAAAGACCGCAATAACCTATTACAAGAAAACCAAAAAAATTGGCAAAGCAGATTGCGTGGCATTCTTGACAAGATGGAAAACCAAAACTAATGTGACATCCTCCCCCACCTATAGAGGTGGGGGACTTCTTGCCGAGTTCAGTTAAAACCTGAACTTTGGATACCATACTCTTGCCCCTGAGCCCAATATAAAACTCGTTAAGGAATTAAAAATTTAACCAAGACTTAAGCCAAGTCTCAAGCCAAAAAATCCCCAAACACGCCAACAAGATCTTTAAAACAAATAATTTGTTCATTTTAAGAATCATTTTGCCCGAAGTATGGTAGCGTCCTAAAAAAGACAAGTTGGCCGCACTTAGAGGCGAAACTGTAATACCTAGTCCCCAGCCTACTACGATCAATAAACCTACTAATGTTGGATCAGGATTAAAATTTAACAACAAAGGGATAAGGGAGTAAATCGTGATAATAGGGTGGAGCCCGCAATATGAAATCGCGACAATTAAAATCAGGACTCCAAACGCTTCTAGCGGACCAAACGACGAAATTAGCCCCGTTAAAAAGTCGATATGTTTTACTTTAAGCAACGCTAAAATAGCCGTCGACATAGCCCCCGCCACTAGATAAAGAGCAATTTGCCCACCCATTGAAGGAAAATTATCATGGATCTGGTCATGGATTTTGGTTCGAAAATTTTGCTTTTCCATTGCGATAAAAACAACTGTTGGTACCACAATCGAAATGACAATCAAAATGCTACGGCTTGGATCTAACAAGTGAAAGAGCAACACTCCTAAAACAAGAGCCAACGGCAATCTTAGTTCTTTAAAACTAAGAGAATACCCTTCAAAATCAGCCATTGAAGGTCCAATATTCCCTGTTTTAGCAGCCTCAAAACTTTTTTTACGATATGAGGCCCGAATTTCCCCATAAGAAACCAACATGGTGATAAGAGATAATAAAATCCCACATGGAATTGTTACGCTTAATTCCATGCCATGAGATAAGGATAAAGCAACGGCGCAACCAACAAAAAATGGGGACCAATAGGCAGCGGCGCAAAAGCCACGACTAATCAACTCTACCTGTTCTTGGCTTAGCTTCCCCTTTTGGCTCAAGCGATCGCCAATAACATAAATAGAGGCTAAATTTATAACTCCACCTAAAATATTGGCCGCGCAATAGGTACTAAAAATCCCCTTCGCCCCGATTAAATTTTGCCTATGTTCGGCTTTATGCGTTATTAAACTTAAAAAGCTACCCGCCGCAAACATGGCACACATGGTTTCGTTGATCTCAAAAAACCGAGCCCACTCAACTGTTCCACCTAGGCCATATACTAAGCCAATAAGAGCTAATGTCACCACCGACAGAATAGTAATTTGCTTCTGTGATGCCTTATTAGCTTGAAAAAAAAGAATACAGGCTGCCAGCCACAACAACAAAGCCGAAACATGCCGAAAAACACCTGGAACGTATGCATTAAATACTACAAACAACCAAGCTAGAAGTAACAAACACCCACCAATGGATTTCATTTACTAGTTTTCCGAATTTAATTTTTAAATTTATGGACGCCTTACTACAAATCTTGGTCCATTTCCAAAGAAGGCATCGCGCTACGACATATTCCGATTTCCTTCGCTGGGACCCCAGCTACCGAGGTATGAGGCTTAACTGGATGCAATACTACACTACCAGCCCCAATTTTGGCCCCTTCCCCTATTTCAATGTTACCTAGCACACTAGCCCCAGCACCAATCATCACCCCACTACGTACTTTTGGATGACGGTCGCCCTGTTCGTGCCCAGTCCCACCTAATGTTACATTATGCAAAAATGAAACATTATCACCAACTACTGCCGTTTCCCCAATGACAATACCTGTAGCGTGGTCAAACATCACCCCATGGCCGATTTTCGCAGCCGGGTGGATATCAACCCCAAAGGTTATAGAGATTAGGTTTTGCATGAAGTAGGCTATTTCGTGTCGCCCTTCAATCCAAAGATAATGAGCAACTCTATAAGATTGAATAGCTAAAAAACCCTTAAGATACAAAAGAGGAGACGAATAATAAACCACTGCAGGATCTCTATCAACGACAGCTCTTAAGTCGAGCGCTGCTGCCGTAATTACATTAGGATCTTTATTGTAGACTTCATTAATTAGCTCTCTTAACACCACAGCTGGCATTACCGCTGAAGCTAAACGATTAGCCAACTGAAAACCCAAGGCAGCGGCAAAAGTCTGCTGATTTAAAATGGATTGTAAAAAAAAGCTCCCGAGCATTGGCTCTTGCGTCATCATTTCTCGAGCTTCTGCTCGAATATTATTCCATACGGTCTGTACTATTTCTTCTTGTGCTTGTATTTGAGCCATGCTTTCGTTATTCCGTTTTACTTAGCTGTAAAGGTTATAAAATGGTCAGCCATTGAGCCACCTTTAATCATCATGGTAGCCTACACTTTACCTTAGTGTTTCATCACAGGTTCCATGTGCAAGGTAATATCGGCTTCAGGGAAGATTTCATGCACTGCATTTTCAGCGGCATCAGCGACCTCATGAGCCCGTTCTAAGGTCAAATCTTTATCTATTTCAAGGTGAGCTTGAATAAATTGACATGGACCTGACTGTCTCGTTCTTAAATCGTGTAAGCCACTAACTCCAGGAACTTCCAAGATAGTGGTTTCTATTTTAGCAATATCCTCCTGAGGCAATTCGGCGTCCAATAAAATTCTAATCGCCCCTCTAAAAATACCAATGGCACTACCGAAGATATAAAAACCAAGCAACACCGCAAAAATGCCATCTGCCTGAATTACCCCAAAGTGAGATAAAAATAATGAAACCAAGACGCCAGTGTTTAACAAAATATCACTAGCGTAGTGCAACCTATCGGCTTTAATAGCAACACTATTAGTCTTACGGGCCACGTAAGTTTGCAATATCACTACGCCAATAGTCATGATCATGGCTATTACGGTAACCACCATCCCGACATCAATGTTTTCGATCTTTTGGGGATGCATGATACGCATAATGCCATGGAACACCAAAAATAATGCTGAGCCACTAATAAAGGCGCATTGCCCAATTCCTGATAAAGCTTCAGCTTTCCAATGTCCATAATGATGGTCTTTGTCCGCCGGCATCATGGCATACTTAATGGCTATCAAGTTGAAAATAGAAGAGCAGATATCCATAACAGAATCTGTTAATGAGGCTAAGATAGCAGAAGAATCAGTCAATAATAAGGCAATAATTCTAATAACAATCAAAGTTGCAGCCGTGCACACCGATACAATCCCGGCAAGACTAACTAACCGAGCATATTGCACTAACTTCTCATTGTCTTGTTCACACGAACAAATCATGATTACTCTCCGTTTAAAGCTGCAGATTTTAGCTTAATAAACCTAATCTTATAGCTTACTTATGTGCTTTTGAAAGTCACCTAAAAACACACTCAAAATGATTGAAAATTATAGCACAGGAACGAGTACTCAAACAGGCATTATGAAGCGTATTCGCCAACTAAGAATTTTGGGTCTGTGTAAAAATATGTGGGTTTGATAAAAATTAGACTAATTTCGAGACGGGAAAAATTGAAGTGGTAAGAAAATTTAGTAAGATTTAAATAACCAAAAACAAACCACTACTAAAGATCCTTACCTTGATCAAGGCTACACAGACCTTATGCAGTAATCAAACTTCTTCTACTCTTTTTTTAAATCCAAGCTTGAATCTTTTATTCAAACAGACGGCGATATTGTGGGTGTTGTAATGGTCGAACCGAAGTTGTATTCAAGTGAAAGGAGCACTTTAACTTAAGCCATCACTTGATATGATTAAACGCCAAAAGAGATAAAATATTTACTCCTAGGAAGAGTTTTTGCATTAGTAAAATCAAGGCTAGTAAGTGGCACATGCTCTTCTTGAGCTTTACAGATGGGCCACAGATAACGATGTATATATCGCTAAATAACAATAGCATCACAGCATACCTTACATTAACACATTAACCAACAACTCTATATTTCTGCCGCGCTAAAAACGCACAATAGGCGTGATATAGCAGTGCGGTAATTTCAAGATGCTTATCTATCCTGTAATGAAGCTAATGAATACAAAGAAGGTTATTCAAAGCACATTTCTGATTGTACAAACCAGGGTGTTTTTTAATAGATGAAAGACGGTAGAAACATCTTTTATTTGAAGTCCAACCCAACTAAGGGGGCGCCGGCCTAATCCTAATAGTCAAATTCCACAAGATTTTGCACTGAACCAGAATTTTTCTTAGAAAGCTTGATACGCCACTTGTTTTATAATGAAAATAATAGCTAAGGATGTGACTCATAAAACACCAATCCTTTATTTATCACACAAATCTCACATACTTTACGTTAAAAAAAATGTATGATCACTCATACTCCGGAGACATCCGATGTAATTGCAACGGGAGCAAGCGTTATCGTCATCTGTGCGTTCCCTTTAATTGAAGGAAGGTGAGTATGTGGTCTACTTTACTAAAAAGAGCAGTATTCTATCTGCCAGTAAAATATTTTGCGAAATGTTGCACCAGAACTAATGATGTGAAATCAGAACTCACAGGTTATGATCCGAACATACCTGTAGTCTACGTAATGCAATCAAATTCAATTTCAGATCTACTTACCCTAGAAAAACTTACCAAACGTAACGGCTTACCTAACCCTTTTTCTCGTCTAGAAATTGGAGGCGAAGATTTTCCGCGTACAGCTTATATGAAAAAGGTCAATTGGTTTTTCAACAACAATGTTTGTGACTACCATTTTGAAAAAATCTTTGCTCGTTGGATCTCTCACTGCCAATTAAACAATACTCAATTACAAATCATTCCAGTAACTATCGTGTGGTCTCGAAACCCAGGCCATGAAAACGAAACCTGTCGAGATGATGTTAATAAACCAATGACCGCCTTTAAAAAGTTTTTCCGGTTAATGTTTTTTGGTTATGACAATATGACGGTTTGCTCTGGCCCGATTCAACTAAAACGCCTTATCACTCACCCTAATAAGCAACACGATACGTCGACCATCCTCGCCCGCGCCTGTAGATTACATTTTGAACGACGTTACAAAGACATTATTGGCCCAAGACTTCCGAATCGCGCCGCCCTTATCAATGAACTCTTAGAGTCCCCTAATATTGAAGCTGCTATCAATGAAGTCATGCGCGAAACGGGGAAAAATCATACTGAAATTAAGAATCAAGCCTATCAAATGCTTGATGAAATAGTTTCTAATATTTCCTACCACCTTATACGTTGCCTTGGGGCCATCTTACATTTGGTTTGGAATAAACTATATCAAGGCTTATCGGTGCATGGAGCCGAAAGAGTGCGTGAGCTTATCCACTCAGGGCATGAAATCGTTTATATCCCATGCCACCGTAGCCACATGGATTACCTTTTAACTTCATACGTCTTTACCAAAGAAGGTCTAGTCGTACCTCACGTAGTTGCCGGCAACAACCTTAACTTTTTCCCAATCAGTAAATTCTTACGTAAATGTGGCGCCTTTTTTATGCGCCGTAAGTTCAAGGGCGATAAACTCTATACAGCAGTATTTCGGGAGTATTTAAGCACCCTCTTTATGAAAGGATACAGCACGGAGTTCTACATTGAAGGGGGACGCTCAAGAACAGGACGCACCCTACCTCCTAGAACTGGGATTGTAGCGATGGCAGTTCAAACTCAGTTGCGAGGCATTGAACGCCCTATAACCTTTATTCCGATGTATCTTGGCTACGAAAAGGTCATGGAAGTAAACGCTTACATGGACGAATTAAAAGGCGCCAAAAAAGAAAAAGAAAGCGCCTGGAATTTGTTAAATATTTACAAAAGATTTCGTTACTATGGGCGTGGTTACGTCACTTTTGGGGAACCTATTACCCTACCGACTTTCCTCCGTGAACACGTACCCAATTGGCGTAACAGTATTCAAGAAAATGGCCTCGCGCGTCCAGAATGGCTTCATGATACCGTAAACCTCTTGTCTGACGAAATTATCATGAACCTCAACGCTTCAGCCGCCGTAAATGGGCTTAATTTATCAGCTTTAGCCCTCCTTTCAGTTGGCAAACATAAATTGTCCCTGAAAAAGCTAGCGGAAGTAATTAACTTCTACCTCATGCTCCTTAAAAATAGCAATTTAAACATTGCCCTACCAGAGATCCCTGGCAGCGTAATGGTTAAACAAGCTATGGAGTTACATCCATTTCATGTTATTAAGCAACAAGACGAAGAAGTGGCCTCACCTTCGGCCAAACAAATTATTTATTTAACCTACTTTAGAAATAATATTTTGCACTTCTTTGCTTTACCAGCACTCATTGCAACCATTATCTTTGTACATAAAAGTATTAACTACGAAGATGTGGTAACCCACACTAGAAACGTTTTTTATTTCTTGAGACATGAGCTATATTGTCCAATTAGAGAAGATATCCTCAACGACTCTATTAAAAACTATTTAAAAGTTCTGCAGCTCCATGAATACATTATTTGCAGTCAGGGACTGTACTCTTTAAACCCAGCCAAAAGAGAACATCTTTTTATTTTGAGTGAATGTATTCACTTAAACCTAATCCGTTATCTTATAGGGGTTGAAGTAATTATGTCTCATGACGACAAAACATTAAATGAAGCTTCATTTATTGAACTTGCCATCAAGCGTGGGCGTGAATTACCAGCTGATATCACGGACAACTCACCAGAGTTTGCCGAACCAACTGTTTTCCGTGTTATGTATGCAACGTTATTACGCCATAATTACATTACTCTTGATGATGACAGTGATATGTTTACTAAAAATGAACTCAAACTTATGAAACTTGTAAACGCAGTTGGTCCATTATTGCCAGTGCACAAAATTGCCACCCTAAAGACTAACTAGTTACCGCTCATAAACAATACAGGAATTTTTTATGGCCTTTAAATTTTTATCAAAATTGCTCACGATATCTTGCATTTGTTTCGCCAGTTTAACTACTGTGTTGCCGGCAGTTGCTTCAAGTGATAGCAAGGAAAAAACAGAAGAAGAAGCTAGTGCTCTCCCTGTAACCGGTTATTATGAAATGAAACCTTTTTTAACTAATTTAAGTAACAATGGGACCAAACTTAATTATATAAAAGTTTCTGTCGTTATTTCGGTTGCCGATTCTAGAGACATTACATTACTTGAAGAACACGATCCATTACTGCGTGACGCCATTGTGACCATCTTAAGCTCTAAAAGATATGAAGAAGCTAAATCTGTCGCCGGCAATACCAACCGACAAACAATCCAAGCTGAAATACGTAAAAAAATTACCGATCTAACAGACGAATGTGTGGGGCGCCGGATCGTGAAAAACGTAATTTTTACAGAATATTTAGTGCAATAAACGTTTTTATAAACTCTGATTTTAAGGCCACATTGCAAAAACCTTGTGGCCTTATAACGTTAATGGTTGTTAATTACCTAGCCAAAATTTGGATTTAATTCCATAAATTAACTAAGCACTTTTATTTTGGGCAAATTTAATTAGGTCAATTGCGCCTACGGCTAAACCTGCTAACAAACCACCTAAATGGCAATAACTTGCAATGTCAGACATAAACAAGAATGAAATAACTAGGAACAACAACGAGACTAAGAATAACCCTGGAATGATCCGTAAACCATGGGCTAAGTCAGGTCGACGACTCATTACAGCTAAATAACCGGTTAGACCATATACGACTCCAGAGAGCCCGTAAAAATTGCCTACGCGTCCCCCAATATAATATTGGAAGATATTACCTATAGCTGCACTTGCCACCACAATGGTTAAAAGTCGTCCCCAACCGAGGCGTAACTCTAAAGGAGTGGCTAAAAAATTAAACATCACTAAATTAAAAATGATGTGTAGCCACGAACCATGCATTATCGCAGGAGTTAGCACCCGCCAAATCTCAAAACCACTAATGATAGCGACACTATCAAAAGACAGGGCGTCAAAAATAGGCTTAGGGTTTCCCCCATCAAAAATTAACTGCAAACCAAAAACTAGCGCACAGCATAGCAATATAGCCCCAGTAAACTTAACTTGCTTAAAATGCTGAATGACATTAGGCCAAACAATAGGAGTTGAACCACGATCACTGCTTTCTTGTTCCCAAGAGGCTCCCATCACTTTTTGGGCATAATCTTCATGGCTCTCGATTTGCGCTAACAAACGGCGAGCTTTAAAAGCTTCATCTTCTGTGCAAAGCACTAGATGCGAAACTCCAGTTCTTCCGATCTCTGCGTTGATACCTTGAGCTTTAAGATAGTCTCTTACGCTAAGCGCCTTGTTTAAATGATAAGTTGAAAATACAGTGACCATGGGATAATTTTACTTCTTTTCGTTAAGCCACTTCATATATTCAGCTACACCTTCAGCGACAGTCTTAAATTCAACGTCACATCCTGCAGCTCTAAGCTTAGTTAAATCAGCCTGAGTAAATGACTGATAACGACCACGCAAATGATCAGGGAATGGAATATATTCAATTTCCCCATGACCATGGTACTTAATTACCGCCTTCGCAATGTTACTAAATGGTTCAGCTCTACCTGTACCACAGTTATAAACCCCAGATGGCCCCTTATGTTCTAAGAACCAAAGGTTAACTTTACATACGTCTTCAACGTAAACAAAGTCACGCATATGCCCACCGTCAGGATAGCCATCAGTCCCTTGGAACAACTTAGGATTTTCACCTTTTAAAACTTGGTTATTTAAATGGAAAGCTACACTGGCCATTGTGCCTTTATGATTTTCACGTGGCCCGTAAACGTTAAAGTACTTAAGACCAACTACAGGGGAAGTAAGCTTTGGCAAATATCTGCGCATGTACTCATCGAACAAAAACTTAGTATAACCATATACATTGAGCGGCTGTTCATATTGACGACCTTCCATGAAGTTATCGGTACGACCACCGTAAGTTGCAGCAGATGAAGCGTAGATAAACGGAATATGGCGAGCAATACAGTAGTGGAACAAGTTCTTTGTATATTCATAATTTACTTCCATTATGAACTTACCATTCCATTCGGTGGTAGAAGAACAAGCGCCTTCATGGAATACACCTTCAATGGTGCCCCATTCTACAAAGTTGTCACCCTTTAAAATTCGTTCCATGAATGTGTCTTTATCCATGTAATCGAAAATATCTAAATCAACAATATTCTTAAACTTTGTACCATCAGTTAGATCATCGACCACAACCACATCTTTATGCCCACGTTCGTTAAGCATTTTAACGAGATTACTACCGATAAAACCGGCACCACCTGTTACTATAATCATGAATATATCCTTAAGCTTAAAGCTTTCTTCTCTCCAGTTTTCATGCTACTGGGAACTTTCAAAAGGTTGTATACATTGTACCTAATAATTACGATTCTGACCGAAAAATAATCTGTTCAAGCGCTTTTACTAGCAATAATCATGTTCCAACCAAATATTAATGCGAAAAAGATTCTATTTTGACCTTTAATTACATTTTGGACTAAATTATTCACAAATTATCACAGGAAAAATACAACTTAAACACAAACTATACCCTGCCATTTCCACTTTTTAGCTTGGCCCAATTTCTCTTTGGGAAATTAACTACTAACATGGGCCAAAACTTGATTCTTACACAGTTTTGGCCTCACAATTTTGTGCTCTTCTTGTGAATCCATTGTGAATTCTTGTGCATAAAATGCCGTTTTTTTTACTCCACAAACTTGCACACGCACTTATTCACAGCATAATAACAGCTTCAAAAGATTATACACAAAAATATTTTAAATTTTTCGGTTTATACCTGTGAATAACTCATCTAAAATGACTTTATCCTTCAAATTAAAGCCCTAGACTCTCTTCTAACAAGATCTTTTTAACCAAAATACATTAAAATACCATCAAAGCGACAAACGTCGCATTATCCGTTTAACAGGAAAAATTATCATGCGTATTTTGGTTGTAGCCCCTTCTTGGATTGGAGATCTTGTCATGTCACAATGTCTCTATAAAGCCCTTAAATCACAATATCCCGACGCTACTTTGCATGTTTTAGCGCCTAAGTGGTGTCTTGACGTTTTAAACCGCATGCCAGAAGTAGACCGTACGATTTTGATGCCAATTGGCCATGGTAGTTTTGCTTTAAAAGGACGTTGGGCGTTAGGTCGCAGTCTTAAACTAGCCCATTATGATCAGGCTTTTATTTTGCCTAACTCTTGGAAGAGTGCTTTAATTCCACTTTTTGCAGGCATTAAAAAACGCACAGGTTGGAAGGGTGAAAGTCGTTATCTTTTGTTAAACGACCTACGCACAGGTAAAGAACGGTTCCCTCTTTTAGTAGAAAGATACAGCGCTCTGGCTTATCCTAAAAAAGATATGCACGATCGAAACGATCTAAAAACCATTCTCCGACCACAACTTACGGTTAAACCACTACCTACTGCTACGTTGTTATTTAGTAAATTCAACATAGTTTCTACTAAAGCCCCACTTGGTTTATGTCCAGGGGCTGAATTTGGCCCCGCCAAAAAATGGCCACCTGAATTCTATGCTTATGTCGCGCAACGTTATCTAGAAAACAATTCTGAAAGCGAGGTGTGGATCTTTGGTTCGCCTAAAGATGTTGCGACGGGGGAAGAAGTAGTAAGTCATATACCTGAAGCTCTTAAACAGCGTGTCCGTATCATTGCCGGCAAAACTACCATCGAAGAAGCCATCGATTTATTATCAGCTTGTAAACTAGTTATCTGCAATGATTCCGGTTTAATGCACATTGCCGCTGCTGTAGGTACACGCTTAGCAGCTGTTTTTGGTTCTACTAGTACTCGCTACACTCCTCCACAAACCGACGATGCCCTCATTATTGAATCTGAAGAACCATGCCACCCATGTTTCAAGCGCGAATGTCGATTTGGAACCTTTGCCTGCTTAAAGCATATTAAACCAGAACTTGTTTGGACTAAACTTCAAGAAAAATGGCCAGATTTATGCTCAAAATAAAGCTTTTGCTCTTACTTTATAAAGTAACCACCACCATCATTGCGCCAATAATCGCCTTATTTCAGTTTTGCCGACGCAAAAAACCTCCTTATGGCCACAGAGCGTGGGAATTTTTAGGTGTGGTACCAAAAATTGATTACCACAAACCTTTGTGGTTTCATACCGTAAGCGTTGGGGAAAGCATGGGGGCCATCCCTCTTATTCGGACCTTAGCTACTGAAAACCCTAGCCTTAATATAGTAGTCACGACCGCAACCACAACGGCACGTGAACTCTATCGTAAGATGCCCCAAAACGTAACCCATCTCTATGTGCCACTCGATTCGGTCTGTGCCGTCAAAAGATTTATTAACCGAGTAAAACCAAGAGGCCTAATTATCATGGAAACAGAATTATGGCCCAACTTACTGTCCGCACTACATCAAAAAAACATTCCATGTATTTTGATAAATGCTAGACTCTCTCAGCGCTCCACCGCGCGTTACCATAAACTTGGGGCCCTTTTTACTGTGGCCGTAGGTCAACATTTAACCCATATTTGTTGTCAATCCAAACAAGATGCAGCTAACTTTGCTTCACTTAATCTTGCGCCTCAGATTATTGAGACTACAGGCTCCCTAAAATTTGATGTCAAAATGGACCAACAATATCAGGGTGAAAGTGCGCAATTTACTCGGCTAATAAAAGGCAGACCTGTCCTTGCGGTTGCTAGCACCCATGAAGGTGAGGAAGAACAGGTCTTAAGCATCTACCAACAGATTAAAAAGGAATTACCAGAACTACTCTTGATTATCATTCCACGTCACCCGGAACGTTTTGCCCACGTATTCCAACTTTGTCGGGCCAAAGGTTTTAAAACTAGTAGACGCTCCCAAAACGATCTAACACCTCAATCCGATATCCTACTTGGTGATTCTATGGGGGAACTACCATTTTATTTTGGTTGTGCTACATTGGTTCTTATGGGAGGTAGTTTGGTCGATATTGGCGGACATAATCCACTTGAAGCTATTGCTTGCAATCGCCCCGTGGTCAGCGGTCCATTCGTGCGAAATTTCAAAAAAATTTACGCCGATCTAGAAAAAGAAGAAGCTTCATTATGCATTGAGCTTGACGAACTACCAGCTAAACTCCTAGAGCTTCTTAAAGACCAAGAGCTTCGAAACCAAATGTGTCATCGGGCCACTTCATTTTTAGAGGCCAATAGTGGAGCTACCGCTAAAACGTTAGCTACTATTAAAAAATTTATTAAACTAGACTAGAGCGAGCACAGCCAAATCCACGTCAGGTTGTATCCTGCGTCAGCCGATAACCAAAAGCCACATTTATATGCGGCTTTTGGTATTTTCCAAACGAAATCTTTAAATTTAAAAGGCGACTAAATTAGGTAAAAGCCTAGTTATTGAGCATATGCGCCAACTAAGATATCCTTTTTTACTGCATTAGCATTGAAGGCCTTAGCAATTACATCTAGTAAGAGTTCTGTACGCTTATTAGACCATTTAAGCCCCTTGTGTAGCATCTTTTCTTTGTCTATAGAACGCACTAATCTATCGACAATTTTTTTGTAACGACGTGGCGTAATAGTACACAAAGAACATTTATCAAAATCAATGATCCAAGGATTCATAGCCCCATCAATTAAAATATTATGAATGTTAAGGTCACTATGGTAAACCCCACTCGCTAACATCATCCCAATACATTGGCCTATTTTAATGACTTCTTCATCTTCAATAGTGATATGACGTGTAAGCCCATCGGTTTCTTTAAAATCCTCTGTGCCTCGATCCCTTAAAGCATCAAACAAACTACGGGCACCTTGAATTTCTTGAACAATAATATCATTACGGCAATAAATACTATTTTTCACCATGCGAGAAACTACAGGCTTAGGTACAGGTAAACCAATTTTAAGCATAACTGTCAGAATATTAAATTCTTGTTCAGCTCGATTCGCATCACCAAAAACAGAAAGGAATCTGTCCTTTAAATATTTACCGATAAAACCGCCACGCCAATAGTGACGAATAATAAAATGGCGATCTTCTTTATCAGCCACCAAATATGTTTCCCCACGCCCCCGAAAAACTTTTAAGACTTTATTGGCTTTACGATAAGCATCAACATCAAACATTGAAGCAAGATCTGACGCCGTCATTTCATCGCCAAGAATAGACGGATTGTAGCAATAGGTGGTATTCTTATCCCTAACAACAATCTTTTCTAGTTCACGTGCCATATAAACCCCCACAAGATATTTCGAATGCAGCAAATTATTCCATGGCATCCACAATATGGAAATGCTTTTGTATTAAAAAATGCCAATGTCTATTGAAACATAGTATAACTAATATCACGCCGGACCGCTAAATCAATTGTCATCATTTGGACTTTAGGCCTCAAAAAAAAATTTTAGGACCCCAGCTTATGAAAACTACAACTAGTAACTCAATTTGTATTCTTCGCCTTTCTGCCATTGGTGACTGCATCAACGCTTTAGCAGCGGTTCAATGTATCGCAAGGGAACTAAACCCAGAGAGCATTACTTGGCTTGTAGGTAAAAACGAAGCTACTTTATTTAGCAAGATCCCGGGAATCAACTTAGTTACTTACGACAAAAAAGCAGGTTTAAAAGGTTTTTTAGCCGTCAAAAAGCAGCTAAATAATCAAAAGTTCACTTGTCTTCTTGATATGCAAAGCGCACTACGTGCGAGCATGCTATCACTTTGTGTCAAAGCTGAAAGAAAACTAGGTTTTGATGCAACTAGAGCCTGTGACGGACAACGTTTTTTTACTAACGAAAAAGTTACCTCCCCTGATTTTCCTCATGTACTTGATGGTTTTATGGCTTTTGCCGGCGCAATTGGGTGCCAAGACTTAACTCCTAAATGGAATTTTCACTTGGACGATGACGATTATAAAGTCGCTCAAAAATATATTAAGCCAGAGGACAAAACCCTCATTATCGCCCCCTGCACTTCTAAGAGATATAAAAATTGGACCACCATTGGTTATGTCGAAATAGCGCGTTACGCCCTAACTAAGGGTTTTAAAGTAATTCTTTGTGGGGGGCCATCCTACCTAGAGCGTGAAATTTCTAATGAAATTGAGCAAACAGTTAAGTCGGAACAAGTGCTAAATCTTGTTGGTCAAACATCTTTACGCGAAATGCTAGGTCTCATTGCTAAAGCCTCACTTGTCGTCGCTCCTGATAGTGGCCCCGTCCATATGGCTAACGCAGTTGGCACCCCTGTAATTGGGCTTTATGCTCATCATAACCCTCAGCGTGTAGGGCCAAGAAACTTTTTGGACTATGTGGTTTCTGTTTACGATGATTGCATAAAAGAAGAGCATCCGAACCCATCTGAAATCAAATGGCGAACCAGAGTACACGATAAATCAGCCATGCAAAAAATAAATACTAACATGGTAAAGAAATCATTTGATAGAATATGCGCAGATTTTAACTTGGAGTAACCAAATGATCGCTGTGTATCCGGGAACCTTTGACCCGATTACCCTTGGCCATATGGATATTATTAATCGCGCCTCAAAACTATATGACCATGTAATCGTCGCTGTCTCAAGTAGTGACGCCAAAAGTCCTCTTCTTAACATCGAAACTCGAACCGCACTCACTAAAGAAAGCGTAGCGCATATCCCTAATGTTACAGTTGAAAGCTATAATGGGCTAACGATAAATCTCTTAGTGGAGAAAAAGGCTGATGTCCTAGTGCGAGGGGTTCGTAACATCATAGACTGCGAATTTGAACTGACCTTACTCGGGATGTATAAAGCGGTCATGCCAGAACTTGAAATTGTACTTTTGCCTGCTAGTAGCAATGTCGCTTTTATCTCTTCAACTTTAGTGCGCGACTTTATCCGCCACCAAGGGCAACCTGACGCCTTTGTGCCGAAACCTGTTGCATCCTACCTAAAGAATCATTTCCTAAAATAAAGGCAAGGCCACTATTAACTACTAATAGTGGCATTTTTTTGGAAGAGTTCGTTTAACGTTGGCAATGTGGACAAAAAAATGTACTTCTGCCACCTAACGTTTTTTGTTCAATCTTAGTCCCACAAAGCGGACAAGCTTCACCTGCATGCCCATAAACCTGCAAATTGCCTACAAAGTAGCCAAGCTTACCATCCGCTCCTGAAAAATCTCTAATTGTAGTGCCCCCACACGCAATTGAAGCCGTCAAAATATCTTTAATCGCTACCACTAAACGCTCACAATCATCTAGAGATATATTACAAGCAGGAGTTAGCGGATTGATTTTCGTCCTAAATAGCACTTCACTCGCATATATATTACCCACCCCAACTAATACATGGCTATTCATCAGTACTTCTTTAATGGGTGATTTACGACGCGCTAAGCTTTGTTTTAGGATACCCCCTGTAAATTTATCGGTTAGTGGTTCTGGCCCTAATACTTTAAGCCATTTACACTCATATACATCTTGTGGCTTCGGATACCATTCAAATAAACCAAACCTACGTTGATCATTAAAGCGAATTAAGTAACCACTATCTAACAAAATATCTATGTGATCATGGCGACCTGGATTAGGAGCTTTATTTGGCGCCCAAACAGCCAAATGACCAGTCATACCTAAATGCAGCAATATGAAACCACTAGACGTCGTAATCACAATATATTTTCCCCGTCTTGCATAAGACAAGACTTTTAAATCCTTAAGGGTTTTAAACGCTGGAGAAATTTCTGTTCTTAATTTTTCACAACGCAGGACAAAGCTTTTGATTACAGAGTTTTTGAGCACTGGGGCAATCCCCCTTAATGTCACCTCAACTTCTGGTAATTCCGGCATTTTTTACCTCGCAAATTTTAAGGCTAATAATACGCAAAAACCCGGCAGAGCCGGGTTTTATCAGAACAGTAAGGACCAATTACTTGATCTTACCTTCCTTGTATACAACGTGCTGACGTACAACTGGATCGTACTTTTTGATTTCCATCTTTTCAGGCATTGTACGCTTGTTCTTGGTAGTAGTGTAGAAATGACCAGTACCAGCACTTGAATTTAAGCGAATCTTTTCGCGACCACCTTTAGAAGCCATCTGCTTTCTCCTTAAATTTCAACGCCATTAGCGCGCATATCTGCTAATACAGCATCAATACCTACTTTATCGATAGTACGCATTGCTCTTGTAGTTAAACGAAGTTTAACGAATCTGTTTTCTGATTCTACCCAAAATCTATGAGTCTGAAGATTTGGGAGGAAACGACGACGAGTTGCATTCTTTGCGTGAGAACGGTTATTACCCACTGCTGGACGCTTACCCGTAACCTGGCATACTCTTGACATGTCAGTCACTCCAAATTTTAAAATTAAAAATTTAAATTTAACAACCCAGAAGGACATAATACTTCAAGGCAGTATAACAAAAAAGTTGTTGGTGCGCCTTTATACAATATTATTACAATTAATGCAACAAAAAAAGACATAATTCACCATACAGCTATGGAGGCATGATGCTTCCACCTCTTTAATTTAAGAGGAGATTTGCACCTTTTTTTCAACATTCCACAACTGCAATCAGCGGGTTCAGGCTGTGGTTTAAACTATTGTTTATCCCTTCAGCATAGCGCATCTTCTATGGTCAAAACGCTGAAAAAAACTGTAGTCTATAAAAGACGGGCGTATGATATCACAAAAGATGAATTTTGATAACCTATTTTTACATAATCAATAGATCTGACTGCTCCCATGGGTAAACCCGTGGGGTTCTGATTGACAAGTGTAGCTTGTAATCGTACACCATTTTCAGGCTTTGGAGTTACAAGTGTAAAT
>OCKZ01000033.1_pt1 | contig 28688 bp, 17 predicted proteins | sample 1495951 | NCBI WGS metagenome assembly OCKZ01 (sample SAMN03418277, study PRJEB22391) | human gut metagenome | biome: human-gut; feature: organic feature; material: feces | host: Homo sapiens | place: Tanzania | collected 2013-01 | reverse complement strand
TCAATCTAGAGTACTACGCTTTTCTCGTTTTTTCTAACCTGTCTAATCGTAACGACTCCTTAACTATAGCTCCTTTTGTTTCTTTTGTAAACTTTTTTTTGACATCTGGTTTTTCTATGTTACAATTTAATGGATGCGGAAAGACGGGAAAACTTTTCGCATTATTGGGTTAAATTTAAAAAGTAATTTAAAAAGTAAGGTTGGAAAAATGAAAAAAGTTTTGTGCGCAATTGGAGCAATTGTGCTTTTTGCATTTTGTTCTTGCAGCAATGAGCTTGAAGAAAATGCCCGGGATGTTGCGTCTTATGGCGGATATGGTTCGCTGGTTGTTTCTAAAAGTGATTCTGAGCGGGCTCTTGATATTCAATCCTTGAAGTTTGCCTCTGCGAGCGTTTCCGGCGCTGGAATTTCTTCCGGGCGTGAACCTTCTGCAAAAGATATTTCTGTAACAGATGGCACCGGAACGCTTACAATCGACAATATCCCTGCTGGAAAAAATCGCATCATTACGGTTCAGGCCCTGGATTCTTCAAAAAATGAGATTTTCGGCGTAACAATGCGCGCTGTCTGCGATGTGGAGGCTGGAAAAACAGTCAATGTTTCCGTAAACTGGAAAACCACCGCGCTCGGAAATGTCTTTTATGAATTGAATAAGAGCGGATATGTGGTTTCGAACATTTCTAAAGATGATGTAAAAATAATAGATAGTTTGATAGACAAATCTGTTTCTTCGTTTTTGATAGATACAGAATCCCTTGCCTCTGATTTTAAGAATAAAACTTTAAAAGACAAGCCTTCTTCTTATGTCTTGGAGCCTGCATCTCTTGCGTTTACCTGCAATGATAACGGAAACTTTAAAATTCAAGTATGCGATCCGGCTTCTTCTGTTTTCTTTGGGAGCGGAACAGGCGGAACTGTAAAAAATATTGCGCCAGGAAAATGGAAAGTTCTGCTTTTAGATAATGAAGGAACAAAGGTTGCTGAAAAAACTGCGGTATTCACTTCTGGAAAGGAATCTTCTGTTTCTTTTGCTTCGGTAACTGATAAAATTATAGTTCATGTTGAAAAATCTGCCGGATGGACTCATGTTTACGCGTGGGTTTCAAAATCAGATGAACTTTTTGGTGAATGGCCTGGAGAACCAATGGTAGATTCTGATGGCGATGGCTGGTTTGATGTTGTAATTGAAAAAACTGCCTGCAGCTTGATTTTTAATAATGGCGGAAATAATAAGACAGACGACCTTTCTTGCAATGCTGGAGAATGGTGGTTCAAAGATAATGTCTGGCATGAAGAAAATCCGAATGATTCTGACCCGCCTGTAATAAATTCTTTAGTGATGAATGTTGCGTCTCCTGTTTCCGGTACTGTTACTTTTACGCTGACTGCAAGTGATAATAAAAAATTGAAAAATGCAGAGCTATTTGTTGACGATGTAAAATTTTCTGAAAAAAGTTTTAGTTCTTTAAATGATTCCCTGGTTTTTGAATGGGATTCTTCCGCTGCAAAAAATGGCGAACACAAAATTTCTGCGGTTGTCTATGATGCAGCCGGAAATAAAAGCGAACCGAAAGCGCTTTCTGTTGTAACAGAGAATGAGAATGTCAGACCGGTGGCTTCAATAACTGGCTCAATAAAAATTTCAAAAGGTTCGGAAAAAGTGTATTCAGCAAGCAATTCGAGCGATAAAAACGGAACTGTTGCTGGCTACAAGTGGAAAGTTGTTGGCGCGACTATTATTGCCGGTTCAGAAACATCTGAAAATATCACTGTGAAAGCTCCGGATTCAGAAGGCAGCTTTACAATTTCTCTTGTTGTTACAGATGATGAAGGCTTGGATTCTGAGGAAACAGTGATTACTGTTACTGTTAAGGACAAAGTTTCAAACGACTTCCGCGAAGAAACAATCTACTTCCTTATGACGGCGCGTTTCTATGATGGTGATTCTTCTAATAACCGTTGGTGCAGAAGTGATGATTCTTCTGGTAACCGTGATAACGGCGACTATCCGTGGCGTGGTGATTTTAAAGGTCTGATTGAAAAACTTGACTACATCAAGGCATTGGGTTTCAGTGCGATTTGGATTACTCCGCCTGTTTTGAACCGTTCTGATTATGACTTTCATGGCTATCATGCCTGGGATATGACAAAAATTGATCCTCGTCTGGAATCAGCCGGAGCGACATATCAGGATTTGATAAATGCGGCGCATGCCAAAGGAATTAAAATTATTCAGGATATAGTTTTGAACCACAGTTGCCGTTTCGGATTGAAAAATTTCTTTGTTCCTAAATATTGGGGAGACCGTGACAATCAGTATTGGGGAACAAGCAACGAAATAAACTATTACGATGAGTATAATCCTGATTTTGAATACAACGGACTTGATGTTGAGCCGAAAAGTAAAAAAGCCTGGTACAACGGTGATTTATGGCAAAAAGAGAAGCCTTCGCTCTCTTGGAATCCTAATTTGTCTGACTGGGGCGTTCAAAAAGGTTTTAATAAAGAAGGTAGAGCTTATTACGGATGTCAATGGCCGGACTTGCGGCTCTTTGACCCGGAAAAATTCCATACCGAATGGCTTGGAAACTGGGAAGACGAAACTTGCCAGTCGGGAACAATTCACGAAGACTGTATTGACTTGAACACAGAAGCCGCTGCCGTTCAGAAATATCTTATCGACGCTTATACAAAATACATTGATATGGGTGTAGACGCATTCCGAATCGATACTGTAAAGCATGTAAGCCGCGTAATGTTCAACAGGCATTTTATTCCGGCTTTCAAAGAAGCGGGCGGAGAAAACTTCTATATGTTCGGCGAAGTTTGTACGCGCGTAAACGAAACTTGGAATCACGGAGTTGCACCGCTTTCAACGCCATTCTACACATGGAAAGAACGTACAACTTTCAGTGCAGACGATTCAGTTGCCGTTCACGAAGGCTACGAATATGAAAACAGACAGGGCGTAAACAATCAGCCGACTTCTGATAACCATGCTCTTATCGGAAACGCTTATCATACGCCAGATTATTCACAGAAATCTGGTCTTGATGTAATTGATTTCCCTATGCACTGGAATTTCAGTGACGCAAGTTCTGCTTACAATCAAAGACAGAATGATAAATACTATAACGATGCTACATGGAATGTTGTATATGTAGACAGCCACGATTACGGTCCGAATATGGATAACCGCTATGGAGGCGGAACTGAGGCGTGGGCAGAAAATATGACATACATGTGGACATTCCGCGGTATTCCGTGCCTGTACTACGGTTCAGAAATTGAATTTATGGCAGGTGCGCCATGCGATAAAGGATCTTCTGCTCCTTTGTCAACAACAGGACGCGCATATTACGGCGACAATATTGAAGGAAGCGTACAGGTTTCTGGTTTCGGTGAATGGTCAAATGCGACCGGCAGTATGAAGGCAACTCTTGAAAGTCCGCTTTCAAAGCATCTTTCTCATTTGAATAAAATTCGCCGTGAAATTCCTGCATTGCAGAAAGGTCAGTATTCAAACGAAGGTTGTTCCGGCGGAATGTCATTTAAACGCCGTTTTACTGATGATTCAACAGACAGTTTTGTTTTAGTTTCAGTTTCCGGTGACGCGACATTCAGCGGACTTCCGGGCGGAACTTACACAGATGTTGTAACCGGCGATTCTAAGACAATTTCAGAAGGCGGTTCGATAACAGCCTCTTGTTCAGGCAAGGGAAATGCAAGAATTTATGTTCTTTCCACAGCAAAAACTCCTGCGCCGGGAAAAATTACGGGAAGCAGTCCGTATTTAAAGTAATTGAATCATGCCGCAGAAGGTGTATGTAAAAAATATGCCTTCTGCGTTAAGTAAAATAACGCTTTGTCGGACGATGAGTATGTCGTTTTTAAAATCAAAAAAGTAAGGTTGGAAAAATGAAAAAAGTTTTAAGAACTTTCGCTGTTTGCGCAGTTATGTTTTCTGTTTTTGGCTGCATGAATGTGCTGGATTCTTCTTCAGATGAGAATTTTGTCAATAAAAACTTCGGCTCTCTTTCTGTTTGTGAAGACAGTTCTGGAAGAAAGCTGGATATTCCTTCCATAAAATATGCAAGCCTTACAGTATCAGGAACAGGAATAAAAGAAGAGGACGAGCCTTTTGTAAATGTGGCGGTTGTTGACGGCAAAGCTTCGGGAATCTCCATTAAAAATGTTCCGGTTGGAAAAAACAGAATCGTTTACTGTTCAAGCAAAAGATGAAACTAAGAAAAAGATTGGAACTGTAACAATGCGGAATATTTGTGACATCAAGGCAGGAGAAAATTCTGTTTACATTGACTGGTCTACAACCGCTATTGGAAATGTCTTTTATTCTTTGCATAGTCTTGGGCATGATGTTTCGTCTGTAAGCGCATCGGATACTGAAAAAATAAAAAAACTGATTTCTTCTATAAATGTTCATGCGAGTCTGGTGGATTCAAACAAAATCGCAAGAGATTTTATGCAGGGAGAATTTTCGGTTCCTTCTGATTATGCTTTTCAGACTGCGGGGCTTAAATTTTCAGCGATTCTTGACGGCGGTTACACTGTTCAGGTTTGTGACCCGTTGTCTGAGCCTAAAGTTTTTTCTTCCTCAGAAGGATTTATAGACGGAATTGCGCCAGGTTTGTGGCGTGTCTATTTTATTCAGGGCGGCAAAGTTGTAAAATCAAAAGAGGTTGTTTTTGAAAGCGGTAAAGTAACCGATATAGGAACTGTAGGTGCAGTGCTGAACAAGATTATTCTTCACGTTGAAAAATACAGTACAATCTGGGCATGGTCTAAAGAGCCTGCAAAAAATTTTACAGGCGGAGAGTGGCCTGGTGTTGAAATGGAAAAAGATAGTCGGGATGGCTGGTATAAATATGAGCTTCCTGTTGAGGCGGAAAATGTTATATTTAGCAATAAAGGTTCAGGACAGACTTCCGATTTGATTTTGCCGGGTGCAGGAGAATGGTGGTATTCAAAAGCCCTGTGGCATGATGACGACCCCGCGGATTTTGTAAGTCCTGAAATTACAGGAATTGAGTGCGGCGCAGACGGAACTGTTTCCTGCGAAGTAATTATAACCATAACTGCGACTGATGATAAAATGCTTTCTAAGGCGCAGATTTATATTGATGACAAAAATCCTGTTGATGTTTCAATGACCGGTCAGATTGATACCGTAACCTATAGATGGAATTCTGCGCTTGTAAAAAATGGAACGCACGAAGTAAAAGTCAAGGTTTTGGACAAAAGCGGAAATGTCTCGGAAGAAAAAATCCTTGTTCTTACAACTTCAAATTCAAATATTGCGCCTATTGCGGTAATCAGCGGTTCTGTAAATGTAGGACTTGGAAAAATAAAAAAATTCAGCGGAAAATCTTCTTATGACCCGAATGGAGAAATCAAGGCTTTTAGCTGGAAGGTTTCCGGCGGCGCAAATATAAAAAAACGGTCAGGGTACATCTGAGATAGAAGTTGAATTTCCAAAAATAAAAACGACTTGCGATATTATTTTGACGGTAACGGATGATGATGGAGAAAAATCTTCGGTAACAAAAACAGTTGCCGTTCAGGATTTGATTTCTACGGATTTCCGGGAAGAAACTATTTATTTTGCAATGACCACACGCTTCTTTGATGGCGACAGTTCAAATAACGTTCACTGCTGGGATGAAAATGAAAAAACTCCTGCTGACGACCCGGCATGGCGCGGAGACTTCAAAGGCCTTATAGAAAAACTTGACTACATAAAAGCCCTTGGATTTTCTGCCGTATGGATTACTCCGGTTGTAGAAAACTGTTCCGGTCTTGATTATCATGGCTATCATGCGATGAACTTCAGTAAAGTTGATCCTCGCTATGAATCAAGCGATGTGGATTTTCAGAAGCTGATAGACGAAGTTCATAGCCGCGGAATGAAGCTGGTTCTGGATGTTGTGTTCAATCATGTTGGAAATTTTGGAGAAACAAACCTTTGTCCTATGTTTGAAAAAGACTATTCTGCTGACCTTGCGGACATTAATGCGTGCCTTAAATTCTGCAAGGATTCTGAGCTTGAAAAACAGTTTCCTTCGTACTGGGATATGAAGCCAGCTGATCAGTATGGCTCGCGGCTTGCGCTTATGAAGAATACTGACTACCAGAACCACGATTACAGAAACTACTTCCATCACTTTGGATTTGGAAACTGGGATAATTTTAGCGTTCAGTTTTTTCAGATGGCAGGAGACTGCGTTGATCTGAATACTGAAAATCCAAAAGTTCTTAAATATATCGGAGATGCCTATTCAAAATATATTGAAATGGGTGTTGACGCGTTCCGCATTGATACTGGAAAACACTTGAGCCGCCTTGAATTCAATTATTATTTGAACGACAGGTTTAAGGAAACTGCCGCCGCCTGTGGAAATGAAAATTTTTATATGTTTACGGAAATCTGCGCAAAATCTTCTGATGTGACCTACCGCGGAAACGTTGAAAACCTTTCACCGTATTTCTACACATGGAAGGATGATGATAATTATGGCTTTACAATGGACGATGAAGACCAGTTTGAAGGTGTGATAATATATCCGGAATCGACTGAAACTGAAAAAGATGAGCAGGCGGTTCTTAATAATCTTGATTATTGGACCCGTCCGACAAAAGACGGCGGAACAAAGACACCGGTAAATGCGCTTGCTGTGCAGAAGCAGGGAATGGCTACAACGGAAGTCCGTTCAAACAGGCCTGAAAGCAAAAACCATCTTCTTGAAGGAAACGACTATCACGAACCGGATTATTCAAGGCATTCTGGTCTTGATGTGATTGATTTTCCAATGCACTGGAATTTTGGCAGCGCAAATGATGCTTACAGTGTTCGAGGCGGAGACAAGTATTACAACGATGCTACATGGAATGTTGTGTATGTAGACAGTCATGACTATGGCCCGGGAGACCAGTTTGAGCATCGTTATCAAAAAAACGATGACTGCTGGGCGGAAAATATGGATTTGATGTTTACTTTCCGGGGAATTCCATGTATTTATTACGGCTCGGAAATTGCTTTTATGCGCGGCGCAATCATTGATAAAGGACCGATTATGCCGTTGAATAAAACTGGACGCGCTTACTTTGGCGACCATATTGAAGGAAGTGTAAAAACGACTGATTTCAGCGAATGGTCAGACGCGACTGGTGCAATGGCAGAAACACTGAATCATCCGCTTGCAAGGCATCTTCAGCGTTTGAACAGAATTCGGCGTGAAATTCCTGCTTTGCAGAAAGGACAGTATTCCGACAAGGACTGCGGCTCTAACGGAATTGCTTTTAAACGTCGTTATACTAAGGGCGGAACGGACAGTTTTGTTCTTGTAACAATCAGTGGAGATACAGAATTTACGAATATTCCTGCCGGAACTTATGTAGATGCGATTACCGGTGACACAAAGATTGTTTCTGCCGGCGGAAGCCTTTCTACTTCGGGTTGTACAAACCAGGGAAATATGCGGGTTTATGTTCTGAACGGTTCTGGAAAAATCGGTGAAGATACAGAATGGTTGAAATAAAATGCAGGTAACCGCCGATATTTTATCGTGTTCCTGTTATTGTTTGCATCCTGTTCTTTTCATTTTTTTTGAAAAAAAGCAAAAAAATAATTTTACAAATCAATTTTCTGCATTTATAATTCCCTAGACGGAATTATAAACACTTCTTGCCTTACTTAGAGATGTTTTGAAGATTTTAACTCTTTGGAGGCTGATATGAAGAAATTTTTTTGTAGTTGTCTGGCTTTTTTATGTCTTTTTGCATTTTCCTGCAAACTTGAAGAACGCAGTTCTGATTCACGGTTTGGCATAGTTGCCGTAAGTCTGTCGAATCAGGACCGCGCTCTTTATATTAAAGAAATTACAAAGGCTACGGTAACAGTCTGCGGCAGCGGAATGGAAGATGTTGTTCGCAATGTTGCCGTTTCTTCAGGGAAAAACTCCGGTCCGATTGAAATTGACAAGATTCCAGTTGGAAAAAACCGCGTTGTTGCCGTTCAGGCTTATTCAAATGATACAAAGCTTGACGGTGTGACTATTTATTCCGTAATGGATATAAAACCGGATGTTCTTAATAATGTAAATGTAACGTGGGCTAGTACTGCGGTTGGTTCGGTTTATTACAATCTTATAAAAAGTAACTACGATAAGGTATCTTCTTTAGGAACTTCCACTGTTGAAAATTTGATTCCGCAGAACGCTCATGCGGCGCTGGTCGATACTAAGCAGATTGCGCGGGATATTCAAAAAAACGAAACAAAAGACCGGGAAAGCTATAGGCTGGAAAGCGGAGTTGTAAAATTTTCTACGGAAGGACAAAATTCTGATGTAAAAGTTCAGGTTTGCGACCCTGTTTCAGAAATTGTTTCCGGGGTGAACGGCAGCGAGCAGGTTATTGAAAATGTTGCGCCGGGAACATGGAATTTTTATATAACTGAAAATGGCGCGATTCTGTATAAAAGTCCGTCGCCTGTTTCTATAAAAAGCGGCGAAACTGTTGTTTTTGAAAAAATTCAGTTTGGATCGCTTAGCAATGAGCTTGGCATGAGGCATCCTTACACCGGTAAATATTCGCCGGTAGATCAGCCAAACTGGGCTAGCGCATCTTACGCTTTAGGCGCGGATATCGACCCGGACGGAAACGGAACTTTTGCGGTTTATTCAAAAAATGCCACAAAGATTCTTCTGGAGATTTATACCGAAGCGTACGGCAAAGAATTTGCCTATGATTACTGGATGGAAAAGGGGTCTGATGACGTATGGCGCGCAAAAATAGGCGGGATTGATTCCGGCACTTTGTATGCGTTCCGCGCCTGGGGACCGAACTGGACTTTTGACGAAAAATGGAAGCGCGGCGGAAGTTCCGCTGGTTTTGTCGCGGATTTTGATGCGGCAGGAAACCGCTTTAATCCTAATAAGCTTCTGTTCGATCCGTATTCAAAGGAAATAAGCCACGACAAGTCAAACCCGGTTGCGCTTGGCAGCCTGAACGGCGGAATGTACGGAACTGGTGAGCAAGTGTTTGAAGGCGCGGCACGAAGAAACTTTGACACTGGCATTTATGCCTCAAAATCTGTTGTTGTAAAGGACAGCACAGGTTTTGGAACAAAACCAAAAATTCCGCAGGAAAATGCGATTATTTACGAGGCTCACGCGCGCGGAATCACAAAACATCCTTCTTCTGCGCAACTTTCTTCTATATTAAGTGGAATTGATGGCTTTGAAAGCGTTGTGAACATTCCTTCTGAATATCAGGGAACGTACAAAGGCGCGGGAATGTTGGCTCCGTACCTTAAGGCGTTGGGAGTGAACACAATCGAGCTTTTGCCAGTTCACGAAAGCGACAACGACGCAAACCCTGACGACGCGCCGGGCGGAAACTACTGGGCGTACATGACTTATGGCTACTTTGCGCCGGACAGACGTTATTCAAGCGATAAATCCTACGGCGGTCCAACGCGCGAATTCAAGGAAATGGTAAAAGCGTTCCATGATGCTGGAATGGAAGTTTACCTTGACGTTGTGTTCAACCATTCCGGAGAAGGCGGTCCTTGGTACGGAGATCCAAAAGATTCTAACTTTGATAACTATAAAACTGCCGAACTTACGTTTATGCGCGGCTTGGACAACAGCACTTATTATTCTCTTGATAATGGTAATGCTGGTGCTTACTGGGAAACTACCGGCTGCGGAAACAACTTGCAGTGCGATAATCCTGTTGTCCGCAAGCTTATTCTGGATTCCCTTGCTTACTGGATTGACGTGATGGGCGTTGACGGCTACCGCTTTGACCTTGCGCCTGTTTTGGGACGCGAAGGGCTTGGCACTTGGGATTACAGCAAAAATGCACAAACAATTAAAGAAATCATCGCTTTAGGGCAAGAAAAAGATGCGGAAATGATTGCCGAAGCCTGGGACACTCAATGGCCGGGCGGTTATCAGGTTGGAAACTTCCCGGATGGCTGGGGCGAATGGAACGGACGATTCCGCGATGCAATCCGCTCTTATGTTGGAACTGGAAACCGCAAGGCAGGAGATGATAAAGAAATACTTAGTTGCATTAATGGAGATTACAAGAACTTCGCCGACCAGGGCGGTCCGCACAAGTCCGTGAACTTTGTGGTTGCGCACGACGGCTTTACTCTTGCCGATTTGTGCAGCTACCAAGGTGCAGGCAATGCAATGAACAGCACTTTGACTTGGCCATTCGGACCAAGCGACGGCGGTAACGGCGACTACAACACGCTTGGTTTTGGAACAGAAGCAAAAGACAAACGCCAGGCTGCCAGAAACTACATCGCAATCCAGATGATGAGCCGCGGTGTTCCTATGATTGTCTGGGGCGACGAGTTCAGCAGAACGCAGAACGGAAACAACAATCCTTACAACATAGACAGCGTTGCGACCTGGAGCAACTACAACATGATAAACTCTTCTTCGCCTCATCTTGTTGCGACCGGTGGAAGCGGCGCTTACCACAACAACTTTGGAACTTTCAACAATACTGCAAAGGTAAACGGCAACTTTAAGTTTATGAACTATATGCTGAAACTGCGTGCAAGCGAGCCTGCGTTCCAGCAGCCAAATTACAGCGTTCAGTATGACTTTAAGAAAGAGAACGGCGCTGATACATTGACAGACGGCGACCGCTGCGTTTGGGTCCGCATAAACGGAAGCTCGGTTTCCGGCGGAAGCGACTACCTTGTGTTTATGAATATGTACACTGCGGAAGTTCAGTTTACAATTCCTGCCGCTGCTTCCGGAAAATCCTGGGTACGTATTGCGGATACTCAAAATCATTTTGAAAGCGACTTTAACTGCTGGAATGATAACGCAATTGATGCTGCGGTGGTTTCTACTTCGTACGGTGTCGCTCCATGGTCGGTTGTAATCTTAAAGCAGGTTGCGGAAGGCGAAAAAGTTGCAGAGCCTGTAATTTCTTCTTCAGATGCTGACTCAGGCGGAAACTTTAACGGCTCTGCGAACGTAACAATTTCTTGTTCAACGGCCGGCTCGGAAATTTACTACACGACTGACGGTTCTACTCCAAGCGCAACAAATGGAACAAAATATACTGCGCAACTTGCAATTTCAGGAACTGTTACGATAAAGGCAATCGCCGTAAAGAATGGAGCGGCTTCTTCTGCGGTTGTAATAAAGAAATTTACAAATACCGCAGTGGTTGAAGCGCCTGTTCTTTCTGTTCCTGAAGGCGACTTTTGGAACACAATTACGGTTTTCCCTTTTACCGACACTGCCGGCGCGGAAATCTACTACACAACAAACGGTTCTGACCCTACAAAATCAAGCACGCTTTACACAGATGGCGGAATCAAAATAGACGGAACAACAACTTTAAAAGTTGTTGCGGCAAAATCTGGAATGGAAAATTCGCAGGTTGTTAGTGCGGAATATACAAAAAAAACTGTCCAGCCTTACACGGAAAACAAGAGCGGAGTAATGCTCCAGGGCTTTAACTGGGACAGCGCGCCTCGCGGCAACGGCTACACAATCGAAAATCCTAATCCAAAATGGTACAATTGGTATAAAACAATGCTCGCTTCGGCAAATGACATAAAAAACACGTTTGAATACGTTTGGTTTCCGCCGGCAAGCAAGACAGACACTGCAAGCTCCGAAGGTTACGCTCCGACTCAGCTTAACGATTTGAACAGCTGCTACGGAACGGAAGCTGAGCTTAAAAGCGTGGTTCAGGCAATTCAGCCTGCCAAGGCGATTGCGGATATTGTTGTAAATCATCGCGCCGGAACAACTTCCTGGGGCGACTTTACAAATCCGCGATGGACGGATGATTATTACTCAATCTGCAGCGACGACGAAGGTTTTTCAAATTCCAGCAGCCCTATGTTCGGTTCATCTAAGAAAGGCGGGGCGGACAGCGGAATGGGTTATGCGGCTTACCGCGACCTTGACCACACAAATCTTTCGGTTCAGCAGGGAATTTACAGCTGGATGAACACTGTCCTAAGGCGCGCCGGATTTGTTGGCTGGCGTTACGACTTTGTAAAAGGTTTTGGCGGAGAGTATGTCGGCTATTACAACGCTATGACCGACACCGCTTTTTCTGTAGGCGAGTACTGGCCGGACGGCGATAGTAACTGGAGCACTCTTTTGAACGAGTGGGTGAACAAAACTGAATCAACTGTAAATTCTGTAGCCGGAAAAAAATCTCGCGCGTTCGACTTTGTCCTGAAGCAGAAGCTTAACAGTGCGTTTGGCTGGTACAAAGTTGCGGACGGAGTAACGACCGTTGCTGACAGCTGGGATATGAGGATGCTTGCCGATTCTACTTCTTTAATGCGTTCTGCGCCGGCAACCGCCGTTACTTTTGTAGACAACCACGACACAGGAAGCACGCAGCAGCACTGGGAATTGAAGTGGGATAACGTTCCTGCGGCGTATGCGTTTATTTTGACGCATCCGGGGTATCCTTGCGTAGCATGGCAGCATTACTTTACAGGCGACGGCTGGCAGTACAGAGGCGGCGAAACTGTTTACGGCACAACAAAAACATTTAAGGAGCACATCGACTGCTTAATCAGCCTTAGAAAATCTGTTGGCATTGAATACGACGACACTGTAGAAGTCTTAAAAAGCGAAGAAACGCTTTACGCTGCAAAAATTACCGGAACAAATGGAGAAATCGTTGTGGCAATCGGCGGTGAAGTCTGGTCTCCGACTGGTGCAGGCTATGACGGAAACCATCCTGTTTATCAGGGCGGAAACTTTAAAATCTGGCAAAAAGGCGAAGCAGGAATTGAACCAACAAAAGTTGATGTTACCGTAAATGCAGCGTCAGGCGACAGTTGGATTTGGAACGACCATGCTGTGATTTTTGCCTGGGTTTGGGGCGGCTCTTACGGAAGCGGTCAGTGGGTAGAAGCGGACGGCACCGGCACAACAATTAATCTTTCAATTTACGATGACATAGCCGGCTTTAACTTTGCAAGATGTCCTGCTGGAACTACACAACCGGATTGGAAGGCGACAGGCGATAGTGCCGGACGCATTTACAACAAAAGCCCTGATGTTACTTTTGTAAAAGGAACTACAACTTATAATGTCGGTGCATTTGTTGAACATCATCCTTAAGGTTCGTGATTTGTGCGGAGGTTTCATGACGCCTATGCCGGAATAAGGAATGCACCCGGCGGCAATGCCTTTCAGGCGCGGACGGCTCTTTCGGTTGAAAGGGTCGTCCGTTTTTTTTATATTCTGCGGACGCTGTTGTTTTATGCGTTTATTATTCTTCGTATTTAAGAATGTCGCCGGGAACGCAGTTTAATTCGGAAATGGTAATTCACCTGAATAGACTTTTGTGGTTGTGGTAAACATAAAAAATCAGCATAATGTTTTAAAGTATTGAACTAAAAGGAAAAACTAGATGGAAACGGAAAACAGCAGTAATTCTTCCTCTGCGAAAATTTCCTGTGGCGAAATGCTTGCCCGGAAATCAGGACTTTTTAAGAAAATTTTTATTGCACTCATGCTGGTTCTGTTTTCTGCGCTCACATTTTATTTTTTTCGTGAATATAAAAAAGGAAGTTTTTCTGATTTAGACTCGTTTAAGGTGTTTCTGGATTCTTTTGGAATGTTCGGGCCTGCCGCGCTCTGCGTTTTTCAATGTTTTAAAGTTATTTTTGCGTTTTTTCCCGGAACTGTGGGTTATATTGTAGGGCCTGGGCTTTTTGGAGCGGTAAAGGGTATTCTTGCAAATTATATTGGAATCTGCCTTGGTTCGTTTACGGTTTTTCTGATTTCAAGAAAATACGGAAGTGTTGTCATGCAGCATATTTTTTCAGAAAAACGCTATAATAAATGTCAGCAATGGATTAATAAAAGGACGGAAAAACTTTCGGTGATTCTGTGGTTTCTTCTGCTGATTCCTTTTTCGCCCGATGATTTTATTTGTTATTGCGCCGGACTTACTGAAATGAAATTTAAAAAATTTATGGTAATAATTCTTACTGTAAAGCCGTGGCTGATAATCTTTTACGGAATTTTGTTCGGATATATTTTAGATTAGAAGGTTTAAAAATGAAGTTGCTTGGGGTTTTCAATTATACTGTTGTCTTGACATACGTTGGAATGCTTTTTTCTTTTGCCGGAATACATTTTGTTTTTTCCGACAACGACAAGAGTTTCATTCTGGCTCTGCTCTGCCTTATGATTTCCGGAATTATGGATATGTTCGACGGAAAGGTCGCTTCAACAAAGAAAAACAGGACAGAAAACGAAAAACTTTTTGGAATTCAGATTGACTCTATGGCGGATATTATTAGCTACGGAGTTTTTCCTTCTTTGATAGTGTACAGCCTTGCTCTTGGTGATGTCCATTATCCTGTAGAGCATCCAATCCAGGCAAGAATTGCAATCTGTATATGCGCTTTGTATCTTTTAAGCGCGCTTATCCGGCTTTCGTTTTTTAATGTTGATGAAATGCAGCGTCAGGCTTTAACAGAAAAAAGCCGCTCTGAATACAAAGGTTTGCCTGTCACCAGCGTTGCCGTTGTGCTTCCGGCGGTTTTTATCTGTGCATATTTTACAAGAACTGCCCGGCCGCCGATTACTCCGTGTCTTGTTATTCTTGTTCTTTTGGGAATGCTTTTTATAACTCCGTTCAAAATGCCTAAGCCTAAGCTTATAGGAAAGTCGCTTTTGCTTCTTATCGGGCTTATTGAATTTGTTCTTCTTCTTTTGGGAAAGGCTTATTACGTTCCTGCCAAAGAAAATGATCCTTCTCTTATGTTTGAAAACAGCGTGATTATGCGCGCGGAAGATTGAAATTCCGTTTTTTGAGTTGAAAAATGACTGAAAAAAATAACAGCCAGAATGATAAATCCGTTGAGTTTTTGTGCAGGACGTGTTTTGGCAGGCTTCTGCTGCATTTTATTCTGTTTATCAGGATTCCAAAGCTTGCGGGATTTTTTTTGCGAAGTCCGCTCTCTCATTTTATGGTTGGAAACTTTATCAGAAAAAATAAAATTGATATGAAGGAATTTGAAGGTCAGAAATTTCTTTCGTTCAATGATTTTTTTACGCGCAAAAAGCAGATTTCTTTTGATTCTGAAAAAAATCATCTGATTAGTCCCTGCGACAGTTTTTTAAGCGTTGTTAAAATAACGGAAAATGCGGTTTTTTCGGTAAAAGGGTTTGACTATTCTCTGCGCGATTTTTTTGAACCGCGCGAAAATTGCACGCCGCGGCGTTTTTTTTGGAACAAGGGAACGAATCCTGCGGAAATGCCTTCTGAAAACTATATAAACAGCCTGTCTGAAAAATTCAGGAACGGTGAATGTCTTATTTTTCGCCTCTGCACAACGGATTATCACCGCTATTGCTACATTGACAGCGGAGTCAAGTCTGAAAATCATTTTATAGAAGGCTCTCTTTACAGCGTACAGCCTGCCGCCTGTGAAAAATTCAGGGTTTATACAAAAAACCGCCGCTCGTGGACAATAATGGACTGTGAAAATTTTGGCACAGTGGCGCAGATTGAGGTAGGGGCATTCAGCGTAGGCGGAATTAAAAACCATAAATCAAAAGGCAGATTTAACAAAGGTGAGGAAAAAGGCTATTTTGATTTGTACGGTTCTACGATTGTCCTGCTGTTTGAGCCTCAAAAAATCAGCCTTATTCCCGAAATTCAAGAGCAGACAAAAAACGGCGCCGAATGCAAAGTGCGCGCCGGCCAGTGGATAGGCGTAGGCCTGTGAGATATATCGCGCAAATTCCTTTTATAACAAACCATTAATTTGACAGATTATTATTGTGGACTTACAATTTTTTTAGGGAAAAATAATTAAAAAAGTATGGTGCTTGCTTAAAATAAGGAAAAAAAATGAAAAATTTAAAAGTGCTTTCGCTCGCCGCGCTGGTTCTTGGCGCAGTTTTGTCGACTTCATGTTCAGATTTGATTTCTGAAAAAAATTATTCTGAATACGGTTCTGTTTCGATTTTTACAGGAGAAAGGGCTGTCTTTGTTGAAGAGATAAAGTCTGCAAAAGCAAAAATCTATGGCTTTGACTCCGCCGGTGAAAAATTTACAAAAGAAACGGATGCTGTGGGCGTTACTTCCGGTTCGGGAACTCTGCCGGTAATAAACGGAATTCCTGTTTCAAGAAATGCAGTGGTCGAAGTTCAGGCGTATGGCGATTCTGCGGCAGGTTCTAAAATTGACGGAATTACGCTGTATGCGGTTTGTGATATAAAGGCTGGTGAAAATACTCCTGTAAACGTAACCTGGGAGACGTCTAAAAAAGGCAAGGTTTACGCGGCACTGCTTGAAAAGGGTGAAAATCTTTCAAAGCTCACGGATAAACAACTTTCTTCTATTAATAATGCGATTCCTTCTGATACGCACGCAAGCCTGATTGATGCAGAGGCGATTGCTGCTGACTTTAAGGCTGGCAGTTTGAAAGAAAGCTCTGTTTATGCATTGACCGCTGGAAGCGTAAAAATTACCGCGAACGGCTGTTCCGGCTGCGCGATTCAGGTTTCTGACCCGAACTCAAAAATTTCCAGCGCGGTTTCTGGCGATTCTGCAGAGGTAACGGTTTCCGATGTTGCCCCTGGAACTTGGAACGTTTACGCTGTAAAGGATGGTGCGGTTGTAAAAAGCGGAAGAGTAACTGTTGCGTCTGGTTCGGCGGCGGAAGTTGTGCTGGAAAATGTTGAGGTGACAGAATATGACGGAATAAAAATTCTTGTTGCAAAGTCATTGAATTATCCATTGATTCATTATTGGAATTGTTCAGATAAGGTTTCATATCCAAATACAGCTTGGCCTGGTACTGCAATGGATTCAAAATCTAGCGATTCTGACTATGTTTATGAATTCAAAAAAGTTTCTTCTGTAAGCATTTTGATTACAAATTCTTCTAAGCAGAAACTGCATGAAAAAAACATGGTTCTTTCCGAAAAAGGAACTTACCGCATAACTGCAAGTGGGGCTCAAAAACAGTCGCTTCCAGTTCCGCCAACCGTAACAATTCCTTCAAAGGCATACTTGGGCGGAACTTTTTCAATTACAGTTTCAAGCGAATCTGCGTTGACTCAAAACACAATTTCAATCAACGGAACTACAAAAACGCTTAATACTGGCTCGAACCCATTCAATGTTTCAGACTTTACAACTTCTGTTGGAGAAATCTCAGTTTCTGGAACAATTTCAAATTCCGCAGGAAGCAAAACGGTTTCCGGCACGATTTCTGTTGTTGAAAAACCGGTGAATAAAATTATTTCAGACTGGAATGAGCTTCGCATTTATCAGATAATGGTTTCTTCATTTCAAGATGGTGATTCAAGCGTTGGATATGGCACTGGCTATGGACCGGGGCCTCATAATGGTGACTTGCAGGGAATTATAAATGCCCTTGACTACATAAAATCTTTAGGAATGAATGCAATCTGGCTTACTCCGATTTTTACTTCTGATGGTACTGGACAGTTGGATTCAACTGGTTACTTCTGTAGCGACTATTTTAATGTTGACCCGAAATTCGGTGGAAACGCAGTTTTTGATCAACTTGTAACAGAAGCCCATGCAAAAGGACTTAATGTAATTCTTGATGGCGTATTTGGTCATCACCGCAGTACAGGTGTAAGCAAAGATTCGCCTAATGGAAAGCGTCCTTCGGGTGGAAGCAATCCTGTAAAATATCCTGACAGTTTGGATTACTACAAGGAAGTTGCTCAGTATTGGATTGAAAATTATAAGATTGACGGCTGGCGTTTTGATCAGTGCTACCAAGTTGGACTTGGTGATAATGGAAAAAACTGTAATACAGGCGGTCATAATTACTGGTATGAAATCCGTACTGCAATAAAAGAATCCGCGGCTAAAAACGGAACAAAAGGTCAAGAGTGGGGAACTTTAGGCTATACAGTTGGCGAACATTGGAACGGAGATGCCGCTAAAATTCAGGCAGGAAGTGTGAATCCAGGAACTGCTTCAGGCTATGGGCTTCAGTCTTGTTTTGATTTCCCTAGCCGTTACAAAATTGTGCAGATGTTTGCTGTGGAAGAGTCAAAAGATGACAAATCTACTTCGTTAGTAGACCTTGATTATGTTTATTCGAACTATACAGCAAAAGGTTATACACATCCGGAAGGTTACTATCCAAACTTATTTATTACAAATCACGATTTGGTTCGCTTTGGAAACCTTGTGAACTGGAAGTTTTCAGAAAATAGAAGCTCAGAAAATTATTGGAAGCGGCATAAAATTGCTCTGGCAAGCGTTGCAGCATATTCTGGTCCGATTACAATTTATTATGGTGATGAATATGGAATGATGACTGATGGATATAGCGGACCAGGATCTTTGGGATATTATAATGACCATATTGCCCGTGACGCAGGTAAAATCAGTGGCTTTAGCACGAGCGAGCAGAATTTACACGATTATGTGGCTAAGTTAATGCAGATTCGTGAAGAAAATGAAATCATGTGGAAAGGCTCTTCTTCTAAAGTAACAGTTTCAGATGATTTCTATGTTGGAAAGAAAACTTTGGACGGAAAAACTGTTAATTTTGCAATAAATAATTCTAGCTCTTCAAAAACATTCTCTGCAACAGGAACTGACCTTGTTACAGGCGAAAGTGTTTCTGGCACAGTCACCGTTCCGGCTCTTTCTGCAAGATTTGTTCTTGTAAAATAACTCTAAGGGTTTTGCTCTGTGCGGGAAAAGCGGGGCAGAATCTTTTTTGCGTTTTGTTAGAGAGTCCTGGAAGAAAAATGAAAAATGTTTTGTCGCGCCTTGCTCCAGGGATTTTTTTGTAAAAACCTGCGCAGAATATCTTATTGGTTATTTTTTGCCCTTTTCATTTTTGGTTATTACAACTAGAATTGTATGAAGTCTAAAATATTTGGGGTGAACTTGTGAATTCTGGTTCTATTTTTGTACAGCAGCTTATAAACGGTCTGTCGCTTGGTAGCATTTATGCATTGATTGCGCTCGGCTACACTATGGTTTATGGAATTGTAAAACTTATAAACTTTGCCCACGGTGATGTTATGATGGTCGGTGCTTACGCCGGCTACTTTGTTCTTGTTGCTCTTGGGGCCAGCGCATTTGGAATGGCTGGCGCATTCATCGCGGCTATGGTTCTTTGCGGTCTTTTGTCAATATTGATTGAACGTTTTGCATACCGCCCTTTGCGAGAGTCTCCGCGTCTTAATTCCCTGATTACCGCAATCGCTGTTGAGCTTATCCTCCAGAATCTTATGCGCGTTCTTCCGTTTGTCGGTCCTGATCCCCGGCAGTTTCCTACTATGGAGACAAAAAACTTTACGTTCGGAATCCTTTCTGTTTCAAATCTTCAGCTTGTTGTAATAATTTCAAGCGCAATACTTATGGTTCTTTTGAATTTTCTTGTAAACAAGACAAAAACCGGAAAAGCGATGCAGGCAGTCTCTTACGACCTTAAGGCTTCTGCGCTTATGGGAATAAACGTAAACAAAATCATTGCGGTTACTTTTGTTGTAGGTTCTGTTCTTGCCGGTGCCGGAGGTGTGCTTTATGCGACTGCCTATCCGCAGGTTGACCCGGTAATGGGCTACATTCCGGGGCTTAAGGCGTTTGTGGCGGCGGTTCTTGGCGGAATCGGTTCAATTCCAGGAGCAATGGCCGGCGGCATAATTCTTGGAATTGCGGAAACCTTGACAAAAGGCTATTTAAGCAGCCAGTATGCGGACGCTATTTCCTATATAATCCTGATTGTAATTCTTCTTGTAAAGCCGGCAGGGCTGTTCGGTAAAAAGACAACTGTCAAGGTTTAGTTTTCCAGTGTTTTAGATTTTATGAGGTAAAAATGAAAAATAAATTTATACGAAATACATTGATTCTTTCAGTTGTAAGCCTTGTTGTGATTGCCGTTCCGACACTTCTTACTTTTACAGGCATTATGGATGCGTATTCATCCGGAGTTTTTGCGCTTGCAGGAATCTATGCTATTATGGCTATAAGCGTAAACATAATTTCTGGAATTACAGGGCAGCTTAGTCTTGGACAGGCTGGGTTTATGGCTTTGGGAGCGTATGCTACGATTCTTCTGAATACAAATGCCCATATTCCGCTTCCTCTTGCTGTTGTATGCGCAGGTCTTATAACAGCGTTCTTTGGTTTTTTGATTGGTTTTCCAACGTTAAAGCTGGAAGGCGACTATCTTGCGATTGTTACGCTTGCTTTTGGCGAGATTATCCGCGTTATTCTTGTGAATTTAAAGCAGTGGACGGGCGGACCTAACGGAAAATCTTTTCCTACGGTTCTGACCTTGAATCCTACTGTCGCGGTTCTGGTTGTTGCGGCTGTTCTTGTTCTGGTTGTTGTTTTTGTTCAGAATATTGTGCGTTCAACTTTTGGGCGCGCGATTCTTGCCGTGCGGGAAGATGAGATTGCCGCAAATTCGTGCGGAATCCACGTTTTTCACTATAAAATGGCAGGCTTTGTCCTTGCAAGTTTTGTGGCGGGAATCGGCGGCGCGCTTTACGTTATGTACGTCGGCTTTATAAAACCGGAGCAGGCCGCATTTACAAAGTCAATTGACTATCTTATCTTTGTGGTTCTTGGCGGAATGGGTTCTATGACTGGCTCTGTTCTTGCCGCGTTTGTCCTTACATATCTTCAGGAAGCGCTCCGTTTCCTTCAGAATTACAGGCTTCTGTTCTATCCGGTTGTCCTTATCTTTGTGATGCTTTTCAGGCCGCAGGGGCTTCTGGGAACAAAAGAATTCAGTTTTGTCAGGACATTTGACTGGATTAAGTCCGGCGGGCTTAAAGAATTTTTTGCAAATCTTCCTTCAAAATTCACTAAAAAAGAGGTGCGGTAATGGCTGAAAAAAAACTGGTTCTTCAATGTTCTGATGTTCAGATTGTGTTCGGCGGTCTTTGCGCCGTAAGCGATGCCTCTTTTGATTTGTTTGAAGGTGAGCTTGTAGGTCTTATCGGGCCGAACGGCGCCGGAAAAACAACGATGTTCAATATGGTTTCAGGAATTTATACGCCTACAAGCGGACAGATTTGCTTTTGGGATAAAGATGATAAAGTCCACAATATAAACAAATTCGATCCTGCCAGGCTGAATAAGCTTGGAATCGCAAGAACTTTTCAGAATATCCGCCTTTTTGGCGAGCTTTCCGTAAAAGACAACGTTCTTATCGCGCTGCACAATCAGCGCCGCGTTTCAGTTTTTGATGTTCTGTTTCGTACTCCAAAATTCCGCCGCGACGAACAGCTTATGTCTGAAAAAGCGATGAACCTTCTTGAGCTTTTTAAGATTTCTGGAAAAGCTGAGGAAAAGGCAAAGAATCTTCCTTACGGCGAGCAGCGCAAGCTGGAAATTGTGCGGGCGCTTGCCTCAAATCCTAAGCTGCTTTTGCTGGATGAGCCTGCGGCGGGAATGAATCCGCAGGAAACCAAGGAGCTTATGGAGCTTATTGCGTTTATCCGCAGTGAATTTAAGCTTACAATACTTCTTATTGAACACGATATGAAACTTGTCATGGGAATCTGCGAAAAAATCATGGTCTTGAACTACGGCAGGATTATCGCGACAGGAACTCCTGATGAAATCCGGGCAAATCCGGAAGTTGTAAAGGCATATCTTGGAAACAATTAACGCTCGTTTTGGGAGAATCTGACTATGATGCTTGAAGTAAAAAATCTTTGTGTAAATTACGGCGCAATAAAAGCCCTGCATGGAATCAGTTTTGATGTGAATCAGGGCGAAATAATTACTTTGATTGGCTCGAATGGCGCAGGAAAAACAACAACGCTCCATTCAATTTCAAATATTATCAAAAAACACTCTGGAACGATTGTCTTTAAAGGTGAAGATATAACGAATATTGGCGCAGATAAAATCGTCGCCAAAAGACTTGTTCAAGTTCCGGAAGGACGCCGGGTTTTTGCGAATCTTTCAGTTCTGGAAAATCTTCAGCTTGGCGCATACCTTAGAAAAGACAGGGCAGGAATTGAAAAAGACCTTGAGCACGTTTTTTCGCTCTTTCCGCGCCTGAAGGAACGTGTTAAGCAGGCGGCAGGAACTTTGTCCGGCGGTGAGCAGCAGATGCTTGCGATGGGGCGTGCGCTTATGAGCCAGCCGGAGCTTCTTCTGCTTGACGAGCCTTCTATGGGGCTTGCTCCGATTCTTGTTGACGAGATTTTTGAGATTGTCAAAAGAATCAATGCGGATGGAACAACGATTCTTCTTGTAGAGCAGAACGCGTTCAAGGCTCTTTCCATTGCCGACCGCGCCTACGTTCTTGAAACCGGCGAAATTATAAAATCCGGCAATGCCGCTGAACTTCTGAATGACGATTCTGTAAAGAACGCATACCTTGGCGGCTAAACTTTTTTCATTTACTTTTATATTTTCGTGGTATAATTGATTAGCTTGAATTTTGAGTTTTTTAGAGCAAGAGATAAAAGCGTAAGCGGATTTGTAATTTGTGAAGACTTTGTGCGATAAAAAAGATTAAAGTTGCGAAGCAACCCGAATATCTACAAGCGTAGCGCGAGCACAACCGTCTGGAGCAAATTGCAAATTCGCTGAGAGCGATTTTTTCACAATCCATAAAAATTCAAAATAAAACCTTTTTCATTGGAGTTGCTTATGCTGGTAAAAAATGTAATGACAAAAAATCCTGTTACAATCTCGCCTGAAAATTCAATTACAGAAGCCAAGGCTTTGATGACTAAAAAAAACATCGGAAAACTTCCTGTAATTGACAAGAATAATAATCTTGTGGGAATCCTTACAAAAAAGGATATGGCGAAAGCTGCTCCTTCAGAAGCAACTACGCTTGATATGTTTGAAATTGGTTATCTTCTTTCAAAAATTACTGTTGAAAAAATAATGACCAGAAAAGTTGTTACGGTTTCTGAATCAGAAGTAGTGGAAAACGCCGCCAAGCTTATGGTCGACAATGGAATCGGCTGCGTTCCTGTGGTTTCAGGCGACTGTCTTGTGGGAATTATTACTGAAAGCGACCTGTTCCAGCTGTTTACGGATATGTTCGGTTCCCGCGAAGAGGGAGTCCGCTTTATCCTTACGCTGGATGATACTCCTGGACAGCTTGCAAAACTTGTTAATGAAATTGCAAAAGAGAACGGAAACCTTGTCTCACTGGTTACACGCGAATTGAAGGATTCCGGAAAACGAAAACTTACGGTAAAAGTCGCCGGCATCTCAGAGGCTCAGCTTAAGGAGATACTTTCAAGACTGAATATTGTTGCTGACGATATACGCTAAATCAAGTTTTTTGCTTTTTTTGCGCCGTTTCATGAACTCATTGAAAACAACATAAAAAAACGTTATTCTATAGTATATTTTAAATAGCCTGAGTGTTGAATTTATAAAACTTGTTGACATTCGGGATAAATCAGAATAAGGAAATGTTATGTTGATAAACGGTTCTCAGATTGTTATTGAATGTCTTATAGAGCAAGGCGTGGATACAGTTTTCGGTTATCCCGGAGGATGTATCCTGAATATTTATGATGAGCTTTACAAGAATTCTGACCGTATTAAACATATTCTTACGGCGCATGAACAGGGGGCAAGCCACGCCGCCGACGGATATGCGCGCGCTACAGGAAAAGTCGGCGTATGCATGGCGACCTCCGGACCGGGGGCGACTAATCTTGTTACAGGAATTGCCACCGCATATATGGATTCAGTTCCGGTTGTTGCAATAACCTGCAATGTTGGAAAAGCGTTGCTGGGACGTGACTCTTTCCAGGAAATTGACATCACTGGCGTAACTTTGCCTATTACAAAGCATAATTTTCTTGTAAAAGATATAAAAGATCTGGCGCAGACAATCAGGGAGGCTTTTCTTATCGCTAAGTCTGGCCGTCCTGGACCGGTTCTAATTGATATTTTAAAGGATGTCACAGCGCTGAACGTTCAGTATGAATTTGAGCCTTCCAAAGACCCTGACTCTCTTGCAAGGGTATCTCTGAACGCTTCAAGTTTTAAGCGCGCGGTGACAGTTCCTTCTCCTTCTGAGACTGATATAAAAAAAGCCGCTGAAATAATCAATGCTTCTGAACGTCCTATAATCTATGCCGGAGGCGGCGTAAAAATTTCCGGCGCGGAAAAAGAGCTTCTTGAGCTTGCGGAAAAAGCATCGATTCCTGTAAGCCAATCCCTTATGGGGCGTGATGTTTTCCCTTCTTCCCATCCTCTTTGTACATGGATGGTTGGAATGCACGGAACTTATGCAAGCAATATGGGCATTACGGAAGCCGATCTTGTGATTGCGATTGGCGCGCGTTTTTCTGACCGCGTTTATGGAGATGCTTCTAAATTTGCGGAAAGGGCTAAAATTCTTCATATTGACATTGATCCTGCGGAAATAAACAAAAATATCTGCACAGATGCGAGCGTTGTGGGAGATGTTAAGGATGTGCTTTCAAAATTAATTCCGCTTGTAAATAAGAATGAGCACAAAGAATGGCTTGGAAGGATTAATGAATGGAAAAAAACATATCCGTCTTGTTACGATAAAAATCCAAAAGATTCAATAAATCCAAAATTTATCTGCGAGCACATACACGAAGTTGCGGGTGATGACTGCTTTATTACCACAGAAGTCGGTCAGCATCAGATGTGGACTGCGCAGTTTTATCCGTTCGGCAAGAAACGCCGTTTTGTGACTTCTGGCGGTCTGGGAACTATGGGCTATGGAACTGGCGCGGCGATTGGAATCTCTCTTTCAAAAACTGGAAGCCGGGTAGTTCACATTGCCGGAGACGGTTCTTTCCGGATGAACTGCAACGAGCTTGCGACAATCGCGCATTATAATCTTCCTATTGTAATTGTTGTTGAAAATAACAATGCGCTTGGAAACGTGCGTATGTGGCAGCGTCTTTTTTATGGAAAACGTTTCAGTCAGACGACTCTGGATTTCGGGCCGGACTGGGTAAAACTTGCCGATGCTTATGGAATAAAAGGTTACAGGGCGGCCAACGCAAAGGAATTTGCGCAGGTTTTTGATGAAGCCTTTAAATCTGGAAAAGCCGCGGTTATCGATGCCAGGGTTGATAAAGACGAGATGGTTCTGCCGATGGTTCCGGGCGGAAAACCAGTCTATAATATGATTATGGAGCTTTCAAAAGAAATTATGTCGAATGACTAAAAGCCGGAAGGTTCTTATAGGAGAAATTTTATGTACGAATCAGGCGAAGATTACCTTGAGGCAATTCTGATGATATGGCAGGAAAAAAATGAATGTCATGCCATTGATGTTGCCCATAAGCTGAACGTTTCAAAACCGAGCGTAAGCCGCGCTATGGGAATTTTAAAAGAAGACGGATATATTTTTATTGATGAAAACCTGCATATCAATTTTACTGAAAAAGGGCGGGCAAAAGCGCAGGATGTTTACGACAGACACCAGCTTCTTACAAAGTTCATTATGAAAATCACCGGACTGGAAGAAGGCCAGGCTGAACAGAATGCCTGCCGCGTTGAACACGTTATAGATTCTGATGTTGTCCGCGGCATTAAAAACTGGATGAAAAACAACTAAAAAGCGAACTTGATGAAGAATTTCCTGAGGTATTTAAAAAATCGTCCCCTTGCATTGACAGGTTTGATTCTGCTTGTTCTTGTTTATTTTGTGATGATTTTCGCGGAATTTTTTGCACCGTATCCGGCTGTGAAAACTTATGAAAGCAATACTTTTCATCCTGCAAACATTCAGCTTACAAAAAAAGGCTTGAAAGTCCGCGAATATCGGGCAATAAACAAAGCGACATGGGAATACGTGCGTGTAAAGGACGAGGACTGTATTCACGGTTTTAAGCTTTTTGTAAAAGGCGAGCCGTATAAGCTCCTTGGAATAATTCCGTGCAGGACTCATCTTTTTGGTTCAGACTCTGAATATCCTGTGTATCTTTTAGGCGCTGACAATCTTGGCCGCGACCTTTTCAGCAGGATTGTATATGGAAGCAGAATTTCCCTTACAATTGGTTTTGCCGCGACTGCGATTTCTCTTTTTCTTGCGATTGTCCTTGGCGGTTTTTCCGGTTATTTTGGAAGCGCCGCGGATTGGGCTATAATGCGCTTCGCGGAATTTTTTATGCTTATTCCGTCGCTTTATTTTATTCTTTTTTTGCGCTCGCTTCTGAATTCAAAGATGGATTCTGGAACTTCCTATATGGTGATTACTCTGATTCTTGCCCTTGTGGGATGGCCGGGTAGCGCGCGTACAATCCGCGGAATGGTCCATTCAATAAAGCGCGAGGAATTTGTTGTGGATGCGCAGCTTGAAGGAATTCCGCCCCTTGTTGTTATTTTCAGGCATATAATTCCCCAGATTTCAAGCCTTTTGATTGTGAGTACCGCGCTTTCTGTTCCGGGCTTTATTATGAGCGAGACAACCCTTTCGTATCTGGGGCTTGGAATAAGCGATCCTGCGGTAAGCTGGGGCTCGTTGATAAACCGTGATATTTCAACGCTTTCAAACCTTAGGAATTTTCCATGGCTTTTATGGCCGGTACTTATGCTTCTTCTGGTTACGCTTGCATTTAATTTTCTTGGTGATGCGCTGCGCGATTTTTTTGACCCGTACAACATTGTCTTTAAAAAGCGGAAAATCGCCGGTGCTTGCAAAGATTCAGAGGATGAATGTTCTGAAAATCTTCCCGAATGCAAGGATTTTTTGCTTTACGTAAAAAATCTTTCTGTGTCCTTTCAGATGATTCGCGGAGCTAAAAAAGTTATTTCTCCGGCTGTAAAGAATGTTTCTTTTTATATAAAAAAAGGTGAAATCCTGGGGATTGTTGGAGAATCCGGTTCCGGGAAGTCTGTCTCGACCACTGCGATTCCGGGGCTTCTTCCGCAGAATGCGCAGATGTCCGGGCATATTTATTTTAATGGCATTGATTTAACGGCTCTTGAGCAGAAAGAATTAAGGAAATTCCGGGGGCAAAAAATTGCCCTTATATTTCAGGAGCCTGGAAGAAGTTTTGATCCGCTGCAGAATATCGAGAGTGTCTTTTTTGAGACATTCAAGGTTTCTGAGCCGGATATTACAAAAGAAGAATCTGATAAAAAAGCCGCCAAGCTTTTAGATGATGTGGGACTGCCGGATTCATACGGACGTTTAAAGGCGTTTCCGCATCAGTTTTCGGGCGGTCAGCTGCAAAGAATAGGAATTGCGCTGGCGCTTGCGCAGAACTGCGGGCTTTTGATTGCGGATGAGCCTACGACTGCGCTGGATGTTACGATTCAAGCCCAGATAGTTTCCCTTCTTTTGCGCTTAAAAGAGGAAAGGGGGCTTTCTATTATTTTTATCAGCCACGACATAAATCTTGTGTCGCAGATAAGCGACCGTATCTGCGTTATGTATCGCGGAAAGGTTGTGGAAACAGGTTCTTCTGAGCGGATTATGAAAAACCCTGGACATCCGTATACAAAGGCTCTGATTTCTGCGCTGCCTGAATTCGGCGAGCACTATACAAAAGGAAAAATGGCTTCAATTTCAAAAGAGGAAAAATTTGACTGAGAGCATAAAATCTGGTGAAGAAAATAAAGAAATCGCGCTTAAAGTTTCAGGTCTTACAAAGCAGTTTAATCTGGAGGCGGGATTTTTTGCAAAAAATAAAAAAACTGTGTATGCCGTGAACGATGTTTCCTTTGAAATTCCTTACGGTTCAACTTACGGAATTGTGGGTGAGTCCGGTTGCGGAAAAACAACGACTGCCCGGCTGATTGTGCAGATGTACAGGCAGACTTCCGGAAAAATAGAATTTTTCGGCAAGGATGTTTCTTCGCTCGGTAAAAAAGAGCTTAAAGATTACCGCGAAAAAGTGAAATATATTTTTCAGGATCCTGCAAAATCCTTGAACCCACGCATGACGGTTTACGAAATTCTTGTATCCGCGCTCCGCTATTCGTCCTTGTGGCGCGGAAAGGAAGATGCCCGGAATCGCGCTGAAGGAATAATTCAGGAAGTCGGACTGTGCGCGGAAGATTTGAGCCGGCGTCCTGCTGAATTTTCGGGCGGTCAGCGGCAAAGAATCTCTATAGCGCGCGGTCTGATTATGAATCCGCGGCTTCTTGTCTGCGACGAGGTTGTTTCTGCGCTGGATGTGTCTATTCAGGGGCAGATTATAAACCTTCTTCAGGATTTGCGCCGGAAAAGAGGCTTGAGCTTTATTTTTATTACGCACGATTTAAAGGTTGCCTCATATTTTTGCGACAGAATCGGCGTTATGTTCCGCGGCGTAATGGTTGAGGAAGGCGATGCCCGTACTTTGTACAAGGACGCGCTTCATCCGTATACAAAGCTGCTTTTTGAGGGAGCGTCCGGCAAGCTTTCAAGGTCTAATGTTGAAGTAAAGACAACGCTTGAACAGGAGCATTGCTGTCCGTTTTCATACCGCTGCCCAAAAGCGACAGAAAAGTGCCGGAATGAGCTCCCCGAATTTACAACGCTCCCCGATGGGCATAAAATCCGCTGTTTTTTCTGTTAGCTGATTTAATTTTTTTTACTCTGTAAATAGCCCGAATGTCGAGTTTTTTGTAAAAAGAATAAAAGCGCAGGCAGATTTGCAATTTGTGAAGATTTTTGGCGATTGAATTAATAAAAGTGCGGAGCACCCGAATTAATACAAGCG
>OCKZ01000032.1_pt1 | contig 29408 bp, 31 predicted proteins | sample 1495951 | NCBI WGS metagenome assembly OCKZ01 (sample SAMN03418277, study PRJEB22391) | human gut metagenome | biome: human-gut; feature: organic feature; material: feces | host: Homo sapiens | place: Tanzania | collected 2013-01 | reverse complement strand
TTTATTTTATGAAAAAATTTTTAAAAACATTGGCAGTGTTTGCGGCGGTCGCAGCACTTGGATTTGGATTCGCATCTTGTTCTGATGACGATGACGGCGGTTCAGGCAGTGGCTCAGGATCTGCTCTTGTTGCATACTCTAGAGTAAATTCTGATGGTGAAACTGAAACCATTAGTTTTTACAGCGATAACACCTATGCCGTTCATATCTATCATGAGGAAACTAATTTTGGTGTAGCTGGTATTATGGATTTAGATGTTCAGAAGGGTACTTATACAGGTGATCCGACAAAAGATGACTCTGTAGTTTGTACATCTGTAAGCCAAGTTGATAAAGAAAAAATGGGGAAACTTATGATGGGAGCAATACTTTCTGGTTCAAAATCATTAACAATCACCAATTAAAACTGTCCGCTCGTAGCTCTTGATTCAAGCAAAGTTGAAACGAGAACTTGTACAATCAGTGGTACAACGCTCACTGATAACGAAGGCAACAAATACACACGAAAATAATTTATTTCGCGTATATTTTTTTTCCACGCAAGCAAGCCTTGCGTGGATTTTTTTTAGGGTTTATTCAAATCTTAAAAAACTCTAGTCAAGGTCTTGGGCGTAAACATACCTTGACCAGACGTATTGCCAGTGTGTAAAACGCACTGAACCAAATCGCTGCAATTTGCTATACTTTGAAACTGATGAATGAAAACACTGTAAAATTCGACAAAAAGCATTTTTTTATTGTTGCACTCACAATCTTCATTTTTAGTGTGTGCGATTTTCTTGTGGCTTATTTTTTTCAGGACGTCTTAAAATCGCCGTTTTTCTTTGACACTATTTTTATGATTGCCGCCCTGTTTCTGTTCGGGCCGATTGCCTCTCTTATTGAATATATTCTGTTCATTTCTTTTACCTGCATAAAGCTTAAAATCCTCTACGGAAAAACTGATTTTGTGTTCTTGTACACGCTTTTTGCATTTACGATTATTCTTGTAACCTGGCTTTTTATCCGCAAAAAGGAAAATCTCAATAAGGGCGTGAACCTGACTTTTCTGTACATTCTTACCGCTTCGGTTGTCGCCGGGCTTTCGTGCAGTGTTGTTTCGGGCTTGTTAAATGGGATTGCAAAAAACTTGTTTGAGAAAGACTGGAATTTCAACAAACTTATTTTTGCCTTCGACGAATATATGAATTTCCCTACCGCCGCAATTATAGGACGCATTCCAGTTACTATTTTAGACAGAGTGATTACAACCTTTTCGGGTTTTGGAATCAGCAAGTTGTATAGTAGAATTATATACGGGGAGAGGTAAAAATCGGCGGCAGTATGCTGACTTTGATTCGATATGGAAAATATGAAAAAAATCCTTTTGCTGTTTTCAGTTACCATGCTTCTCGTTTCTTGCGCGCAAAAAGTTTCGGATAAAATCTACGACACGGATGTAATCTGCGACTCCTGGAACGAATTTTGCGAAAAGAAGGACGCTTCTTCGCTTGCGTGTTTTATCGACACGCTTAAGTGCTTTGACACTAAAACTTTTAATAACGACATGGCATTAAAAGAGTCGGTGCAGAATCAGATTGTGTTATGCATTTCCCTTGCAGAGGGCTTACAGCCGCTAATATTGGAAAAAGAAAATCATATTGATTGCTAATAATCTGTCTCGAAGTTCTTTATTTGTCACTGCAACCGTGATGGTTGCCTGTTTTCCCATGCCATTCGCAGCATATAATCCTGCTTCAATAATCTGTTCCAGATCTTCTTTTGCAGGCATATCCGGTTTAAATTTGCGAATGCTTCTGCGTTCTTCCATTGCTTTAATAATTTCATTCATTCATTTGCTATTCTTTCTCCTCATAATCAATTCTTTCAATCTTAAAAATGACAGGTCTTGTTCCATCCGAACAGCAGGTAATCATTTCATTTTCCTTCTTCATCCAGCCCTTCATAATGGAACCGCCTTGTAATCCGGTATAAATATAGCGTGAAATAGCATCCCATGCCTCAGAACAGAATGGCATCTTCGGACCGCCTGCAATGGTATCTGCGTCACCACTAGTCTTTACCAAGGTATTTAATCCTATATGCCAGAAATCATCCCTTTCCTCATTCCGGTAAAAAATGAATTCATCTCCCACATTGTAACAAGGGCAGACACCAGAAATTGGATTAGCACAATACTTTTGCTGTAATTCTGGATAAAGCTTTTTATCTAATACTGTTACTTTAACTTTATGTTTCATCTCATTCATCTCCATTTCACTTAATTCATTACTGGATATATTGTATCATGATGATATACTGACAACAAGTACGATATTTTAGAACATATACTATATCTAAAAAATCCTGATTTCTATTTTTGTTTCCATAGCATGGTGTATTCTTTTTCACCAGTGGCTTCATCCAAACCTTCACATTGAATAATGAACCCAATGAAGCAAAACGTGTTCAAGACCGCCACCGGAAAGTATCTTCTGGAGCAGATGTTCGAGAAATCGGGGATGTGAAAGGCTTAAGGCTGAATTTATTGACGTATGTAATATATAACTCTAAAATTGCAGAATAGGAAAACTGACGTTTTCTTCTGCCCCGGATTTTGGAACGCATATAACGGTGGAGGTTTAAAAAATGTCAAAAACATTTTACATTGTTGACGATCACGAGCTTTTGCGCATTGGCACTATTTCTTTCATCGAAAAAAAATCTGACTGGATTTGCAAAGGAAATGCCAGCACTCCTGAATCGGCGCTTTCCGACCTTGCGCTCTTGTCGGGCGGAAACATACTTCCAGACCTTGTGATTTCTGACCTTAATTTTTCTGGCGACGACGCAGGCTTTGATTTTATTGCAAAGCTTCACTCGCTTTATCCAGAGTTAAAAATCATAGTGTATTCAATGTTTTTTTCGGCAGGAATGGTTCAGACGGCAATTCAAAACGGAGCGGCAGGCTATATTTCAAAAAACGCGCCGTCGGACGAGCTTATAGAATGCATGGAAAACGCTTTTAGTGGAAAAACTTTTGTTCAAAAAGAATTGCGGGAAAATCTTGTAAAATTCAATTCCTTTACAGACGCGCTTACGCAAAGAGAAAAACAGGTGATGGCTTTAATTCTGCAAAATCTTTCCAACATGCAGATTGCGGAAAAACTGCAAATAAGACAGCGCGCCGTAGAAAATTACATTTCAAGCATTTATGAAAAAACCGGCATCAACGACAAAAAGGAATTTATCAGTCAGTTTGGAAAATAATTTAAAAAATGCGGCATGACTCTGTGGATTTTTGAATCAAATGCATCTTTATCAAAAGTTTGCGGCAAGTCTGCATCAAGTGAAGATGCAGTTTTCCATGCTTTATTTCTCCGTTATATTTCAAGACTGTTTTCGTTTAAAAGAAAATCAAAAATGCTTAGAACAAGTATTCCTTCTTCGGTATAGTATGAATGAATATTTGTCTTTTCGATGATGATTTTTTTGAATGAATCGCTTATATTCAAAAAAGGCCGCTCTTCCTGTAAAACTTTTTCTCTGTCGGGCAAAGCAAACGCAGACTGGATGTAATATCTTTTAAAACCTTTATTCACTACAAAATCAATTTCATATTGCACACGACAAGATTTTCCAGCTTTGTTTCGTTCGCTAATCTGAACAACTCCGACGTCAACATTGTAACCTCTCATTACAAGTTCATTGTAAATAATGTTTTCCATGATGTGAGTTTCTTCCATCTGCCTAAAATTCAGCCGCGCGTTCCGTAATCCGATGTCAGAAAAATAATATTTTAGAGGAGTGTCGATATATTTTTTTCCTTTAATATCGTAACGATAACTGGCAGAAACAAGAAAAGAATCGCTTAGATATTCAAGATATTTTTTTACAGTTTCCTGACTAATTTTTTTCTTATTGCTTACAAAGGTATCCGCGATTTTTTTAGGATTTGTAAGCGAACCTATGCTTGATGAAACCAGGTTGATTAAGTCCTCAAGTTCTGAAGTGTTCTTAACTTTATTGCGTTCTACAATGTCGGTTATATAAGTTTCTGCAAAAATATTCTTTAAATATTCGGCTTTCTTTTCCGGCGATTTTAGAAGCACGACCGCAGGCAATCCGCCGTAAGTGATGTATTCCTTCCAGCCATCCTCAACTGAACCAGAATACACGCTCATAAATTCAGAAAACGAGAGCGGGCTTATATGAATCTCATCTCCACGACCGCGAAATTCAGTTATAATGTCTTTTGAAAGAAATTTTGCGTTGCTTCCAGTTACATAAACATCCGCATTTGGAATGTGAAGAAAACCGTTTAAGACATCCTCAAAATTTTCCAAAAGTTGAACTTCATCAAGAAAAATATAATACTGCTTTGAATCTACTATTCTGCTTTTTACAAAATTATACGCCTCTTCTGCATTTCTGTACTTTCTAAAAGCAAAATCATCAAACTGGATTTCTATAAAATGGGATTCATCAATTCCGTTTTGAGAAAGGTATTCCTTAAAAAGATTGAAGAGCAAAAATGATTTGCCACAGCGACGGATTCCGGTAATCACTTTTATCATGTTGTTTTGCCTTGTGGAAATGAGCTTGTTTAAGTAAAAATCCCGGTTTATTATCATAAAAACATCCCACTTGATATTTTTGCATACAGATGCAAAAATATCAAGTGAGGAAAAATGGAACAGGCGAGTTCCTATTTTATAAGACAGAAACTTCAATGTTGTCTTCAAAGAATGTTTGTATAGCGCAAGAAAATGAGTCCTAAAATCGGATGTCCGTATTTGTTTGCCGCAAGATGAGCTCCAGCATTTCGTTTTTATCAATTTTGCAAGGATTCTGCTGTCTGATGTATAAGATTTTTTATTGTTTTTTGTATGTTCTGAGGAATCGAATCCAAATCGGTTAAAATGGACTTTGTCTCCGGATTAATCTGAGAAAATGTCGGCGATTTTGATTTTTCATCCTTTCCTGTAACCAGATATTCAACCGAAACATTCAGAGCCTGCGCGATTTTTACTGCAATGTCGGCAGGTGGAATCACCTGTCGTGCACTCAGGTAACAGTCAAGAGTTGGCTTTGGAATTCCGGTCGCAACGGCAAGCTCCTTGACCTTCATGTCCTGATAATCAAGCTCTTCCCTCAGATTTTCCCTAAAAGTTTTTGGCATAGTTTTATATTAATAACATTTCATAAATTATCTCTTGTTAATAATGACAAATCATAATATAATCAAAAATAATAATGAGATGTCATAAATAGTGTTGAGTGATTCTCATTATTATTTTTGATTTTGGAGAATATTTTGCCCCGATATGCCATTCTCTGCGGTTCAGCTCCAAGAGGATTCACGCAGAAAAAAATAAACGAAATGTACGATTTTCTCACAAGCAGTTCCGGCGGCGCATGGGCGGAAAAAGAAATTGTGTTTTTTCCGAACGGTGTGGACGATGCGATGCTGGCATTTGTGCTTGAGCGTCTAAAAGCGGATAAGGCTGAGCAAATTCTTCTATATATATGCACTTTAACGCCAGTTGCGGATGAGGATAAATCTGTCTGGCTTGGCGAATATGAAGTGAGGAGAAGTTTGATAGAGGCGTTCTGTTCGGATGTATGCGCTCAGGTGATTTATGACTGCGGAAGGAAATTGGAGAGAAATGAAGAAATTGGACTGGAAAAAGAGGTTTTTGAAAGTAAAATAATGTCTCTTTTATTTGCGAGAGAGGGAGAGTGATATGAAACGGATAATAACATACGGAACTTTTGATTTATTACATTACGGGCACATAAATCTTCTGCGCAGGGCTAAGGCTCTGGGTGACTATCTTGTTGTGGGGCTTTCAACTGACGAGTTCAACTGGAACTCAAAGCACAAGAAATGCTATTTCAGCTATGAAAAGCGCAGGCAGCTTCTTGAGGCAATCCGCTACGTTGACCTGGTTATTCCCGAAGAAAACTGGGAACAGAAAAAAAGCGATGTTGAACTTTATAAAATCGACACATTTGTTATCGGCGATGACTGGAAAGGCAAGTTTGATTTTCTTAAAGAACAGTGCGAGGTTTTCTATCTTGAGCGCACTCCTGAAATTTCCACAACGCAGATAAAGCGTGACTTGGAGAAAGCGTAAATGAAAAAAAATATAAAAAAAGAAATAACTTTTATTTATACAGATAAATTGGAACATCAGTGTGAAGAACCTATTGCGGACGAAGCAATGAAGCGAGATTATAAAATTATTTTCTCTGATGATGTTTTAAAAAAATGTGAAATCGGGTTTTATTGTCAGCATTTAAACTTTCCTAAAAATAGCAAATTTTCTTGTGTTATGTTGCATGATTTAGGACAACAGCATGGTGAATGGCCTGTCATGTGGAAAAATGAATTTTGGAATGATTTTAATTTGGGATTTCTTCCTAGTAAAGAATGGGCGGATATGTGGCATAATGCAAGTTGCTATGATTTTGTTCGTCCGAAAAATGGCTGCTATTTTGTTGGTTGGACCAAATCGGATAATATTGAGAAAAAAGTTTTTACAGATGAATGTGAAGAAATAGTAGCACAATATGGTATAAATAAAAATAAAAAGACTGTTTTGTATGCTCCGAGTTGGGAATGGGATGGCAGACAACTTGAAATGATTGAAGCCTGTAAGGAGCTTGATGTTAATTTAATTATAAAGCAATTTCCATGGAATCCAAAAACTTTTAAATTTCAATATGACATTTGTAATGAAATGGCAGAGAAGTCAAAGAATATTCCAAATGTTTTTGTTCTTGATACTTCTATAAATATATTCAATGCAATCAATTTATGTGATGTTTTGGTCTTTGAAGAAAGTTCAACTTTATATGAAGCAATGCTTATGGATAAACCTGTTGTTGCGGTTACCGATTGGCTTGTTCCTGATAATTTTCCACCTCGTCTTCCAGATTTTCCTTATGATTTTGCAGTCAAATGCAAAAAAGCGGAATTAAAAGAAACTATAGAAAATGTTCTTTCTGATAAAAGTTATATTTTGACCATAAAAAATTATAGACAGAATAATTTTCCTCAATTAGGGAATTCTGCAAAAAATATTATGGATGTAATAGATGAAGTGCTTGAAGGGAAAGAAAAAAATCCTCTCAGAATTCATGAATTGCCATTAATAGAAACTCCAATTGAATTCAAGAAATCTGTTAAAAAAAGAAAATTTCTTATGAAAAAAGTTTTTATAAAACTCCGTTTTGTTGATAATAGTAAAATTTTGACTATTTTGTATAACTTTCTTCGTTTTGTAAAGCATAGTTTTCAGAAAAAAGGTTAAGATTTGTGTCAAAATCAATAAAACTGAATGCTTTCTATAAAAGTGTTTTAAGTGCGCTTAATATAATTTTTCCTCTTATAACCGCTCCTTATGTTGCTCGTATTCTTTCTGTGGACGGATTCACGGAATACAACAAGGCTATAAGCATTATCAGCTGGTTTACGCCTTTTGCTGTTTTCGGCGTTTACACTTACGGAATGAGGACTGTAAGCCAGATTAAAAATGACAAGAAGAAAGTTTCCGCGCTTTTTACAAAGTTGTTCATATTTAATATTTTTACATCTGTGCTTGTGACGGCTGTATATGTGATTATGGTTTTGCTTGTTCCGTCGTTTTTGAAATACAGGAATATTTATCTGATTCTCGCAAGCCAGATATTTTTCGTCTGCTTTGCGACTGACTATGTGAATGAGGCTTTTGAAAGTTACGGCTTTATTCTTATAAAGACATTTCTGTGCCGTTTTTTATATGTCATAAGCGTTTTTCTTTTTGTGCGAAAAAACGATGACATTTTTATCTATATTCTTTTGGTGAACATTTCTTTGATACTGAATAATATTTTTACATTTGCTTATGCAAAATCAAAGATAAGATTTTCAAAAATATGCTTTAAGGATTTGACATCGCTTTTTAAGCCGTTGTCGATTGTGTTTTTGCTTGTTAATTCAAGCATGCTTTACACTATTTTTGACCGCTTTATGCTTGTGTGGTTTTCTGATGCCCTTAGCCTTACTTATTACAATGTTTCCCAAACGATTATTCTTGCAGTCGTGAATGTGACGACATCTGTTTTACTGGTGAGCATTCCTCGTCTTTCGTTTTATTGGGCGGATGGCAAAAAGAATGAATATTGTTTTTTGCTTGAAAAAAGCTCGTCTTCGTTTTTGGCATTGCACACTCCTTGTTGCATAGGAATGGCGGCCCTTTCCTTTGAGGTTTGCTATATTTACGCAGGCCAAAAATATTTGTCGGGCGCACTGTCTTTATGCTTATTTTCTGTGCGCTATTATTTTGGCGCGTTTGACATGATTCTTGCCAAGCAGGTTCTTCTTGCGACCGGCAACGAGAAAATTCTTACAAAAATTTACTATTTCGCAGGCATTTACAACATCTTGTGTAAAATTGTCCTTGTTCTGCTCAATAAACTTACGTCTGAGCTTTGCATTATAACAACGGCATCTTCTGACATTCTTGTTGTTTTTCTGCAGATTCTGTTTATAAGAAAACTCGGATTCAATTTTTCAATATTTTCAAAAAAGAATTTTAAATATCTGGTGACAAGCTTTCTTTTTATTCCTATTGTGCTGGCAGTAAAGCATTTTATTTCCTTTGACGGCGCAGTCTCAATTCTGATTAGAAGTCTTCTGTCTGTAGTTTTGTGCGGTTTTTTGTATCTTTCAATGCTGATTTTTACAAAAGATGAATTCTTAAAAAATCTTGTTTTCTGGAAATCTAAAAAGCAGGTTAGTGGAGCAAAAAATGAATAAGAAAAATCTTCCTTTGCCGGTGAAAATTGTGCGGCGTGGCTTTATTACGCTTTTTAATATTTTTGAGCTGCCGTTTTATTATTTTTTCGGACTTTTTCCGCGCAACAAGAATCTTTGGATTTTCTGCTCCTGGTTCGGGCAGCGGTATTCCGACAACTCGCGTATGTTTTTTGAGTATGTGAACAAGAATCACCCGGAGATAAAAACTGTCTGGCTTTCAAAAAACAATGACGTTGTAAGAAAACTCCGTGCGGAAGGAAGAAACACTTTTTCATCTTATTCTATTGCTGGACTTTTGTGTTCATTGCACGCGGCGAAAATATTTTCCACTACAGGCGGCGAGATGAGCCTTTTTTTCTGTAGAAACGCCGAGCATTACGCATTGTGGCACGGAATGCCGCTTAAGAAAATCTTGAACGACGACACAAACTCCGGCGGCGAATCTGCAAATTCGGCTTTCAGAAGAAAAACTTCCTTGATTTTGCGAAAACTTTTTCCGTGGAAAGTTTTTTTGGAACAGAAAAAACTTTCTACAGTCGCAAACTCTGAATTTTTCGTTCCGTTCTTGAAAACTGCGTTCAATCTGCCGGATGAGAAAATCCTTCGTACCGGCTCTCCGAGATGCGACGCTCTTTTTGCGCACAGAAAAGAGCCTTTGCTGGAAAAAATCCGCGGACAATTTCCTGAAAGCAAGATAATTCTTTATATGCCCACGTTCAGGACTGCGGAATGGACTGGCGAGGTTTTCAATCCTTTTGATGAAAAATACGGCTTTGACCTTGACGAATTTTTGGCGACGCTGGAGCGTCAGAAAAGTGTGCTTGTGTACAAGCCACACTTTTCTGACTTACGCTTTATAAAAAACGTAAGTCAGAAAAGCTCAGCCTCACGGCTCATCACGATAAATGATTCTGACTATGACGAGCTTTACAACTTTGTCGGTCAGGTCGATATGCTGATGACCGACTATTCAAGCATTTACTTTGACTTCATTGCGACAAAAAAGCCGGTTGTTCTTCTTCCTTTTGACTACGACTTTTACATAAAATACGCGCGCGGCCATTACTTCAATTATTTTGAGAACATGGAAGGTGCAAAAGCAAAAAACTGGCAGGAATTCTACAGAATTCTTGAAGAGAAAAGCTATTCGCCAGTAAGCGAGAAAACACGGAAAAAATTTGCGGAATACTTGGATGGAAAGTGCTGCGAAAGGTTGTGGAATAAAATCACGGAGTTTTCAAAATGAAAGTTTCAGTTGTGCTAACCACATATAACGGAAGTTCTGAAAATCCTATCTGGATTTCATATAAAAGCTATAGATAAGGAGGAAAACTGAAAAGACAATTGATTTTTGATAAAACAACGCTGTTTTCCTGTTGTTTTATATGTTCTTTGATATTTCTATTTTTGATTTGTGGTTTATCAAAACCCTAAAGACGGCTGAGGTAAACTCTTGATTTTTGCATAATTTTCTTACCGTTTTACCGTATTGAGGATATTTGTAAAAAATGCTACTTTTATTAAAAAGCAGTGCCTTTATGGGCTGAACTTTTTAATAGGAACTCTGCTATGGAAATTAAGCGTGATGTGTATCTGGACAGACTTGTTTCGTCTATGTGGAACGGGCAGGTAAAAGTCATAACTGGAATCAGAAGATGCGGAAAGTCTTATCTTTTGCACGTCCTGTTCAAGAATTATCTGCTTGAAAAAGGAGCAATGCCAGAGAATATCATCTCCATTGAGCTTGATTTGCTTCGCGACATACGATTTAGAAATCCGCTTGAGCTTTCCTCATTTGTTGTCAGCAGGATTAAGGATAAGGCGGAAAAATTTTATCTTTTTATTGATGAGATTCAGCTTTCGGATGAAGTTAAGAATCCTTACAATCCAGAGGGTAAAAAAATCACTTTTTATGATGTTCTGAATGATTTCCGTGAGTATCAAAATCTTGATGTTTACGTTACAGGCTCAAACTCAAAAATGCTTTCATCAGATATTCTTACAGAATTCCGCGGACGCAGCGATGAAATAAGGGTTCATCCGTTAAGCTTTGCAGAATTCTTGTCGGTGTATGACGGCGAAAAATCTGATGCGTTTGAGGAATACTGTTTTTACGGCGGGCTTCCTTTTGTGCTTTCCAAGAGTGATGAAGCGGGAAAAATGGAGTATCTTTCCACGCTTTTTTCTGAGGTTTACATAAAGGATATTGTTGAGCGTAAAAAAATTGAGCGTGAGGATGTGCTTTCCAAGATTCTGAATTTAATCTGCTCTTCTGTCGGCTCTCTTACAAATCCTAAAAAAATTGCTGACACACTCCGCTCAAAAGAAAAAACTGAAGTTTCGGACGTTACTGTTTCTTCATATATAAAGCACCTTGAGGATGCGTTCCTGATTTCTGAGGCGAAGCGTTATGATGTTCGCGGAAAGTCCTATTTTGATTTTCCAAGCAAATTCTATTGTGAGGATGTGGGCTTAAGAAATGTGAGAATTGGATTTCGGCAGCAGGAGATGACGCATATCATGGAAAATGTGGTTTATAACGAGCTTAAAATCCGCGGATTTCTTGTTGATGTGGGCGTTGTGTATTCAAGGGAGCTTAACCAGAATAAAAATTCTGTGCGTGTTCCGCGCGAGATTGACTTTGTGGCTTCAAAAGGCGGAAAGAAAGTCTATGTCCAGTCGGCTTTCGCGTTGCAGACCGAAGAGAAAACAGCGTCAGAACTCAAGCCCTTTTCGCTCACAGGAGATTCATTCCCGAAAATAATTGTGCGCGGCGACATAAGAAAACGCTGGTACGATGAAAACGGCATTCTGAACATCGGAATCACAGATTTTCTGCTGGACAAAAACTTGTTTTAGAAAGGCGAAATTCAAAAATAGAAATCAGATAAAATCAATTCTCTTTTCAGCCAAAAAAAGATGGCTGAATCACAAAAATTAAAAATCGAAATTCTCCCCCTTTGGCGAACAAGCGGCAGTTACTCTTGTCTGCTGCATGGCTTTGCTTTGCTCAAATATCTTTACAACCAACGCTTTGGAAAATTTCTAAATAATATCGTCAATGTAAGAAAAAGTTATAAGTCATATTCAGGAAGAAAATAGAATGGAACTGATTTTTTATTTATTTTCTTTTTTAATGCTATATATTATTTGGACTCTTTTTAAGGATTATCTTCACCCGGCTTTTATTACAGTTGCTGTATGGTTTGTTATTATATTTTCATATAACTATTTGATAAGAAAAACAGGTATATGGGTTTCTCTGTCTGATGGGTTTTATCTTGTAATAATTGCATATATTTTATCATTTTGTATTTTTTCTGGATTTTATTCATCAAGAAAGTTTTGTATAAACACAGTTGAAAAAGTTTCTTTTGGACTGATGCAAAAATCTTTTTTGTATGCATCTATTTTATTTTTATTTATTTCAAATGTTTACTATATAAATTTAATTAAGCAGGTTGGATTCAGTTTATTGAGAGAAGAAACAGAGTTTGGTTCTTCTCTTCCAATCTATGTAAAACTTTCTTCATATTTTCTGCAGCCAGGAATTATAGTTTTTTTTCTTGGAATTACAAATCCTTCTAATCTGAAAAAATATAAGATTCATCTTTTTGTTCTTGCAGTTATGATTTTAATTTCTTTTTTTACATCAATGAACAAAGGCGGATTTTTTCAGCTTGCTGTTTGTATATTTTATTTCTTAAAAGTAAGCAACAAATTAAACAAAAAAACTTTTATTGCCTTGGTATTGATATTCTTAGGATTTGTTATTACTTTGCAGTTTCTTAGGTCTGGAAATGAAACATCTAAGTCAAATTTTTTCACAAGATTTTTATATGTTTATTTTTTATCTCCTGCACCGGCTTTTGATGCTGTAGTAACAGGCAGCAAAAATTTACATTCAGAGTATTTTGGATGTTGGACTCTTTCATTTTTTTACAGATTCTTTAATAAACTTGGTGTTTGCAATGTTCTTCCTAGCACACTTCTAAAAAGTGAAAAATGGATTGGAGTTCCGTATGCAACAAATGTTTATACAATGCCTGGATATTTTTATATCGATTTTGGAATTATAGGAATTATTATTTGTGCATTTTTATACGGAAGTATATTTGGAAAATTATATTCAGGAATTAAATACAAAAATTCTATTGATAAAAAAATCTTTTACGCCCTTTATCTTTATTGTCTTGTATTTCAGTTTTTTGGAGATTGGTTTTTCGGCTTTTTTAGTGTTACTTTGCAAACTTTATTCTGGCTTTTTGTTCTTACGCATAAATTTAAAAGTTATGCATTGAGGTTCATTTATGATTGATATTCTTTTGGCAACATATAATGGGGAAAAGTATATAGATACTCAAATTTCAAGCATTGTGAATCAATCTTATTCAGACTGGAAACTGTATATTCATGATGATGGAAGTTCCGATTCAACAATTGAAAAAATAAAACTTTGGAATTCTCGCGATTCCCGGATTGCTTTTATTGAAGATGGCATGACATTTCATAATCCTGGTATGCATTTTATGCATCTTTTAAAGTTTTCAAAATCTGAATTGATTTGTTTTTGTGATCAAGATGATTTGTGGCTGGAATATAAGCTTCAGAGAATGTTTGAAGCGTTTGATAGGCAGACAAAAAATCCATATTTGCTTGTTTCAAACTGTTATTTATGGAATACAGAAAATAAAACTATTATTCCAAAAGTGAATTTTAATCAGGCATATTCTCTTGAAGAATTTTTATTCTTAAATGGCGGTCTTCAAGGGTGTGCAATGATGTTTAATTCTGAGTTAAGAAATATTGCTCTTTCCAGAAACGTTGAAAATCTTTATATGCATGATTATTTGATTTCTTTAATTGCTTTTACATTCGGAAAAGTTAAGTATTTAAGTGAGAATTTGTTTTTATATCGGCAGTATGAAAATAATGTTTCAGTTCATATCGAAATTAATAAAAATCAATACAGAAAGCGAATATTGAAAAATCGCAAAATTCCTGTTGTTTTTGCTCCTGCATACAAAAATATTATGTCATTTTATCAGATTTTTAAAAACGAGATAGATGAATCTAAGAAAAAAGTTTTTAAGCGATATTTGGAATTAAAAGACAAAAATTCAATAGCACGTTTTTTTAGAGTATTTTTTTCAAAATTTTCATTAGGAAAAAATGGTCATAAAAAACTAGTTCTAAAAATGATTCTGAGAAAATTTTGGAGGGAATCATGAATAATAAAATAGACGTTTCTGTAGTTATCCCCGTTTACAATGCAGAAAAAACTATCTGCGAATGTGTTGATTCTGTTGTGAATGAAATGGTAGCGAACGGTCTGTCCTATGAAGTTATTTTGGTGGATGACGGAAGTACAGATAACTCACTTGTATTGTGCAGACAGTATGCAGAGACAAATCCATGCATAAAAGTAATTGCTCAGAAAAATTCAGGTCCTTCTGTTGCAAGAAACACAGGAATAAAAAATGCGAGCGGTGAATTCATTGCTTTAAATGATGCTGATGACAAATGGCTTTCTGGCAAAATGAAAATACAGATAGAAGAACTGCGTAAAAATACTGAAGTTGACTTAGTTTGTGCAAAATACGGCTCTTGTCTGCGGGCTGGAAAAAGAACAGATATTACATATAAAAAAGAGATATTTCATAATTTTTTTAGCCCGCCGACAAGCGTCTTCCGCTTGTCGGCTCTTGTCTGCGGTTTCAATGAAACTTTGAGCTATTCAGAAGATATGCGGTTTTTGTTGGATTTTATGCAGCACGGAAAATGTGTGTATCTTCCTTTTTTAGCGACAGTTCCTGTTTTTTCTAAATGTGTCTTTGGCGAGGCTGGACTTTCTTCGCATATATGGAAAATGGAAATCGGAGAACTTAAAAATATCTTGTTCACAAAAAAGATTCGTAAAATAAACATTCTAGTGATGCTGATTGCGATGTTGTGGTCTTTGTTAAAATTTTTTAGAAGAGCCGCAATTTCAGTTTTTATAAAAATCCGAAAAATCTTCAGGAGAAAATAAAATGGGTGAAAATACTAAGAAAAAAGTCCTTTTCCTTTCCAACACCGCGAATTTCTCAAAGTTCAATCTGCCTTATATGCGCTGGTTCAAGGAGCAGGGCTGGCAGGTTGACTATGCTTCCGCAGGTGAGGAGGAAGTTAAGGACTGCGACAACCAGTACACGATAAGCATTGCGCGCTCTCCGTTTTCATTTAGGAATTTCAAGGCGTACAGGCAGCTTAAAAAGATTCTGTCGGAAAATCATTATGACATTCTGCACTGCCACACGCCGATGGGCGGAGTTCTCGGACGGCTTGCGGCTAAGAAACTCTGGAAGCAGCACAAAATCAAGGTTATTTACACTGCGCACGGATTTCATTTTTACAAAGGTGCGCCGGTCTTGAATTGGCTTTTGTATTATCCAATGGAAAAATGGCTTTCGCACTGCACTGATGTGATTGTAACAATAAACGAGGAAGACTATGAACGGGCAAAAAAATCATTCTAAAAAAATGTGTCATGCTGAAGCTGTTTCAGCATCTGTTTTAAAAGAGATTCCGAATCCAAGCGAGCAGAAAACTGCTCGAGTTCGGAATGACAAAAGTGTTGAGATTTTCAAGATTGACGGCGTTGGAGTGAACCTTTCAAGATTTCATCCTTGCACTCTGGAAGAAAAAAATGCTTTGAGGGTAGAGGCTGGATATTCTGAAAAAGACTTTATCATCACGGTTGTCGCGGAGCTTAACAGGAATAAGAACCAGATTATGCTTGTGAGGTCTGTTTCCGAGCTTGCAAAGATTATTCCAAGCCTGAAAATTCTTTTGATTGGAAAGGAGACACTTCCGACTGTACGTGATTTTGTCCAGAAAGAAAATCTTGAAAAATGTGTTGAATTCTTAGGCTACAGGCGGGATGTCGAAAAATTGACGATGATGAGCGATGTGGCGTTTTCCGCAAGCCTTAGGGAAGGGCTTCCTGTGAACATAATCGAGGCGATGGCGTGCGGCTTGCCTGTTGTTGTGAGCGACAACCGCGGGCATCGCTCGCTCATAAAAGACAAGGAGACTGGCTTTATTTTCAGCCCGAAGTCCGAAAAAGAAATGGCAGATGCGATTGTTCTTCTATATAAAAATCCTTTATTGCGTGAGGAAATGGGCAGGCGGAATGTTGATGAGTCGAGAAAATATTCTGTTGACATTGCGGTGAGGAAGATGGCAGGAATATACAAGGAAGTCATTTCTGAAAATGTCGGGGGGGGGAAACAACTGTAGAGTAGTTTTTCAGTTCTGCTTGCCTTCATTCTTGAATGTGGAGGCTGCGTGATGAAAAAACATGCTCAGGTTTTTATGCTGGACGGAGTTGGAATAAATCTTGAGAAATTCAAGGCTGTTTCTTCTGAAGAAAAAAAAGCACTCCGTTCAAAATACAAATACGATTCCGGCGACTTTATAATTCTTTACATTGCGGAGTTCATTCCGCGGAAAGACCACGATTTTTTCATAAAAAACATTCCGGAATTGAAAAAGCAGATTCCGAACCTAAAAGTCATAATGCCCGGCCGCGGCGTGCAGCTAAAGGAAATGAAAATTCTTGCCGTGAACCTTGAGGTTGACGACATTATTTGGTTTCCCGGCTACAGAAAGGACATAAATCTGCTGTGTGCGATTTCAGACCTTTATGTTACGACAAGCCGGCAGGAAGGTCTTCCAATCAGCGTGATTGAGGCGATGGCGAGCGGACTTCCAATTGTAGCAAGTAATATCCGCGGCCAGACCGATGCCGTTGTGCCCGGCCGAAACGGAGAACTCTTTCAACTGGACAATAACGCTGAATTTGTGGAAAAGATTCTGGAATTTTACAAAAATCCCGAGCTTAGAGCAGAAATGCGGAAGAATAATATAGAAGATTCTGCAAAGTATTCGGTTGATATTGCTGTGAAGAAAATGGCGGAGATTTATGGGGAGTGTGTGAGATAATTTTTTAAATTTAATATCGATTTTACTATCAATTTTATCTTGACTTATAAATAATTTAATATTATTTTGCAGCTAAATAATTATAATTCGTAAAAAATAGGAGACTTTCTATGTCTATGAAAATAAAAAATTTAGATTTTTATAATTCATACAATGGTCGTTTTTTAACTAGTTGCCAAATAAAAATCATAAAAGAACCTCAAAAAAAACACTGTTGTTGAAATTATTCAGCAGCCTATAGCCAAGGGCACTACAATAACCAATACAATTGATTCGTTGGCCAAACATGAAATTAAAGAGTTTAGCGTTAAGAATGAAATTTGCAATAAGATAAAAAATGCTTCCTTTGCTAGCGTGTCGAATTTCATTATAAATTTATTTGATTTTAATAAAAAAGTGTTTCTTTGTAATTTACTAAAGCAGTTTTTTTCATTTTTTGTTTCAAGTTTGCACAATAAAAAAAATATAATTTGGGTTGAATATTATCCAGCAGGAGTCTATTTCTTTGAAGAAGACAGATATGCGATAGTTTCTTTTGATAAAAATTATGATAATCCTCAATGGGAGCATTTATCGTTAGAAGATTTGTCTAAAAGAACTGGTTATGATAAATCAAATTTCGCTCTTTCTGCTTGACTATGAGATTTGAACTGTATAATTCTTTAAAGTTTGTGAGAAAAAAAACGGACAGTCTTTCTGTTGTTTTTTTTGCATTGACAATTTAATTACGTGTAGAAAATTATCTGGAGAATCAAATAAATTCTGGAAATGAAACTTTTGACTAGAATACATATCTGAAGAGAGGCATAAAATGGAACTTAGAATAAATGCTGCAGATAAAATTCAATGTTATCTTATGTATGATGCGGATGTAAAAAAAGTTGTTGATACAATAAAGCAATGTGATGCAACAAGTCTTTTTAGTAATCCTTGCATTGAAATCTGGTTTCTTGCACATATTGAGAAAATTAACAGCCAAATAATAGATGTAAATAAATGTCTTCAGAAATTGCAAATGCATTCAGAATGGAATACCTATATAAAAGGTTCTTTGTCATTGATACAGCAGGAAGTTCTTTGGAAAAATAGAAATGTTGCCAAAGATAATATCGTTTCCAATACAGAATCAGAAAAAGCGTTTTCAAACCTTTCTGTTTTTATTGACGAGTTAAATAAACAACAAGATTAGTAAACTCCTCCGATAAAACCAAAATCACATCTCACGCACTTCCTCATACATCGCAAGGACATTCTCCCTCCAGTCATCAACTAATTTTTGCGGTGCAAGTGGAGTGACATACATTCCTTTTTCCAGAATCCAGTTCAGGATGGGGTAGTATTGGTTGCTTGTAAAAGTCATTATTGCTGTTCCGTCGGTCTGCTCCTCGAATTTCTGGTCGTCCGCCCATTTGTACATTCGGATGTAGCCGGTTTTTGCCTTGCGGATTTTCAGTTTGAAGCTGTAGTTTTCTTTTCCGATGAATTTTCCGAAGTTGCCTTTGCTGTGCTTTTCAAATTCAAAGTCCGGCGGAAGCTCAAAAGTTTTGTCCAGAATTTTTGGACTCGTGATTGCAGGAAGATTGTAGAGCCGGGGTTCCTTGTAGAATTTGTTGTAGCAGTACAAGCTCCACATTCCCTGAAAGTAGACAAGCTGCCACGGCTCGACGGTAACTTCATAACGCCTGCCGTTTTTATAATAGTCAAACTGGATGAGGCGGTTTTTCATCATGGCTTCTTCGATTAGATTCCATAGCTTATCTTCTATTTTTATCGCGTTCATTCCGAGGAACACAATCCGGTTTTCAAGTTTTGCTGCGTTCAGTTTTTCGTTTCCGTCAAGCTCGTTTTCTAGGCTTTTATAGACTTCAATCGCCTGATTATAAATAGGCGTGTCCTTTACAATTTTAAGCAGGTTCGTCATCAGGTGCGCGGCGATAATCTGCTTTTCGGTCGTGAAGCTCGCGATCAGGCGGAAATGCGGTTTAGCGTAGTAATAGCCTTTTTTGTTGCGGTCGTATGATATTTCCGCACCGAAATCGTTTCTTAGAGTTTCTATTGCCCGCAGAACCGTAGCCTCCGAACATTCGAATTTTTGCATCAGAAAAGCGACGTTCGGATATTTTTCCGCTGCAATCAGTTCGTCAATCTGCAAAGCCCTGCGGTAATTAGAAAGTGAAAGCCGTCTATTGCCCATAATTTGGATCTTCCGTCAGTTTTGAAACAGGAAAATTATGAACTATTGAGTGTTGGTCCTTTTCCAGCAGAATCAGATTTTCCGGGCGGCAGTCATATCCGTTGTTGTTGATGTGGTGAACATGCATTCCTTTTTTATAGTTTGGTAAAAAGGCTGCTGCGACAAAACGGTAAACACAGGTTGTAGAATCAAATTTATATTCAGCTGGTCTTGTATAATCTTTCATTACAAGGTAGCCGCCATATTCTTTTCCCAATTTGTCACCTTGCTTCATTATTATTCCATAATGTTTTATTCTTCCAAAATTGCTTGCTGAATATTCTGCTTCTCCGTCTTTTTCTTTTTTATATAATGGGACTGATTTCCAAATTTCTTTAGTTTTTATGTTATCTCCATAAACTTGTTTTAATAATTCGTCCGGAATTTTTTCTTTATCACAATTAAATATTTGCTCGAATTTTTCTTTTATTGATTTACGTTCTTCGATTGGAGCTTTTGCTGTATACTCATTAGCCGTAATTCTAAGTTCTCTGAGCGTAAATGTTTTTCCATCAAATCCTATTACTTTCTCATCAAGTCCTTTATCTAATTGTGGATAATTTGATTTTTCCATCTTTTCACCTCACTGTAGTTTCAGTATACATCATCACACTGTCATATAATGCAACTCTGAAAATTATATCACGAAAAATATTTTTTTGAAAAAAAATTAGACTGTCATTATTTGCAAGTCCGCCGTGCTATCATAGTTTTAAAGCTGAATAAAAATCTTTCATAAGACAAAACTGGAGGCGGACATGAAAAATGCGATGACTTTTGACGACATTTATCTTTTAAAGGACAGTGCCGTTAAGCTGGTTCTAAAGAAAATCGATGTTATGAATCTGGAATATGCCTTGATGGAATCGACTGCGGAAGTCAAGGATGCGTTTTTCCGCAATATGTCAAAATGTGCGGAGCAGATGATAACGGAAGATATGCAGTACAACACTGATGTTTCCTGCAAGGATTCTTTTGAAGCGCAGCAGAAAATTCTTGATACGATATTCGGACTTGAAAAATCTGGAAAAATAATACAGTATTCTTCATCAGAGAATTTTTGCGCGTGATTCGTGCGAAATCTACAGCTTCACGCTTATTTATTGCAACTCGTTTACCGCACAAAAATTGTCTTCGCCGAAAACAAAACTATAAAAATTCCAGAGAACCATCGATTATTCCTGAAGTATTGCGGGCTTCAATCCTTATCTTCCGGGATTCAAAAAATTCTGAAATCTGATTTATCTTTTTGTCATTTGCAAAATCACAGAAAGTCAGGACAACCTGAAAATCCTTTAAAAAGGAATATTGCTCTAAAATTCCGCTCAAAATCTGGAGGTCAATAATTGCTGGAATTGCAAGAAAACATTTTGCGGCAAACACGGATTTTGAAAAGAAATCGTATACAAGTTTTTGGTCACTAAGTTTTCCGCTTGTGTCTATAAAATATTTTTTATCCGGGCTGTAGCTGTAATCTTCCGGAGTTTTGCTGACTTTAGCCTTACAAGGAACGGACATCATGCGGCAGATTTTTCGGCACATTTCACCGGCGCAGATATTGAAGCTGTTGAAGGAAAGCACTTCGCAGGGCGATTCAATTCTCTTATCGTTGCCGAATCGCTTTTCTTCCAGAATTTTCTGACGCAAGAATTTGAACAGCACGTTCGATTTTCCGCTTCCGGGAATTCCAATGAACATATAAGTTCTGGTTTTGTTGTCTTGTTTCATAAGAATATAATAATGCATGAGGCTTGCATATAGTGAAGGTTTGGGATTTTTGTGAAAGAGTTTTATCAAGGCAAAAAGTTATGAATCATCTTTTCTTACTAGATTCAATAAAAAAACAAACTGGACTCATTGCTTAAAAATCCGGTAAAATATGCTATATTTGCACTGAAAATTCCAAGGGGAGCAGTTTGAATAAAAAATCAACAGGACTTGCAAAGCAAATCAGTTTTTCTTGTTTACAATATGCCTGAAGCGGATGTGAAAGTAAACGTCGTTCTAAAAGATGAAACGCTATGGCTCAGCCAGAAAGGGATGACGGAATTGTTCGGCTGCTACGCTGATAATATCGGACTTCATCTTAAAAATATTTTTGAATCAGGTGAACTTGAGAAAAGTCGAATGGCTGAGAATTTCTCGGGATTAGATAGTAGATTCTCGTTCTTTAAACAGGAATACTGCATTCTATAACCTCGATGCAATAATTTTTGTCGGTTACAGAGTGAATTCCGCAGATATGATATTCTGGAAGACAACGGAAGTTTCTCAAGAAGTCAGGCTGATAAAAAAGCGTTTGCAGAATACGATATTTTCAACAAGACCCAGAAGATAGATTCAGATTTTAACAAATTTGTTTGTCAGAAAAATTGAGGGGGGGGAATAAGAAAATGGATAATGGAAAGTATAATGGACTTTATTGTCGAGGTCATGAAAAAAGAGTTGAATTGGTAAAAAAATATAATATAAAACCTATAATTCATCTTCCGCTATTAAATGGGAAGGTAAAGAAAAGTGATGCAGAGGCTAAAATTGAAAATGAATACTATTTGTTTGAATTAACTCCAAGATATGGTATTGGTAAGAGTTATGTCATAACATGCGGTATGGGAGTTGCAAGAGATTTCTTGAATCTTATTAATCATAACGGATTACCAATTTTTAATCCTTTTATATCTGATGATATTATAAAAGTAAATTCGAACTCAGAAAAAATGACAGGCAAAAATGTAAGAGTTATTAAAAAGAACGTTATGATGTTACAATTATTAAATGCTATTAATTGGATAATATTATTGATTGAGCCAAAACCTGATACTGCCATTTATGATATAAAAAGAGAAATAGAGCCTTGCATTGATAAAGAACCGTTTTTATCAAAAATAAAAGGAGTTAATACAATTATTAGAAAGTCATTTGATGGAAGAAGTCTAATAGAAAAGATTAATGAAATAAAAAATACAAATAAAATAAATCAGAAATTTTGTAATTTTAATTTATTAACAGAAAAACTGAATGAAAATGAAGTAGAGTCTTTTTTCTGTTAATACTTTTACTTATTCAAATTTACAGCAGCTATATTTCTGTACTTCTAAAAAGGCTATTTTTTTTGAAGATTGTTTAATTTTAAGTAAATAGATAAGGCTGAAGAATATTTATTTCATTTTATAAAAATGTGAAAAATCAAAGAGAAGTGATTTTAAATTTTATCAGGCTGAATATGATGAATCATTAGGTGAAATTAGTTTAGTTGAATTAAAAAATCTTGCGGAATCACAAAACTAAATATATACTATATGTATAAATTGTAATGTTGCATAAGCATGAATAAATAATTTGGAGTAGTTTATGAGGGCGTTGCTAGATACAAATATTATTATTCACCGTGAAAATACAAAAGCCACAAATTATGGAATAGGCCTGCTTTTCTATTGGCTTGACAAATTGAATTATGAGAAATGCATTCATCCTTTTGTTATTGAAGAACTTCGGAGTTTTCATGATGAAAATATGCAGAGTTTGTACAATGCAAAACTTTCCGCATATACAGAAATAAAAACGGTTGCAATTCAAACAGAAGATTTCAAGTCAAAACTTCCAGAGGAAAAAAGCCATAATGATAAAGTCGATAATCAACTGCTTTATGAAATTTATTCAAATCGGGTTGATTTGCTTATAACAGAGGATAAGGCACTTAGAGAAAAATCGGAAATATTTAATCTCAGAGATAAAGTTCTTTCCATAAATGAGTTTATTACAAGATGCACAAACGAGAATCCTGAGCTTATATCATATAAAATGCTTGCTGTCAAAAAAGAACTTTTTGGAAATATTGATATAAATAGTTCATTCTTTGATACATTTAAGATTGCTTATCCTGGTTTTGAACAATGGTTCAGAAAAAAGAGCGATGAGGAAGCCTATGTTTGCCGTACAGATACAAATGATATTTTAGGCTTTTTGTATCTAAAAACAGAATTTGAAAATGAATCTTATTCTGATATAATTCCAGTTTTTCAGCCTAAAAAAAGACTAAAAATTGGAACTTTTAAAGTGGAATCTTCCGGTTTTAGATTGGGTGAGCGTTTTGTAAAAATTATTTTTGATAATGCGATTGAACGGAAAGTTGATGAAATTTATGTTACTCTTTTTGAAGATAGAGAAGAATTGAAGGCTCTTGAGGATTTGCTTTCTGTTTGGGGATTTAGAAAATACGGAACAAAAAGAACAGCTGACAAAAATGAAGTGGTTTTGACAAAAATAATGCATTCTTACAATCCAAATTTTTCTGTAAAAGAAAATTATCCTAATATATTGTTTAGTAACCGTCAGAAATATTTTTTGCCGATTCTTGCGAAATATCATACAAGTTTGCTTCCAGATTCTAAGTTAAATACAGAAAATGAAATTGACTTTCTTGGGAAAAAGCCACATCGTTATGCGCTTCAAAAAGTTTATATTTCTTTTACACCAGAGCGAGGTATGAAAATGGGCGATTTATTGCTCTTTTATCGTATGGCGGAAAATGGTGAAAATAAAAAATATAAATCCGTTGTAACTACTGTTGGAATCATTGATTCCGTAAAATATATGGGGCATGGCTTTAATACAAAAGAAGAATTTTTTAGAACCTGCAAAAACAGAAGTGTATTTACGGAACAAGAGCTGGAAGAATTTTGGAATAAGAAAAAAGACAGACTTCTTGTTGTAAATTTTATCTATGTGAAAAGCCTTTCAAAACGGCTTAATCTTGATTATCTGTGGGCTAATGATATAATTCCAATTCCGAACGGACCAAGGCCATTTACAAAAGTTTCTGATGAGCAGTTTAACAAAATAGTGAATGATTCTAATACAAGTATAGATTTTATAAGGGACTAAATATGTGCAAGATATTATTATCAATAAATCCAGAGTATTCATCAAAAATTTTACAAGGGACAAAAAAGTATGAATACCGCAGGCAAATTGCAAAACGAACTGTTGATGAAATCTTGATATATTCAACTGCTCCAGATATGAAAATTATCGGTTCTGTAAAAGTTCGTTCTGTAATAAAAGGAACACCGGCGGAACTTTGGAAAAAAACTGAAAAATATTCCGGGATATGCAGAGAAAAGTTTTTTTCATATTTTGAAGGAAAAGAAACCGCATTTGCATATAAATTGGGAGAGGTTCAATCATTTAATCCTCCAAGAAATCTGACTGATTACAACATCAAGACAGCTCCGCAATCATTTGTTTATTTGTAAGCCTTGAAACAGAAATTTGTCGTTTGTTATTTCAGGAAAAAAGTTAGAACGTTATTGTATCCTCAATTATCAGGATTCTTCCTCTTTCCCGACCATCTCCGCTTCTATTTCCTGTGCCACCGCTGTGCTGAAAATGCGGATTGTGCATTCTTCGTTTTCTTGTGGGCTGGGCGTGTGGAAATTTGGGGCGCTTAAAAAGTTCACGCTTCCGTACCAGAGAATTTTTTCGTCGATTATTGCAGTTTTTTGGGAAAGCTCATTCCGTTTTTCAACTTTTGCACCGGCGTTTTCCAGCTGGAGAATCATGGCGTCCTGTTTTTTTTGGTTTTCTGCGGTTGCCGCGCGCTTTGTAAAAACAAGAACCCTTGCTCCGTCTGAAATATTTTTTAAAACCAAATGAATGAAATTCTGCGTCTGCGTTTTTGTAAGATACGGCAAAAACAGTGTGACAGATTTTTTTGCGCAAGCGAGGTCATTTTCAAAATCTGTTTTATATTCGGCGAAAGAATATATTTTTGAACGCGCATTTTGCTGTTGACCAGCGCTTTTTTCATCATCTACTTTTACAGAATAGCCAAGCTGTCTGTAGCCTTTCAGTCTGTTCTGATACATCCTGTCAAAGACTGGAATTCTAAAATCCACGTAATCATAAATCTGAACCTCGTTTTTGCCTGCGAAATTTCTGTGGAGCCGTCCGCAGTATTGTGCAAGAGTTCCCTTCCAGCTGAACGGAAAAACAAGCATCAAAGTGTCTAGCCGCGGCTGGTCAAAACCTTCTCCTGCATATTTCCCTGTGGCAAGGACAATAAGGCTTTCTTCCTTTGGAATTGAATTGAGTTTTTCAAGCTGCGTTTTCTTCTGCTTTGAAGTTCCGCGTCCTGTAATCAGAATCACATTTTTTGCGGAATTTTTAAGGTGCTTTTCTAATGTTTCAAGGTGTTCAATCCTATCAGACAAGACTAGCGGAGTGCGTCCGTTTTTTACCGCATTTTTTACGTCTTCTGCAATCAGTTCGTTCCGTGTCTCGTTCTTTACAAGTTCTGCATAGTAGCTGTTGATTGATCGGTTTTTGTCTGTCGTGTTTGCGTTGGGCTTAAAATGAAAATTTGAAAATCTGGGAATAAAATAATGGTCGAAATTCTGCATTTTGTTCATCTGTTTTGAGCTTGTAGAAAACAAAATTTTTCCGCATTGATAAAAAATTATTTTCTGATGACCGTCGCGCCTTATTGGAGTTGCTGTCAAGCCGTAAACGTATTTTGCGCAAAAGCTTGAGGCAAGATTTTCCGTGCTGAAAGCGGAAACGTGATGACATTCATCTATTATAACCATTCCGTATTTGTGAGTTCGCGGCTTTATTCTGTCAGAATTGTTTTCTGTCAGGGATTTTACTATTGCAATGTCGACGATTCCTGTGGACTTGTCCTTTCCTGATGCGATTGTTCTGGGGGCGAAGTCTAAAAAAGCTTTGACGGATTTTTTCCATTGTTCTAAAAGCGCGTGGGTTTGAACAAGAATAAGAGTGTTTGTTTTTCGCCTGGCAATAAGGGCTGCCGCGGTGGCTGTTTTTCCGAATCCTGTTCCTGCAGATAAAATCCCTGTGTCGTTTTTGAGCATTTCGGTTAAAGCCAGTTTCTGTTCATCGTAAAGTTCTGCCTTAAATGCCAAGTCGATTTTTGTTCCGCTCTCTCTTTTGTCCAAAATTTCGTATCCGGCATTTGCGGACTTTAAGGTTTCAAGCGTTTCGTCCAGAAGTCCGCGCGGCAAAAGCAGGCACTTCTCGTTTTCTTTGGAACAGTCGATGAACCTTGGAATATTATACAGCGGCAAGTGAAGGCGAAGATTTTTATAGTATTCGGGATTTAGAAAAACCGCCGTCCGCCGCAAGATATACAGTGCTTTTTCGGAGATTCCGGCTTTTTGAATTTCAATGCGGTTTGTAAGGGTGATTTTTACCTTTTGCGGAAAATCTGATGAGTTAAGTTCTTCATTTTCTGTGTCTTTGCTTTTAAGTGAATTAGAAAGTGGATTTTTATTTTCAAATGGATTTTCTTCGTTGCAAAGCGGAATTGAGAATCCCAATTTTTTTTGAATCTGGTCTGAAATTTCAATTATTTCTTTTTCTGACAGTTTCTGGACCGAACTTAAATATTTCCACTGGTCGTCATAAGGCAAAAAAGATTCATCGGTAAAAACAGAGTGTTTTTCTTTAACGGCCCGGCCTTGAAGCGGAAGCGCAATAAGATTTCCGTAGCCGCCATTTGGAATTTCATCCTGGTTCGGGAACATCCGGTCAAAACTTTCAAAAGAAATCGAATGATTTTTCAGCATTGACGCCTGAAGAATCAAAGAGCCGAATTGTCTTGCCGTTTTAGCTTTTATTTTTTCGCTGAAGAAAATCCACAGATGTGCGCCGTTTCCAGAACGCGAAATTTCAACGGAATGAAAAATTGAATATTCACCGCAGGTTTTGCAGACTGCCCGAACATCGTTTTTCCATTTCTCAGAATTGATGTTGTCATTAGCTGCATCGTCAGATTTTTCTGTATTCTTAAAGTTTTTTTTGTGCGAGTCAAAGTCGAACGCAAGAAAGTTGCAGCAGTTGTCCAAAAGAAGCGGATAAATTCCAATCACGTCGCGGCAGTATAAATCTTTTCCGGCAAGATGATTGTAAATTCTTGAATCGGACAGGCTTTCCGGAAACTTAAAGGGGCAGGCGGCGCACGAATATTTTTTCAAGTCGCATTTTCCCGAAAGCCATTTGTTTTTGCATACCGGCGAATATCCGCTTTTATTTGATTTTTCGTTGTGCCAGCGCAGGGTAAATACATCAGTCCGCCCTGAAAAAAGTGATTTAAAAAGCGCGATTTTTTCTTCCGGGGAACTAAAACGGTTTATGGCATTGGTGTATGCAGAAATTTCCGCAGCAGGAACTCCCGCATTCCTGGCTTTAGGATTTTCTAACAGATTTTCTTGTTTGTTGTTCTGTCCTAAAACTTCCGCCTGATAGATTTTTTTCTGAATAAAATCACAAGCTTCCCGGTTCGTTTCTGAAAAACCGAAAATCAGATCCACAAGCTCATCTTTTGAAAGAGAAAGAAGAAAATCCCTTTTTGTCATAATTTTTATTCGGTTTATTGTATGTAAAAATCAACAAAGTTTGAAGCGAGAGAGGTTGTTTTATATGTTTGTTTTTATCAGTTATACTTTCCAAAAATATAAATTTTCTTGATTTTGGCGACTATAACTGATAAAATTACCTTATGATAAGCCGCGAAATTTACATGAAAAGAATCAGGCCGTTCATCAACACGGAACTAATCAAAGTCTTTACAGGAATCAGGCGTTCGGGAAAATCCGTAATGCTGGAGCTTGTGAAAAACGAACTTAAAAAATCCGGGGTGAGCGATAAAAATTTTCTCTGCATAAATTTTGAGCAGTTTTCCAATTCCGAGCTGCTAGACGCAAAAATTCTTCATAAAAGAATAGTCGAGTTTCAGAAAAGTGCGGACGGAAAAATCTATCTGTTTTTTGACGAGATTCAGGAGGTTGATGGCTGGGAAAAATGCATCAATTCATGCCGTGTTGACTTCGACTGCGACATTTACATAACAGGCTCGAATGCGAAACTTCTTTCGGGCGAGCTTGCGACTTATCTTGCCGGCCGCTATGTTGAATTTGTGATTTATCCGTTTTCGTTCGCGGAATTCTTGGAGATGAACCGCCAGAAGAATTCTCAGATTGACAAGTCAGCTTGCTTCACGGCTTTCTTGAAAACCGGTGGAATGCCGTTCCTTGTAAATTTTTTTGGCGACGATTCCGCAAAAAATCAGTACCTGATGGACATTTATAATTCCGTTGTCCTGAAAGACGTTGTTAAGCGCAACAATATCCGCGATGTGGACACGCTGGAGCGGATTATCGCGTACGCTTTTTCTAATATCGGGCATATTTTCAGTGCGACTTCGCTTTCAAAATATTTTAAGAGCGAGAAGCGGAATATTTCCCACGACACGATTCTGAACTACCTGAAATTCTGCGCAGATGCTTTTCTGATTTATAAAATCAGCCGCTACGATTTGGAGGGAAAAAAGGTTCTGACAGTGAACGAAAAATATTACTGCGCTGATCACGGACTCCGCGAGGCTGTTTTCGGAAAAAATACTCAGAACATCGACCAGATTCTTGAGAACATTGTATGTCTTGAACTTTTGCGCAGGAATTTCAAGGTTTTTGTCGGAAAAAAGGATGAATCTGAAATAGATTTTATCGCAGAAAGGAACGGTGTAAAAATTTATGTTCAGGTGGCGTATCTTTTGGCGAGCGAAGAGACGGTGAGACGTGAATTTTCAGTCTACGATTCAATAAAAGACAATTTTCCAAAATATGTTGTTTCTATGGACGAATTTGATTTTTCCCGTAACGGAATAATTCACAGAAACATAAGGGATTTTCTGCTTGGGGAGATTTAGGTCAAATATTTTTTGGAATTGAACCAATTGTTTTGATTGTTTCGTTATTTAAATAGCGGACTGAATTTGAATACTTGCACCTCCTTTCACCCCTCCAAAATCCACTCCCTTATGTTCTTCCGCATGATTCCGTTTTCGTTTGAGGGCGGAAGCTCGTCCATTGTAAGAATGAGTTTTGGAAAGTTGTCGCCGTATTCCCTGAAGCACTTTTATGATGGGCTTGTCCTTGTAAAGAGAAATTATTTCGTCAGTTCCGAATCTGTCCAGCGCAATCTGTTTCATTTGTTTCCAGTATAACCGAAAAAGTTCTGAAATTCAAGAAAAGTTTCAGTTATAGTGGAAAGTTTTTGTTTACAAAAGGAGTTGAAGTCCGCAGCTCGCAGTTTTAGATTTTACCTCCCGAATTCTTGCGGTTTGAGAGGCGTTTATTTTATGCTTCGTAGTTTTATATTTTAGGGCTCAAAAGATGTTCCTCTGTATAAAATGTGCTATTTTGTGTTGAGTTTTGGAATATCAGCAAGTTTGTTGCAGTCAGAAAGATAATTCAGAGTTTTTAAGTTTCAATATAAATCCAGCATCCTTCATGAATAGAACGGAAAATATCTTTACAAATAGAGTCCATATTTCACTCACCGAATTTTTTAATCAGTTCTTCGTGGTTCTTGCAGCCTGTTTTC
>OCKZ01000031.1_pt1 | contig 30424 bp, 26 predicted proteins | sample 1495951 | NCBI WGS metagenome assembly OCKZ01 (sample SAMN03418277, study PRJEB22391) | human gut metagenome | biome: human-gut; feature: organic feature; material: feces | host: Homo sapiens | place: Tanzania | collected 2013-01 | reverse complement strand
CGAGCCAAATCCATCTGAGCAAATTGGAAATCTGCCGAGAGCGTTTTTTCATAATTTGCAAACAAACTCGACATTCAGGCTATATAATTATTTTCTGAACTTCAAATTAAAAACCTGGTACAATTATCTAAAAAAAGATAAGAAAAATCCGAAAAATAAGATATGAGTGAATTTGTTTTAAAAATAAAATTGTTTCTGGCGACCGGTTTGGCTCTTTTTATGCTGTTTTTTTTGCCGACAAAATGTTTTTCGCATACAGAGCTAAGCGAATCAGAATCGCGGGTTTACCGTGAAAAACTCGTTGCCGAAGCAAAAAAATATGTAGGAGCTCCTTATGTGCGCGGCGCAACCGGTCCGGAGGCTTTTGACTGTTCCGGATTAATCTACACAGTTGCCCGGGAATCAATTCAATATCAGCTGCCAAGAACTGTAAAGGCTATATACAGCTATGTAAAAATTGTTCCAGACAGCAAGCGGGAACCAGGAGATTTAGTATTTTTTAAAACAACTGGAGACGGCTCTATAAGTCATGTAGGTTTATATATCGGGAACAGTCAGTTTATTTCCGCCGTAAGCGACGGTCCCAATACAGGCGTAATACTTTCTTCCCTGCAAGAAAATTACTGGAAAAGCCATTATGTTGCTTCCGGAAAATTCTTAAGCTCTGCGAATTATGAGACATTGGATTCTGAGTTTGTAAAAAATGACGAGGAAGGCGCGGCAGGTTTCGGAAGTTTTACAGACAGACTTTCTTTGATGGGAACTTTTACATGCGACTGGTCGCTTATGACGCAAGACAAATTTATTCCGAATTTCCGGGGATTGACAAATGAAGCGGATATTGTTTACCGCGGGGCATTTTTTTCGCCTGGAGCAGGAATAATGCTACGCTGGAATTATGGAGTCGGGGCATTTCAGGTTCCGCTCGTTTTTTCTTTGTTTTTTGGAAATTATGTGCGCGTTTATGCGGGACCTGTTTTTACTTTTGGAACTTGCTTTCTGCCCGGCTCAGATAAAGAAATTGAAGCGTCTGTATTTCCTGGAATTCTTGGCGTGACTTTTAATACTCCATCCATAACGAAAGGAAAATTTAAAGTTCAGTTTATACAAGATATTTGCTATAGTATATTCAATAATACTTCAAATTCGGCATTGTCGCCATTAAACTCTGTTGCGGCAGGATTGGAATTCTGTACTGGCGTTCGTGTAACTTTCCCAATGTCTGTTTTTTTTAAGAAATAGAAGGTAAAAATGAAACCGAGAGTTTTTTCTAAAAAAATAATTCAGGCTCTTTCTCTTTTTATAGGAATTTGTATTTTTTCATCATGCGAAAATGAATTAAAAATTTCCGCGGACACTTCTGGAATCAATTTTAGCTATTCAATAAATTCTGGGCAGGGATTTTTAAATATCCTTTCAGCGGCGACAGGAACAGAAGAAAATGAATCTGTCTTTGATGCGCAGGAAATTTCGCAAATCTTAAAAAATGCGGGATTTAAAAGCGTGAATGCAAAAAATTCCGGTCCGGGAAATCTTTTTGTAACTGGAAAACTTTCGCCGGAATCAACTGATCCGTTTTCACGTTCGGGAATGATTTTTCTTGGGCAGAAACAGATTTCAATAAAAGTGAGCAAAAAAAATCTTCTTAAATTTTACGACGAATTGCCGGAAGAACTGCAGGCGTACCTTGATATGTTTATGTCTCCGGTTTTTACCGGCGAAGAAATGACAGACGCAGAGTACATGGAATTAATTTCTGAAGTTTACGGACAGGAACTTGCGGATGAATTTTCTGATGCGACCATAAAAATTGCAGTTGAATCACCGGCTGGAAACAAAAAATATTTAATAAAACTTATAGACATTCTGAATATTAAAAATGAACTTACATTCTAGAATTAAAATGAAAAAATTTTTTCTAAGAGCCGCATATTTTTTTGTATGCCTTAATATTTTTTCGCACACAGGAATAATGAGCGGTCAAAAAAAAATCAGAATCAATAAGACAGAGTATTTTGACATAATTTTTTCAGAAAACTCCGGGCGAACCGCAAAAATTCTTTACGAAAATGCTGATTTAGTTTATGAGGAGCTTGCGGAAAAATTCAACTTGAAAAACAAATTCAGGCTTCCGGTTGTAATTTCTTCTGCGCAGGATGAATTCAACGCATATTTTTCGAGCGCTCCTTTTAATCACATTGTAATTTTTGACACAGTCTGCGCCACAAGCCTTGCTGTTTTTTCGGAAGAAACGCTGAGCACTTTCCGGCACGAATTAATCCATGCAATAACATACAATTTAAGAAATGATTTCTGGTTCAACTTTGACAAAATTTCAGGTGATGTTTATAATCCGGCGCTGCTTACAATAACCCAGGCTTGGGCAGAAGGCGCGACTGTTTCAATTGAAAGCGAAAAAAACGAGGGAAGGCTTAACAGCGAATATGCGCTGCAAATCCTTAAGCAGGCAAAGATTGAAGGAAAATTTCCAAAATACTCGGAGATTCAGGGCGCAATGGACGTTTTTCCGGCTGGAAATACTAGCTATATTTTTGGCGGAGCATTCTGCGCATGGCTTCAGAATAAATTCGGAATGGAAAAATACGCTGAATTCTGGTACCGCTGTGTAAATTTAAAAAGTCTTACTTATTTTGGCTGCTTTAAAAAAGTTTACGGAATGCCAATAAAATCAGCATGGAATGAATTTTACGACGAAATTGAAATTCCAGAAATACCTGCAAACCCCGCTGAAAATTCATGGATAAAAAGCGCAGGATTAAAAAAGACGCTTTCTGCATATCCGGCGATAACAAGCTTTGGAAGCGCTTTTTTCTTTTACGACAAATACAAAAAGACCGTAAACAAACAGACCTGCGGACAAGGCGCTCTGGAAAGGAAAGCGAAGGTTTTGCACAAAATTCCAGAAGTTTCGCGCCTTTCTGTTTCTAAAGACGGCAGGTTTCTTGTGGAATCGTATGCTTCAAGCTCTGGTTCTGTTCCAAAGAACAGGGTTCAAATTTTTGATCTAAGCAAAAGAAATTTTTATAGAATTCTGGAAAAAAGCCTTCGCGATGCGACGATTGTCTATTCAGACGGAAAATATTTTTTGTGCGCCGTAAAAACGCTTTCTGCTTTTTCAACGCTGAAAATTTATGAATTGGATTTTTATAAAAATAAAATCCACGGAAACAGGCTGGTTTTTGAAAAAGAATTTCCAATTGAACAGCAGATTTTCAGCCTGGAAGGAAACTGCGACGGTCAGCTTTTTTATATTTTAAAAGATAAACTTGATTTTTCAATAGTTCAATTCGATTTGATGGCAAAAACTGAAAGAATATTTAAGTCTCCAGAAAACGGTATGGTCTTTCAGGGATTAAATTATTTTTCAGATTTAAATTCTGACAAAAAAAACGGACTTCTTTCATTTTCGTTTACAAAAAAAAATACTCTTCCGCGTATGGGAATGCTTCTTGTGTCAGAAAATCCAAAATTCAAGCTGCTTAAGGAAGATGTTTCGGGCGGAATTTTCAATCCTGCGGTCTTGTCAGAACAAAATGCTGTTTTTTCTGCAAATTTTTATAAAGGTTCAAGAATTTTTTACGCAGACCTTTTAAAGGCTGATTTTGAAGAAATTCCTGCGGTTCCGGAAATTTTAAATAACCGGCAGGAGCTTGAAGTGCAAGAAAATGAAGATTTAAAAGAATTTATTGAAAACAGCAAGGATTTTTCTGCGTTGAAATACACTTTTACAGGGCCGCACGGAATTTTTCTTCCTTTAGGGTTGACCGCCACTTTTGCAAACAAAAATATTTCAACCCTTGATTCGGTATGGCTTCCTTTTGGAATAACGTATTTTTCTTCAACGCCATGGACAAATCCAATCTGGTACGTTTCCGCCGGTTATAATTTTCTTACCAACTCTGAGGCGATAAAATTTTATGTGACAGGAAATTCCATGACAGAACTTTTTGCGTATTCTGCAACATCGCAGATTGAATTTGATGACTGCGGATACAAACAAACCTTTGGAAACCTAAGCTTTTTGAGCAAAATTCCACTTTATGGAACTTCATATATAAAATTTTCAGAATCTGGAACAATTTTAGAAGGACGGCAAAGCGAGTCTTCGATTTCTGCGGAAAAAGAGCCGGAGAGTTTAGGCGATTATTTTAAAATTCTTGAAACCTCGAAAGATGAATTTTTATACTTGAAAAATTCCGCATCGGTTTCGTTTGGAAATATTCAAAAATCTGGCATGAAATATTACGATTATTCAGGAATTCAGATTGCAGCGTCGCTTGAAAATAATTTTCTGTCCTTTGCAGACAATCTGGATGTCAACAGACGTTTTGACAATGTTTCCCTGAATCTTCTGCTTAAAAATTCAATTTTGCTTCCCGCGACTTTTGAGGCAGTTTTATTTCCTTCAGAAGATTATATAGCTGCCGCAATGGCAAAAATCGTGCTTTTTAACCTGGAAATTCAAAAATCATCAAATGTGCTGCCTCTTTTTTATGCAAACCGCCTGACCATAAGCACTTATTACGTTGGAAAAATTGAAGATAAAATTAATTCCTGGGCGATAAAAGAACTTCCGGATTATTTTGAGCACATAAAAAACGGAAAAACAGATTATTCGGACGAGCTTGCGCTGACCTGTTCTTTTTCGTTCACACCAAATATTGGCGGTTTTGCCAGAAACAGTTTTTTGCTGACTGTTTCCGGCAATGCAAAATACAGATTTTTTCCAGAAGAAAATCAGAAAAGGTTCATTGTTTCCGCCGGATTCGGAAGCAACCTTTCTTTTTAAGATTGCTTCCGCTCAATTCAGTCAATCTGTAAAAAGGCCTTATAACCGTTATAAGCCTGGACAATGTCTTCCCGGGCTGTGATTTCCCACGGCGCATGCATGCTTAAAACAGAAACACCGGCATCAAGAACATTCATTCCATATTTTGCCGCAAGATAAGCAATTGTTCCGCCGCCGCCCTGGTCAACCTTTCCAAGTTCTGCCATTTGATATTTTACTTCAGATTTTTCCATTGTTCCGCGGACTTTTGCAATGAATTCAGCATTGCAGTCGCTTGCGCCGCTTTTTCCACGGCTGCCTGTATACTTATTAAAAACAAGTCCTCCGCCAAGGAAAGAAGTGTTGTTTTTGTCAAAAAGACTTGCGTTCATCGGGTCAAACGCGGCATTTACATCGCTTGAAAGCATATTGCAGTTCGCAAGGCAGCGGCGCAATGTTAAATCGCTGTAGCCGCCTGGCAAACGGGCGATAATTTCTGCGACAGAATTTTCAAACATGTGGGAATCCATACCTGTTGCACCGACACTTCCGATTTCTTCCTTGTCCACGCAAAGACAGCAGCTTGTCCTTTTTGCAGGTTTTGAATCCATAAGGGCCGCGAATGATGTAAAGGCGCATGAACGGTCATCCTGGCCGTAACCCATAATCAAAGAACGGTCCAGTCCGCAGTCGCGGGCTTTTCCGGCCGGAACAATTTCAAGTTCCGCAGACTCAAGGTCTTTTTCTTCAATTCCGTACATATCTTTTAATAATTTTACAATAATTTTTTTGCTTGTGATTTTTTCTTCTTTTTTCTTTTTCTTGTCTTTTTCATCCTTTTCTTCTTTTTTAAAATAATAAGAGCCAAGGATTACATCCAAATCTTCGCCTCTTATAATTTCAGAGGCATTTCTTTTCATCTGTTCCTGAGCCAGATGCGGAAGAATATCAGAAATGCAGAAGACAGGATCTTCCGGGTTTTCTCCGATACTTACGTTTATTGTTTTTCTGTCAGTTTTGCAGATTACCCCATGGATTGCCAGCGGAAGTGTTACCCACTGATATTTTTTTATTCCGCCGTAATAATGAGTATTTAAATATGTAATAAAATTATTTTCGTAGACAGGATTTTGTTTTGCATCAAGCCTTGGAGAATCAATATGAGCTCCCAAGATGTTCATGCCGTTTTCTATATTTTCTGAACCAAGCTGAAAAAGCGCAATCGCCTTATTCATCTTTTGAACATAAACTTTATCTCCAGCCTTTAACTCCGCATATTCAGAAATGTCTTTGTAGCCGTTCTCGCGGGCTTTTTGAATAATCTGAACAACACATTCGCGTTCTGTCTTACCGTTGTCTAAAAAATTCTTGTAATTTTCCACAAGGTTTTCACCAAGAAGAGTTGTTTTTTTTGTTCTTGCCATTGTTTACTCCAAAATATTAATAAAAATTTATATTACCAAATCCAAAATTTCATTTGCATTGTCTACGATATTTTTTGCGCCGTTTTTTTCAAGGAATTCTCTTCCCCGGAATCCCCAGCTTACTCCAATAAAGTCCAGATCGGAATTTTTTGCAGTCTGAACGTCAACATCGCTGTCTCCAATGTAAATTGCATCTTTTTTTTGAATATCAAGAATACTTAAAATCTTATTTACAGAATCTGGGGCTGGTTTTACTTTAAGTCCATCCTGCTGTCCTACAATAAGGTCAAAAATTCCGTTAAAATATTCTCTTCCTAGTTCCTGCGCGGGAACATCCGCCTTGTTTGTGCTTACAGCGGTTTTTATTCCCGATTTCTTAAGTTTTTCAACAAGCTCAAGAATCCCAGGATAAGGAGAAGTGTTGTCCGCGCTGTGAATTTCATAATATTCCAGAAAGACATCAAAAACCTGGGCGATTTTTTCTTCCGAAGTGCCGGCAGGAACTGCGCGTTCCACAAGTTTTCTTATTCCGTTTCCTACAAACATTCTTACTTCTTCAAGGGAACGTTCCGGCATTCCAAACTGCCTTAACGAATAATTTGTGGCGTTTTTTAAATCTTCCAGAGTATTTAAAATTGTTCCGTCCATATCAAAAATAACAGCTTTGTATTTCATTTTTGCCTCTAAAACCAGACTAAATTCAGTGCTCCTGTCATTATAATAAATTTACTAAAAAAATACCGCATTCAGCAATTTTTTTTCATAGAAATCGATAGGTTGAAATTTGAGTATGAGGAAAGAGTGGGCTTCTGCCGGAAGTCGCTATTTGCTGCGTTCATTTTCAGTCTGAAAATCTGCGTGTTTTATTGTGGCTGTCGCCTTGTCCGCCTTTCATATATACCATACGTGGAAAAATTAATTATATAAAAATTCTTGCTACAATGGTAAAATATTAAATATGATGAAAACGTGTCAGAAAGAAACAAATTTTACTTATGTGGGCCGATGAATTTATCGCCGTTGAAATGAATCATGTGGTCAGGATTATCAGCAATCCATGCTTCTGTTTCCCAAGCTATGTCATGCGCGAATCTTACGAATGTGCTTCTGTCAGGAAAAGCTGAAATAAAGACCAAATCCGCATTCACATTTGAAAACAAATCTTTCAACTCGATATATCTCTTGCTATCAACAGGTCCATGAGAAGTAACAGATTCAACTAGGGCAAGCCAGTTTTTATCCTCAACGTAAAGAATCACGTCTGGCATTTTGCCATGTTCAAGAACATTGAACAGTAAATTTCCTGCAATCTCTTGGTCGTAATAGCCCCACTTTTCGCCAGTGTCGCCGATATAAACCAAAGTGCTGTTCGGAAGAAATCTTGGCGCAAGTTGTTCGATAATATCTTTTATGAGCTCGCTGTGTTTTCCGGGAGAAATCTGAATCGAATGTTCGTCCTTTATTTGTACAGAAACCATATTTATTTCGCGTTCGTGTGCATACTGCTTTGAAAGCGACTTCTGATTTTTCAAGAAGTCCTGAATTTTTGGCTCAAAGTCTTTTGTTCCGTAAGTTTTTATTACATCAAATGCTGCTGGTGAAATTTGATAGACGGCTTTCGGACTGTTGACAGGTCGCGAGAAATCGTCAGGATTATACAATACGATTCCAGCCTGAACCAGCTGATGAACGCTGAATCTTCTGAAAGTCTCTCTTGAATTCGGAGCGTATTCTTTCAAATAATTTGTCTTTGTAAAGTCCATCATCGGAGTTATTCCAATCATATGATTTTCAATATTTTCCCAGCTTTTTTCAGGCGTAACATTCAAGAGAGCAAGAAGGCAATAGGCGGTTCTGTCGTTCAATTGGGCTGACGGCATTCCGAATTTTTTCAATATATCAGTCGCCTGTTCTATTTTCTCAGAAATTTGCTGCTGCAGATTTTTCATTAAGACACTCCCTTGCTATCGAATCAAAAAGCTCCTGATTCCAGCCGTCATATTTTTCAAGTTTTTTTCCAAGTTCAATAAGTTTTTCTTTTGAAGGGAAAGGCAGATTTCTTAAATCTGTTGCGTTCACCTGCGTATGTCCGCTGAATTTACGGAACTGATTATCAAGAAATGTTGAATTCAGCCAAACTATCAGCCCGAATGCAAGTTCCTTTTGAATACCTTTTTTATCAGAATGAAAGACATTCAAGTGATTTTCAAATGCGAAATTAGAAGCGTTTATATCACCGTCAGATACAAGCGAGGCGACAATTCTTTTTTTCTCTTCTTTTGTAGAAAATCTTTTTACAGTAACATAGTTTCCAGTTGGAACAAGCATTGTCTTTGTTTCTTCTGTTAACAGAATCGCATTCGGCTTTTTAGATTCTTTCGGCCAGTTGGTTCTGTAATTTTTGAAATGCACAGGATAAAGCAGCGGAACAGTATTTTCATCAGGATTTTTTCTGATAAAACTCTTTGCACGGAAATCAACGACTGCACCGGTGGAAACTGAAATCCCAGTTTCTTTTAACGAAACAAACTGACAGTCAAAAAAGTCATCTGAAAGCAAACACGATGGAAGCGGAATATTTATATATTTTTCTTTATCAAACGGATTCACAATTTTCCTAAAATCATAATATTTTTCAATCAGACTTTCAAAATCTGCACCGTTTGAATATGATATTTTCACATCACGCTGCGAAGTTCCTTTTTGAAGCAGAATAATAATGTTTTCCTGCAGAACCGATTCGTCCTTGAAAGCATCTTTTCTTGATTCAAAAAGATGAATCTGCTTTATCGAGCAGTTTTTCAATATGAATTCACGGAAAGGCTTGTAATAAAGTCCGTTGCAGAAACTTCTCGGAATTATTGCGACCAGATAACCTTTTTCTTTCAGCTGAGCGATTGCGGCTCCCATGAATGCGGAATACAAATTGACAGTCTCAAGCCCGAAGCAGCGGCAAAATTCCCTTGCGGAAGACTTTGAAAGAATTTTCTTGTATGGCGGATTCATTATAACATGAGTAAATTCTTCATTTTTTCCAAATGAATATTCAAAAGAAGTTTTTTCCAAAAAATCAGCATTGTGAATCTTAAAATCAAAATCAGTGAAATTCTTTTTTTGCTCAATCAGATTTTGCGTCAGGTTTTCAAGAACTTCTGTGTCAATATCGTAAGCGGAAAGTTTTATTGAAGGATTGTTCCAGTTTTCTTTTTTAATTCTATTTAGGATTGCACATGAAAGAATTCCGATTCCCGCACCAGGATCTAAAATATTTAAGTCGTTATTTGACACAGGAAAAAGAGAAGCCATAAATTCCGCAATTGCATAAGGCGTAAAATATTGTCCGAAATTCTTTTTGTGGAGTTCGGAAGTTTCAATCGCGTGAATTTTTCGTTCTGTCTCAATTTTTTCTGCAACTGCGAGCATGATTATTGTATAGCATAAAAACGTCTGTTTTTCTATTGGAAAATTTAGTTCGTAAGTATGATTGTCACGAGCGGAATGAATTATTTTGCAACTTGCGTTTTCTTAAAATTACTATACACATTTTTTTGTAAAATTTCCATAGTGGTTTTGCCTTGCCGGAGTGTAAAGAAAAATTAAAAAATCCTAATGAGGAGGCAAGAATAATCCGAGCAAGGAGCGTAAGCGGTTTTTGGGTCGGATGTTTTCCGCAGGATTTTTCCCATTTCGCGACTGCAGGCAGACTCCACAAGTCGCGCATCTGAGTTCTGCCGTTGATTTCCTTCATCAGCCCATAGTTGAAATAATGCGGAATCTTTCAGAAACGCTCTGTATTTTGAGCTCGGAAAAACCGCCGACATTTTTGCCGCCCAAAAAACAATGTTCGGCGTTCCTTTTTGAGCAATTTCGTAAACTTCAACTGCCCAAAAAGTCGCTATGTCCAGGGGTCCACATTCGTTTCATTGCTCCGCAACTCGCCCTTCCCAGCGCTAACGCAATTTAATGAACGAGCCTTGTCCAATGCTTGTCCTTGCAAATTCAACCATAAAATTTAAGTTTCCCTAATATCCGTACCTCTTCCTGAATTTCAAAAAGCAGACGGCGACAACGGCGGCGGAAAGTATTTCGTAGAAAATGCCGCTTATCCAGATTCCGTCCGTTCCCCAGAAAATAGGAAGCAGAAGGACGCAGGCAACCTGAAAAACCAGAGTGCGCATAAAAGAAATCAGGGCTGAAATGAATCCGTTGTTCAGAGCGGTAAAAAATGCCGAGCCGCTCATGTTGAAGCCCATAAGCAGAATCGAAAACGAATAAAGCCAGAACGCACGCTTAGTAAGCTCAAAAAGCTCCGTGTCGTAGCCGGTGAAAAATTTTGACATAGGAACAGCCAGCACTTCCGCAAGAACAAAAAGCACAAGCCCGAAAAATCCCACCACGATAATATTCTTCACAAAAAGATTATGCAGTTCCGCCGTGTTTTCCGCACCGTAATGATAGCTGACAATCGGCGAAGTTCCAATTCCCCACCCAAGAAAAACCGCCGCGAAAATAAATCCCACGTACATAATGCAGCCGTAAGCCGCAATTCCGTTTTCACCCGCAAGCCGGATAAGCTGAAAATTGTACAGAATGCTCACAAGCGACATCGCAATATTTGAAAGAAGCTCCGAAGAACCATTGGTGAAAGTCTTAAAAAGAATCACCGAATCCCACTTGGGCTTTCCGAGCCGCAGCAAAGACTTGTTCGGGCTGAAAAAATACAGAAGCGGAACAAGCCCGCCCACAGTCTGGCTGACAAAAGTCGCAACAGCCGCGCCTGCAAGCCCCCATTTGAAGACCGCCACAAAAAGCGCGTCCAGGACCATATTTGTAACTCCGGCTGAAACCGTAAGAACAAAACCCATCGTCGGCCGCTCCGCCGCAATCAGAAAAGTCTGGAACGAAGTCTGAAGCATAAAAAAAGTGAGCGAGCCGCAAAGAATTCTTCCATATAGTACAGCGTTTTCAAGAAGTTGTCCTTCCGCGCCAAGAAGAGATGCGATTTTCGACATAAAAAACATTGAAAAAGCAGAAACAACAATTCCCAGTCCAATCAGAAAATAAACCAGCAGGGAAAAAGTCTCGTCCGCGCGCTTCCTGTCTCCTTCGCCCAGAAACTTTGCAACCAGCGCAGTTCCGCCAGTTCCAATCATAAATCCAACCGAAGAAAACATCATCACAACCGGATAAATCAAATTAACGCCGGCAAAAGCAGTCTTTCCCACAAAATTTGAAACAAAAAAACCGTCAACAACACTATAAATTGAAGTAAAAACCATCATTCCAATCGACGGAAGCGTGAACCTAATCAGCCGCCCGAAAGTAAAATGGTCAGAAAGCTTGATATTCATAAAAACCTTGAAGCAAAAAAAATATCACGTCCGAAATCGGACGACATCAATATATAGAACCATCCACAAATTGTCAAATGGGGGAAATTTCCGCCTTAAATATGTACTATGTTTTATTTACAGGCAGATTTTGCGGTGACATTTAAATGTACCAGACAGGAATCGCAGTCACATTTTCTGTAATCGGAAGATGTGTTGAAGCCATGCAAACAACAGCTCCTTCGCCACGCTGTTTTTTCAGAACATTTTCAACAACACCAAAAGACTTTATGTCAACCTTGTCAGGATTGCTCTTCTTTTTTATTTCAACTGGATACAAAACACCGTTTTCCTCTATTAATAGATCTATTTCCCGGTTGTCATTGTCGCGGTAATAATAAAATGCAGGATTTTTTCCATTATGAAGATATGATTTCATAATTTCAGAAACGCAGTAATTTTCAAAAATATTTCCGCTAATAGACCCGCGCTCAAGAGTCTGCACGCTAGTCCATCCGCATAAAAAGCTTACAAGTCCTGTATCGAAAAAGTAGATTTTAGGCGTTTTTATCGCCCTGTTTGTAAAATTATTGAAATACGGCCTCATAACTCTGCCAAAACCAGTCATCGCCACAGCAAAGCTTTGGATAAGAACCTTTCCATATTTCATGATAAACTTGCATCAAATCCATCGGCGTTGAAATGGATTCCTGTTTCCTATTTTTGCGTGATTTTTATTCTCTCTTTGCTTAGATGCGCAGATGCTTTTTATGATCCGCTCTGGATTTTTCCAGCCATTTTTTATTTTTCCATGGGATTTTATGCGGTGAAGCATATTCAGAAAGCGATGAATTTTCTAGATTCCTTAAGTTGGAAAGACTTTATTTCTGCATATATTCTGTTTGCAGCGGTTTCAGTATATTCGTTCTGGATTTATGCAGCGCACGCTCCGTTTGTAGTCACTGCAATAAAAAAAATCATTATAAAACTTATTCCGATGAACGGCGGTTTTGTCCTAGTTCAGTTCTTTTTGACAGTATTCCTATGCATCGTTTTTCTGATGGCTTTTGGAATCCTGCTAAGGCACAAGCTGCCAAAAATATTTGCTCTTGTAACCAGAAGCCGAACCAGCCGGACATCGTAAATCAAACCAGCCCGCGCTTCTGGAACTCCTGGAAAAGGCAGGTTCTGTATTTTTCGGCAAGGGAAATAATCTGCTCCTTTTCTTCCTGCGGCCACGAGTCAAAAACGGAATTTTCCGCGGCAATCATCGGTGCAATGAACTTTTCGGCAAATGCAAGACCTTCGTCGGTAAGAGAGACAACCACGTTCCTTCCGCCGCCGCTCGTTCGTTTCACAAGGTTCTTTGATTCAAGCTTTGCAAGCGCGGAATTTATTGTTTTCCGGCTGATTCCGTAGCAACGCCAAATTTCGCTCTGGCTGCACGGTGCGCCAATATCGTAAAGAAAATAAAAAATCCAGGATTCACTGTCTGAAAGCGAACTTTTTACGCTCGCCTTGTGGTAAACCGCGTCAATCTGGCTCAAAATGTAGTCAAGTCTAACTGTTTCTTCGTGCGATGTCTGTAATTTCTTCAATTGAATTTCCTGTTTTCATCCCGCCTGCCAGCGCAACAAAAAAAATCTAATATAATTTTCCAAAAAATTCAATGAAGCAAAAACTTTTGAAATTAGCATACAAGTTTTATTTTCAGAACTTCAAAACGGCAAATCTATTCCAAAATACGAAGCATTTTCATGAATCTCTAAAATTTCTTTCAATGGCTTGTCGGAATATTTCAGGATTTTCTCGCGGTAGTTCTGCCGAATCTGCGGATTTTCAATTTCCTCGCGCCGCGCCTTTGAAAGTTCCAGAAATTCAGTTTCACGGTCGATTCCCAAAAAACGGCGGTTCAAAAGAGAGGCGGCAATTCCTGTTGTGGAGCTTCCTGTAAACGGATCTAAAATCCAGGCATTTTCTTTTGTGGAGGCAAGAATAATCCGTGCAAGGAGCGGAAGCGGTTTTTGGGTCGGATGTTTTCCGCAGGATTTTTCCAACTTAGCGATTGCAGGCAGAGTCCACAAGTCGCGCATCTGAGTTCCACCGTTGATTTTCTTCATCAGCTCATAGTTGAAATAATGCGGAACCTTTTTGCTTTTTCTAGCCCATAAGATAAACTCAGTTGAATGAGTGAAAAAACGGCACGAAAGATTCGGCGGCGGATTCGTCTTCGCCCAGGTGACACAATTCAAAATACGGAAATCCAGTTCATTCAGCATCTGCGCAACCGAAAAAATGTTGTGGTAAGTGCCCGAAATCCAGATTGTGCCGTCCTCCTTCAAATGCGAGCGACAGGCAGAAAGCCATTTTCGATTGAACTCATTGTCCTTTTCAAAACCGTGAGATTTGTCCCAGTCGCCCTTGTTCACGCTCACCTGCTTCCCAGACTGAACAGAAATTCCTCCATTGGAAAGAAAATAAGGCGGGTCAGCGAAAATCATATCGAACTTGAAATCAAACTGATTTAAAAGCTCAACGCAGTCGCCTTGAAGAAGTGTAAAGTCGCGGTTCAGGGATTTGTAGAAGGAATGGAGCATTTTATGCAAGCTTAACTTCCAATTCTGGAAAAAGAAACTGCTGATTATTTAGAATTTTTTCATCGTTTTCAGTTTTTATTTCATAATTTAAAACCATTGCTTCGACTATAGGATTTCTATTTTTTTCTTTAGCTCCAGCAAAGTAAAAATGCTCCTGTGTAACGACATTAAAGTTTTCCTCATATTTTTTTATGTTATCGTTATATCTAAAATCATTATGATGCCACGATGACAACATAAATTTTGCTTTTGTATTTTTCAGTAGATTAAACAAATCATTTTCATCATTTTCAGTCCAGCTAGAATAATAATCTGAGTAACGTCCAGCATAAGGCGGGTCACAATAAATAAAGTCATTTTCAGTTGCCTGCAAAATTATTTCTCTAAAATCTTTATTTTCAAAGTTCCAGTTTTCAGTCATAACACATTTACAATTTTGCACCTGATGAACAATTTTTGTAATATATGCTTTGCAGAATCGCTCTGGCTTCTTGCAAAAGGGAATGTTCCATTTTCCATTTTTATTAAATCTAATCATTCCATTAAATCCTGCTCGTGAAAGAAAAAGAAAATCTAAACTATCAAATTTTGTGTTGAATCTATTGCGAATAAATTTGTAATAATCACTTGCATTTTCTGATGATTTCAGTTTTTGACCTTCTTTAAACAGAAATTCTTGAATCTTCAATGAGTCAATTTGCCCATTATGCAACTCTGAATAGAAGTTAATAATATGTGGATTTATATCAGATAAAAGCGCATTTTCTGCATGCGAATTAAATGCAACAACACCTGTTCCTAAAAACGGTTCTATCCATCTTCCTGAAAAATCAGGTTTTAACCGCATTATTGTCGGAACAAGCTTTGTTTTGATTCCTTGGCTTTTTATCGGTGGTGTTATTATCTTCATTTTAATCCTCAAATGATTCACTTGTTTTTTCTATTTCATTTTTATGCTCTTGCAAAATTTCTGAATGGGGATGTCCCAAAAGTATCTTTTCTGTCATTTTCGGGCTTGACCTGAAAATCTAAATGCATATATTGCAATCATTTAGAGATTGTCGTATCAAGTACGACAATGACATTTAGACCTTATTAGACATCCCCTATTCTTTTAGATTTGAATATGGTCTGACAGTTTCTAATTTTGCAGCCATATCTGCAGTTAAATAAAATTGCCAGTAATCATCAAAAACACTTTCTCCGAGTTTTGAAAAAGCACCTTCTCCATTAAGAAGCTTTTGTATTTCTGTAATTGAGCCAATATTTTTAGTATTTCCGCTTCCCGGTCTTGCAGAAGCAATCTTATATTTAGGCTGAGCAAAAAATTGAAAGTTGTGAATCACCGAAGGCATTTTATATAACTCTTGAATAGAATAAATTTTTCGCTCATCAATATTTTTTTTAGATTGTGAATAAATTACACCAAGGACAAAATGACCTGCATATTTATTATAAGGATATGCAATATTTTTTGTGCTTTCCCGATTCCTAAAATATCCAGTGAACGCACCAAGTGTCATTCCGTTTACTTTTTCATCGTTAATCCTATACGTTGTTTTTATATCAACGGCAAAAAGAGTATTATCTTTCTTGTCAATAAAAGTTAAATCTGGATAAAAATTCTGTTCAGGACTTAATTCAAGTTCAAGGTCGCTTTCTTTTGCAAAATTCTGCATTAAAGGGAAAAGTAATAACTCCAAAACTTTTGAAATTATTTTTGTATCAAGCGAAATCGTATAGATATTTTTATAAACATCAATAAATCCTTTAATAATCCATTCTTTTTCATTAGTAGATATTGCAGATTCAAAAGATGTCAGCTTACTCTGAAGCCTCTTTAAGAACTGATTTCTATCCATAATTTTTTTCTCCTCCTACTTAAACACTTTTTCAATTACGCCGTTTTCCATGTCTTTTATGCAATAGATATTTTCCATCACATCGAATGTCTCTTCGAGATTGTGGCGTGCACTCTGCCAGCCGTTTCCGTCCGTGAACCAGACAAAAGTTACACCATCAATCGTGTCGATTTCGCCTGCTAAAGTTTTGTAGCTTCTTGCGGTTTCATTCAGTTTTGAGCCGCCGCTTCCGTAAAAATTTGTCTCAACAACATAAATCTGATTTTCAGTCTTTACAACAAAATCAAACCTCTTTTCCATTTTGCCCTGATTTGAGATTGCGGATAAATCAATATTCCACTTTTCCGTTATTTCGTGAATGTACATTTCCTTAAAATAATTCTTGTCTTTCTCAAATCCGGCTTTTTTTATGTAGCTTTCGACCAAATCTTCCATAAGATGACCGCCGCGATTTTTTCTGCCGTTTGAATCAAGTCCGGTTTCAACGCCTGTAACATAATCAACGAGATTATTCACAAGATGGTTCTGTAAAAGGTCAAAGAGTCCGGATTTTTTCATAAAATCAGAATATTCAGAAACAGTTTGCTTTGAAGTCGAAAAATCAAAAACAAAGCTTCCGTTTTCATCAGAAACTGAAATTTCAGAATTGCGGACGGCCAAAAGAATCGGAATACATTTCAATGTTTCAGGATATTTTAAAAGAATATTTTCAAAATCTTTTTCAATTGTCTTTGAGCCAATCAGTGAATTTAAAATATTCAGCTCGATTTTTATATTCTTAACATTTCCATAAACTTTTTTAAAATCAATATAATAGGAATAAGTTGCAATACTGTCACGAAAAGTTGAAAGCCATTCTGTGAAATTTCGTTTCATTTTTATTCTCTCCTAGAAAACCGATGCAATATTACTTATTAAAAGCTCGCTGATTGCCCCGCGTTTTTTTGCGTTTGAATTTATCATTCTTGAAGCTGTGATTCTTTCGATTTCAAAATTTGAATACAAGTCATCAAAAAAATTGTCTTCCTTGTTTGTATTTTTTGGATCGGAGTTGCTTGCAAGAACCTTCGCTCCTTTGTTGGAAATTTCAGTTATAAATTTTCCAAGCTTGACTTGCTCTTTGTCAGAAAAGTTATTTTCTGAATACGAAGTAAACGCAGAAGTTTGCGTCAGAGGTCGATACGGCGGGTCAAGATAAACAAAAGTTTCTGAATCAATAAAATTCTTACAGTCGGAATAATCGCCGGTTTTCATCTGCACATTCTGCAAAAGTTCTGAACACGCTCTTAGATTTTCTTCATCACAAATAAGCGGATTTTTTGCATTGTTGAACGGAACATTGAATTCGCCTTTTTTGTTCACGCGGTAAAGTCCGTTGAAGCATGTTTTGTTCAGGAAAATAAATAGCGTGGCTTTTTCAAGATTTTCAGCGTCGTTTCTGTTTATTTTTAGTTCGTTGTAGCGAAGGCGTTTTTCATAAAAAAGAATTTTGTTTTTTTCTAAAGACTGACTTTTATAGTTCTGTTGAAGTTCAGAAAGTTGCTCTATCAAAAGATTGCAATCAGTTTTTATCTGCAAATATGTGTTTATCAGTTCCTCATTCACATCGTTCACAAGAACTTTTTCCGGGTGGTATTTTTGAAGCACATCAAACAAGACCGCGCCACCGCCGACAAACGGCTCGCAGTATTTTTTTATTCGGTGAGGATAGTGTTTTCTGATTTCCGGCAGAAGCTGAGTTTTTCCGCCTGCCCATTTTACAAAAGGATGTGCAATCTGCGGCATAAAATTACTATACACATTTTTTTGTAAAACTTCCATAGTGCTTTTGCCTTGCCGGAGTTTTTTTAATGAAGCAATTTTATGACGAAACTTTGCGGCCTGTTCAAGTCAAAGCTATTTTACGCAGTGAAAATACGCCATCGAGCCGTCAACGTGAAGTTCGACTTCTTTGTACATTTTCTGCAAAGTATTTTTCAGTTCTTCTTCAGTCTGAAACGGAGGCGTGAACCAGCCTTTCTTTGCAATCCGTTCATTCGTCGCTGTCAGGATTTTGAGAATTTCTGGCTGATTTCGGCAATCATTTTTAGGATTGGCTCTCTGGTGCCTTCGGGGATTTTTTCCAGGGAGGCGATGGTTCTTGAAAATTTGTAGTTATGGCTCATTTTGTAGGAAAAATTTTCTTTTTCAAAACCGGTTACCAGAAATTCAACGCTAGTGTGCAGGGCTTTTGCAATCTCAACGGCTTTGTCCGCCGTTGGGATAGAGCCGTTTGTCTTTAGATAGCTGCTGATTGTGTTTTCGTTTATTCCGGTCTGCGCCGCCAGTTCCTTGGTGGTTATTCCACAAATTTTTATAAGTTCTCTCAAATTTTCAGCAAAACTCATGCCTTCATTTTAAGAAAAAATTACTTGGAAACTTGATAAATGGGTAGAATTTTACCAGATTGTTTTTGGATAATATTATTTTACTATGCCATAATTCGGGTTTTTACAGATTTCAAAAGGCCGGTTACGCTTTTTTATTGTCTGTAAGCCCGGAGCTGGCCCGCATAAAGATTTTGGAAAAGTTTTCTTCTATATATTGCGTCCTAATTTTTTGAACATTTCTTTATCTTCGGAAATTGTTGTGCCTGGTATTGGAATGAGTACGTTTATTGGAATAGAGTCCGCGCCTTTACAAAGTTGAGTTAATTCGCAGGTCTCAAAAAAAGAAAGATTGTCGGAATGGCTTGGCCGTTTTCCGTTTTTGATTTGTTCCGCAAGGTGAAGTAAATTATTTTCCATAAGAAAAATATAATGAAAAGAATTTAAAATAGAAGTGTTGAAAAGCAAAACAAAGCCGCAGGAAAAGTTCAAGGCTGAATGGCATATTGACAAGAAAGTCGGGGGGGGGGTAGACTTTCAAAAATAGCAGTGTGTGAACAGACGCAGAAAGTTCACAAAATTAAACATTGCAAAAAATAAAGGTATAGGAGTTTATATGAAAAAGTTCGTATGCTTATTTTTGGCTGCCACATTTGCGTTTGCGGCTGTTTCCTGCGCTTCTGACGGCGGTTCAGATGACGATAATTCAATTTCTTCATTGATTAACAACAGCGGCTCGACTGTTGATTTGACTGGAAAAGAAATCAAAGAAGATGTTTCTGTTAATTCCACTGTAACAATTAAAAATGCTGACTTCGGCGGAAAAACATTGACTGTAAATGCTGCCAATGTTGTGCTTGAAAATGTAAAAAACGTAAAAATTGTTGTTTCTGAAAAAGTAAAAAGCTCATCTTTTACAATTAAAAACGGCAGTGGTGAAGTTTCGGTTGTTGTAAAAGGCGGCTCTTCAATCGTAATAAAAGATTCTTCTGTTACAAGTGTTTCTGTTGAAGGAACTGACGCTTCCGTTTCTGTTGAAAAAACAAAAGTTGATTCTGTAGAAGTAAAGGCTGATGGAGCGGCAATCAAAGGCGGAGAAGATTCTTCCATTAAAACTGTAACTGTTGATGAAAAAGTTGGAACAGTTGATGTTGCCGATGGAAAAATTGAAAATGTAAAAGCCGGTGAAAATGTTGTTATCAATGTAAGAGGTGATTCAAAAATAGACAAAGCTGAAGGCGGAAAATTTGTTGCAGAAGATAACGTTGTGCTTCCGGGCACTGCAAAAAAAATAGAAATTTCTTCTGTTAAATTGAAAATAGCTTCTCCAAAGACAGAATATGAAATTGGCGACAGATTTGATTGTTCAGGGCTTTCTGTTTCTGTAAAATATAATGATGGAACAGAAAAATCAATTTCTTTGAACGCGAACAATGTTGAAATTTCAGGATTTAGTTCATCTTCTGTTGGCGCTTGCACAGTTTCTTTTGTTTACAAAGGTTCTAATGTTGAGGGAACGCTTTCTGTAACAATAAAGGCTTCATCAAAACCATATAAAAATCTTCTGAACGAAGGAATCGATTTGCTTTTTGACCAGAAATATGATGAGGGTGTTGCAAAAATCAAGGAAGCATATAACAAAGAGCAGAACGATGAAACAAAATTGTACTATGCTCTTGCTGAAATTGCCACAATCAGTACTGATAGCAGCGTCAGCAACATTATGAAGAATAACTTCGGCGTAAAAAATTATCCTTCAACTTTGAACGCGCTTATTAACGGCGAATGGCTTAAAGAATATAAGAGAGGGGTTTATGAAGATGTTTATACTGTGAGCGAAGCGCCTGCTGATGAAACTTATTATTGCGTGAAAGTTTCAGGGGACAGATGTGATTGGAATTCAGACGAAGAAGAATGTTGGATAAATGCTCTGTTGGATGAAGATAATGAATGGATTTCTTGTTATAGGTCGGATTTTTATTGTGTGAAAAATGTAAAACTTGATGAAAATGGAAAATATTTGGTTTATAAAAATAGTTTGCCGCAAGATGTGCGAGAGCAGATAACAGATTCAACAAAAAAATATAGATGTTCCGATGACCATGGAAAACGTGTTTTGTCAGACTATGATTCATCTAAATTCCCTGAATTTAATGTTCCAGAATGGCTTAAAAATTCTGACAGGTACAATGAATCTCTTATAAAGTCAACACAGACATCGGCTACTGCATCGTTGCTTTTGTTGGGAAATCTTGTGGATTGCAATCCGGACGGCGCGAACGGGCTTATTGACAATATTCTTAAGATTTTTGACGGAAAATTTGAAAACGCAAAGAAACTTGCCGATTCAATTTCTGAAGGAAATGTTATTGTGCCGTCAAAAGTAATTTCTGCGCTTGGCCTGGAAGAGGTTCTTGGAGATTCTTCTATTTATGTTGGAAAAGCTGAACTGAACGTTTTGATTTCAAGCATGCAGATTTTGAAAGGCACTTTCCAGTGGCTCAGCTCTTATGACTTGTCGGCGAATATTGCTTCTGCGAAAGACTTTTTTGGTGAAAACCCGGATGAATGTGGATTTTTTAGAAAACTTGCAAATACAAACTCGTTGAAAATAAGAAATGCCGGCGCAATGGAAACTTCTAAGAAAACATTCATTGAAGCAATTGAAATTCTTGAAAATTCTTACAATTATCTTGTAAGTTCAGCCAGCTCATATCCTCAGGCTGCAAAAGATGAAGTTGCTCGCTATGGAAATGTTGTTCTTGCCGCGGCGGAAGATTTGAATAAATGTCTTAAGAACGGCAGAATTTTCTATATTCCGAATGAAAATCCATTTGAAACTCTGCAGTGGAAAGCGTCTTCTTCAAGCAATTCTTTTGGAATTGACATGGGAAAACTTTTTACGGCTGGATATTTCTCTGACATCTTTGAGCGCGATGGTTCTGATTTGAAAATTGACTGCGTTGTTGATTACTGCTACACAAAGGATTCGATAGAAAAAGAAGGCACTTTTAATCTTGAAATAACATCTGATATGAAAACTTCAGATGTTATTCAAAAAACTGTAAAAAAAGAAGTAAGGGAATTGGTGGGAGATGATTACAGCTGGATGGAATACGATGCTAGAATCGGTTTGAAAATAAATTCAAAACTGTTGAGCGATTTACTTCCGGGCTTGAATTTTGAAGGGTTTTCAATGATTCCTATGGGAAGATTTGGCGGCAGTTCTAGGATTTACATTCCGCACGAATAGAATTTGCGGTTTTAAGCCTGCTTTGTGCTCGATTTTAAGCGCAGGCAGGCTTTTTTTTGTTTTTAAGATGAAGAAATTTTTCTTTTTTTTACTGGGATTTGTGCTTTCAAAATTGTATTCGTTTGAATTCAGCCATAATATTTGCAATCTGTGGAGCGATTCTTCAGGCGCGGCTATTTTATTCAACTGGAATTTGAACAATTATCTGCCGGTGAAAAAGCATAAATTTTTTGCCGGAGCGAATATTTTCTATCTGGATTCGTCTGTTGAATATTTTAAAGGTTCTGCTTTTAAAGGCGATTTCTGTGCAGAATATGCGAATGATTTTTTCGGCATTTCAGCGAATTTTGGATTCGTTTCTGCCGGTTCGCTTTCGGTGGCTGCGGAGCATATTTTTACGCAGGAAGAAATTTGCGGATTCAACGGAAAAATTGCAGTTCCTTTCTATATAAAAGAGTTTTCTGTAAAGCCTTATTTTGGATTTTTTTCTGGAAAATCTGAAAAAGGCGATTTTTACTGGTTTTATGGAAATGTGAAAAATCCATTTTCTGGCGCGAGTGGCATTCAGTTTTCATTTATGAATCATCATCTGGATTTTTGTTTTTGCGCCGGAAAAATTCATGTGCTGAATAATGAAAATAAAATGCTTGTTGATGCGGCCGGAAATCTTTTTGTCTGCACATACAGTCAGCTATGGAAAACTGCTCGCTGGAAATTTAAGCCGTATACTGGAGCGGCTTTTTTTTACGGAGATTTTAATGGTTCGCTGACGGATAAAAATCAGGCTTATTTTTTGTATCCTTACAAATATTACAAGGTGAACGGAAAAATTGAAGCTCTTGCGCTTTTGAACGGCTTTTCTTTTGAGTATAAAAAATGCGCATTTTCTTTTTTGATGGATTTTAATTCGATTTTTTTTGCGTTTCAATCTGGAAGATATGATGCAGAGTGGAAATACAAAAGAAACATTCTTTTTGGCGGAGGTTCTGGAAAAGATTCTGCAAACATTGATTTTTTAAATTTAGCAGGACTGGTTTCCGCGGATTTCAAGACGAAATACAACATTCCGTTCGATTTTGCTGATTTGAATGTTTTTTTGTCAAAAAATTGTGTTGTTCCATTTAAAATTTCGGCGAAAAAATCTTCCGCTGCTGGAAATTCAGTTTCTTCCGGAAATGATGTTTTTTCAAAAGTGGTTTTGCCATGGATTTTTTCCGGAATCTCAATTGGTTTTGATTTGAATATTTAGCCTTGAAAAAATTACCGGCTTGTGGTTCACCTGGCTGAATGGCATTCAAAAGGTAGGGCGTTAGAGACGCCTCGGCTCCAATTTTTAGAAGCACAATTTTTTTGCGGCGTGCGCTGGTTTATTTTAAATTTCGGGAATAATTCTGCCGCAGCCGTAAAATGTTTTTTTCCAGTAGTTTTCGTTTAGTCCGCTTATGATTACTCCGGTTCTAGGTCCGGCGCTTGCGGCGTTTAAAAACAGGTTTTGCTTTCCAAAATCGTTTTCGCCGGGATTTTTGCCAAGGTAGATTCCTACGTGTGTGATTCTGGTGTCCGCCGGGCCTTTGAAAAAAATCAAGTCGCCGGGGAGCGCGTCGCCTAATGAAACTGGTGATGTATGGTTGTAAATGTCCTGCGCGTTTCCTTTTATCTCAATGCCGAGACTTTGTTTTGCGGTGTAGGAAACGAGACCTGAACAGTCGAAGCCTGGCCGGGGAGTTTTGCCGCCCCAGACATATTCGATTCCTTTGTAGCCCATTCCAAGGTCGATGAATTTTTTGCGCAGATTTATTGCGGCATCCATTTTTTGTTCAGCTTCCGCGACAGTCGGAGTTTCTGGCTGGTTCTGCGGTTTTTGCTGAGTTTTTGGAGCGGATTTTGCTTCTGCTTTTGATTTTGTAGGCTCGGCTTTGTTGGATTCTGTTTTGTTTTCTTTTTGGCTGTTGTCTGGCGTGGCCGCTACTGACGGAGCATTTTTTTTGAGTGAATCAGTTTCGGTTTTTTCAGGACTTTTTTGGTTTTCTAAATTTTGTCTAGGCTTTGTCGTCTGGTCAGTTTTTTTTGAAAGCTGGGATTTCATTTTTGCTTTGTTCTTTTCTAATTCCAGCCTTGATTTTTCGGTTGCTGAAGAAAGTTTTGTTTTTGAGGATTCAAGCTTCTGGCGTTCTTTTTCAATTTTTCTTAGAATTTCAAGTTTTTTTTGTTTTACGCTTTCAAAAAACTTTGAATTTTCGTCTTCGATTTCTTTTTTAGAAGGCTCCCGTTCGATTTTGTAAAAATCGCCGTCTTCAATTTTTTGATTTTCAAAAATATCGTCGCTCTGTGTTTCTGAGTGTGCTGCAAAAAATGCGGCGAATAGAGCAAAAGTTAAAATAAATGCTTTTTTTTGAATTTTTTTCATACAGCCACCTAAAAGAAATCAAATTATGCCCAAATGTCGAGTTTTTTATGAAAAAAATAAAAGCGTAGGCAGATTTACAGTTTGTGAAGATTTTTGGCGATTGAATCACTAAAAGTGCGAAGCACCCGAATTAATACAAGCGCAGCGCGAGCCAAATCCATCTGAGCAAATTGGAAATCTGCCGAAAGCGTTCTTTCAGAATTTTCAAAAAAACTCGATACTTGGGTTATTTATTTTGCCTCAAGAACTTCTTCAGCTTCTGTATTGATCTCTTCGTCGTTTGAAGTAATCATCATATTCTGAAGTTTAAGTGAAAGCGCTTCCTTAAGGGCTTTGCCTTCGTCTGTGTTGTCTTCAACGCTGCTCATAGCGTTTTGAATCTGAATGTCGTAGAGTTTTTTTGCCATGCCCCAGACTGCATAATATTCATAGTAAGTTTTTGATTCCTTTGCTTTTTTTGAAGTTTTTACTTCTTTTTGAATCCAGTATGAAGCGATTTTTTCAAGACCGTTCAGTTCAACTGCAGAAACGGCCTGCTTGTACATATTCAATTCCTGTTCCAAAGTTGTTGCTTCTTTTACATCGCCAGTCTGCTTTGAACGTCCTTTTTGAGCCGCAGAAACTGCTTTTCCGACAATTCGCTGCATTTCGTCGCCAACCTGAACTTCAACGTCAACCAAGTCAGCCCACTGTTTAGTAAATTCAAGATTGTCGCCGCGGGCAACTACAACAAACGGTTTTTTGCCCGAAATTCCTGGCATAATTGGAGAAAGATATTCAGCTGAATAATTTCCATTTCCAATTTCAACAACCCACTGAGGAATTTCAGAGCCAAAAGATGCACCCTGATAGTCAAGGATTGTTACATAATTTTTCTGAACTTTGGCGGCTTTGCCTTTAATTCCAGAACCAGCAACTTTTGTTGTGGCGCAGCTGCCAAGCAGAACTGTAGCTACAACAGAAAGAATAAAAATACTCTTTTTCATTTTTTTTCTCCTATATTTTTTGTAAAATTTTTAATCTGCTGTTTATAAAATCAATCACCGGAAGACGAATGTTTTCCAAAAGTAATTATTTGAAAGATAGATTGTTTATATAGGAATCAAAATTCTTGCTGAATTGAGTTCCTATGTCTTTTTCAAGAGTCCGGTATGTTCTGTTTGTGGCATCGGATTCAGAAAGCGAGCCTTCCCGGCCTTTTAAGTTTATTGCAAACAGTGATTCTGCCTGCAAAACGTCTGAAAAATCCAGGTCCAGCGAATAAACGCAGTAAGTGATTTTTCCTTTCTGTGAAATTTCTGAAGAATATTTGCCTTCAAGAGTGTATTTTTCTTTTTTTGACGGTGAAGTTTTAAATCCGTATTTTGAAAAAATATCTTGAAATGCAGATTTTATTTTGTTGTCCTTGTCCCCAGAAATTTGCACATAAATTGTAATATTTTCCGCGAATTTTTTCTTAGCTAGCTGCGTATTTTGAAGCGACACAACTTTTTTGCTGATTTCGCTGCCGCTTTCAAAATCAATTACAGTAAGATTTTTTACCAGCTTGTCGTTTTCCGAGGCAATTTCCGCCGCAAAACAGATTTCGCTGTAGCCGTAGAAAGTGCCTGGATTTTTTTCGGATTCTTTTATTGCCTTTCGGGCTGCCGCATCATTTTTTTCTATATATTCCTGATAAACGGCGGACGCTTTTTCTCTATCAAGAATTGCGACTGCATACCATTTTTTTTCAGGCTTGTTATAAAAATATTCCGCAATTTCGATTCCAATCAGATTTTCGGCTTCAATCTGGCTTGTTATTTTCTGCTGCAAATTTTCAGCCGAAGAAAAAGAAACTTTTCCTTCTGAAAGCGCCCGCTCCATTTTTTTTGAGGCTGCGGTGTTTGATTTGACTGTCTGCCCAAAAACAGAGGAAAGATTTTTTACAGCTTCAAGCTCTGCGGTTTCGCGGTTTGCTCCGGAACCTGTTCCGTTCATATATTTTTCTGCCGGATAAACGCCGGATGGCAAAGTTATCCATTCAGGCATTTTGTTTTTTGCGGCGAACAAAAAACAGGCGGAGAAAACAAAGAAAAAAGCAAAAATATTTTTTTTCATAAAAATCCTGAAATTGCCTAAACTATTTTTTCAAAGCGAATCTTAAAACTTTACAGCTGATTTTTTTATGTATTTTTTAATGTCGTTATTCTGTTCAGACCAGACGATTCTGTTTGTTTCCAAGTCAATCAGCTGCATATCAACCTGGTAAGTTCTTACCTGCTGTCTTCCAGCTGTGTCTACGATTGTTGAAACAGTACCCTGAAGCATAAAATCCGCCGCCGTTTCGTTTCCGATTGATTTTGCAGTTTCATAGGCATTTTCCGCCTGGTCGTTTTTTTCCGCGCGGAGTTCTTCCCTCTGGTTTGCGTCCGCCACAAATTCCAAAGTACCATCGTTGATGATTACGTTCTGGAATCTTTTTGAAAGAATTGAAGTGTCGATGTGCTCAACGCTCTTGTTTCTTATAGTTCCAATAATTACAACTGGCGCTCTGCCTTCTGTGGCTCTGAAATTTGCAATCCGCCTTGATTTTATGCATGAATCAATTAAAGTTGTGCAAACCTGGTCAACATCATTTGAGTTCCAGTAGCCGCTCAAATCTTTTACGCTGTCTTCCGCCGCATATCTTTTTACAGATGTTGTTGCGCAGGAAAATAAAAACAGTGAAGAAACAGCCAGCAAATTTACCAATACTACTTTTAATTTCATAATTCACCTCTAAAAATCTATTTTATACAAGATGAAACAACCAAAGAAGGCTTTCCATCTTTTACTTCCGTTTCAAATGGTTTTTCAACAACGCTGCCGTCAGAAAAACGATAAACCACTTTGCCGCTGTACAGACCGGCTGGAACTGTAAAACCTGCGGCATTTACGGTTTCCGGGAAGAATTCTCCCTGGCGGATGTCAGCGGTTTCTGTTAGATCGATTGCGGCAAGCCCTGCGGCAGTTGATGCGCACAATGTGTCGAACGCAACAGAAGCCAATGTGTATGCAAGCCTGCTTCCTGACAACGCTTTAAGTCCTCCGTAGCTTGCGTTTATGCTTGCAATTCCTGCCACAATTCCGCTGGTTTTCTTTGTAATGCTTCGGTTCATGCTCGCGGCATATTCTTTTCTAGCTCTTAGTTTAACAGATTTTTCAAGATTTGCATTGTAATTTTCTATTACAATTGTTTTTTTTATTCCAATATTGTTCAAAACAACGTCAACGCTGCTTACAGTGGATTTTGCTGTGTAGGAAGGATATACAAACTTGAACTGAACAGGCAATGCTTTGTATGAAGGATTTCCTGTTGGAATATAAAAGAACGTTGATTTTGAAGGAAAATACACTTCTCTGGCGGATTGCTTTCCAATCAGTCCGGCAAGGGCAAGAACATTCAGCCTGCCTTTCCCGGAAGGAATTTCTGAATCGGCGGAATCAAAATTTTTCACAAGAGATTTTAAAACTATGGAATCTGAATCAATCTGGCTTTTATCGCCGTCAGCCTGGCGCAAAATCAAGCTCAAATACCTGGCAAGAGATGATTCCTTGTAAAAATCTTTTTCCGTAGGTTTTTGAGGCAAATCCGCGGTAAAAACAGAAGAATCAATGCTGTAAGATTTCAAGGATTTTATGTCGTTCCCAAGATTTTCCCTGGCGGAAGGATCAAGTCCTTCATTCACAATTACTTCGCCGTAAAGTCGCCTGTATTCAGGAAGTTTTTCAACCGAAAGTTTTGTTAGCTGGTTCACAGCGTTTTCCAAATCGCCCCGCAGATAATAGCAGATGGAATTCATCGTGTTCACCAGAAGATACTCGTAGACATTTCCGCGGTATTCCTTTAGATTTTCGTTCGCAATAGCTCCACCAATTGATTTTGTAACGCTTTTTGTAAGCGCATCAAACATTTGCGCATCAGTTTTTTCAAAAACAGCGGAAGCCTGGGCATATTCGCCGTTCAGAAAATAAAGCATCGCCAGATCAAGGTTATCTCTTATATTCGCTTTTTTTCGGGTTTTGTACAAAAACATTCCAAGACATGTTTCGTAATCCCGGTTTTCGTAAGCCGTGGCGAATTTTTCCTCTTTGTATTTAATTGGTTTAATCTTTTTTTTGGTGAGTTTTTTTTCAGCAGGAGCGGAAGGTTCGACCGCGCTTTCGTTTATTTTTGAGGTAGCACAAGACGAAAAAAAACAAGCTGACACGAATATAAAAATCCGGATAATTTTTTTCATTTTAAACTCGAAATAGTTGATAATATAGCGCGCTGGGCACTACAAAAAACGATATATTTAAATTCTAAAAAAAAACTAAAATTTTTTTAGAAAAAAGTCTAGTGGAAACTTCCTTTATGAATAAAAATCGTGTATCCGGGCGAAAAAATATATATGGTTTGAATATCGAGTTTTTTGCAAATTCTGAAAAAACTTCTGTTGAAAGAAAATTTCTGGACGACGGAAGAATTTCTGAAATTTCAGGGAGTGGTTCTTCAAAAAATGTAAAGTGGCGTTATTCCTGCGGCTATCGCTCAAGAAGCACGGCAGGCTCAGGGCTTGTCCTTTCAATCGCGCAGGCAATCGCAATCCTCCACGGCGGAAAAATCGAGGTGCGAAATGCGACGAACGAAAGGGGAGATGCGCGCGTGTGCTTTGCGGTGGAGATTTATGGGGTTTGAAAATTCCCCCTCTCCAAGCAATCCGTTCATTCGTCGACGTCAGGATTTTGAGAATTTCTGGCTGATTTCGGCAATCATTTTTAGGATAGGCTCTCTGGTGTCTTCGGGGATTTTTTCCAGGGAGGCGATGGTTCTTGAAAATTTGTAGTTATGGCTCATTTTGTAGGAAAAATTTTCTTTTTCAAAACCGGTTACCAGAAATTCAACGCTAGTGTGCAGGGCTTTTGCAATCTCAACGGCTTTGTCCGCCGTTGGGATAGAGCCGTTTGTCTTTAGATAGCTGCTGATTGTGTTTTCGTTTATTCCGGTCTGCGCCGCCAGTTCCTTGGTGGTTATTCCACAAATTTTTATAAGTTCTCTCAAATTTTCAGCAAAACTCATGCCTTCATTTTAAGAAAAAATTACTTGGAAAATTGCTAGATAGGTAGAATTTTACCAGATTGTTTTTGGATAATATTATTTTACTATGCCAGAATTCGGGTTTTTACAGATTTCAAAGGGCCGGTTACGCTTTTTATTGTCTGTAAGCCCGGATTTGCCTGCCATAAAGATTTTGGAAAAGTTTTCTTCTATATATTACGTCCTAATTTTTTGAACATTTCCTTGTCTTCGGAAATTGTTGTGCCGGAAGAGGTTAGCATGTTTCCGGTTATTGTGGCGCTCGCTCCGCTGCAGAATACGGATTCGCCTTTTCTGGACATAAGTTTGCGGCCGGCGGCAAGTCTTACGTCTGCTGCCGGGTTTATGTAGCGGAACATTGCGATTGTCCTTAGGATTTCGTTTTCGGAGAGCGATTTTAGGTTCTCAAAGGCTGTGCCGGGTATTGGAATGAGCGCGTTTATCGGAATAGAGTCCGCGCCTGCTTCTGAAAGCGCAAGAGCCATTTCTATCCTGTCTGAAAAGGTTTCGCCTATTCCGATTATTCCTCCGGAACAGATTCGGAGTCCTGCGGCTTTGATATTTTTTAGCGTCTCTATTTTCATTTCGTAAGTGTGGCTCGTGCAGATATTCTTGAAATTTGCACGGCTTGTTTCAATGTTGTGATGGATTCCTGAAACACCGGCTTCTTTTAGCGCATAAATCTGTTCCTTTGAAATAAATCCCATGGATGCGCAGGTTTTTATGTTAAGATTTGAATTAATCATTTTGAATGCTTTAAGGGCTTTTTCAAAATCCTTGCCGGAGAGCGCTTTTCCTGATGTTACAATTGAAAAACGGTGCACACCTTCATCCGCAAGCGCTTTTGCCTGCCTGAAAATTTCTTCCGGCTCAAGAAAGTCGTATTCCTGGCAGTTTGTTTTGTTAAAAATGCTCTGCGCGCAGAATTTGCAGTTTTCGCCGCATCTGCCGCTTTTTGCATTGATGATGGAGCACAGGTCTATGCGGTCTCCCATAAAATGTCTGCGTATTAAATCTGCGCCTTTACAAAGTTGAGTTAATTCGCAGGTTTCAAAAAAAGAAAGATTGTCGGAATGGCTTAGTCGTTTTCCGTTTGTGATTTGTTCTGCAAGTTGAAGTAAATTATTTTCCATAAGAAAAATATAATGAAAATAAGGTACATTGTAAACTTATGGTAACTAAAGTGGTTTACAATGTGAGGTTGAAAATTTTCAGCGGCTTAAAAAATTATTCCAAAAAAAACGGGGATGTCTAATAAGTTCTAAATGTCATTGTCGTACTTGATACGACAATCTCTA
>OCKZ01000029.1_pt1 | contig 34408 bp, 19 predicted proteins | sample 1495951 | NCBI WGS metagenome assembly OCKZ01 (sample SAMN03418277, study PRJEB22391) | human gut metagenome | biome: human-gut; feature: organic feature; material: feces | host: Homo sapiens | place: Tanzania | collected 2013-01 | reverse complement strand
CCTTCCATGCGCCCTTTTCTTCGGCAGCAATCTGCGGTGCTGTTGTATCCTGATGCTGTTCGATTACGTCGCATCCCTTGTTAAGGAGCTCGAGTGCAGCCTGCTTTTCTACTGTCGGGTCATACCAAGTATTTGTCCAGATAACTTCTACTGATGCTGTAGGATTTACTGACTGAACGCCGCGTGCAAAACCGTTGATTCCGCGGATACATTCAGGGATTGGGAACGCTGCTACGTATCCGATCTTGTTTGACTTTGTCTTGAGACCGGCGGTAATTCCTGCAAGGTAGCGTGCTTCGTACATTCTTCCGAAGTAAGTGGAAACATTGTCTGCACGCTTGTAGCCTGAACAGTGTCCGAACTTAACATTGGGGAATTCTGCGGCAACCTTGATTGTCCAGTCCATAAAGCCGAAGCTTGTTGTGTAGATTACATTGCATCCCTGATCAATAAGATCGCGGATAACTTTCTCGCAGTCTGCATTCTCGGGAACATTCTCGACATACATTGTTTTAATTCCCTGAGCTTCGAGGGCAAGACGTCCCTTGTCCTGTGCTGTAGTGTAACCTTCGTCGTGAATAGATCCGATGTAAACAAATCCGACCTTAAGGTTGTCCTTTGTAATTTTTGCATTCTGAACATTCTTTTTTGAACATCCGGCAAGTGCAAAAACCGCTGCCATAACTGCCAGTGCAATTTTTTTCATAATCTGCCTCTTACTTTATTTTTCTGACTTACGCACGGAACTGAATTTTTCCGTCGTCTGTCATTTTATCTACGATAGCCAGGCTTTCCACACGGAAACCCTTTTCGCGGAGTTCTTTTCCGCCGTTCTGGAAACCTTTTTCTATAGCAATACAAATTCCCTGGACTTTTGCGCCTGCATCGCCAACTATTTTGATAAGCCCGTTAAGAGCCGCTCCGTTTGCAAGAAAGTCATCTACAAGAAGAATTTTGTCGCAGGAACTTATGTATTTTTTTGAAACAACGACCGTATATTCCTGATTGTGTGTAAATGACCATACTTTTGCCGAATACACGTCTTCGTTAACATTGCTGGATTTGTGTTTTTTTGCAAAGACAAGCGGCACCCCGAACTTCTGCGCAACTGAATATGCTACGGCAATTCCGCTTGATTCTATTGTAAGGATTTTTGTAACAGGTGTGTCTTTGTAAAGCCTGGCAAATTCTTCGCCCATCTGATCCATAAGCTTTACATCTATCTGGTGATTTAGAAAATTGCTGACCTTGAGGATATTTCCCGGTAAAACTTCTGCGTCTTCTCTAATTCGGTTTTCAAGTAATTCCATAGCCTATAGTATAAAAAAAATGTAAAAAGTTCAATAAAAAAAATAACAAAGACAGGCTCAAAAAATTGCAATTTTCAGAGTCTCCCAGTATTTTTGAGCCGGATATTGCCGATTTTTACAAACATAATGCGCACGATTAAATAAACTATGGTATAATCAAAAACTGTTACAAAACTAAACGGTATAAACCGGAGGATAATATGGAAAACACCGATGCCATTACGGCTTTAAAACAGGTAAGAACCTATTGCTCGGCAGAAGCACTGGATGCACTGGACTACGCAATCGAAGTTCTTGAAAAGCTTGAAAGAGACGGAATAAAATCTCCTTTGAGTACAGATTTCTGCAGCAAAAAAAATCAAAACTAAAACTTAGACTTAAAGGAAGAAAATATGGCTGGAACATTTTGGTCTCTTGTGCCTGCAATCGTAGCAATTGCACTGGCTTTAATTACAAAGGAAGTTTATTCTTCACTTTTTATCGGAATCGTCATTGGCGGAATATTTTTTGCAATAGACGCGTCGGCCGGTTTCCCCGGATTCTTTAACCACATATTCAACGATGGAATGATAAAGCAACTTTCTGACAGCAGTAACGTAGGTATTCTTCTGTTCCTGGTTCTTCTGGGAACTCTTGTTGCCCTTATGAACAAGGCCGGCGGTTCGGCAGCGTTTGGTGAGTGGACAAAAAAGCATTTCAAGTCAAAGGTTGGCGCTCAGATTGCAACAATTCTTCTTGGTATTCTTATTTTTATTGACGACTACTTTAACTGCCTTACAGTCGGTTCTGTCATGAAACCTGTTACCGACAAATATGGTGTTTCACGTTCAAAACTTTCATACCTTATTGACGCAACAGCCGCTCCTGTCTGTATTATTGCTCCGATAAGTTCCTGGGCAGCCGCAGTTTCGGGATTTGTTTCTGAAGGTGAAAACGGCATTGCGCTCTTCTGCAAGGCAATTCCATTCAACTTTTATGCATTCTTTACTATTATAATGATGTTTGCTATGGTTGCAATGAAGTTTGAATTCGGTCCTATGGCAAAATATGAACTCGGCGAAAAAACAGACAAACCTGCAGAAGATGAAGATGCCGGCGAAGATACAGTTGCAAAAAAAGGAAAAGTCATTGATCTTATTCTTCCTATCGTTTCGCTGATTATTTTCTGCGTAGCCGGAATGCTTTATACAGGCTGTTTCTTTACAAACCTTTCTGACGGGAATGCAAACCCGACTTACCTGAATTTCGTTGAGGCATTTGCAGGAAGTGTTGCTTCTGTTGGTCTTGTGCTGGGATCTTTTGCCGCGCTGATTATTACGGTTGCTTTCTATATAATTCGCCGCGTTCTTCCTTTCAAGAACTGCATGCGCTGTATTCCGGACGGATTCAAGGCTATGGTTCCGGCTATTCTGATTCTTTCACTGGCATGGACACTTAAAGCTATGACAGATAGTCTTAATGCCGCGGAATATGTTGCCGGTGTTGTTAACGGAAGTGCTGCCGACCTTCAGAAGCTGCTACCCGCAATTATTTTTGTTATTGCCTGCGGTCTTGCTTTTGCAACAGGAACTTCGTGGGGAACTTTCGGAATTCTTATTCCGATCTGCATTGCGATTTTCCCTGAAGGAGTACCGCTCAGAATTATTTCTATTTCTGCATGTATGGCAGGAGCTGTTTGCGGTGACCACATTTCGCCGATTTCTGACACAACAATTATGGCAAGTGCCGGAGCAAACTGTGACCACGTAACGCATGTTTCGACACAGCTTCCTTATGCTTTGTCTGTAGCTGCGGTTTCGTTTGTGACATATATTGTTGCAGGATTCACACAGACTCTGGGAACCATAGCAAGCGCTTTGATTTCCTGGGCGTTCGGTGTAATAGTTCTTTTTGCCTTCCTTATTTTCATGAAGAAACGTGCTGTAAAAGCATAAAAGAAAATACTTATAGTTCCGAAGCAACCGTTACTTCGGAACTATAATAGTCACATCGTTTTCGACTTGCGTGTACTCCCTGCGCAATTTTGTTCTTTACATTTCAATTATTCTACAGTACGTTTTTTTTCGAAAAAAACTCACTTGCTTTAACATTTGTATTTTTTATATACTGGTATTATGTAGGAACTTACAAGTCATTATGTTCAAACTTTAATTCAAAACGAACCGGCATTCTGTCTTTTGCGCTCAAAATCGGCTCACCTTGTAATTTCTTTTTTGTATGAAAATTTCCGCAAAAAACAAAAAACGCCGATTGTAACGGACGAACTGTCTTCTTTGTTTGCAGTTTTTTTGCAGGAACATCTGAACGAAGAAATTGAACTTGCAGATGATGTTGACGGTGCAGAAAATTCAAAAAGCGATATTACGGAACTTCAAAAAATATATGACATTCAAACGCGTGCAGAGCGATCCATTCGTTCCTGGTACAGCGAAGAAAAACAATTCTTGCGTCAGTATTATAATGAGCGCCGCCTTTCTGTTGTTGAACTGAATCCTTCGCTCGAACGGCTCTTTAACTTTTTGGAAAAAATTGCGCAGTCAGCCGACAACTCCTTTGTTGGAACTGAATCTCGCTTCCAGACAATTCTTTTTCAGTTGCGTGATTTGAACACTCATATCAATACTTCATCTGAAACGCGTATAAAAGAACTCCGCGAAGAAAAACGCAGGATCGACGAAGAAATTAAAAAAATTGAACAGACGGGCCGCGTTGATACTTATACAAAAGTTCAGATTAATGAACGCCTTGAAGATATCAGTCGCAATTCGCGCGAACTTATAAGCGAGTTTCGTCAGGTAGAAGAAAATTTCCGCAGGATTCTGCACGGCATTTATAAACAGCAAAGCGAAAATACTTCTACCCGCGGAACAATTTTGGGATACACTTTGGACACTGATAAAAAACTCCGCGAGTCTCCGCAGGGCCAGTCTTTTGCAACATTCTGGTCTTTTATTTCGCAGGACAGCAACAACGAAATAAATTCTATGGCGCGCAATATAGCTTTTAGAAGTGAAGTAAATTCTTCCAACTACGATTTTATTCTTGGACTAAAAAATCTTTTGTATAATTCGGGTCACAGAATAATTGAACAAAACAGAAGCCTTGCAGACAGACTGAATATGGTTTTGCAGCAACGACAGATGACTGACCAGGCGCAGATTGCAAATCTGACTGCAGAAATTAAAAAACTTATGCACATATATCAGGACAAAGTTGAACAGCAAAAAATTGATTCAGAAACTGTGCAACAAATCGAAAATAATTTTTTGAGTGTCGAAACAAAACCAGAAATATTTTTTCCTCAAGGGTACAAAGTTCAACTTCCTAAAAAAATTGAACCCTTTGAAGAAATTATCCTGGAAGAACAGACTTTTGATCCGCGCAATTTTTCAGAATTGTTCAATCAGTTTTATATAGATGAAAAACAACTTTTAAAACGGCTTTCTGCATTCCGCGAAAAAACAAATAAAAAACAGTTTACACTTGCAGAATTAATAGAAGATTCGCCTTTGGAAAAAGGACTTGCGGAACTTGTTGCGTGGTACGGTCTTGCAGTCAGAAAAAATGAAATGACAATTACAGACGATGCAGTTGATTTGATTCAATTTACAAAAGATGATGTCGTTTTTAAAATTAAAGCACCGCGGATTATCATAGGATAATTATAGTTTATAATAGAAGAAAAGAATAAGGAAAATAAAATGGAAAAGATTCATCCGTGGGCAACAAGTCTGCATAAAACTTTTACAGGAACCAATTTACAGGAACAATAACAATGACCCGCTTTGGACACTTTTGGACACGTGGCAGTCAGACATTCAGAGGTATTTTGCTGTTATCGGTCTTAAAGTTGTTATCGATAATTCTGATGGTTATGCATTTTTGTCACAGATTGATTCACCTGATGATGAAGAAAATAATTCTTTTAACGACGAAACAAATTATTCAGCTCTTCCAAAGTTAATAAAGGAATATCCGCTCAGTCCAAATCTTTCTCTTTTGTGTGTAATTTTGCGTGAAGCACTTGATCAGTTTGACGCATCAGAAAATCAGTCTGCAGCACTTGTAATGAAACAGAGCGAAATCAAAGACAGACTTTCTTCTTTTATTCCGGAGACAAGCGACCAGAGCAAAGTACAGGCAAAACTTGACAGCTACTTAACGCGTCTTTACGAACTTACATTTTTGCGTGAACTAACAGAAGAACAAACGCAAACTTTCCCTGGCGAAATAAAAGACAGAACTTTTGAAGTACGAAGAATTATTCGTTCAAAAATCAATGCAGAATTTATGGAAGAATTCAAAAATAAATTACAGGAATTAACAAAGGACGAGGCGGAATAAAATGGATCTTTTTACTGACGATGCAACTTGCGGTTATCATCTTGATTTTTTTCAACTTTATAACTGGGGCTTATTCAATAAAAATATTTATACGGTAGAAGCACACAATAAGTCAACGCTTTTGACTGGAGAAAACGGTTCAGGTAAAACGACTTTGGTTGACGGACTTTTGTCTCTTCTTGTTCCGCCACAAATAAGATTTTACAATCAGTCTTCGGGTTCTGAACACAAAAAAGACAGAAACGAAGAAAGTTATGTTCTGGGTGCATTCGGCAACACGCAAAGCGGCGACAGTCTTGCTGCCAAAACGCAGTATCTTCGCACGCGTGAAAATGAAGTTTCGATTTTGAACGCAAGTTTTTATGACGCATCTTCTAATTCTTATCTGACACTTTTGCAGGTACGCTATTTTTCGGGAACAGAACTGCAGCGCGTTTTTGCACTTACAAAACAAAGCCTTCGCATTGAAGAACTTACTTCATTCTTAAAAGAAAACAATGCAATGATTGACCGAAGCGGCCGCTGGAAAAAAATTCTTTCTTCAAAGTTTGGGACAGTTTTCTTTGATTCGTTCAATAAATATTCAGATGCGTTTTCACAGATTTTTCATTTGCGTTCTGATAAAGCATTAAAACTTTTTAACCAGATTGTCGGTTTAAAAGTTCTAGGAAATCTTACAGAATTTATCCGTTCAAATATGATTGATTCTCTTGATGCAGCTCTCGAATTTGAAAAACTTCAGAATAATTACACAAAACTTTTGCAGTGCGATAAAGAAATCAGAAAAACAAAAAGACAGATTGAACTTTTAGAACCAGTTCTTGCAACCGGAAAAAACTGGAAAGATGCTGTAAACGAAAAAACGCGTCTTGAGTTTTTACTTGATGCAGTTGCACCTTTTAAATCTGAAAATGCAGACAAACTTTTAAAACAAAATATCGGCGAATTGAACGCAGAACTTTCACAGGTAGAAGAAAATTTACTGAATAAAAAAAGAGAAATCGAAAATCTTTCAAACCAGATTGACAGCATAAAAACTTCACTTGCACAAAATGAAATTTCCCAGCGAATCCGCGAAATCGACAATTCAGTAAAACAACTCGAAGAAGACAAAGCACGCGTAAAAGCAACTGCAGAAAATTTCGAGCAAAAAGTTCTTTCTGCAGGTCTTGAAATTCCACGCACAGAAATTCAATTTACAAAATTGATTTCTTCTGTTCCGTCGCTAATAGAAAAAGCAAATCAAAACAAAACTCAACTTACAGAAAAGCAAATTCAAAATGCGGTAAGTCTTCAAAATCTGAAAACACAAAAAAATGAAACTCTTTCAGAACTTGAATCTCTTGGAAACCGCAATTCAAACATTCCATTTGAAAATATAAAAATACGCTCAAAAATCTGCAATGCATTAAAAATTGCCGAAAGTGAATTACCCTTTGCAGGTGAACTTATAGAAGTAAAATCTTCTGAATCAGAATGGAATTATGCAATCGAAAAACTTCTTCATAATTTTGCACTCGATTTGCTTGTAACGGACGAAAACTACAAACGCGTAACTCAGTTTGTTAAAGAAAACGATGTCGGCGGCAGGCTTGTTTACTTAAAGACAGAAAATTCCGCGCTTGAAAATAATTTTACGCCGCCAGAAACAGACACCGTTCCCGGCAAACTTAATGTAAAACAAAATCATGCACTGACACACTGGCTTGAAAATTATCTTGCAGAACATTTTAACTTTCGCTGCACAGAAGATATTGCAATTTTTTCTCGCGCAGAATGTGCAATTACAAAAAGCGGCTTGATTAAAAGCGGAATAAAACATGAAAAAGACGACCGTAAAAAAGACGGAACAAATGCGCGCCGTTTTATTCAGGTTTTGGGATGGGACAACAGCCAGAAACGCCGTGAGTTGAGTTCACTTCTTGACGAAATAACTTCCGAGATTGAAACCGAAAAATCAGAAATGCAAAAAATCATTTCAAAAATTAAAGCACAGGAAACAAAGCTTAGTTCATTTGGCCGAATTTTAGAATACAAATTCTGGAATCAGATTGATTTTTCAGGAATTACAAAACAGATTGACGGACTTAGCGACGAGCGAAAAAAACTTGCTGCAAACAAAGACATAAAAGAATTACAAATGCAGCTTGATTCAAAACAAAATCAAAAGGAAATAATAGAAACAGAACGTGAAAAATTGAATAAAAAGTCAGGATCATTGCAAAATCAGTTAAGCCAGCTTCAGAAAAAATTTGAAGAAAACAAAAAAAACTTCTTTTAAAAGCAAATACGGAATAAAAGAAAAATCGGTGCTTGTAAGATTCCGCTCGCTGGACAAAAAGATTTTATTGAATGTAAACAGCTTACAAGTCAGCGAAATGATTCTGCCGCTTTGTGATTTTGAATCGTTCGATAAATCAGATTTATTCAGCAGAATTAAACGCATATTTATAATAGAAAACGAAATGGTTTATTTGTCTTTTCCGGAAGTAGCAGATTCAATTTGCATTTGGGGACACGGCTTTACAGCAACAGTTTTTAAAAGCTGCAGCTGGTTCAACAAAAAAGAAATTTTTTATTTTGGCGATTTGGACGAACACGGATTTTTGATTTTAAGCGACTTCAGAAAATATTTTCCTTCGACAAAATCGTTCTGCATGAACAGCCGTACTTTAAAAATATTTGATTCATTCCGCTCAAAAGGAAAATCACTTTCAAGCAATTTTATTCCACAAAATCTTACAGAAGAAGAAAAACTCGTTTTTACAGAACTTCATAATTCTGCATCAAACAATCGTGACCGACTTGAACAGGAGCATATTTCAAACGATTATATTGAAGACGTACTTTGGGATGTGGAATAAAGGGTAACTTGTTTATATAAACTTGAATTAAAAGCGTTTTTCCAGTATGTCGTGAACAAGAACCTGTTCTATTTGTTTTTTTCATTTCATACTTTGGAACAGAACAGTCGCGCAAAAACAAGTCGGCTCTTAAATCCATAAAGAAATTCATTACTAGAAGTTTATAACTTTTATTTTAGGTATTGAATAGTTACCTTTTATTCAATTATTAAAACTAACCATCTTATTTTAAAAACTCCGACTTACTTCCATAACTTGTTATATAAGCACCTTTCTGAGCACGGGTAATTGAAACATACAACAAACATTTTTCCGCAGTTATTGCTTCCTGTTTACTTATAGCATCAGTTTTCATAATAGCACTTGAAAGAGGTACAACACCTTTGTTAACGGCAACTACGAAGACATACTGAAACTCCAATCCTTTTACACGATGCATTGTTGCTATTCTAAGTCCATCAAAGCTTCTATCATCAACAATATTAGGCTTAATCTGGAATGAACGGATTCCTTTTTGCGTTAAATCAGCAATATAGTTATTAACCAGTTTCTTAGTTCTTGCAACGATACAAATATCATTAATATTTACGCCATTATCTATAAGTTTTTTTATCTCAGTTACAATGAAATCCATTTCTTCATTAGCATTTGAAAAATGTTTTACAACAGGGATATCACCATGCGTTAATGACTGACATTTTTCATCATTTAATAATTCTTCATCAAGGTCGTCAAAAGAAAGACCTTCAAGCAATGCAAATGCACACTTACGTATTTCTTCTGTTGTACGATAATTAATTCTAAGAATTCCACTTCGTCCACGAATATTTATTCCACTTTTAGATAAAGAAGTTTTATTTTTATAAATACGCTGGTGAGAGTCACCAACAATAAAAATATCATTTTCTCTTTCTTCTCCAGCCATTTCTCTAAGAAGTCTGAATGCATTTGTGCTAAAATCTTGTCCTTCATCAACAATAATGTTTTTATACAAAGGTTCTGTATTTTTAGAAACTAGAAGTTTACATTCATACATTGCAGTATTTACATCACGAACATGCTCTTCTTTCATTGCATTTTGATATGATTCAAAAACTTTCCATACTTGAATTCTTGATTTACGATCAAGTCTAGTTCCTCGCCCATTACGAGATGCTCTAATGTATGCATCTAAAGTGAAAGCTTCCTGAGCAACTACTATTCTATTCCATTCTTCTTCATAGAATGAATCTTCAACTGGCAAATCATTTGGATTTTCTTCAATTGCATTTTGCCAATACTCTTGCATTTCTTCGCCATACTTGATTTCTGCAGAAAAACCAGCGGCTTTCAAATACTGTGAAACAAAAGCATCCATATTAATTATATCAATTTTTCTAAATTCTTCTGTTGTGCAGATTTTCCTGAGATTTTCTCTAATATCAGAAGCAAGGTTTTTAGTAAATGTGGTAAACAGAATTTTCTCTTTTTCTCCAAGTTTTGAAGCCAAGAATTTTGCTCTATGCATTGCGACAACGGTTTTCCCTGTGCCTGCAGTACCAAGCACTCTGGCAGCACCTGAATACTTCTTTTCAACAATTTTTCGTTGTGTTGGATGAAGAAAGATTCTCCATTTTTCAAGGGGTTCGGCCATAATGTTTCTAAGTTCATCTTCACCATCAACAACTACAAAAGATTTCAATGTTTCAGGACTATTTAAGGCAACTGCAAGGTTATCATCAACAGAACTTTCTTCCGTTTCAACTTTATACATTTCGATTACTTCGGAAACAGGAAATCCTTCAGTTATCCAAGAAAGAGATTCATATACATCAGTTGAAAATGCATCTTTGTAATTGTTAAAGTCTTTTACACTTGTTAATGAACGAATAAATGGAATCTGTTCAGAAGGAACATTCAATGCTAAAAGATCTTTATCTCCAACATGACTGAAAATTGGTTTTTCTGATGAAGTTGCACCTTTAGTTGTTTCAGTAACAACATCAAAAACCTGAATAGCACCCGTTCTCTGGTTTACTTCACAACGCTTGTTTTTTGCCCAAGCATAAGCTTCATCATGGTGGTCTACCCACAAAAGAAGATAAACACCTGTTTCTTCCTGTCGAACAAGAATTCCACGATATGTCTGGTCAATTCTTACAGAACAAATTTTCTTATCCAAACATGCTTCAATTTTTTCAAAATTTATTCCAGAAGCATTTGGATTGTTTCTAAACTTATTTATAAACTCAGTTACTTTACCTTGAATCTGACGAGGCAATGCTGCAAAAGCAGTTAAAAAATCTGATGAAATTGCTACTTTAATTTCTTTATCATTCATGGTTATTTACCTCCAAAAATCGAAACATCAAGTTCATCTGTAGCTGATATGATTTTCCATCCTTCTGCTTCTAGTTTTGTCTTATCTGTAAGTTGCTCTTCTGTTAAGTAACCAACTTTCGAATCAGGCCAAGCAATTTCAATTGTTCCAATAACTTGTCCGTTATTATCAGTTACATCAACACCAATATTATCTTCCGAAGGAACTGGTACTCCAATAGCTTTCAATTTTTTTACAAAATCTTTAGATTCTCCAAATAAGAGTTCTTCAATTGAAGCCCATTCATCGTTTTCTGGCTGAACCGCAGTATTATCATTTTGCTTTTGTACTTTTGAGGGAAGTGATAAATAACCATTATTTTCCAAACCTGTAGTTGAAACAGCAACATAATTTGGACTGAACTGCATTACATTCAAATACTGAAGGAATCCATTCCATTCTTCTTCATATTTGTCAGTTCTAGTTTCTTTTTTGTCATCTAGAATTGTACATACAGAAACTGGATAATTTTTTACTGACATTTTATCAGTCGGTACCCCTGCATAAATTGTAATGTGTTGATTTTGTAACCTTGGTTGCCATATCCCAAAAAAACATTTTCCGCCTTCGAAGGAATCGCTTGTAAAACTTGTAGCATCGTTTACATCACCAAATTGTGTATACCATGATTTATAAGCGCTTACTTCATTCATCTTTTTTGGTTCAAGTAAACACATTGAATATACACTTGCAAACTTTGTGAACATATCTTCTGCATCAGGATTTTCTAAATACCAAAGCAACAATTCAAACGATGAAGCTTTTTCTATATTCCAGTTTTCAATTCCATAATTTTTAACTAAAAGCTGGAACATAGCTCCACTCGGCATAGCATTATGTTTAAGTGTTTCAGTAAAATATGGCCCCTGATTCTGGAACTTATTTTGAACATCACGCCAACTGAAAGACCATACTCTATATCTTCCACTTCTACGAATAGCTTCACGTTTCAAAGTATCATCTGCAACAATATCTTTGTGATATGTAAAACCGTCTGTAAAAATAGCAATCGATTTTCGTTTAGTATTGCCAAGAGGACGAATAATGAAGTCTGGCTTACAAGTGACTTCAACGCCATTTGAACTATCCAATAAAACTTGAGGTTCAACTTCCCAAACAGAATCATTCACTTTAAGAATATAACCTTCTTTTCCATTTATCATATCCTGAAGTACATCAACTTTTCGTTTTTCAGTTCTACTCTGTCTTAAGGCTTCTACAAACTGGCGTTCAAGTTCACTGTCAAATAAGGAATTGGTTTTTACATTTCCAAGTTTTTCAATTTCAACAACATTATCTTTTCCACTAAGAATAGACTTCAAAAGTTTAATAGCTGTTGTTCTTGAAACATTGGCCATATTCTGGTTCTGTCTGTAAGCATACAAACAATGATAACAACCGTCTTTATGAGGATCCTCTTTACATTTACAATTTTCAAGAACAGCAAGAGCTTTCTCAAAAATAGTAATCAATGAATTTTTATCATTCATCAACTGTTTAAGATAACCAGTACCACCAGGGACAGAATCGTAAATAACAAGATACTGCTTACGATATTCTGCCTCAGGGATTGGAACTTCGCTTACTGTTGCTCGCAAATGATCTACGTTTCCAAAGTATTCCTTCATACCAAGCATAAATGCAGCAGAGAAAGACTCTGTCCTCATTTTTGATGAATCCATTGTTGTTGCAGGAATCAGAAGACGAAGAATTTCTGTATTAAATTCACGATATAAGAATAAGCAATCTTCATAATCATTAGCAGAAAGAAGATTCTGTTTTTTAGCTTTGCAGAAATATGTATGAACTGCCCTCTTAGGATTATTCTGAAGCTTTCCGCAATATTTACAAACACGGAATCCTTTACGGACTTCTTCAATTCCGGAAACTCGGATTTTTTCGCCTAATGTATCACTTTCACCAAAATTTATTTCACGAAGTGTGGCCTTTTTTGCAAATTCATAACCAAAGTTAAAGTCCTTATTGTCCATCTGGTATGCACACAAAATATCATTATCTTCATCCACATCAACTAAAAGCTGTTTACAATAGAAGACATTTGCACGAGAATCAGAATTATCATCAATCAAAGTCTTGGTATACTGCATTGTTGAATATACCATCTGAACTTTTAGCATATTTCGCTTCTGTCCGTTATCTGCCCATGAAGGACTGCCGCATTTAGGACAGCATGCTGTATGAACTCCGGGAATTACAAGTTCCGCATGAGAGCAGTTTGGGCATAGTCTCCAAGCTTCTGTTTTTGCAGATGTCAAATCAACCTGATCGATTACTAATTTCTTTCCATCTGCATAGAACGTATTATTTGGCGCAAATTCGCTGATAGCACTTGAGGATGAGCGATTGTATTCATAAACACTTTTCCCGAACTTTTTCTTTTCCTGCAAAGCAGGCTTTGTTTCATCTTTGTCTTCTTTACGCAAAAGAATGGCTTTTAGAATAATACCGGCTTCTGGAAATGCATAATTTGGTAACAAACCTTCGTCAGAAAGAAAATTAAATACATCTTTACTTCCGAGTTCTTTTAAAACTGCAAGGAGAGCATATTCTTCTGACTGAAGTTCTTTTATATCTTCATCATAAGAAGAGTCTTTTGGTTTATTTTTTAACTCTGAAATTAAATCTTTAATTTGTTTGATATTTACTGCAAGAGCGTTTCTCTGTTGTTTAAGAGATTCAAAAGAATTCAAAATTCTTAAATACATTGGACTGTCACCAATCGAATCACCTTGAGCAAATTTTCTTAAATCTTCGTTTGTTCCTTCATCCATATTTGGAAACATTAAGATAAACTTGTTATGGAGATTAGTAAGATTCGATTTTACATAATTCAAAAAATTAAACGGAAACATATCCTGTAATCTTGAATCAAGTTTTTTAAGAATTGAACTTATATTTCTTGGAATAGCATTATCTGGAAGTCCTTTCTTGACCCATGAATCCATACAGAAAGCTACAAACTGTCTTTCAAGAACAGCAGAAGCCTTTAAAAAGATTTTTGGAGGCGTAACATTTCCAGAAATCATATCCATAGGATCTGCATAGAAATACAAATCGTGTGGTTTTGAATTTGCTATAGCCAGCGTAAACGCATTTCCATCTTTACGACCGGCTCGTCCAGTACGCTGAACAAACTGACTCTGAGCTGGAGGCATTGAGCAAAGAATAACTGTTGAAAGATCACCAATATCAATACCCATTTCAAGAGTGGGTGTACAAGAAAGAACATTCGGATCCCAATTACGGCAATCTTCTTTTTTACGCTTAAAATCTATTTCAAGCTGTTCTCTGTCATTACGTTCAAGAAGTCCTGTATGGTCTTTTGCGTTTACACGAACTAAGTCTCCAGTGCTAAAAAGTTTTCCGTAATAATTCAATGCAGCACTATCATCTTTTTCAATATATCCATAGCATTCCTTTCTTAGACAAACTGCACCTTCCCAAAGTTCAACATTTTCTTTAGCAGTAGCAAAACTTGTTCCGCATTTATTGCATTTATACTGAACAACAGAAGCAGAAACAAATACGTTTGATTTATCGATTCCATAAATTGAATAATCAGAAGTATTTGCAACAGTTTTTATAATCCCACTTTTACACAATTCAGAAATGATTATTTTGCTGATGTTTCCTGTTATATCTTCTCTCTGAAAAAAATCTTGCTTATCGAAGCAGGAACGAATCCAACTGCAATATTTTTTATCAGAATATAAATCCAAATTTGAATTTCGCTTACCAGAAACATTTGGAACAGCAAGAAACCTTGGAGTATTACGTCCTGACTGTTGTCCAGGCATCCACCTTAAATAGTCATTTGAAAGAATCCAAGTATTTTTACAATCATTATTGCAAAACTCTAACAAGGCAGAATCTTCAAAAGAACCATTCTGCTTCATTAAATTTAAATAACCAATTACCATGTTTTTAAAATTGTGAACACCTGTATTTGGCAAAGTTCCTATCTCATTTACTACTCGTTCGTAAACATTCTTTGCAACTGTTTGTACAGTATTTTTATCAAAATAAAGAACAGAACAATTTGATTTTTCAAGTGTTCGTCCTATTTTTGAAGTACAACCGTATTCAAGAAGAATTTCATATTCCAAACGATTTTCGATATCCGATATTAATTTTGGAGAATATTGATTTTTAGGAAGTTCTCGGTTTTTTATCATGTCCTGATAAGCAGTCATCCAGGTCATATTAGGCGCAATAAAGAAACTCACAAAATCTTCATCAATCATTTTTGAACGCCAATATTTTATAAATCCTTTTGAAAAGACATCAAGATTCTGACCACTTCCAGTTTCATTCAAATATCGTTGAATAGCACCTCTTAATCCAAAGTGATATGTTCGTGCATTAAAGAAACCTGCTTTATGAGCAGCGTCTTGAACATTATCAGAGAATGCAAGAGTTTTTTTGTCATCGTTAAAACGCGAACTGAATACCTGAGAAATACTTGCACTGATTTCTGTTGTACTTCGAACACCAATCAAAGAAAGCCCACGATGACTGTTACAATGAGGGCAAACAAACTGCTTATGGTCTTTTGAACCAGATTTTTCAATGGGATTTGGAATAAGGACATCAATCATCTTTGTTCCACAACCGTCACAAGTATCACTTGAATTTTCACCAAATGCAAACTGTAAACATTCAGGGCAAATCTTACTTTTAAGTAAATTTCCGGCTGAGTCCCCACCTTTAATCCCCGGAAACATCATAAGAACTTTGTCATCACAATCAAAATACTTGTTATAAAATGCTTCAAGATTACCAATAGTTGCACACTGATTATCATTCAACAAAGTAACCCAACCAGTCGCACCACAATCACGGCAGTTAATTACAGGAAGATAATGTTTGGACTGTTCTTCGTTCAAATCATGAGCAATGGAATATGTAACTTCTTTATCAGAAACTTTTCCTACCAAACGGCGAAGTTCCCGTACCCAAAGTTGAACAGAAACGTTCATAAAAGGACGGAGATTACCTACATGTCCAGTACGAGCAAAAGAAATTAAAGCAAACAAAGCATTAATTGCATCTTCATAGTTTATTGCAGAAAGCTCAGGAAACTTTGTTTTAAGTTCATCTACAATTCCTTCAACTTGATAAAAGTTTCCATTCATAAGTGAAATCATGTTCTGAAGAAAGCAATGATTCATCAATTTATTTCCAAGCTCAATTCGACCTTTATCTGTAAGAATATCTAGCCCATTTAAATCAAGCCAAATAGATGCTGCATATTTTATGTATTCATTTTGATCATCATTTAAAACAAGTTTTTCAAGCTGCAAAGATTGTTCTTTTGTAGGAAAAGTAAAATCAGAAATTGGATTATTCGCAAAGAATTCAACTGGTTTTAGTCTGTCTTCTGTAATAACAGAGTCAGGTTCAAAAGGTTCTCCAAATACTTCTGTTGCATATTCCAGAATATGAGATGCATTTTCTTTTAACCCCATTGTTGCTGAAGTTCCGATGCAGCAAAGATGTCCATTTGGAATATGGAGTCGAGATTTTAAACGACGAAGCAAACATGCAAGATCTGTTCCCTGTGCACCATCAAAAGTATGAAGTTCGTCGACAGCAATATATTTAAGAGATTCAGGACTATTATCACGCCATAAAGTTGCATCTTTTGGACGAACCAAAAGGTAATCCAACATTTTATAGTTTGTTAAAAGAATATCAGGTGGATTGTTAAGCAATGTTTCATGGTCAGTAATGATGTTGTGCTCTCCCATCAACCGAGAAGAAACATGATCCACACCACCAACATACATACCGGCTGTTACATTTCCTTTAAGTTCTGGACTTGTATCAATAAGTTCTGCAATACGTTTTGCCTGGTCCGTTGCAAGGGCATTCATTGGATAAATAATTAATGCTTTAATACCTTTTTCACCACGATGGCGGTAGCAATATTCAAGAATCGGATACAAGAAACATTCAGTTTTACCAGAACCAGTGCCAGTTGCAATTAAAGTAGATTTACCGTCTTCTCCAGTCAAACGTTCAAAAGCTTTCTGCTGATGAACATAAGGCAAATACAGAGGATGAATAGCCTGAAAACAAGTTGGCATAACAGAAGCGACTCGGAAAGGAAGTTTTACACTGATATACGGTTCATGGTAAAGAGAATCATAACTCTTAACAAACTTGTGAAGTGAACCTTTAAATGGTTCATTTACCATCGGAAAACTTGTTTCGATATAATCTCCAATACCTTCCTGGAGTTGTTTTGCTAAAATTGACGGTAACATACTTTAGTCCTTGATTACTTGTTGTTTAATTCATTTACTTTTGTGTTTATGTCCGTGGTAAAAGCCTCAACTAATGTTATATATATTTCTACATCCTGCTTTGAAATTGGTTGTTTTACAGGATTATTGGGAAGTCTGTCCGACTGATGAGCAATTAAATTTCGTCTCTTATAAAATTTATCTATATCTTTATGGAATGAATTAGCCGGTTGAATCCCGACCATTTTTAAATTAGTCGAAATATTTTTATAATCCATAAAACAGTACTGAGAATTTATAAAGTCTATTTCAGTCTTTATAAGCTCTTTTGCGTTTTCAGAGTTTCTATATAAATTTACTGCAAACTCCATTGAAACTCTTTTCTGTTTATAATTATTTGTCTCAGGCCATTCACCATTAAAGATTTTTATAAATCCATAAGTTGTTACTTCGTGAATATAGAAATCTAGAGCACTATCCAGGAAAACAATTTGAGATCGCCAAATTTCTTCGGCATCATGAATATTTGTTACTGCTTCTCTATCCGCCAACGCAAATTTTACTTTTACATCATCAATGTTTTCTTTCAGATGTTTTTTTATCTCTTCAAAATCCGCATCAACAATTATAGTCTTTTTGGTTCGTTGAGGTTTCTTTCTTTTTTCTTCATCACAATCTCTGTCTTTAATCATTTTTTACCTCTGAAATTGTAGATGAACCAAGAATAGGAATTGCGCCGTATTTTCCTGAAATATATCCCTTCTTTCGATTTTCTTCTCTTCTTACATTCTTCAAATCAGAGAGAGAATACAAATCTGTTGAACGATTTTCCGGCTTGAGTTCTGTAAACCAAATTTGGTCTCTGCGAATAAAATCCAAATCAAGAAGGTCTGTATCGTGAGTAGTCAAAATCATTTGCCCAGCAGTTTCTGTATTCAAGCAGAATCTCTTTAGAATTTCAGAAACAATTGATGGATGTAAATGAGTTTCAATTTCATCACAGATAAAAATCTTTCCGTTATGAAGAATATCAATTAATGGGCATAAGAAATGAAATAGCTTTTGAACACCAGAAGATTCTTCATTGAAGTCAACTGTGAACTTTTCATAAACAATCTTCATTTCAATATTTGTTGTCATTCCATTTTGCTTTGTAAGTAAAGCACGCAATTCTGGTGGCAAACCAGGAGGCAGTTCTCCTTGCGTAAGCGGACGCTTTTCAACCTTTACCTTCAAATCCTTAATATCTGAACCAATTGACTTCATAAACGAAATAAATTCCTGTTTCATTGCAGGATTTATGCTTAATTGTTCAGCAGAATATGCAAACCAGTTGTTAGGTTCACCTGGATAGACAATCAAATCTTCCTTAAAAAACAAGAATACTTCTGCTATTTCCTTTATATCTGTTTCATTAGCAGCACAAGAAAGAAGCAACTTATTATTCTTTAATCTTCCATTACAATTTACACCTTGCTTTTCATAATCAGGAGCAAACTCGTATACAGAATTTTGTTCACGTTCAAAAATTCTGGCCTTCTTTCTTCCTGGCCAATAGTATAAATATTCTTCTATTACTTCTTCATCTAAATAAGAAAAGCCATAAGAATACTTTATTCCATTCTTTACGAAGATAATTGAAAAAGTCGTAGGTTCTGTTGAATTTGAAAGTTTATGAGGAGCCCTGATTAGATGATCCCCAGGTTGATGATTATTACTATTGAGGACAATTGCTGTCATTATCCGAAGCGCGTTCAGTAATGTTGTCTTTCCAGAACCGTTTGCACCATAAATTTCAGCACATCGCAGATAGTTATTTCCACCAAACTGAATATAGTTTTCACTGTTTGCATCATCCTTTGTTGCTGCCAAAGAGAAAGTTACTTCCTCCTTAATTGAACGATGATTTGCACATTTGAACTGAATAATCATAAATACCACTTCCCTGTATTGCGTTATTTAATCTACTATAGCACGTTTATCAATATATTCAAGTCATATTTGCAATATTTATGCAATATTAGCTCGAATATATTTAAATTCTAAAGATATTCATTTTTAAAGTTGTTTTGCTATAATTGACGGTAACATTTTATTTATTCTCCAATGCTATATATTTTTGCAGTCTGCTGTTCGGTTTGTCAGGAATTGTATATTGCAGTTTTTTGCCCAACAAAGGTTTTAACCATTTTTCCATAAAGTTTTTTCTGTCATTTAAGTTCATAAAATTCATCATTTCTTTAAGAGTCTTTGGTTCTCTGCAGAACTCAACAAGTTCTTCAAGTTTAACTTGTGGGGTGACTTGTGGGGTGACTTGTGGGGTATCCTCATTTTCATTATGTTTGGTCATCAAAGCAAGATAATCATCCGAAGCAAAACAACGTGCCGTAACACCACCAAGGGAAAGGTCGATCTGAGGAATCTTTGCATTTTCTTCCTGACAATAGCTGGCAATTTTTTCAAAGCCACGTCCCCAGGATTCAACCATACCGCATTTAAAAAACACATTGGCAAGATTAGGATTACGAGGTTTTGAAATATGTTCTTTGTAAAGATTTTCAAGCGGAACTTCTTTAGGGAGTTCTCCGTCATTCCACAAGCGAATTTTATCTTTGTAAATGCGTATCTGAATCGGAGTTGTAGAAAGATAATCTTTGTGAATTACTGCATTAAGCAAAAGCTCACGAAATGCTGCACGAGAAAAGAAAAATGTTTCCTTACGGTAAATGTCATTATAAGAAATTAGAGCCTTCATGTATTTTGAATAAATCAAATCAATCGTCTTTTCTACCTGTAAAATAAGAGGTCCATGAATTTCGTCTTGATACAAAATATCAGCTTCGTTTTCAAAATATGCAATTTTAATATAAGCACCTGTTACCCAATTTTCCGGATCATGATGAAAAGCCAGAATTGCAGCACGAGTAAGATTATTATTTTCAAAAAGATGAAGATTCTGCAAAAGCGTTTCGTTTGTTACTTCAAGAGATGCTTTGTCCAATCTGCCGGAATCGCTTGCCTTTTTGCGGAAAAGGCGGAAGGCATCGTTTTCTAAATCTTCCACTTTTACCAGAGGAACAGGAATTGAATCCCAAGTGCGCCCCTGAGCAAACAAAATCATCTTATCAAGTTCAACGCCGCTTAATTCCTGCAAAGTTGAACCTGAACGTTTGTAATACTTTCCGTGGTAACTTACAGGAAAAGGATATTTTTCTACAGTAATTTTAAAATAAACTAGTGTACCGTCTTTAAGAGTCTTTACATCGCAGATAAGCCCCATGGTATTTCTAATTTTATTGGGAATATCTTCTGTAAGCTTTTTACTGTCATCAACGCCACAGACCTTGCCGTTGTCTTTAACACCAATATAAAGAATTCCGCCATCAGTATTTGCAAAAGCACAAATCCATTTGAGATATTCGTCACGCCAGGACTGCTTGAATTCTATGTTTTGAGATTCGGATTTATTGATGTTCATTGGTTGGGCTCCTGTATTGATAAATTTCGACACTTCGCTAACATTGACAGTAACATTTTCTATTCCTTATTTCCCATAAATTGATTAAAATAGTTTATTCCATCTTTAATAAACTTATCCAATTTATCTGAAATAGCATGGTATTTAGTTTCTTTTTCGGCTATTTGCTTTAATCTAAAATTAAGAAGATTGTATCTTGATGAAATAACACCTTTAGGTAATTTTTCAACAAGCATCTCCACTTCTGAAATAAAAGAATCCTCAAGTTTTTCAATTTCAATTAAATGCAAATAGATTTTGAATGAATAGTAATTCGCAAGATAATCAATATCTTCACTTTCTTTAGCATTGAGATTACCTTTTACAAATTCTTTTATTAGCTCTTTGCATTCTGAATTCGAAATACAATACAATTGAAGAATAAATCCTTGAGCCATGTCTAATTTTTCAGTTTTATCTCTATGTGAAATAAGAGTCAAAAATTTTGATAAAACATCCTTATTCTTAAATTCAATATGTGATAAAGATGCGCAACCTAATAAATTTGAAAGTCTGTTTTGAGAAATCGCAAAATCTTCATAACCAGAAATATCATTGGAAATAAACTTTGTTAGCAATGTTTCTATTATTGCCAATGCTTTCTCTCCATCAATATTCTTATTTCCAAATACATTAAACTGTATACCAAGAAACAGGCTAATTTCATCAAATACCTGTATTGTATTATGAGTATTCTTTACAAGCTTATTAAATTTATCGAGTATGTTGTCAGTCTGAACTTTATTATGAGGTAGTATAGAGAGAAGTAAAATTGTATTCTCAACATATGCTTCCAATTTTGACCACATACCCACTCTATTGCAATAATTCTGAATACAATTTTCGAGAACTGTATTAACCAACCAATCATAGTTTTCATCTGACAAAGAAAAGGAAAGAACTGGTTTATCCGTAAAAAAATTTACCACATTTTTCATATCTTTTGGCTTAATATACTTTATAGCTGTATATAATTCAGTTTTATTTGGAATCCACTTATTATCTCTTGTGTTAATAAGACTAATTTCAAAGTATTTTTCATTTATTGATTTATATTCTGTATAATCTTCAATACAAATTCCATTATTTACAACGAAATCTACAAGATTTTTGTGAATTGCTCTTGTTCCACATTCTTCACTGTTTGAAAAACTTTTGTTTAGAACAATAAATTTTCTTTCCTTAATACGTTCTAAATTATTCTGAACATTATAAAATCTTTTGTATAAGTTTCTAAAATTTGTAAACTCATATATTGATCTTACTTCTTCCTGATTTTCTGACGACATTTTAGAAAACTCATTATCAATATCTATTTCTTTCGTATTCTCATACTTTTTGCTAGTTTCTTTTGAAGTTAGACTCATTTTCAATTGTTGTAAAATAACATTATAATTAATCATGCAAACTACCAATTTTGTATAATCTTTATTTAATTTTGATATTAATAGCTCACTTTTGATAATTTGAAATGCTTCTTCATAACGTTCAACAGAATACAATGAAAATACTGTATTCATTTTTTCAATATAAGTTACATCTGGAGATTTCTTTTTCGTAAAATCAAAATCAAATCGGCAGCTATATGATTCAATTTGCTTTTCAACAAAAGTTTTTGCTTCATTATTCCTAAATTTTGAATCCCTTGTTATTCCATAAATATCCGCTTTCATTAGTATTTTTTTTATTTTCAAATAAATCTCATTTTTACTCTTTTCGTATTCTTCGATTTTATTATAAAAAGACTGAAAAAGTTCACGTAATTCATCATTTTGATCAAGCGTAAGAAACGAATCGTGAAAACATAAATAAGTAAAATTGTTAGAATCATAAACAAAACCACAATTTGTTAATGTCTCTTTTATCTGAGATTGCAAAATATTTGGATAAATATCAAGTTTACTAAGTTTTTCATATATATATTTCTCTGGATCATCCAGATAATCTTCGTAGTTTTTGTTTTCTAATAATTTAAAAAAAGAAATAAAATCATTCTTTGAATTATTATTATCATCACTTATTTGAACAGTATTAATGCCAAATGTTTCTAAATATTTACATTCATCCTTTGATTTTGTTTCAGTGCAGATCATATAAATCGGCAATTGTTTCTCCGAATTATTATGAAGCCAATTCACAATTTGCTTGAAATCAATATCATTGAAAGAATAAACAAAGAGAACACAAACATGCGTTGAAAGAATACTTTTAATAAAATTCTCAATAAGAGGAAAATTAATTGAATAATCTAGATAATCTTGTTCTGTAAAAACAAAATTATCATGTTCAAAATCACCATGCATTTTAATCAACTTATTTTTATTTGTTGATTCAACAAGTTCTGTATCTGAAGCGATTACATCATATCCTGTCAAACTTTGATTAACTGCATTTTCTAATAATTTGTCCCAATTTGTTGTAATAATGTAATCTGCATTATACTCAATCAGTGATTGTTGCAATTGACTTGGCACATCAAGAGCAGGAAAAAACGATCGTATATTATTCTTTGATTCAATTGGTCCGAATTTTAATTTATAAATTTGAGCAATTTTCAAATTATCAGTTTCCTCGTTAGAATCAAGCGATTTTAACAATTCCGAAATAATACCAGTCCATCCTTTATAAAGGCTAGGATTCTCACTGCTTGAAAATCCCGAACCTATAAAGAATGCTAAGTTGTTATTTTTCTTTGCACGTTGTATTACATGAATAAAGGAATTTCTTTTTACGTCTTCTCGCATTTCACTCTTCCTGTTATTATTCCTGACTTCTATATGTACTCGCTGCTTTTTTCTCAACAGCATCTATTTCTATAATCTCAGCTGGTTCAAGTCCTTTATTCTTCATTTCTTTCCATTTTCTTTTAACAAATTGAATCCTCTGAGAACCCGGGGTTACTTTTACTACGACAAATATTTTGTTCGCTGTATTTTCAGCTTTTGCATATTCCTCTATTTGCGTTTCTAATCCATGTACACATTGCGCATTAGAAGAAAGCTTAATTTCTATTACTGTTTTATCATTACCACGGCTAATTTTGAAATCAACAGGACCTCTTCCGTTATCAGTTTCTGGGCTAATATCCCAGTTATTCAGTTCACAATACATTAGAGCAACCGCATGAATAGTTCGTTGAACCACTTTTTCTGATGCTTTTTGTTTTCGTGGATTGATTACTAGAGCACCTCTATGATACTCAACCCATCTTTTGTAGCTATTCAGAATTTCTTTACTTGCTTCAAATGATGTCCTTAAATTCTCCTTTTCAAAGTCGATTGATGATTTTATAAATTTTATTAAGTAATCGATATCTTCAAAGAAATTACATTTTCCAACTTTGGAATCCTTGTAGGACTGAATTAATCTTCCCACTTTTTCAGGATTCTTAAAAATGTATTGTAGCAAATAATCCTTTTTTGCTGATGAAGACATTTTTGCCCATTCTTTACTAATGGTAGAATTTAATTCTCTTTTTATAGCTCGATTTTCTCGACAAACTCTATCAACTTCACTCCATTCCTTAGCTACAGGCAATTTATGCAATATTTCTGCAGGCAATAACAATAGTTGTGACTTCTTATATGGATTTTGGAGTATCCCATCATCAAACTGGAAAGAAGGGAATGTCTTTGAATTTATATTTAATTCAGTATAAATGCGTTTAGAATAAGAAACTATTTCATCAGAAATAATTTTGGCAACCATATCACTGATACGGTCAGGTCCTACATTCTCTTCAAATAAACTTACCAATTGAAATATTTCCGGTTCATTTGTACCGGCTTGAATAATGTCATACGCATCCTTCACAATTTTATTAGAAAGTTTTTTTCCAAATCCAGAACCTCTTGTTCCTTCAGAAAAACCAAGATTTATACCACTTACTTCTGAGAAATCAAAGTAATCAATTGCAGTTTGATATAATTTGTCTCCTACTTTTGCTTTAGCCAGAAGAAGTCCAATATTATGAAAATACTGGTTTACTTTCTCATAAGCATTCAGAAACTCTGGAACAGTACATACCTGTAATCTTTTGATATTAATGAAAAAATGGCTATCTTCATCCAAAAATACATCAAACACTCCTGTTTGAAACATTTGTTCTTGAGAGACATTAAATTCATTAGAAAATAAGATTGCCACGTCTAGTCACCTACCTTCCCATACTTCTCTTCAAAAAACTTCCACGCAGTTTCGTAGTCTTGTTCGCGGTTGCATTTATCGAAGGGGGCTATGTATTCTATTGTGCGTTGGACTGGGCCACCTGGCATTGTGTCGTCGGTGATGGTGCGGGTGAACTTTGTGCCTGGAGCTGCACCTTTTACGGTGTTTTCCCATGTTGGACGGTCATAGCCAACGCCTGTAAGGCTGCGGTTTGTTGTGAATACTATGCGGCCGTTTGCGTCGTACCATGTATCGGATTCGTATTGTTGAGCTACAGCAAATTGTAATTTGTATATTGATTTCAACTGTCCTAAAGTCATTCCCAATGCCATTGCTGTAAGAACATCAATTTCTACAAGTGCCTGACGGCGTTCGTAATCAGTTCTTAAAGGAACAGCTTTATTCCATTCAGTTGGAATCGTCTTATTCTTTAATCGTGAATCTATTTTACTCCAATTCAATTCAGAATCTGAATATTTCATAGAATCCGTAAAGAGATTTGAATAACTTTTTGTAAGACAATTTAAAAGCATTCCTCGTAATATCAATTCTTTGTCATATATTGAGGTTATAATTGGAAATCCAGAAGCTGCAGCGGAATTAAAATTCGACTTATTCATTGCTTTTGTATAATAATCAAATGGAATTGCAGCCCATGTTGCAGTTGCAATATATAACTCTTTTGGAACCTTAAAAATTATTCCTACCAATCCACTAATATGTCCTGTCTTTTCTGGAAGCAAAGCAACATTTAGAGTTCTTTCTTGTTTTAAATTTAACATTTTGCGAGAAACAATTTTTGGATACTCCGTATACTTTTTACCCCAATAGTCAGAAACACGTTCAACATATTTATCTACTGGTAAATTAATTTGATAATTTCCTCTTGGCCAATAGTTTTCTGGTAAAGTTGTTAAATCAATTACATCATAGTCTGCTTTTTCAATGCAAACTGTACGAGGAGTTTTTGAAAATGGATTACCAACAGTTACATGAGGACCTGAACAAATCAATTCCAACTGATTTGTTGGGAACGCAGTTTCTCGTTTTATCGTTCCATCATCTTGTGCCCCAGTTTCATCCCACATTACATATGTAGTTGATTCTGTTTCTCTAAAACATTTTGGATATTCAGAGAATAATTTTACTGTAGATAAAAGAGAACTTGTTTGAAGGGCTAGTAATTTTGCTTCTGTTGGTTCTATATTTTCTCCACACAAAAGTGCCAGAATCTTTAGCTCATCTAATCCATATTTCAAAATCCTATCAGGATGCCCTTTTTCACTCCAGTTTCCATTGACATCTTTCAACCCCTCTGCTTCTCCTACAGCAGACTGATAGCATTCATCAATAGCTTTTACAACAAATAAATTCGAAATACTATCAAACTTATTTATAGACAAATCTTGAGGACTACCATATACATTCAAACTAAATGGTTTTGCATGTGCAACTTCAGGAAACAAAAGTTTCTCATTAATAAACTGAAAATGATACCTAAGGCGTGGAAATAATTCTTTTCGCAACTTTCCACCATTAGGATCATCATAAATGCCTTCAGGATGAATAAATCCACAAATACCGTTTGTCCTTTCAAAATTCCATGCTTGAGGTAAGAAACAACGGAATAAGTCAGTTTGCTGTCCTTTTAAGAGAGCATAATTCTGAATTCCGTTTAAGAAGTTTTTTTCCCCTGCCATTATCGAATATTCTTCAAAATATGCTTTTTTAGTATCGGCATTTTGAAGAGCAGCTAATCTTTGATGAGTAACTTCTGTTGCTGATAAATCTTTTACAGCAAACATAGGATTTTTATCAGCCAGAACACCTTGTTCATTCCATTCAATCTTAATCCACGGGGGATTTCCAATCACCAAATCAAATCCACCACGTTCCTTGAATAAGTCAGCAAATTCCAGTTCCCAATGCATAAAGTGATTCTGCTGGGCAATCTGTCTTACCAAAGCAAGACGCGGACTTGTTTTACAAAGCTTGTCGATATCTACAACATTATCAATGCCGTACATATCTGTAATTGCTTTTGCCTGCTGGCTCATTTCGTTCAGTTCTGGGAAGAGTGTTAAATGTTCAATTTTTTCTACAGAATCTATTGTACCTTCTAGAATTAACGACATGTCAAAAAAGAATTCACTTCGACTAGGAAGTAATTCAGCTTTTTCAATCGGCCAAAACCACAGAGCACACCAATAATCCATGGCAAACTTTAAGCGGGCATAAGGTCCTGCATTCTGCTGGTGTTCTGTTTTGTAAATTTCTGTAAAAATCTTGTCTTTCTGTCTGATTGTTGTATGACTGTCTTCTTCGTTATCTTTGTGACCGTAAACACTCAAATTGTCACGGGTATTTATTTCTACTTTTTTTCTTAGCTGTATTTGCCCTTCCCACAATTTGTCTATTGCAGAACTTAATCGGCCAAGAGTGATTATATCTTCATTTTCGTAAGGCTTAATAAACTCTTTGTTCCAAGCCTTCATCTTTTTAATATTTTCTTCTTCAAGACTTTTTATAACTTTGTCATTGTAGGAGCACATTCCAGGATCGCCAAGCAAAAAGTGGTAAATCTGGCTAGAACCTTTTCGTGTTTTTCTGTCTGTTCCAAGTGGCACTCTTTCGGGAGCATTTTCATACCATCGTAAACCTTGAGAAGTCTGCTTAAGCTGATTTTCTGAATAACACTGTCGGCGGGCACCAATAAGAGAGTTTCCGTTTACAAGCTGTGTTCCAAACCACGGAACAAATCCGCCTGTATAAATGGTATTAAGCCACAAAGAAACTTCTGCAAGTTCAACAGCAATCGGGTTTAAGTCAATTCCAAAAACGTTGCGGTCTGCAATATACATTTTAACTTTTTGTACTTCTGTAAAGCGGTCTTCAAAACGGATACTTTCACCAAGTTCTTTTTGCTTTTTGTCGATATATGCTTCTGCCAGTTGATTAATCGCTTCGTTCAAAAAGGCTGCACTTCCCATTGCAGGTTCGCAGACTGTTAAATGTAAAATTTCATCGGCTGTTTTATCTTTTAAAAGTTCTTTAAGGGCATACTTAACAAGACATTTTGTTAAAACTTCTGGCGTATAATAAGAAGCAGATTTTTCACGTTCACGGCCGGCAAGTCGGTAGATGAATGTACCTTTTTTATACATTCTAGGATTGCCGCTATTTTCGCCATGTTCATAACGAACGCGTTCATCTTCTTCATACTGATCAAGTTCGCTTTCTTTTACAAAGTAACCTACATCAAGTTCATTAAAAGAATCTCCCTTGCGTTTTACTTCGTACAAATCTTCCTGTGCAATAAAACCACGGTAAGACAAAAGTGCTTCATAAACTGCACCAAGTTGGTTAATTCCTAAGTTGGCGTAAGAGATACGTCCGCGTCTTTCATTACGGCGACCAGAACTGCGGGTTAAGCTCATCAAATCAATAATTTTGAGCATTACACAGTTACGCAGTTTTGCATCTGTTACAAGTTTTGTGTATTCCGGGTCAAAAATATGTGCTTTAAGAGGTTGAATAACAAACATATCATGAAGCCCTTCTTCATGACTGTATTTGATTATTTCTTTTTCTGTTGCAGGGTATCCTGTGTAAATAAGGTCGTAAAGCTTACTCAAAGTTTCGTGCAAATAATAACCAGAACCAACTTCCGTAACTTCATCGCGAATATTTTCTGCAACATCTCTTAAGCTTTCCAAAGAATAACCGGAATAATAACTCTGACTTTTTATTGGGGCGTAACCAAGTTCAGGGCGGCTTTCGATAAACAGCACAAAGAGCATTCTGTACATATAACGCAGACAATGAAGTGTAAGTTCTCCAGCGTCTACAGGATTTTCTTTAAGGTTGCGCCCAAGACGATTTTCCATATCGTAAAGAACTTCGTTTCCTAAAAGCTCAATACTTTCTCTTAGAGCATATTTTAAATCCTGACTAACACCTGCTGCATGTTTTTGTGAATTTGCGTCAAGCTCATCAATAAGAGCAGTTCCTTCAACTGGGCACAAACTGTCTTTATGAAGCAAAACGCTCATTGCCTGCAAAGTTGTTTCTTCATGGCGACTGAATATTTCTTCTAGTTCAAATTCCAGATAACGCTTTTCATTCCATTTGTTGCGGTCAATAAGCGCAATTTGATTCATACCCATAAAAATGATAAAACGAGGAGCTTCGTCCATTCCAAAAAGAATTTTTGAAGCCAATGTTTCGTTATCAATTGAAGTAAGTTCTTCTTCTTTTACAGAACTAAAAGTTTCATCATCTGCAAGTGTTGCATTGAATACTTTCTTTTGAAGAATCTTTTCTTCTTTATCGGGACTCGCTGCAAGTAAAATCCACAAAAGTGGAGCGCCATTACTTTTTTTTATTTCAAGATAAACAGGAACAGTCAAGTCTTCTGCAATCTGCACTTCTACAGGTGCTGCTTCTGGATAGCCCAAAGCGTGCATAAATGAATCTGCAAGAGATTTTATGTTTGAAAGAGTTGTTGTATCAAAACGATTCCTTAAATATCGTTCATAAAAAACATAATACTGCTTTCCAGTTTCACGAATCATTGCCCAAGGAGTTTTAATATTTTCATTTTCTTTTGCTGAATTACGCCAGGCACTGATTGTACTTTCTGCATTTTCTTCAAAAATCGAAGAAAAATAATGGTTTGTATAATATTCGTTCTGGTTATAAATACCAGTTAAGTCAAAACTCATTTTGCTACTCCCTTAAGAACTGCAATTACTCGGATATAAGGATTATTTTGAATTGTAAGAGAATCAGTTACCCATTCTGTAAAGTTATTAAACAAAGCATCGATTTTCCTTTCTGCTTCAGACTTAAATCTTTCGTCATTTTCAAATAAGGATCTTTGATACTCTTTATGACGCTTTTGAAGATCTGTAAGTTTATCCAGTTCTTCATCTATCATTGGGTTCATGCGATTGTTGTATTCTTCAAAATATCCGTTTAAGGTTTTTTGAGCTTCTTCTATTGCTTTGGGTAAAAGGCTCGTGGTAGATTTTACATCATCTTCCGTAAGAGAATTTGTGTTTGGCAGTTCATCTTGTCTAATTCCAGTTTTCTGAATCATGTCATTCATAGAAAGCTTTTTTGTGAATGAACTATCTACAAACTCCAAAGCAAACCATTCATCAACAAGCGGAGTAGATTTTCTATTTGGAATTGTTCCTGCAAGAATAAATATTACTTCATTAGAATTTAAGGTATTAAGTCCAAGTAAAGGAGCTTCGCCACGGTCATATAGTAAACCTGCTTTATCATTAACCCAATTAAATATAGGATGTTGTTTCCAAAGATACTGGGTTCGAGGCCATGCAGTTTCTGAAAGTGAATTCTGCATACTGCGCATCATTTCTTCCATACAGAATTGCTTGTCATCACTAAGATTAAGATAATCACCTTGAGGCATAACTTCTTCTGGTAAAATTGCAGCTAAACGACGACGCATATCAGGAGTTAATTTTAACTCAAGACCACTGTGATTTTTCATTCTGTTTAGTGGATATTCTTCTTTTTTATTAATGAACCTGAAGGCTTTTTCTAGATATTTGATGTCTGTAAACAAGGTTTCATCTTTTATTACTTTCGGTCTTTCCGTTGTATCCTGAGCCTGCTTCATCAATAAATCAAATGGGTTGAATTCTTCTTCGGTAGAACCTAACAAATTATCAAAAGCATTCTCATCACTTCCATTTTCAATTGTTTCGGTGACAACTAATTCTTCATCTTCAATGTTGAATTTACCAAGAAGCATTGCAGGGTCTCCAATATTCTTAAGAGCCTGTTCTTCTTTTGTAACAAGAATTTCAAGAATTCTCATATCACCGTGAATCTTTTTATTGTCACTTTCTATCATTAAATAACGAATATCAGGACGCTGTTTTTGACCATAACGATCGATACGTCCATTTCTCTGTTGAAAAACCATCAATGACCACGGAATATCAAAATGAATCATTCTGTGACTTAAGTAATGCAAGTTTAAACCTTCAGAAGCAACATCTGATGCAACAAGAACTCTGATTGAAGAATCTTCTCGACCAAAATCTTCTACAATTTTCTGCTGTTCAGTATCGCTCATTCCACCAGAAATTTCTTGAACAGCATCTTTTGAAAGTCCCAAGTCTTTTCTAAGATTTTCTACAAGGAACTTCATTGTTTCAATTCTTTCTGTAAAGATTACAACACGGTCATCAGTTGCTTTAGTCCATCCATAATTTGAATCGTTCAACAAAGAAAGAAGTTTCTGATAACGAGAGAAATCTTTCGGAGAAATCATCTCAAGACTTGCTTTGAGTTTTTCAAGTAAATTAATATCTTTAATCTGTTCTGAAGTATATTTCTTTTTGAGTTTATTCAGTCGTTCGTCAATACTTTTGATACATGCAGCAGGGCTTGAAAACAAAGATTTTTCCAAACTGGTCTTAAAAAGTTGGCCAGCACCTGTTTTTTTATTTTCATCCATCTGAAGCTTCATATCAGAAAAAACATCATAAGCGGCTTCTTCAAGCATTGAGGCATGACATTTTTCAAGTTCAAAATTTCGTTCAAGGAATGTTCCATTAACTTGATTTTTTACATCCTGTTTGAAGCGACGGATACACAAACCTTTAATATCATCCTTTGTGTAATCATCAGGATTAGCAATTGCAGTCGGGTCCAGCATATTCATCAAAGAAGCAAAACTACGGGCACGTCCGTCATGTGGAGTTGCCGACAGCATAATCATTGTATCTGAACGATCAGCTAAAAGTTTTGCCAATCTATTACGCTGTTGATGTTCTCCTCGTTCTGCTACATTCTGAGCTTCATCAATTACGATTATATCCCAATAGGCATTTTCAAGATGTGTACGATATTCAATATCACGTTTGAGAGTATCAATAGAAACGATTGTCTTATCATAATAGAAGAAAGGGTTGAAATTTGAAGGAAGTTGACTTCTGATTTTATGAATTCTGTTTGAATCCAAACGAACAAGTGGAATTGTAAAACGGTTCCACATTTCTTTCTGGAACTGGGTCATCATACTTTTTGCAGTAACAACAAGAATACGTTTACCTTTGCCACGAGCAATAAGTTCGCTCATAAGAATTCCTGCTTCAAGAGTTTTTCCAAGACCTACAGCATCTGCAATAAGAATACGCTGACGAGGATGTTTCAAAGCTTGCTGCGCCGGTTCCAACTGATATGGCATTGGATCCATTGCTGCTTCATCACCGATATGAAGTTTGTTATCTGTAGGTATTTTCTGACGCCACTGACTTTCAAGATAGAGTTTTGTTCTGTTGAAAAATTCTGATGTATCAGGAACAAGCTTTGTTTCAGAAGGATCTATAACCTTGATTTCTTCAAGGTCTGTAAGAAAAATGGCTTCTTTATCTTTTATCAAAGGAGAAATACCAATACAATGAAGTGCTTTATTTCCAAGATTATTAATCTCTATCTTTTGAACCATCCATTCTTCATCACGAAGTTCGATTCTCATTCCAGGTGCATATTCTGCCATCTATTTCTCCACATTTTCTGAAATATTTTCATCATTCATTACGCAAACATCCCCAACATCACAGTTAAGAGCAACACAAATCTTCTACATACTGTCCATTGAAATAAATTCGCCTTTATTAAGTTTTGCCAAAACGTTAGTAGAAATATTTGCCATTGGAATAAGGTCTGTTTTATTCTTAATTCCCTTATCAATCATTAATTTCCACAGTTTCTTGTAATCAATGTATCCTAATGTCATAAATTTAAAATCTCTCGGAATTATAACATATAATTTAAAAAAAATGCCTTAAAAAATCACAATTTATCAAAAAAAAATTATTTAGGATAAAGTTGATCTACATCAGGCTTATCACACTCATCCATACGATCTTATTCTGTCATGTCAAAATGCCAAGGCATATCTTTTATTGGCGGTATTTTTTCATATGGTTGAGCTAACATTTGTGAAATAATCAGTCTATTTCCTTTTACTTTTAAATCCGGGGTATTCTGAATGTATGTTTTAATATCAACGATTTCTTCTTGTGGAAATCCCGCATTATTATGAGCCCAAGCCATATGACGTATCGCCTGAGAATAAAAACTTAGATCTTTACCTCCACCTAATAAGAAACATTTCAAAGGGTGTGCATTATCTTTTTGTTCAGCCATCAACACACGCCTTTTTTTCTTAGCGTCCATAAGACAAGAACCGTATACTGTCCTAAACTGCTTTCGAATCAGATACAAACTCACGTAGACAAACTAGAAAAACTTACACCTACAGAACGCACCGCCGTAATTCATCTTGCTGAGGAACTTGGAGAAAAATAACTTAAACTTTTCCGTTTTTTTATCTACAAAATAACAATGGCTCAAAATCAACAAACGAGTTTTAACTCAGCACATAAAATGGACTTTAGGTTTACCTGTCAAACAAACACGGCGTCATATAAACTGGAAGATAAACAATATCATCCACAACTTTCAAATCTTTTGTATAAATAATGTAACGACCACCAAACTTAATCCGGTACTTTTTCTTGAAGTTATCAAAAGAAACATGGCGTGCATAACCAGAAGACTTTACTTCAATCGGGCAAATCTTCATTTTTTTTGTAAACAGAAAGTCTATTTCATATTTCTTTTCTTTAACCTCATCTTCATTCTTGTACATGAATTCATGAAAATACAAATCCTTATCGCAGGAACGAATCATCTGAGCCACAGCATTTTCCAACACCATTCCAAAATTCATGCCGGACTTGTTAAAAATTATTGTCTTATAAAGTTCATCCGATGAATCAATTGATTTTGTTATCAATGTAACAAGAAGACCTGTATCGCCCATATAAAGCTTAAAATTACTTTTGTCGGCATAAGCTTCCATATCACTTTCTGGGCTCGTAACGCCTATGCATTCATTTCCTATCATTGACTTTGCAATAAAGGAAACTGAGTTTACATAATTTTTGTAACGGGCCTCTTTATCAACCAAAGAAAATTTAAAATGTGAATTATGATTTGCCAGTTGTTCAGGGATTGTCTTAAATATTACCGAAGCCTTTTCGGAATTTTCGTCATCATAAGAAGCAAGATCATCTTCATACAAAGAAATGATTGTCTGCTTGATAAAATCTATCTGCTTCCAAGTGTCACCATTTACATATGAATCTACAGCCTGGGGCATTCCACCAACTGCAAGATATGTTCTGAACTTGGTCATAATCTTGCGGTGAATTGAATCCCCAAATCCTTCTTTTTTATTCCATGCATCGCGAATAGCGGAGAATGTTACTGTATCGCCTGTTGCCCAAAGAAATTCTTCAAAATCCATAGGATACATTTTAATTTTGAATTCTTCTGACGGGATAAGAATTTTTTCTTTATTCTTTTTTATTGAAATTAAGGATCCTGTTTCAATATAATCATAACGTCCGTCTGCTACCAGATACTTAATAGCCTGTCGGGCCAGCGGAAAAAGCTGAACCTCATCAAAAACAATGACAGTATTGCGGTTAGGCTTGAGCTCCTTTCCCTTTGCTAGAAACAGAGTT